>Ga0114919_10001349_pt1 | contig 19592 bp, 16 predicted proteins | sample BlataG_FD_88682 | JGI IMG/M metagenome (GOLD analysis project Ga0114919, IMG submission 88682) | Deep subsurface microbial communities from Black Sea to uncover new lineages of life (NeLLi) - Black_00105 metaG | ecosystem: Environmental > Aquatic > Marine > Oceanic > Sediment | place: Atlantic... | reverse complement strand
GGTAAGTGTTATCGACCTGAACTTTGGCTGTCCGGTTCGTCAGGTCACTGAAAAGGCACACAGCGGATCATGGTTGCTGCGCGACCCCGAACGTGTTGGTGAAATTGTTCGTCGTGTTGTTGATGCCTGTGGCGACACACCTGTCTCGGCGAAGATCCGTCTTGGATGCTCCGACAATTGTCAGACAGCTATTGAAGTGGCTCAGCGCATTGAAGAAGCGGGGGCAAGTTGCCTTACCGTTCACGGTCGAGTTGCAGCTCAATACTTCAAAGGCGAAGCAGACTGGGAAGCGATCCGCCAGGTGAAACGATGCGTCTCTCGCATACCCGTGGTTGGCAACGGGGACATCACTTCCGCCGAGGAGGCCGTTTCACGACTCAAGAATTATGGTGTCGACGGGGTCATGATCGCGCGTGAATGTCTGGCAAAGCCCTGGATTTTCTCACAGGTTGCTGCGCTCTTGAGGGGAGAACCGAAACCACCTGACCCAACATCCGACGAACAGAAGCATATCGTCCTCCACCACTACGAACTTGTATGTAGCCGGTTTGGTGTAGACCGAGGCACCCTCCTCATGAGAAAATTTGCTTGTTCATATGCCCAAGGAATTCCTGGAGCACGAGACTTTCGAGGACATGTCTCACGAGTCACCACTCGGCCGGAATTTCTTGACGTGGTTCGTCGATATTTCCCAAAACGTGATGCAGACTGAAAACCCGTCTTTTTGTCAAATCCCCGAGCCACTCGAAAATACAACTCGATCTCATTATTGAATTCAGGGCCTGAATTCTCCAACACACTGCATCCCGACATCTAACGCCACCGAAGAAAAACCGAGCGGCCTCGCAACCACCCATTTGAAACCAACATTGAAGAATTTCGCGACACAGGGGGTTTTCAGTAGATTTCCCCGCACATTCAGTTCCCGAACTGTCGGAACCCTATAATAACCGTATAGTAGTAGTAGAAAGAGACGCTATAGAAAGATACGTCTCGGACCGAAGTATGGAAATGAACTGATTACTACGTCGCACCGGAGTTTACCGTAATGACACAGCCCTGGATCGAAGGCCGTTTTGAAGAAAATATGGTTTTGACAACGGTAGAGCAAGCTATTAATTGGGCTCGTCAATCCAGTATTTGGCCAATGACATTTGGTCTGGCCTGTTGTGCAATCGAAATGATGGCAGCAGGTGCAAGCCGATACGACATGGACCGCTTCGGTGCTGGTGCGTTTCGCGCCACGCCCCGACAAGCCGATCTGATGATTGTCGCCGGAACCGTAACCTACAAAATGGCAAGTCGCGTTCGGCGGCTCTACAACATGATGCCCGATCCAAAATACGTCATCGCCATGGGTGCGTGCACCACAGGCGGTGGACCTTACTTCAAGTGGGGCTATCACGTCGTAAAAGGAGTTGATCTCGTTGTTCCTGTCGACGTTTATGTTCCTGGCTGCCCACCACGTCCTGAAAGTCTGCTTGAGGGTCTCATGAGAATCCAAGATAAGATTATGGGCCAAAGACTTGCGAAGCAGTCTGACGGAACTGGGAAAATTGCTGACGAACTCCCTATACCCCACCACTCGGGCTACGTTGCTTCAGCTGTTAAGGATGATGGGGAACTTGTTCACGATCATCAAAAAGTTCAGTCATAGTTCTTTGTATTACAAAATTTGAAATAGAAAAGTTTGGTGAATTGAATGAGCGAGCGGCTAGAAATTAAGAACGTTCATGTTGCTGTGGAGGGCCAAGAAATCCTCAAAGGAGTTGATCTTACGATCGGCAGAGGAGAAGTGCATGCACTCATGGGACCGAACGGATCAGGAAAGAGTACGCTCGGATACGCCATTATGGGCCACCCTTCCTACGAAGTAACGGAAGGATCTGTTGAACTGGTTGATAGTGATGGCACACGACATGACATTCTCGCTATGGAACCTGACGTACGAGCACGAACTGGTGTTTTCCTGGCATTTCAACGACCAATGGCAATTCCGGGGGTTCGACTCGCGGATTTTCTTCGTCATTCTGTAACGAACGTCCGTAATCCTGACCGAAAAGAGGGTCAGGAACTCATGCCGATGCGAGATTTCCGAAAGGAACTCAAAAGCAAGATGCAAGATCTGTCAATGGACTCTGACTTTGCCCGCCGGTACGTCAACGATGGTTTTTCCGGCGGTGAAATGAAGCGAGCAGAAATCCTACAGTTGGCAATGCTTCGACCTCGATTCGCCATCCTTGATGAGACCGACAGTGGTCTCGACGCGGATGCTGTACGGCTTGCAAGTGAAAGTATTGCACGAATTGGCGGAGCAGAAATGGGCATCCTGATCATCACGCATCACGAACAACTCCTAGAACACAATATTCCCTTACAGACTCATGTCATGTTAGGTGGACGTATTGTTGAGTCAGGAGGCCCAGAACTCGCCGCCGAACTTCACAAACAGGGTTATGATCGAATAAGAAAGGCGTATCCTGATGCAGCTGCTGCTGAAGAGGCCATGGAAGCAGAACGTCGACTTGAAGCTACAACATCCTGACGCAATCCCGACACCCTGAAAAGGAAATCATACGATGTCTACTGACACTGATGAATCTTCGACGCTCGCACTTGGAGAGATCAATAAATACGATTTCCGTACGGATACTCCTTCTGTTTTTAAAGCCCGCCGAGGACTCGACAGAGATATTGTTTCTCAGATTTCAGAAATGAAAAAAGAGCCGACTTGGATGCGAGATTTCCGACTGAAATCCCTCGACATTTTCAACTCGAAACAAATGCCAAACTGGGGCGGCAATATCGGCATCGATTTCCAGGACATTTTCTACTACCTCAAGCCCGCTGAACAGCAGGGTAAGACATGGGAAGAAGTTCCAGAAGAAATCAAAAAAACCTTCGACCGTCTCGGCATTCCGGAAGCTGAAAGGAAATTTCTATCCGGCGTGAAAGCCCAGTTTGAGAGTGAGGTTGTCTACGGATCACTTCAGGAAGACCTTGCAAAAAAAGGTGTTATTTTCACCGATACTGACACCGCGGTGCGAGAACACCCAGATCTTCTACGGGAATACTTTGGGACAATCATCCCGCCAACTGACAACAAATTCGCTGCCCTGAACTCTGCGGTTTGGTCAGGCGGTTCCTTTATCTACGTCCCCAAAGGCGTCTCTATCGAGTTCCCCCTGCAGGCGTACTTCCGCATTAATGCCGAGAGCATGGGGCAATTTGAGCGAACTTTAATTATCGTTGATGAAGGCGCACACGTTCATTATGTCGAGGGCTGCACTGCTCCGATGTACTCTACTGAGAGTCTTCACTCAGCAGTCGTCGAAATTGTTGTGAAGAAACATGGGCGTTGCCGCTACACAACGATCCAAAACTGGGCCAACAACATTTACAACCTGGTTACGAAACGTGCTCTTGCATATGAGGGTGCAATGATGGAGTGGATTGATGGCAATCTCGGAAGTCAACTCACCATGAAATACCCAGCTGTCTATATGATGGAGCCTGGGGCTCGCGGCGAGATTCTTTCAATTGCATTTGCAACCGCCGGTCAGCACCAAGACGCCGGTGCAAAACTTGTTCATGCTGCACCAAATACCTCTGGACGGATTGTCTCAAAGAGCATTTCAAAAAACGGTGGTCGCTCAAGTTATCGCGGACTTGTTCGCGTTGAGCCTGGTGCAAAGAAAAGTCGATCGAGTGTCGTTTGCGATGCACTGATTCTTGATGACATAAGCCGAAGTGACACATATCCATATATTGAGATCGAGGAACAGGACGTCTCGATTGGTCACGAAGCAAGTGTTTCAAAGATTGGAGAAGAACAGCTATTTTACCTCAAAAGCCGTGGCCTCTCCGAGGCTGAAGCGAGCACTATGATCGTAGGCGGTTTCATTGAGCCACTTGTCAAAGAACTCCCGATGGAATATGCCGTCGAGATGAACCGTCTGATCGAACTACAGATGGAAGGCTCCGTCGGCTAACCTATTCCTCTCCTCTGACTTCACTTATTCTTGCTTCATGACGACGACAACAGCCCCTGCCGCACTATTTAATCGCGATGCGTTCCACCAGCTCCTTGCTGAAAGTCCTCTGCCCGACTGGGCAGACCAACAGCGACGTTCCTGCATGGATCAACTCGAGACGCTTGCTTTACCGAATCGTCGGCAAGAACACTGGATGCGAACAGACCTTCGCATGTTTAAGCCGGACATGTGGGGACTGCGACCGATATCCGCTTCTGAACCGCCTACAGGCCTTCTCGCTGCTCGCTTTCCATCCTCCAACGATCAGTCTCGTGATGTCCAGACAATGGGACAACCTGACTACGCAGGTCATTTCAAGACCATAAACGGCCATGTTGTTCAAAATGAAATTGATCCGGCTCTTGCTGACCAGGGTGTTCTCTTCGGCACTGCCGAAGATGTGCTTGCCAGTAGTGGTGACGTGCTGAAGAACCACTGGCTACAGATTATCGACTCAAAGAACGATTATTTTGCTGCCCTTCACGGAGCGTTTCACCGCGGCAGTATGATTCTTTATGTCCCTCCGGGTGTCCGCATTGCAGAACCAATTCATTGCCTCGCTGCAATTGATGACGGTGGTGTCGACACATCGCATGTACTTGTCGTTCTCGGAGAGGACGCTGAAGCAACCGTTCTTACAGAAACTGCTACATGTGGAACAACTGGCTCAGGAACAGGCTTCCACTGCGGCGGCACTGAGATAGTCGTCGGGAAAAACGCTCTCCTCCGAATGGTGAATGTCCAAAACTGGGACCGTGGTGTATGGCACGTTGCTCGACAAAAAGCAGTTATTCATGAAAACGCGAAACTCCAGTGGACGCTTGCAGCGCTTGGCAGTCGGTTATCTCAAGTCGCTCAAGATGTAGCACTCGTTGGAAAAAATGCTGAGGCGCAAGTCAATGGTGTGATGTTTACAGAAGGCAAGCAACAACTTGTCTATAATACACTGCAGCATCACGAAGCACCGTCTTGTCGCAGCGACCTTCTTTATAAGGGTGCTCTGCAAGACCGCAGCCGCCTTGTCTGGCGAGGAATGATCAAGGTCGATAAGGCTGCTCAAAAAACAGATGGCTACCAGCGCAATGATAACTTGATGCTTTCGGAGTCTGCACGGTCTGACTCAATTCCTGGCCTCGAAATCGAGGCTGATGACGTTCGCTGTACCCATGGTGCAACCAGTGGCCGCGTTGATGAGGAGCAAATCTTTTATGCACAAGCGCGGGGATTGTCGGCAGACGAGGCTGCGAGACTCGTTGTCGCAGGATTCTTTCAGCAGGTATTCGATCGCATAACAATCGCTTCTGTTCGAGAGGCATTGGCAACGGCAATAGGAAGCCGGATTCGAAGAGTATCCTAACCCAGCAGAAACAGTTATTCGTAACGCTCACCAGAAGCCTTTCTTTCATGCCAGAATTCATCCATGTTGCCGATGCAGACGACGTTCCAGACCCAGGAAAGGTACTTATCGAAGTGGAAGGGGAAATGATTGCCCTATTCCATGTAGGTGGTTCGTTCTACGCCATCGATGATGTTTGCACTCTTGATGGAGGCCCGCTTGTTGATGGTGAACTTCAGGACTACACAATCGCCTGCCCAAGACACGGTGCAAAATTCGACATCCGCACTGGCGCAGCTCTTTCGATGCCAGCAATTCGACCCACTCTTGCACATGACGTGAGGGTCGAAAACGGGGGTGTTTCTGTTCGACTTCGAGAGACTGGATCGGGGCCGAGTGGAAACCCTGCACCGTCTACCGTACCGGCAGCAGCCGCCGCACTTTCTGCTCCATCGCAGACGACTCAGAAGGCAGATGTCACTACGAAATCACACGACGGCACAGTAACTGACACAACAGATAGTGCGCCAGCTGATACTCAAAGCCTTACAAGCCAGACTCTCTCTGAGGACCTTGTTCGTGAATTACTGAAGCAGGTGAAAGACCCTGAATTATTTGTAAACATTGTTGACCTAGGACTGATTTACGACGTCTCTTTCAACCCGGCACCAGATAACTCAAAACAACTTGTCTTGATTGATATGACGATGACAAGTCCAGCCTGTCCTGCTGGACCACAACTCATTGCCGATACAAAACGTGTCGTCAACACGCACGAAGATGTCGCTGAAGTCGAGGTTCGGATTGTTATGGAACCACCGTGGACACCAGACCGCATGACCGACGATGCCCGCGACCAACTGGGAATCTTTTGATTCCTCTTTGAACTGCACTCCAGCATGCGTCTCTTACTTTATGAATGGTGCTGCTCAGGTGGAATGCAGAGTGGTATTGCTCGTGACATTCTGCAGAAGGCTCCTCTTGAAGACTTCCTGAAGGAGGGCCGCCTCATGCTTGAGGCACTCGCATGCGATGCTGAAAAAAATGCAGATCTGAATATCACTGTGATGGTTGACGCAACCCTTCCGGCGACTGAAGTTCCACTCTTTTCTGAAAATATTACTGTTGAGAAAGTCCCTCCCGGCGCGAACGGTTCGTCTCTTCTTGCCGTGGCCTCTGAGTCTGACCATATCATTCTCGTCGGGCCAGAGACTCAGGGCATTCTACTCCAGTCCCTCATCGCCTTAGAACAAGCAGGTCTTGGAGACAGGCTCGTCAATTGCCCAGCGCCTTTTATCCGCGCTGCAAGCGACAAGCAGACGACATGCGCGATGCTCGCCGCAGCTGGTATTCCAACCCCGGCTGGCTGCACTCTACCCGCCGGTGGAAGCATTCCTACCGGATTTCGACTTCCTGCCGTCCTCAAAGCTCGTGAAAGTGCTGGGTGTGATGGTCTGAGAATTATTCAGAACCGCTCCGATTTTGTCACGCCAGAAACAGACTCACGGCTTGAATGTCATATTTCAGGCATCCCAGGCAGCGTCTGTTGTCTCTGTCGAACTGATTCAATCGTTCCATTACTCCCATTCGAACAACTGTTCACTCACGCACAGCAGCCGGTGTACATCGGCGGTCGCCTTGCTCACGAAGATTATCATGCTCGAATGCAGTCTCTTGCAGTACGGTCGATCGAAGCTCTCAACAAAGCAACGCAGGCTACAGCCCGTGGCTGGGTCGGAGTTGATATGATTCTGGGTAGCCGTGACGACGGGAATGACGATCGAGTACTCGAAATCAACCCTCGTCTCACGACTTCTTTCATTGGCTTATCCCGAGGTCAGCAAGGTGGCCTCATTTATCCGCTCCTCAATCACATGCATGGTGGAGAAATTCACCTTACCCCATGGAACATAGAAGCCTGTGAGTTTTCCGTGGCGTAACATTTACACGTAATGGTTTTCGTTCATGTCATTAACGTCGATCAATTCATGGCTGGCTTTTGATATTGGAGGAGCCAACATAAAGGCTGCTGACGGACGAGGGTGGTCCCATAGTGAACCTTTTGCAATGTGGCAGGACTGGAAACGTCTCCCTGATGCCATCGCACATATCAAAAGTCTCCACCCTGCCACCCACTATGCCGTCACTATGACAGGGGAAATTGCCGATTGCTTTTCTGACCGCCGCGAGGGTGTCGAGCATATTGTTGGGTCGTGTTCCATCGCCGCAGGAGAAAACGCTGTTTTCTTTTATAGTGTCGATGGCACCCTTCTCAGGGCAGATAAAGCCACGCACCAACCGCTCCAAGTCGCTGCTTCGAACTGGCATGCCTTGGCTCGGCTCGCCGGTTCACTTGCCCCTTCAGGGAGAAGTTGGCTGATTGATATCGGCTCAACAACAACTGACATTGTGCCTCTGGCATACGGACAGCCAATTCCTCAGGGGATGACTGACTGGGATCGGCTACTCTACGGCGAACTCGTTTATACCGGTATGGAACGCACGCCTGTACCTGCCCTCGTACGGTCGCTGCCTCACCGCGGGAGCACACGACCAGTTGCTTGTGAGTGCTTTGCCACGTCACAAGATGCCTGGCTCCTCCTCGGCGGCCTGCCTGAAAACGCCACGTCGAATACCACAGCCGACAAAAAGCCGGCCACCCGTGATGCGGCTCGTATTCGTATGGCTCGTTCTATGCTTCTTGAACCAGCATCATTTACCTTTGCCGATGCGATTGAAGCTGCAACGGCAATCGTCGAATCACAGACTCTTGTAATTCAAGATGCCATGGGGTCACTGATTCAGAACCCACTCCCAGAAGATCATGTCGTACTAAGTGGACAAGGTGAAATTTTAGCAAGAAGAGTCTTTGATCATATGGGCTGGAATCCGCAGACAGTTTCTCTCAAAGACGTCTTAGGACCTGAACTCTCACGTGTGGCTCCAGCTCACGCCGTAGCAATGATAGCGCAGCAGAGAGTATGAATAGAATGTCATCACAGGAAGAAAAACCATGGGAATGGGATCACGGCTGGCTTCGCCAACCATGCGACAGAAGCAAACGACCCCGCGTTGTAGTCAAGGTCGGTGGTAGCCTTTTCTCAACGCCTGGATGGCAGCATGCTGTCCAATCTCTCATTGCACATGAAGCACTGTCCAGCCATTCGATAGTCGTCCTCGCGGGGGGCGGTGCTCTTGTAAACGGGCTACGAATCATTGATGCAAACAGCTCACTGCCACCCCTTTTGGCACATGACCTCGCACTCGAGGCCATGGGGATCACGGCTCAACTCGTTGCAACGATGCTGAAACTACCACTTGGCGAGGAAGAGACAGGTGCCTCTCCGGTAGTACTCGACATCAAAAAGCGGGGTGTGGTCGGCAATGCAATTGAATCTCTTCCCCCTTCATGGGACACAACAAGTGACTCAATTGCGGCTGCTGTTGCGGCTACAACGAAGTCTGCTTTACTACTCGTAAAGAGCACTCCACCACCGATACATGACATTGAGTGTCTTGCTTCCAAGGGCTGGGTAGACCACTCTTTCCCGACGGCCTGCATCAACTTAGAAGCCATTCGCTGGGTAGCACCGCGGCAGTAGAACGAGTCAGGTCCTTAGAAACCGGGCACCGTTGCAGTGAACATATCATTCCCAGCAAATGCCGGTCTCAGGACGGGAGGCCAGTGCCAGCTTCCGTGCAGAGCCAACATCTGGAGTCTCAATAACTTCTTCGAGAAAAGCCCATGGCTGAAACTGAACACCTCCAGAAGCACTAAGAACCCATCGGCTCCCTCGCTTGATGCCATGCGCAACTGTGGGCACCTGCTTTGGAACTTCATAGCTTGAAAGCTGAACTGATGACGCGTCCTTCAATAGCGAGAGATCCAGCCCCGCTCGATCGGCCAGTTGCCTGCTGTCGATTAAAGCTGCAACAACTGCCAGATCAACACAATTCATTAACTCTCGGAAAACAGGCTTGTTTGATGCCAGATCGTCGTAGCACGCTGTCATTTGCTCACACCACAGTGCAGCATTCTTGTCAGTACGTCCGCTTCCTCGCTTCATACCCTCTCGAACCAGAAGATCGGTTTCAGTCAGGCACACCATTTTTCCACCTGTGAGTTTCCAACCGAGTTCATCAGGATCTCGTGCAATGGGGCTATATTGAGCTTCTAACCAGAAACGGGGCAACATTGTTGAGCCGGCAGTAGCCTGGACCATTGAAAGATAACTCGGCAATTCAGCAACTTCTGACGACTCCAGCCCCATACCGATTCGCTTCATTCGATAATCTGCAGCTACGAGAACTTGCGCGAAGTGCGTATCTGCTGGCACACCCCCAACTGTCACTTGCTGAGGACCCAAAGCCTCTTCCATTGACCGAAAGATTTTCTGTGGATTTGGCATCTGTTTTATTGAGCTCAGGATTTCCTGCAGCCGAGCAATGCCCTCGGGTGTTGGATCAATAGAGCAACGCATTCCACCCATGCGTGCTGCGTCAATCGACCGAAGAGCCACGACCAAATCTTCAAGCAGCAAGAGCGGCCGACCACTAGTTGCACCAACGAAACTACCATTTCCATCAACAGCAACTTCATCACTCGGTCCAGCCAGAATTAAATCGTGTGCGTCAGGGTCAACAAACACATATTCGATTTGCTCAAGCCCACCAAGCGTTAAGACTTCTGGAGAAACAAGATCGTGTTCTGTTACAGCCCGCTGAACATCTTCGAGAATGCGTTTCAGTGAAACCTTTTGAAGTTCACAACGCTGCCCCGTCTTCGGAGGGTTTGCACTGAGTATTTTTTTTCGCTGAGCAGCAATACTCGCAAGTGCCTGTGGCTCAATCGTGCGAACGATACCGTCAGTATCTACTGAAATACCACCTACTGCCTGAGCACCGAACCCAGCTCCTTGGCCGAATACATGCTTGGTAAAAAACAGATTCAGGACTACAACCAGCACAAGAGCACAACACGTGGTTGCAAAACTGTTCTCAAAGACCGTAAAAACATTTCTTCGTGTGCAGCTACGCATAAAAACCCTCATCATGACGTTCAACTGGAAATCAAAACAGGCAAACTGTTCGAGCAACGGTATGGATTTGTGATTGCACGACAATGTAGATGAGATGCTAGCCTCAGCACGCCCTTGAGGGCAAACCCTCTTTACTGGAGCAAATGCAGCCCGAAAGGCCTATTCTTCAATGTTTTGATGAATTCTGTGACTTTTTCCTGTTAAATTAGGGCTTACTACGCGATGACGTTTGGGTTTGTTTTTGATTGATTCTTGCGTAGTGTATCGCAGGGAGAGCTCCAATTGGCCATGATGTAAGCATGAATAACGACAAATCCATTCCACTTGCCGATGCTCATGTCCTTGTTCGGGATCCTGCCAATGGCCCGATGCTTAATCCGCTCACTCCCGGGGAAGTCCTCAGCCTTGGCCGTGCACCCGGTAACACCATTGTGCTACACGACGAACGGGCAAGCCGAAATCATGCCGAGATACGGGTTAATGATGACGGAAAATGGGTTATCCACGACCTGAAAAGCCGAAATGGCACAACGGTCGGTGCGAATGAAATCACATCAGAACATACGCTTATCGACGGAGACACGATTCAGATCGGATCCATTACGATCCTTTACTGCGAGGGGCCTCCACCATCGTTATCTGAGGCGGACGGATCTGACACCGATGGCACTGGTATAACGGGCGAAATGTCTGCGGAAATCGCAGAGTGGCATTCCACAATTCGCTATCGGCGAAACCGTAGTCGTTTACTCGATGACATACGCGAATCAGCACGAACTGCTCCAAAAGTAGGGCAAGCAGCAGCAGAACTATGCCGACTCGCATTTACGCTAGGTCGCACCACAGAAGTTCCATCTGCTGCAAACCGTGCTCTCGAGTCTGCGATGCTTGGATCGAATGCAAGCAAAGGAATGGTTTTGCTGCCAACGCCAGAGGCCATCCATGAAGAGAGAATGACAGTAACTGACTTATATGGTGTTGCAGCAGTGCCCTCTGACCTTCGCATTGATGCCATTCCAACAAACCTGATCGAGGCAGTCCTTGCAACCGATGAAGCGATTTTGGCCGGACCGGAGACCGTTGGTGAACAACCACCAGCAATAACCATAGCCGCCCCCATACGCGTGAACGGAAAGCCTATCGGGGCAATCTACCTCAGTAGCGAGCCGAGTGATGATGAAAAATCTCCTGATGACCTCGAGTTTGTAATTGCTGTCTGCGACGCCATAGGCCAGGTCTACACAAACCTTGAGGCTCGAGAAACTCTTTCGACTCGACTCGCAACGGCAGCCAGTGAAAACAAACTGCTCAAAGAGCGACTCGGTGAAAGAACACGTATGGTTGGTGAAAGCCCTGCCCTTGCAATAATCACAACACAGGTTGAGCGTGTTGCGGGCACAAAAGCCACAGTCCTTGTGCGAGGTGAAAGCGGTGCAGGCAAGGAATTAGTCGCACAAGCTATTCACGACGCAAGTGATCGCAAGAGTGGCCCTTTTGTTTGCCTGAATTGTGCTGCTCTTTCAGAGACGCTCCTGGAAAGCGAGCTCTTTGGTCACGAGAAAGGTGCGTTCACCGGTGCGACTGATAAAAAGGCCGGAAAATTTGAACTTGCTGACAACGGAACTCTCTTCCTGGATGAGATTGGTGAGATGAGCCCTACGATCCAGGCAAAATTCCTGCGAGTGCTTGAGGGCCATGCATTCGAACGAGTGGGAGGCAGCACTCGACTCAAGGTCGATGTGCGAGTTGTAGCAGCTACAAATCGTCACCTTGAAGACGCCGTTGCAAGTGGTGGATTCCGACGAGACCTTTACTTCCGACTGCGTGTGGTTGAAATTGCTGTACCTCCACTTAGAAAACGACAAGAAGACATCGAACTCCTTGCACATCACTTCCTAGACGTATTCAGTCGAGAGACTGGCCGAAAAATCGAGGGCTTCAGTGCTGCAGCTATTCATGCGATGCAGGAATACCATTGGCCCGGAAACATCCGTGAATTAAGAAACTGCGTCGAACGTGCTGTTGTCTTGAGTGCGAGCAGCACCATTGATGTGCCAGACCTTGCACTGAGTACTCTTGCCTCCCCGGGTGATACCGGACAGATAGAACCCACAGCCAGTAAGTTTACTCCTGAAACGTTAGCCTCTATCGAAAAACGTCACATTCTGGCGACACTCGAGTGTACCGGTGGCAATAAAACAAAAGCAGCGAAACTTTTGGGGATTGAACGATCTACCCTTGATCGTAAATTTGCTCGATGGGGCAAAGCCGATTGAACAGAGTTCATCTATTTACATTAAAGACCAAAATATCGCTTCCAAGCTTCAACGTCTCCTGGCCCCGGCTCCGTCGGTTTTGTTTCCTTTTGTCGAACACGTTCGTTCATCGCACGACGCCTTCCTGTGAGCCATTCATTGCTATCGATGGCAGCCGCACGCCGACGGCGTGCGGCTGCCTGCACTCGCCTATCACTGGACACGACAACCAGGCCTGATGGTGATTCCTCCTCGACCATTTCCTCGATGAGCGTATCTGCATCTGGATATTCCCGTGCAAACCACACTCGAATAGATCCGTGCAGGTATCGTGCAGGAAGACCATCAGGGGCATCGGCCGCATCAAAAACAACAATTGTCTGTTCCGCTTCAGCCCCAAGCAGCTCTAAAAGGTGGTCAAGAAGAGCTCGACGAGACTGCTCAAACCCAAGCGGCCCTCGCGCATCACCAAACACACCAGAGGCATGCAGTAGGTTGTACCCATCGATAATGATCATTGCTCTTCAACTAGCTGGAGAGGCGATATTTCACTTTCCCGTGAACAATTGTCGCAACAGCTCGCCCGCGTAGCGTCCATCCATCAAATGGTGAATTCACACTTTTTGATGCAAAAGAATTGACATCTACTTGCCATTCATGAGATGGATCGATAAGTGTCACATCAGCAATCGCCCCTGGCCTGAGGGTCCCTCGATTAATACCAAGGATCCTCGCCGGCAGTAGACTAATCGCTTCGACAAATCGTGGCCAATCAATACGACCAGACTCAATCAGACGTGTTACAGAGAGGCCAACTGCTGTTTCCAGGCCAAGGATGCCAAACGGCGCCCGGTCTAGTTCGAGTAACTTTTTTTCCGGTGCATGCGGAGCGTGATCTGTTGCAATACAATCGATTGTGCCATCAGCAAGCCCGGCGAGAATACCTTCGACATCTTTTGCTGTCCGCAACGGTGGGCTCATTTTAAAGTTTGAATCAAACCCTCGAAGAGATTCATCCGTAAGCGTAAAATGATGCGGGCAAGCCTCCGCAGTAACCCGAATGCCACGTGATTTTGCTTCTCGGATAAGGTCGACTCCCTGAGCTGTCGAAACATGCATTACATGAAGACGACCACCAGTCACATCTGCGAGTGCGATATCTCGCCCGATCATCACTTCTTCTGCAGCTGCTGGCATTCCCTCTAGACCAAGCGACATGGAAACAATGCCTTCGTTCATTACACCACCATGAGAAAGCTCGAGAACTTCTTCATGAGCCAAAATTGGTTTGTCAAACATTCGGCAATACTCGAAAGCCCGACGCATCAACTCGGCATCGTACACGGGCGATCCATCGTCACTGAACGCAACAGCACCGGCTTCAACCAATTGCCCGATTTCAGCAAGTTCTTTCCCGTCTCGTTCACGGCTTACACACGCAACAACAAACACATTGCATGTATCTGCTCGTGACGCCTTCTGACGAATAAACTCCACGTTTGCCTGGGTATCAATCGCCGGCTCTGTATTGGGTATACAGGCAACACTCGTAAACCCTCCCGCTAGGGCTGCTTGTGTCCCCGTCTCGATGGTTTCATCCTCTTCACGACCAGGTTCACGAAGATGCACATGCATGTCGATCAGTCCCGGCGTGACGATAAGCCCCTGGGCATCAATCGTCTCATCAACTTTTCCAAGCGGCTGACTACCGTCATGCCCAATGGACATAATTAACCCATCACGAATGAGCAGATCATCTACTCGATCAATTCCCTGATCTGGATCTACCACCCGTCCACCACGAATTAACATGGATGCCATTACTGCTGCCCTTTGTTTTCTGAAGAATCTATTGTGAGCCCATTTCTCTGCACTCCGCAGATGAGCCAAAGCACTGCCATCCGCACGGCCAAGCCATTTGTAACTTGATTCAAGATGAGTGACTGAGGGCAATCGGCTACATCAGCAGTCACCTCAACACCACGGTTAATAGGGCCAGGAGCCAGAATCACCAGATCATCTTTCGCGCGACGAAGACGATCCCGGTTCATGGCATACAAATGGGCATATTCTCGGACAGAGGGAAATGGTCGTGTTTTTTGTCGCTCAAACTGTATCCGTAAAAGATTGAGAACGTCACATCGTGGCAAAATGGCATCAAGATCATGTGAGACCTCTACTCCAAACTCTTGCCAACTATCAGAAACAAGAGTGGGCGGGCCGCAAAGAATCACTTTCGCACCAAGTTTGGTGAGGCCCCATAGATTCGACCGTGCCGTTCGGCTGTGCGCAATATCACCGACAAGACCAACCGTTAGACCTTTCAGATCACCAAGGCGTTCCCGAATTGAGAAGATGTCCAACAATCCTTGAGTAGGATGTGCATGCGGTCCATCTCCAGCATTGATAACACCAACATCAAGATGGGAAGCGAGCAGATGGGGTGTTCCGGGTGTTCTGTGCCGGACGACTACCGCGTCGACTCCCATGGCCTCAAGATTTTTGGCAGTGTCGATAAATGATTCGCCTTTGGACAAACTGCTCGTTGAGGCTGAAAAATCGATAACGTCTGCTCCCAGACGGCGAGCAGCCAAAGAAAAACTTGTTTTTGTTCGAGTGGAATTTTCAAAGAACAGATTCACAATAGCAGCACCCGACAGAACATCGATCTTTTCGCGACATCCTTGTGTGGCTTCCTTGCACATGACTGCAGTGTCAAGAATAAGGCTGATTTCCTCAGCCGAAAGTTCTTCTAAGTCGAGTAAATGGCGATGCGTCCAACCCGTCGGTGGGAGATTCCCCCGAAGGACCACAGGTGCGACGGTGGACGATTTTGATTGCGACATGAAACGGGCCCTGCACAACAGTTAAAGATGGGCAAAAGAAGTCAGCCAGGCAGAGTCTACCAGCGGTTTGTCGCGTCGTCATTACCTGAGAATGCTGGACTTGCTCTAGGGCCGAAAAAAGTTCTACCTTCTCCTTCGAAATGTCTTCCTGTTGCTGCCGCTGTCCCACAAAATAGCGAGTTGCTGCTGGAAGAATGGTTGCTCCCCTCGGTTCAAAAAAACTTCATGCACCGACCATATACATCGATTCTCATTGAATGTCCTACCCCGCGAACAGATTCTCGTAGTGATTATCTATCCGGAAACTGGTTGCACGTAGCACTGCTCATTCTCAGTGTCGTGATAACAACTGGCTGCAGTTCTGCCATCTCAATGAGGGAAGCACTTCGGGACAGCATCGAGCAGGCCGCAGCAGTATCCCAACTCACTGTTCTCAGTGACGTTGAATCTGACCCGTCGAAAAATATGACTTCTGACGAGGCCGCCACTGCTTCGTACGCACCAGAAACTCCTGACTCTCCAACCTATATCGACGATGGTGAGTTCGGAATGCATGAGTCATATGACATCTCTCTCGATATAGAAACAGCTGTCAGCACGCTTTCTGAAACAAACAGTCTTGATACGGCATCAAAAGCTGCACTCGTTGAAACACTTGAAATGACTCCGCAGGCTGATTGGCCGGTTGTCATTGAAGAGTTCACCGCCACGCTCAATGCTCTTCGAACGACAGAGACCGCACCGGCTCTCTATCTAGACACCACAGAACCAGACACCACAGAAATCGTGCTCAACACTGAGGACAGCATCTCAAGCCTTCCCGCGATCGATGAAGAAGATACCAGCGTGACGGCTCTTCAGGAGCCGGTGGAAACAATGCAGCACGCTCCTTCCAAAACCACAAGTGAAACGATTGAAGAAGAAATAGACAGTACGTATGACAGCGTAGCCATTATCTCTTCTCCGATGCGATCGTCCTTCCAAGAACCGGATGCCGAAGTACAGTCGAATCAGCGACTATCGACGAAGGCACCAAAAGTTTCGCAGATCGATTTGCCCGTGGACGATTCTGTAGAGGCTTCACCAACGCAACAAACACCTCTCACCATCCACAGGCCATGTATTGCGCAGAAGGTCCTTGGCTGGGGAATGGTTGAGGCTTTCCCTCAAAATGAACTCTGCGCTGGTAGTGAAGTCATCGTTTACTTTGAGCTGACCGGGATTGAATCTCACAAATCTAACGAAGGTTTCGAAACCAGTGTTGAAACGGCTCTACGGCTTGATGATGCTGCTGGACAGCGTCTCCACAGTTGGTCATTCCCTCCTCTTGTAGAGGTCTGTGCCTCCGTTCGTCGCGATTACTTTGCTCGCTTTTTCGTGGAACTCCCAAGCAATCTTCCTCCCGGTGACCATCAGCTCATCTTGACTGTGACTGACTCGCATGCGGGAACCACAGCAGAAACAATGCTTCCATTTGCTATCGCTCCAAGCGGATTTGTTGCTGGAACTGCAGAGTAATAAAGATACGGAACGACTACGTTGTCACTGCGGTGGCGGTGGTATCAGTTCTGGAGGTTGTCTTTCCATGGCATCTTCTTGCTTTACAAACTCAAGGTCGATGGCTGCAGGGGTTGCCATCGTGAGCGGAAAATCTTCTAACTGGAGCAGGTTTGCGATTTCAGCGGCGCTTGCCCACCGAGTTCCCTGAGATTGCACATACGACAATTCTGTCTCTGTCAGAATGCGCTGCGCTTCAAGTAATCTCAGGAATGTAAGTTCGCCTTCAGAGTACAGAAGCTGAGTGACGCGAACTGTTTCTTGAGCCTTTGGTAAAATAAGTTCTTGATACCACTCTGCCTGCCGACGGGCTTGCCGATATTCATTGATGATTCTTGCGGTCTGCTCAGCGAGTCCTATTTCAACTGATCGCAGCCCTGCTCTTGCCTTTGCAATCTCTGCACGTGCCGCTCGGATATTCCCTTGATTGCGGTTAAAGAGGGGGATAGTGCAACTAACCTCAAGAACCCCCTGATCCTGCTCAGGTGCTCCGACGAGGCCAACGGGGGTTACCTGCCGTTGGTATCCTCCCATAACTGTCACATTAGGAATCGGTTCAACGACGGACCGCTCCAACTCCCACTGAGCTCGTGCAATATCTGTTTCTGCAGCTTGCGGGTCAGCGTTTCTTGTAATAACGATTCGCTGCAAATGCTTGAGATCGAAATTTGGCAGTACTTGAAAAAGGTCACCTTCAATACTCCCAACATCTGCCATGGGCAGCCCAATTGCAGTCGCTAGTTCGCGTCTTCCTGTCTCAATGTCAACAGTCGCATTGAGTAATCGAACTTCCGCACGATCCCGCTCAATACTCCAAAATAATGTGTCCGCTTTCGTCCCTTCTCCCGCGGCAGCCAAATCCTGTCCGAGTCGGTAGGAACGATTTGAAATGTCATACAGTTGTTTGAAGATGATAAGTTTTCGCTGGGCAACAAGTAATTTATAGAATGCCCGGCGAACTCCTGTAAGCACCTCGTATCGCGCTCTGACCAGTTCGTATTCTGTTCGTTGAACGCCTCGTAAGGCCGCCTGCTGTGCCAATTTCAGTTTGCCTGCAGTGACAAATTCCTGCGAAACAAAACTATTCCATTGACTGTCTGCGCCGGCTAATTGCGGGCTCGACCCTGCTAATGTTGGATTTGGATACAGCCGAGCCTGTACAGCCTCACCTCGTGCCCCTTCGACCGAAGCTCTCGCTGCTTTCATGCGCGGGTGATTCTGAAGTGCTAACGATGAAAATTCATCGAGTGTGTTTGGCGAAGGGCCCCGATTAGTGGATTCTGTTTTATACCCCTGAACTTCAGGAACCGGCACCGGCTTTCCGGCAGGAAGAGGTACTGGCAAGGTAAGATTCGGCCCATTTTCATTGAGGCGCAATGAGTCGGCTAATGAACTGTCTTGCCAAGGCTCTGCATGCACAGGCAATTGCAGCACCACGCACAGGAACCCCAGCCACAAGGCACACTGAAAAGAGAGACTTCGTGATTGCGGCAGTTGTTTCATAGGCCTGAAAAATCTTGTGGTACACCATCAAGTATTTTCGGAATCGTTGGGCCGTAAAGTTAATCAAAATCACCGGCGTTGCCTGTCTTCACAGGCTTCGCTGCAGGCCGCAGAGCACCACATTCCATGATTGTCATCGAGGCATTATTTTATGCCGATTCTTACTAACAGAACCTAGGACTTCTCACGGATAGTTCCATGGCCATAAACTTCGATGTTTTGTCGTATGAAGCCCGCTCCCTCCTCTACGCTGAATTGGTTCTCCTGCACACTTCTCTTCTTTCTATGCACCGCGGGGCCTTCAGCGTGTGGCCAGGCACTTGTAGATGAGGGTATCTGGACGGCCTACTTTTCACAGGGCGAATTTAATAGTCCACGAATTCAAAGTGACAACAGCCTTTGGTGGCTTGATGCCCATTGGAGATACTCTGGTGACGACCTTGTATTCATTCAAGGAATTATTCGGCCAGGTATCGGACGTCGACTGAATGACGAGAATTCCATCTGGGCTGGCTATGCGTGGATTGGGGAGAGGATTCCTGGTTTTGATATTCATGAAAACCGATTCTGGCAGCAGTGGATAACCACACGACAGCGAGGCGATGTTTCATTCCAATTTCGTAGTCGGCTGGAACAGCGTTTTGTCTCAGCTGGGGCTCAGGTTGGCTGGCGTTTTCGACAGCTTGTACGAGCACAGAAGCCACTTGAGCATCACCCGGACTTACTCTGGGTAGCCTGGGATGAAATATTTTTTCATCTTCGCGATACCGATTGGGGAGCAGTAACCGGTTACAACCAGAACCGAGTGTTTGTTGGCATGGGACGCATTCCGAATAAGCGGAGTCCCTGGAGAACGGAAATCGGGTATCTCTACCAGCAAATCGACATCCCTGAGGATGGCGCTGATCTGAATAACCACATTCTCTCAGTAAATTTCTACTTTAATCCGTAGGTCATTATTGTTGGGTTCAGTCTATTTACTGAACTCCGTCCTGCCTGCTACAGAGCTTTTCAAATGCTTT
>Ga0114919_10001348_pt1 | contig 19592 bp, 22 predicted proteins | sample BlataG_FD_88682 | JGI IMG/M metagenome (GOLD analysis project Ga0114919, IMG submission 88682) | Deep subsurface microbial communities from Black Sea to uncover new lineages of life (NeLLi) - Black_00105 metaG | ecosystem: Environmental > Aquatic > Marine > Oceanic > Sediment | place: Atlantic... | reverse complement strand
GGGATATTTAGATAACTCTCGGCAGGGTTGGCCGGGCCTATACAAATGGCTTCATCGGCAAGCTGCAGGTATGGAGCGTCCTTATCGGCCTCCGAATAAACTGCCACTGCCTCAATGCCAAGCTCGTGACAGGCACGGATGATACGCAGCGCTATTTCACCACGGTTCGCTATCAGGATTCTTGAAAACATATTCTCGCATCTCGTATCTCGTTCGAGATACGCCTCACGCTTTTAGTCTGGTTTGACCCTGTAAAGCACCTGACCATATTCAACGGCCTGGCCGTTGGTCACCAGTATCTCGACTATTGTTCCGCTGGTCTCGGCTTTTATTTCGTTCATCACCTTCATCGCCTCGATTATACAAACGACCGTCTGCGACCTAACCACCGAGCCGAGTTCAACATAAGGCTCGGAATCAGGGCTCGGTGTGACATAGAAAGTCCCTACGATAGGTGATTTTATCTCTACCAAATCCTCCTCTTGCTGCGGGGCGGAAGGTTGGCTCAAAGGCGCTGAGCTTGGCGTTGCATTGGGGCCGGCAGGTGCGGCGCCGGATTCCGGCCCAATCGTCCCCGCACCGGTTACGGTCCCGCCGACTGCGGGTTGAGGTTGGGAGCGCTTCAAAAAAATTTTGTCATCCCCATGCTTTATTTCAACCTCGACCAGCTTATTTTGTTTCATTATCTCAATGAGTTTTTTTATTTTCTGCAAATCGCTATCTTTGTTCTCCGCCATTGCCGCATCCTTTCTTAATAAAGGGGACCCAATCTTGCGGGGAGCCCTGCAATAAGCCGCGAAATGGGAACCCAAGCTGTCGGTTAAGCTAATAAGTATAACTACAAGAGGTGTTTTTGCAAACAATTTCCCGGCCCCATTTTGAAGGGTCCCCAAACGCAATAAAGGGCGTCTGGGGACTCCTGCAATAAGCCGCAAAATGGGAACCCGAAAATGAGCTTTTGACGCTTAGGGCCAACTAAAGTATCTCAAGGCCAACCGCTGTAATATCATCAATTTCAGATGGGGCGATTTTCTTATTTTGCGCCAGCGTGTTGAATTCGTCGAACATCTCGACAATAGATAAATCTTTGATTTCGCAAAATTCTTCACTGAATTGAAAGCCGGTTTGGTCGTCGAAACTGCCGATAAAGGGCTCTGCTCCGTCGGAATACAGCAGAAGTTTATCGCCGGGTTGAAGCTGCACAGTCTGCTGGGTGTATTCGGCTTGTCCAAAAATTCCGAGCAGCGAGCCTTGTATTTCCAGTTGTTCCGGCTTTTCTTTGGGCCTGATAAGAACTGGGTAGGGATGTCCGGCACGGGCATAGGTTATCTGTAGCGTCTTTATATTTAGCAGACAATAGCAACAGGTAGCAAACTGATAGCCGGAGAGTTTCTGTGCAGCCATCCGCACATTGAGATTTTTCATAACTTCCGCCGGTGAGAATATATGATAATTGTTCTCAATAGTCTCTCGCATAACCAGAGCCTGTTTTACAAAAATTGTTAAAAGTGCCGCAGGAATCCCGTGACCGACCACATCAGCTACATAAAAGCCGATGTGCTGCTCATCGATGCGCACGATATGGTAAATGTCGCCTGAGACCCATTCGGCCGGCAAAAAAACCGTGGCCCATCGTGCTTCTTTACTGTTGGGCAGTTGAGTGGGCAGAAAATCCTGCTGCACAAGACCGGCTAAACGAAGCTGCTCTGCGAGGTTGTCCACCAGGGCGCCGGTCATACTAAGTTGCTCGGCCAGCTTATTCTTGTAAATTGTTTGCACCTGCTTGGGCGGGATTGCAGGCTTTACCGCCAGGCCGGAACTTTTTTTACGGTATGCAAGATTGACGCTGATTCTAACCCACAGCTCATCTATTGAAACCGACTCCATTGTGCTGGCCATAGAGAAGCTGGTCTTTGCCGGTGTTAAAGAAAAACTCTTCACGGGCATTTCCATCCGGCTGGTGAGCAATATCACGCCGACATTTTCCATCTCGAGCGATTCAATTATTCGGGCCAGTTTCTGCTGCTGCGTCTTGTCCAGGTCCTTTGCATCGATAATGACGGTTCCAACCAGGTCAAGTCGCTGGCGTATCTCAGGAAATTTGTCTATTGGCAGGACTTTGAAAGCAAGCTTCTTCTGCTTCAAAAGCCGCTTTATTTCAACCGGCATTTGTTCCTGGTTTGTCAGGTATAGAACATCTGTGAAGTTTTGCGGCAGCTCAATAGCGCTTAGTAGTTCTGTTTTTTCCATTTCACTTACCTTTTTAGCTGCGTTATAGGACTTTGAGGAACCCGTTTTACGACGTATTGCAAAATAGGAATCCAGAAAAAATATCCATTTCTACAAATATCGGCACAAACTAATTTCGGCTTGTTAGGGACGGCACTTTGCTTTTTTTTGTTTTTTTCTGCTGGTGTAGGATTGGTAATTTTCGCACTGTCTGTAAAGATACGTTGGCGCAGATTAGAAACTTTTTCTAAGGAAAAAGGGGGCCCTTGATGCTTATTCGGCTCAAAGCTGCTCTTAGCCCCGTGGCATTGCCAGAAGCGGTCTTATGCTACGTGGTCAGCCGGCGAAAATTGCCGAGCCGATGCGAAGGATAGTTGCACCCTCTTCAATAGCGACTTCGTAGTCCGAACTCATACCCATACTTAGCTCAGTAAACTCCGGCCCGACAATTTTTTCGCCGCGCATCTCAATAAACAACTCTCTTGCCCGAACAAAACAAGCCCGAATGACATCTTTATTATGCGTCAACGGCGCCATTGTCATCAGGCCAACCAGTTTCAAATTCGACAATGTTTCTATCTGCTCAGCCAGATGCGTTGTCGCACCTACCGGAACACCGTATTTTTGCGGTTCGTTTGAGGTGTTGACCTGCAAAAGTACTCTGGGGCGTAAGTTCAGCTTCGCCGCTGAAGCGTTTATCTCTTCCGCCAGACGAAGTGTGTCAACCGAATGTATCAGAGAAGCAATGGGCAAGACCTGGCGGACCTTATTACGCTGTAGATGGCCGACCATATGCCAATTGACTTTTCCCGGCAGAGTTGAATCGTCGTCTCCCCCTTGCAAAAATTCAGCTATCTGGGTGAAAACTTTTTTCAGCTGCTGAACCCGGTTTTCACCGAGGTCGGCCAGGCCCAGATTAATAACCTCCCTTATGGCCTCAATGGTAGCGGATTTGGTTACAACGACAAGCTTTATCTCACCGGGGTCTCTGCCGACACGAGTACAAGCAGAGTTGATGACGCCTTTTACGCGTTCTATTCTTTCAGAAATTTTTGCCATAAGAAAATGGTCAAGAATTTAAGATTAACAAATTCGAACCGCCCAGAATAAGAAGCATCTTGAAATAGCCGGTTTCGGCCAGATACTCAACATAGTTTTTGGCTTTGTCATCAAAAAACTCCAAAAATGACAAATTTTAGACTTATCAGCCATAATCTACGCTAATACGCACAAAGATTCAAGCCATTTCACTTTATGAACCACGCTTATAGATAACGTGATGAGCACAAAAAAATCAAAAAAAAAGCAATTTTTAACTTGCATTTTACCGTCGTAGCTTGTATATTAGTGCTGTGAAGACAATATAGGTCGGGTAGATAAGGTCCCCTAATAAATTTTTATTTTTTTATTTGACAGGCTTATTCAAAGGCGTTAAGCTTTTAGGCCGGTTTTGAAGTAACGAAACAGTGCTGCTTCTGGCAGCTTACGAACCTCGGCGAGGCAGCGTGGCACACCGGTTTCCCCCCCAGCCGGTTCCCACCACCTCGCCCTTTTTATGCGCACAGTCTCAAAACCGGCTTTTATCGGCCGAGTTTCTATCTGCTCGGGACTCTTCATTTATTCAGTTCCTTTGGCGCACTAAAATAATTTCCAAAAGCGATAAACAAAAGAACAGAAATAAAACCGGGTATACTGCCATAAATAAACGTTACCTCTGGAGCAATATTCTGCCATAAGAATCCCGCTATAAGACTTGCCGGTAAGGCCATCAAACCTATTGTGGTGTGAAACGTTCCCAGAGCTGTAGCTTTTAACTGTTGGGAGGATAAATCAGATACAAAGGCACGCTGGTTTCCGTCAACCGCCGCATAGGTTATACCGTAAAGGGCAAATAAGACTATAAAAGCCGGCAGTGAACTAAGAAAGGCAAAACCAAGCGAGGTCAATGAAAACAGCAAATAACCAAAAATAATGACTTTGCCCTTTCCAGCTTTGTCTGAAACAATGCCGAGAGGGATGGCAAGTGCCGCATAGAAAATGTTGAAAAGAACATATAACAGAAGTGGTACTGCTGCGATGGGTAATTTACCTGGGAAGAACTGTTGTGCCCTAATAATAAAGAACATATAACTGAAATTGCCCAGAGCAAATATGGCGGAAATCAGGATAAATAACTTAAGGGATTTAGGAAGATTTTTCAGGCCTATCTTCAGCGTTATGTCTCGTGGTTCTGTTTTTCTTTCTTTTACAAAATGCAGTGGAATTAAAGAAGCAAAAGCGACAACTCCGGCAATCAGTATAATCCGCTTAAAACTAAAGCCCAAAAACCAGAATAAAAGAAAAACAACAATCGAGCCCAAAATCGCCCCGGAAGTATCGAGGGCCCTGTGAATTCCAAATCCTTTACCCCGCTCTTTTGCCATAGAATCTGCAATAATTGCATCTCTTGCGGCAGTCCTGACGCCCTTGCCTACCCTTTCCAGAGCAGCCAAAATCACAGCGTGCCGGCATGTTTTAGACAAGGCCAACAATAACTTAAAAAGCGAGGAAGTCACGTATCCGGAAAAAACGAATATTTTCCTTTTGCCTGTTCTGTCAGACCAATAGCCGCAGAAGACCTTTAGAATACTTGATATGCTGTCTCTAACTCCCCCCACTAATCCAACGGTCAGGCCGGCGCCGCCCAGCGCTGTAACAAACATCGGCAAAATTGGCATTATCATTTCACTGCTTAAATCATTCAAAAAGCTGACAATGCCCAATAGAAATACATTAGCGCTAATCCCTTTCAGATATTTATTTTTCATAATGGATTTGTCCACAGCAAACAGGGCGGGCGGCATCACTCAACTTTTTCATTCCCCGCAGATTTGGACTATTGCCCTTCTGCTGCGCGGGCCGTCGAACTCACAGAAAAAAATGCCCTGCCAGGTACCGAGGGAAAGTGTTCCATCCTTTATCAGGATTTGTTCGCTGCAGCCAATCAGTGAGCTTTTGCAATGTGCATCGGAATTGCCCTCGGAATGCCGGTAGCCCGGACGATGATGGGGCACCAATTCGGCCAGAGTCAAAAGTATATCGTGCGGAACGGACGGGTCAGTGTTTTCATTTATGGTAATTGCCGCTGTTGTATGAGGACAATAGACTATCACATCGCCGTTGGTAATACCCGATTGCGCGACAAGTGAGCCGACCTGGCTTGTAATGTCAATCATCTGATTACGGTGTTTAGTGTTTACGCGAAAATCTTTTTCGACGATTTTCATTATTCTTACCTCTTACCCCGTTAGAAACTTCATTTATTCACCCCTGTAGAAACTTTCTTTATTGAGTTTCTAACGGGGCTTACATTTGCTCGACAACTTCGATACCTAAAAGTTCACTCAAGCCGTGTTTGATAGTCTTTGCGGTTAAATCACAAAGCAATAGTCTGGTAGGTCTTTTATCCGGCCCGGCATCCAGAACCGGACAATTCGTATAAAAGCCGCTGAATTTCTGTGCCAGCTCATATAGATAGGCAGTTAAGTAATTCGGCCTGTAATCAGAAGCGGCGGCTTGTATTGCCTCGCCATACCGACTCAACGTCTTTGCAAGGTCCAGCTCGGCCGGCTCGGTCAAATTTAACGTCTTCAAACCGGCAAGCTCGGTCTCAATATCCACATCCCTTGTTTGTGCCTTTCGTTCAATCGATTTTATCCGGGCGTATGCGTATTGCATATATGGAGCGGTATTGCCATCCATCGCCAACATCTTGTCAAAGCTAAAGGTATAGTCGCTTGTCCGATTATTGGAGTAGTCTGCGTACTTGACGGCACCGACTCCGACGGCCTTTGCAATTTCCGCTTTTTTATCTTTGTCAAGGTCAGGATTTTTTTCTTCGACGACGGCTTTTGCGCGTTCTACCGCCTCATCGAGCAATTCTTTTAGTTTTACATTTTCGCCTGAGCGAGTTTTCAGTGGAGTCCCATCTTCACCCAAAACGCTGCCGAACATAACATGTGAAAGCTCAATATCGTCACTGACCCACTTTGCCATCCTCGCAGTCACAAACAGCATCTCAAAATGCAGCTTCTGACGGGCATCGGTTACATAAATGATTTTATCCGCCTTTAGTTCATTTATCCGATAGCGAATAGCCGCCAAATCCGTCGTAGCATAAAGATATGCTCCATCACTCTTTTGTATAATAAACGGCAATGGCTGCCCTTCCTTATTCTTAAATCCCTCCGGAAAAACACAAACCGCCCCATCGGATTCTTCAGCCAAATTACTATTTCTCAAATCTTCAACAACGCCTGGTAATTCATCCTTGTATTCGCTCTCACCACGAACATCAGCCGGTGTCAGAGTAACACCAAGTCTCTCATAAATGCCATTGCAGTACCCCAACGTAAGACCCCTGACATACTTCCAGGCATTGAACTCCTGCTCATTATCTTCATCATCGATATTCTGCAAATAACAAGCTGTTATATGACGTGAGAGAGATTCATACGGTATTAATACATAATCAAAAGATTTTTCATCCTCTTTATGAAATTTTTTCTTCTTACGTGTTGGAATCTTCAGCCCCACACCTGTAACAGATTCTTCCAGTAAGTTCACATATTGATAGGCAAGTAATATCTTCGGCCAGATATAATCTTCATTATTACGCTCTTTGATTTTCTCAAGAAAAGGCTTGAAAAACTTTTTGCCGTCTCCCAGTTCTTTATCAGAGTCTTCACGCCAATCTTCTTCGTGTCTATCGCGTATGTCTTTTAGCCTCTTTTCATCTTTTGGGGAGGTCTTTAATTCTTCAAGTTCGGTTTGATGATAGGGCTTTTCGTCAATGCGTTTCTCGGACATACATATATGCCACAAACCAAGTATGACCATCCCAAAATTAGTACCCCAGTCGCCGATGTGGTTCTGGCGGATGACTTTGTGGCCCTGGAATTCGAGGAGTCGGCAGATACAATCGCCGATTATCGTGCTTCGCAGATGGCCGACATGCATTGGCTTGGCGATATTCGGGCAGGAAAAATCAACGACGACAGTTTTCGGCTGACCGGTTTTTTCTATACCGAGCCGATTACTAACGTCGCTGTTAATTTCAAGCAGACTGTTTGCAATAAAAACGGCTTTTAGTCGCAAATTTATAAATCCCGGGCCTGCAATTTCCGGCGGCTCGCAAATATCGTCAACGTCTAAATTCTTTATCACCTCTTCGGCAAGCTGGCGAGGGTCGGTTTTCATTTTTTTGGCTAATGCCATTACGCCGTTGGCCTGATAATCGCCGAATTTCGGGTCGGTGGAGGGTCTTACAATAGCTGCGCAGTCGCTTCGGCCGGTAGCGGCAGCCATCACAGCACTAATTCTGTCTTCGAGTATGTCAATAACAGACTTCATTCAATAACCAATTTTTACTACCAATGATTCTTTCAGTTAAATCATCGCTCATTACATTACTTACAACTTCTTCTTATTTATATCTCTGTGACCTCTGTGTTCTCTGTGGCTAATTCTTTTTATTTTCAATAATCAATTTCTCTGCGTCGCCCCAGAGCAATTCCAAATCATAATAGTCTCGATATTCGCTGTCAAAGATATGGATTACGACATCGATAAAGTCGAGCAAAATCCAGCGTGCCTGTTCATAGCCGGCCCGGCCAAAACGCTGCAGGCCCTGTTTTTTTGCCGCCTCACAGATTTCATCGGCGACGGTACGCATTTGTCTATCGCTTGTGCCGGTGGCGATTACAAAATAATCGGTTGCGGGCGATTTGCCCTTCAAGTCCAGGACCACAATATCGCTGCAGTGCAGCCCATCCGCCACTCGGGCTGCGGCCACAGCAAACGCCCTTGCCCCGTTAGAACTCTTCTCTTTTCGCCGCCTGTCCCCGCTTGTAGAATTTCTAACGGGGCTTGCCTCTGTATTTCGCTTCTTTACCAAATTACGTCCTCATTTTTTTCAATAAGGAAAAGGGCGGAGGTTGCAAAATTGGAACACGATTAGTTACCGAATCCGAGCCAGCTTCCAATAACGGGCGCGAACTTAACAATTATGCCGGCGAATACAACGCTGACCATACTCATCAGCTTGATAAGAATGTTCAAGCTCGGGCCGGAGGTGTCCTTGAACGGGTCGCCGACGGTATCGCCGACGACGCTGGCCTTGTGAGCCTCAGAGCCTTTTCCGCCATGCGCGCCCTTTTCGATAAACTTCTTGGCGTTATCCCACATACAGCCTGCGTTGTTAAGGGTTACCGCCAGAACGAAGCCGCAGGTCAGACCCCCGGCCAGAAGCCCTATAACCCCCGCTACACCAAGGACAAGGCCGGCAACCAGCGGCACGAAAATAGCCAGCAGTGAAGGAATAATCATTTCTCTCTGGGCGCCCTGGGTTGAGATAGAAACGCAGCGAGCATAATCGGGCTCGCCGGAGCCATCCATAATACCGGGGATTTCCCTGAACTGTCGGCGGACTTCATTGACCATATCACCTGCAGTTTTGCCGACCGCCTTCATCGTCATTGCACAAAACAAAAAGGCCATCATACCGCCTAAAAACAGACCGCACAGAAGGCGGGGGTTCATTATGCTCAAATCGTATGCCATAACAAAATCAGCAATGGTAGCCGTTGTTACATCGACGGCGTTTTCGACACTTAAAGGTATATCACCTTTGTAAAATTTGGTATTCCCAACAAGATAATAACCCTTATCGGCCTGACCGGCAAGCCAACCAACCCAGAAGCGAATGCTCCCGATTAACGCTGCCAAAAGTGCCAAAGCTGTTAGAGCAGCCGAGCCGATTGCAAAACCCTTTCCGGTGGCCGCGGTGGTATTGCCGAGGGCATCAAGAGCATCTGTTTTTTTGCGAACTTCTTCGCCCAGCCCGGCCATCTCAGCGTTACCACCTGCGTTATCAGCAATTGGCCCGTAAGCATCGGTAGCAAGCGTGATACCGAGCGTTGCCAGCATACCAACAGCGGCAAAGCCAATGCCGTAAAGCCCCATAGCCACATTGGTAAAACCGCCCGCAAAACCAAAGGCGCAGAGGATACAGGCCACAATGGTAATGACCGGCAAGGTAGCGGAATACATACCGGTTGCGAAACCATTTATAATTAGTGTTGCAGCCCCCATCTCGGCCTGCCCGGCAAGCTCACGCGTGGGCGAGTACTCATCAGAAGTATAGTATTCTGTGAACTGGCCTATAAGGACGCCTGCGACCAGCCCGGCGACGACCGAGCCAAAAATCCCCCAGCTAATCCAGCCTGCTGCAGCTATTATAGCCACGGCAGCAACAATCAATACTGAGCTGCTGAGAGTCCCTATCAGCAGCGCACGCAGCAGGTTCTTCTGGGTTGCAGTTTCCTTACAGCGAACGAGAAAGACACCAACGATAGAAAGAATGATGCCTACTCCGGCAACGAGCGTCGGGGCCAGAACCGCTTTCAACGGGTCCATTCCTTTCTCCGCCAGTACGCTCACCGACAAGGCCGCACCAAGTGCTGCGGTTGCAAATATCGAGTTGCAGTAGCTCTCGAACAGGTCCGCACCCATACCGGCAACATCACCGACGTTATCACCGACATTGTCAGCGATTGTGGCCGGGTTGCGGGGGTCGTCTTCAGGAATGCCTGCCTCGACCTTACCCACCAGGTCGGCACCGACATCCGCGGCCTTGGTGTAAATACCGCCACCGACACGGGCGAACAATGCCTGCGTGGAGGCACCCATACCAAAGGTGACCATCGTAGTGCTAATCTCAACCAGCTTGCGGCTGGCGTCCATTCCTTCGGGTACGAGGGTCAGCCCGAGGAATTCGAGGCCCTGCCTCATATGTTCAGCCGTATAGATGAGCTTGTCTAAAATCAGATACCAGATTGTGATGTTCAGAAGGCCGAAACCAACGACAATAAGGCCCATTACCGCGCCGGACCGAAAGGCAACCTGCAGTCCCTGGTTCAAACTCTTGCTGGCGCCTTGAGCGGTTCGGGACGAGGCGTTGGTTGCCGTCTTCATACCCAAAAAGCCGCAAAGTGCGCTGAAGAAGCCGGCCGTTAGGAAGGCTACAGGCACAAACGGGTTCTGCACCCCTAAATAGGCCAGGGCCGTAAAGACAATAAAAAGAAACAGGAACACCAGGGCCACAACCTTGTACTGACTGAACAGATATGCATAGGCCCCTTCACGAACGTGCCCGGCGATGGTAACCATCTTCTCGTTGCCTTCGGGGGCAGCCATCATCTTCCTGTAAAATATGTAGGCGACGACCAGAGCAGCCACCGAGGCCAGAGGGGCAATCCACCACTCAGTAGGAATGCCGGTCGCAGTGGTTGATTCGCTGGCTTGCGACGCAAAGACCGTCGAGTTCAAGGCAAAGAAGGAAACCAAAAATGCGGCGGAGTGCTTAGAAATTTTCACTTTTACTGCTCCTTCTTGTAAAATTTAGCTATATTTTTCCTATGCACACATCCTTATGTACACAAAATTGCCTGCAGTTTAACCAAACAGAGACGTTCTTCAAGTGTTTTGTTGTGGCAAATTCAAATAAAAAAGAAGAGCACAAGAACACTTATGCACTGTTACGTGTGGTAATCCGCGTTGATTGTAACATATTCGGCGCTTAAATCGCAGCCGTAGCAAAAATCACTTGCCTCTCCTGCACCTAAACCCACTGTTATTGTGTGTTTGGTTTGTGAAACGATTTTACCGGCCCTTTTTGCGTCAAACTTTTTAGGGGCACCGTTCTTAAAGACGGTTATACTGCCGAGCTTACAGGAGAGTTTATTGGGGTTCAATTTTACGCCCGCTGAACCGACTGCACAGATAATTCTGCCCCAGTTAGGGTCGCCGCCGTTAACTGCGCATTTTACCAGCGGATAATCGGCTATCGCCCTGCTCGCTTTTGCAGCATCGGCTTTTGTAGCAGCGCCTTTGACAACGACCTTGAACATCCGCGTAGCTCCTTCGGCATCAAGCGCCATCTGTTTGACTAAATCATTGCACAGATCCGACAATACCATAGCGAATTTTTTATATCGCGGACATCGGCTTACAATCGGGCGATTGCCAGCCAGGCCGGAAGCAAGAATTATCGCGGTATCATTAGTGCTTTGATGGCCGTCAACAGTTAGTTTGTTTAGCGAATTGCCGATAGCGGTCTTCAGGGCCTTGCCTAACAGTGCTTTGCTTATCGCAACATCCGTCGTAATAAAACAAAGCGTTGTCGCCATATTCGGAGCAATCATACCAGCCCCTTTAACTGCGCCGGCTATGGTAATTTTTTTACCGGAAATTTCGAGCCTACAAACGGCCTGTTTCGGCCTGGTGTCGGTCGTCATTATCGCCTTTGCAAAATCCAGCCCGGCTTTAGATGAAGCTGAAAGTTTCGCCGCCGCTTTTGAGATGCCTGCGACGATTTTTTTGATGGGCAATTGCTTACCAATAATGCCTGTGGAGGCAACAAGAACGCTATGCGGCTCCTCCTCAGTCTGTTTAGCCGTCTCGGCACACATCGTTATTGCGTTCTTAACCCCCGCCTGGCCGGTGCACGTATTGGCATTGCCGGAATTGACAACCACCGCGCAGATTTTCGGGCTTCTTATATGCTCTCTGCTCACCTGTACCGCTGCCGACACAATTTTGTTGGTTGTAAAGACCGCCGCCGCACTCGCACCGCAGGGACATACAATCAATCCTAAATCTGGCTTACCCGATTTCTTAATCCCGCAGCGCACCCCCGCCGCCAAAAAACCCTTCGGCCCGGTTATCGTATCATTTGCCATTTATTTGCCTTCAATTCAAAATTTACTTTCAGTCCGCACACCTTCTATTCCAGCCCCTTTTCCATCTGATAGTACTCCAGGCACCCGCCATTGTCAACTTTTACGAGGCCTTTATCAACTGTTACATACCCCAATGATTCATAAAATCTTCTTGCATTTGCCAGTGCCCGCAGCCGCGCAACCTTTACACCATTCGTTGCAGCCTGCCTCTCAAGCTCATTCATAATCATTTTGCCCAGCCCTTGCCTCTGTTGCCCGGGGTCAACAAATACCCTTGAGATAACATCGCCTACAACACTGCCTGTCCCTGTAATCTTTCCCTGCTTTTCCACAACAACGATATATCCATCCCGGGCTACCTTGAGGATATTCCCGTCCCAGTTGTACATATCGAAGTATTCCATAACTTCGTTGCAGTAATAACCCTTGTAACAAACGTCTATTGTCCTGTTTATCAGCTCCTTTACGTTTTCCAAATCCGCTAATCTAAATCCTCTCACTAATATTTGCTCTTTCGACAACATTTCCTTTCCCCTTATCTTTTTCTGTTTTAGTTAACGATTGTTTTGCTTTACGCATCTTCGCACACCGCCGGAACGCAAACCAGCTAAAGGGAAAGAATCCAAAAAAGTCCGTTTTATAATTAACGCCTCCAAAAAGGCCTTCTTTCTTCAAACTTATTTTAACGGCCGCTGCCGTCGTCGTAACATAATCGCAGCCAACAGTTTTTTTCGAATTTTTCGCTATCATTTTTCTTTCCTTTCTTTCTTTGAGTTTAATAAAAAAGGCCTTTCAAAGCGCTCAGCTCTGAAAGGCCTTCGATATTTTTAGATATTTTCTGCTCAGAGCATCTTGCGCCTCTCCTTATTTACTCTGTTAAACCAGAACCTAAATGCGCAGAATCCACCTTCCGCCGCGAATCGGCCTGACGCCCTCAACAAATTGTCCTGCAACAAATGCTCCATTAACTCCATTCCTGCAAACAGCTTGTATTTTCGATTACTTGTTATATCGCCTTTACAGCGAAGGTCAACAAAAATTTCACCTAAATTTAAATTTTTTCACAACCTCTCTCTGTTTTGATTGTTCATTTAAAGCCAGACCACCTCGCCGAGAATACGGCAAATCCACGGATTACCTTACTGTTTTCAGCAAGCTATTGAACTTTCCTAATATCTCTTTGTGCTCAGAAATCTTGCTAAACCCTGAAAGCCATCTCTTGATTTATTTAAGGTCAGAAGTCAACCCATTTATCGCTTTAGCAATCCTCAAATCGACTTCCAGGCCATCTAAGATATTTTCGGAATTGATAATCCCTAAAGACACGGCTTCTTTGTGCAGTGCTTCATATATAGAAAGGGCCCCTTTATGGGAAATATTTTCCTCCTTGATTAATTTTTGGTAAAACTTGTTCAGTTTATGCTTGTTTCTTATCATCTAAAGCCAGACCACCTCTTTAAGAACATGGCAAATCCAGGGGGCACTCTCCTGCTTCATCTTCTCTATTTCCTTGCTTGTGTAAGGAAAAACATCGCAGGCCACGGAAAGATTCTCCGGAAGATAATCTGGAATTCTGTCCAGAAAACGCTTGGAGCTTTTGCGCAGAATTATCAGCAAGTCCACATCGCTCGCCGGCCCGAAAGTCTCAGTAGCATAAGAGCCAAACAGCCCTATCTTTTCTACTTCCGGCGAGGTCCGCTTGAGTTTTTCGGCATAATCTTTTAATTGACGCAAAACCTTGTCTTTATCGGCGAAGACAACTTTGACAAAATCTGATGATTCCCTACGCATCTTCAGGCCAACCAATCTCCCGATCTATCCGGCATTTCTTATTCCTTTCCGAATAGGTTTTACTTTCCCTCTCTCTCTAAGCTATTATAAACCTAAAAAGCTGGTTTAACCAGCTTTTTTACTCTCAGAGCAGTTGCTTTCAAAGCTGAGTTGTGGTTTTCGAGCGTCTGTCCCTGATATTCTTCGGGCTGTTGCTGAGTTTTCCTGCAATCGCCATATCTCTAAAATCAGCCATCGGGTCGTAGAATTTCTTTTTCAGCTCGACGGTGTTGACCATCACGCCCGCCCGATTGGGTTTGAGCTGGCAGACTATTTTGCCGTCCGGCTGAACGAAGCACGATGAATACGGCGAATAATACCCGCTTGAATTTGCCATGCTCACCCAGAAATAATTCGTCGCCGCCCGGCATTGCATCGTCTGTCGCATAATATGAGTGTGCACACTCGGGCCTTTCTGCCGGGCATTGTAAAATGATTGGAAAATGCAATTGACTTTCTGTTTATACAACTGCCTGTAAATCTCCGGAAACCGTAAATCAAAGCATATCAGCAGCGAGCATTTTACGCCATTAACGCTAAAGTTCACAAATCTATCGCCCGGCGTATAACGCCGTAATTCAGCCTTGATGCAAAATCTCTTGTCGTAGCGGTCAACGATTTTGCCATCCGGCCCTATCAGGTACAAACTGTTGTGCGGCTTGCCCGCCATACGTGTGGCGGGCTTATTCGGCCTGGCCTGCCCCCGAACGTTTTTATTGGGGGTCAATTTGTGTGTACTGCCCAGCACAACCCAAAGGCCGAGTTTGGCTGCAAGTGCCATAATCTTCTTGGTCTCTTCCTTCAACAGTGCCCAATCGTACCCCTCGAATGTCGGAAAGTCGGTGCCCACATAGCCGCTGAGCGCGCATTCGGAAAAATGTACTATCTCCGCTCTGGCTTTAGCCGCTTCGTACAAATACTCGCTAATCATTCGAGCGTTTCGCTTGATGTATCGGCTTACAGCAAACTGGCAAGTAGCTACTTTCAGTACACCGGCAGCCATTATTACCCCTACGACAGACCTAATGTTTCTTCCAGCCCGAAAACAATATTCATATTCTGAATTGCCTGGCCGGATGCGCCCTTCACCAGATTGTCAATCGCCGAGAAGCTTATAATTCTACCTTTGGCACAAGTTACAAAGATATGGCAATAGTTTGTCCCGGCTACATCTTTAACAGCCGGTGCGTCATCACATATCTGCACAAATTGTTCGCAACAATAGAACTCGTCATAAAGCTCGGCCAATTTTTCGCAGTCGACCTTACCTTTCGGCTGACAATAAACCGTTGAGGCAATCCCCCTGTCAAAAGGTCCTGCGTGCGGTTGAAACAGCATCCGGACGTCGCAGCCGGCAATCTCGCCGGCGATTTGTTCCATCTCCGGCATATGGCGGTGTACGCCGATTCCGTATGCAAAGAAATTCTCATTCATATTCGGAAAATGAAATTTGTCCGAAGGATTTCTGCCCGCCCCCGACACACCGGTTACCGCATTGACAATAATCGAGTCTGTCTCAACAAGGCCTTTTTTCAGCAGCGGCGCTATGGCCAGCAAGGCCCCGGTAGGATAACAGCCGGGATTAGCGATTAAATCGGCGCCCTTTATCTGCTCACGGAACAATTCCGGCAATCCGAACACAGCACGTGCCAGATTAGCAGTATCAGTGTGCTTTACGTTGTAGAACTTCTCGTAAACCTTGGGGTTTTTCAGGCGATAGTCCGCACTAAAATCTATCACCTTTAGTCCTGCGTCCAGCAGTTTCGGCACGAATTCCATAGAGACCTTATGAGGCAGACAGCAAAGAGCGGCATCGGCCAGGCCGGTGAGCTTATCAAAATCCAACGGCTCAATTTGCAAATCGCATCGACCCTTAAACTGCGGAAAGACATCCCCCACCGCCCCGCACTCCTGCGGCAGCGCAGTCAGATAAACCAGCTCCGCCTTGCTGTGCCGCAGGATTATTTCTACTGACTCTGCGCCGGTATAGCCGCTTGCTCCAATGATGGCAACCCGTATCATTGCACATTCCTTTCTGTTATACAGCTTTACTTTGCCGATTCGCTACATTCGTGATATCGTTAATATATTACAGTCGCAGACGCACAAATACTACCACAATTACACGCCAGACACACTGGTTTGGACTTGCCGGACAAGCTTTCTGCGGGTCAGCACCACTGTACAGGCGCCGATAACCAGTGCAGTACCCAAAAGGCAAGGTGCCGTCAAAGGTTCAGTAAATATCACCACACCGGCTACATAGCACAACACCGGCTCGATCATAAGCAACAATGAACCGGTCTTGACCGGTACATACTTAAAGCCCTCCGTCATCAACAACTGACCGACAGTAACACTGACACCGATGCCCAGCAGGATAAAGACGCCATTTAGGCCAATGGAACTTTCGCTACTGAAAGACGGCCCTAAGACCAGCCACATCCCTACTGCACACTGGGAAAAGTAAATGGCCGATGAGTCATCCGTATCGTGGAGCTTGCGTATCAGCGTGACAGTTATCCCGACAATCACCGCTCCGAGGACCGCCAAAAGCTCATACTTGCCAAAGACCAGCAATGAAAAGCCCTGCTGCCTATCGTAAGCGATAAAGTAAATACCCGCAATAGCCGTCAGAATCGCCCCAATATCGAATAGCCGCAGTCGTTCTTTTAGAAACACTGCACTGATAATACTTGCAAAGATCGGGTATGAGCATATCAGAACCATGCCTTTACCCAGTCCCAGCTTGGTAATAGACAAAAATCCAATAAGGATGGCTATTCCGCCGGCAAGACCCCGTAAAAACAGCAGCTTTTTGTTATTAAAGACAAGCTTAACCCGCCCTGACATGGCAACAACCGCAATCAGGCCCAATCCTATAACGAATCGAAAGAAAGCCAGCCTGTAAGCCCCGATATGGGAGCCGCACTTTACCAGACAGCCTGCCATACAGAAAAAGACGCTTGCCAGAGCCATCAAAGCAGCTCCTTTGGTTGTATGTTCTGACCTTGACATTGAAATTTACACCTTACAAAAAGAGCCACCGGAAATTCCAGTGGCTCTTTTAACAATCCAAACAGAATAACGCAAATTAACGCTTCGAGAACTGGAATTTCCTCCTTGCACCCCTTTGTCCCGGCTTCTTTCTTTCGACCATCCTGCTGTCACGGGTAAGATGTCCCCCATCGCGCAGCGCCTGGATATAGTTTTCATCATAGATTTTCAATGCCCTGGCAATTCCCAGCAACACTGCACCCGCTTGTCCGGAAGTCCCGCCGCCCTGGACATTGACAAAAATATCGAATGATTTTTCCGCATCGACTGCCGCCAGAGGCGCCAGCACTGCTTTTCTGTCCTGCTCCCTAACAAAGTACTCTTTGAGCTTTTTTTTGTTGATGAGCAATTTGCCCTTGCCGGGTTTAATTCTAACTCTCGCGACAGCGCTCTTTCTTCTGCCTATACCCCAGTAGTAACCGCCTGAACTGGGTTCCTTCTTAGCGGGTTTTTGCGATGGTTGCGGCTTTTTCGCTGCCGTTTTTGCAGTCGCCTTAGCAGCAGGATTATCAATTTTGGTCTCTGCCATAATTTATGGTTCCTCTTAAACTTAAAACAGCTCTATCTTTTCGGGTGTTTGGGCCTGGTGATTGTGTTCCGGGCCGCGATAAACCTTCAGTTTTTTGAGCATTTCTCTGCCAAGCTTGTTCTTCGGCAGCATTCGCCTTACCGCTAATTCAATTACCTTTCCAGGTTTCTTTGCCATCATATCGGCAAAGCTGACGAATTTATGGCCGCCGGGGAAATGCGTATAATAATCATACTCCTTCACCTGAGCCTTTTTGCCGGTAACCTTTATTTTTTCAGCGTTTATCACAATCACATAATCGCCTGTATCGATGTGCGGCGTATATGTAGGCTTGTTTTTTCCCATAAGTATAGGCGCGATTTTAGCCGCCATTCGGCCCAGAACCGCCCCTTCGGCGTCCACAAGCAGCCACTTATGCTCGACCTGATTTTTCTTTGCCATAAAGCTCTTCATAGAAACACTCTCTTTCGCTACACAAAAAGGAGTATTTTACCGAATTACACAGACCTGTCAAACTATTTTTGAGGTGAAAATTCAATAATTTGGGCTTCATCCGAAAACAGAGGACCGAAGACAGAAGACAGACATCTGACTTTTGACTTCCGATTTGAAATTGGCTTTGTTTGGGTTTGTATTTTCGGAGCCTGAAGGCGATTTCATTCTCATAATCCTTTGTGGCAAATAAGTTTTCGTTAATTTTGGCGCTGCGGAAATTGGCTTTGTTTTGCATAAATGACTCATAGCCACAAAGCCACTAAGGCACAAAGGAATCTCAAAACTTTGTGTCTGTGGTGCCTTCTCTCCTGTCTTCTGAATTCTGTCTCGTGCATTCTGTCTTCTGTTCTTTAATATTGTGATTTTAGCCTATTAGTTAGATATATATTATACTATATTAAAAGTTAAGTGTCAAGTGAAATTTTTTTACTGATTTGTTGCTCAATACTGTGCATTTACTAGTGACAGTGTTTTTGTATCCTGTCCCCTATAGCAAGAATAACAAAAAATCTAAAAATACTTCAAAAAATAGTTGACAAGCCGTGCTGTCGTGCTTATTATCAGTAACATCAGTGCAATAATATGCAATGTTATATGCTAATATATGCCAAAAGAGTAATACCATGGAAAAACCAAGAACGAACTGGTTAACTGTACCAGAAGCAGCAGACTACCTGCGTTGTGGAGAGCGAATTCTAAGGGAGTTTGTAACAAACAAAGAGATCCCCCACGTCGTCTTTGCAGGAAAAGCGCTTTTCTATCCATCTCGTCTGGACGAATGGCTCCTGGAGCAAGAACAGCCGTGTAAGCCAAGGATTGTGGATTCACAGAAAGATGCTGAGCTATCGGAGGATGCACGCAGAATTAAGCCCGATTGTCCGCGTGATGAAGTTGAATCAGTGATAAAAGAACTAATCCAATACAAAGACGGTAACGAGCGCTTTGTAAACGGACTCGGCAGAAATCTGAGAAAGGACCTGATGGAGTTCGATTATGAGCTTCTTTCTCCAAAAGTCTTCTCCCAGTTGTCAAGATGGGCGCATCCAGCGAAACCTTCACCCAGAAATGACTGGGCACAGGAGAGAGCTCGAAACATATCCAAGCTAATGTTCGGAAAGCTTATAGACCGAGTTTATCATCCAAGCTATCGAAGTTAAAGAAAAATTATTCACGGCTAAAATGAAAGGAAAAGAATTATGGCTAACGAAATGGCACATTTGACAGACGAAATTCTGAGAGGCGCCGTTGAGAGACAACTCAAAGATGAGTTTGATACTCACGACCTATTGTCAACTTTGATGACCGATTTCGGTCTTGATTACGTCCGCCAGCTAGACGAATGCGTTGAGCATGAAGATCCGTTCGTCAAGCTACATACAAGGATCGGAAGACGGCTGGCAAGTAATGAACTCAATGATGCTGTGCAGCAACTCCACAAGAAACGAAGATCAAAGAATTTCCGAGGAAACATTGACGCGTGTGAAATTTGGCGCAAAGCATAGTGAATGGTTGAGGAAATGTGTAGGAACAACAAGCACTCGCTTTGTATAAAAAATCTGGGGCCACCGTACTTGTTTCTCCCTTTCATTGAGAATAATGGTGGGGCGAGCCCCACCCTACCAAAGATGCGTTAATCCTTCGGCTGCCCCTTCGGCTCTGCTCCCCCCTTCGCT
>Ga0114919_10001346_pt1 | contig 19594 bp, 20 predicted proteins | sample BlataG_FD_88682 | JGI IMG/M metagenome (GOLD analysis project Ga0114919, IMG submission 88682) | Deep subsurface microbial communities from Black Sea to uncover new lineages of life (NeLLi) - Black_00105 metaG | ecosystem: Environmental > Aquatic > Marine > Oceanic > Sediment | place: Atlantic... | reverse complement strand
CATCATTTAAATCGCTGGGGTATGATTTCCGTTCCATACTTCCCATAATTAAACATAAATACAAATTTCAAAGGAGTTTTGCACTTTTCAAACACCCTCTAAGACTTTCAACTTTAGCATCCGCAGCCTCAAACTTTGTCAGCATCTCATTTCTTAAGCTGGAAATCTCTTTTCTAAGACTTTCAATATCGCTCTTTGTCTCTTTTCTAAGACTTTCAACTTTAGCATCTGCAGCCTCGAACTTTGCCAGCATCTCATTTCTCAGGCTGGTGATTCCTTTCTCCACCGCATCTATGCGTGTATGTATGGCTTTTAGCTCACCCGTTATTTCATTTAGTTTTGGCAGAAGCAGCCTTTCCATCCATGAAGGTATTTTTTCCATCCTCTTATGCCTCCTTACTTCGGTTTATTTATGAGATGAATTTTATAGTATATACCTAACTTTCAGACTATTTAAATAAGCACATCCACATTTTATTTTTGATTGTTCAAATAACGCCATATCAAACGTTTTTAGGTTAAAGCTCCACTATAATCAAATTAATTGTTAGTGACTACACAAGTTTAAAAGCAATGATAAGCTATTAATGGTTTCTAAGCACAGTCTAAAGTTTTTGTTAGAATAGAAGAGCAATTGAAGTATATAAACTCTTAAATATAGGTATATAAAGTTCTTTAAATAACTGGAAGGGCTCAATACATAGGTAAGTAAAAAGGCTCAATATAAACATTTGCATTCTCACAAAACTATTAAAACAAGGAGGAAAATATGCCGGGCATTGTAGGTGACACAGCAAAAATTCATGCAATAGCTCAAATGGCTGATTCAATTACGTATGAGAAATGGTATGAGTGCGAATTATATGCGGAAGACTTACCTGCTTTTGGAATTGTCCATCACGGGCGAAAGGATCCGACAGGATATACAATATGGAAAGAAGGAAGTCGTGGAGGAGTGATTTACGGAGAAATTACGAATAAACACGAATTAATAAAAGAAGGATATATTAAGGATAAGGAATCCAAAGCCAGTTTATTTGAACCAATTTTTGAAAGACCAGCTGAAATTCTCCCTAAACTTGATGGGTCTTTTATTATTGCTTGTATAGATCGTGAAGAGCTGAGTGTGACTTTAGCAACAGATAAACTTGGTTCACGTTCCTGTTTTTATGCTGACATTGGCAAACGATTTTTATTTGCTTCTGAACTAAAAGCGGTTCTAACTCAGCTTGACAAATGCACGATAAATGAGCATGCAATTGCAGACTTCTTAGCTTTTGGTTTTATATTTGGCGAAAAAACGTTTGTAAAGGAGATACATGGACTTCAGCCAGCAACGATGCTCAAATGGCAATCGGGGATTATCTCCAAGAACAAATATTGGAATTTCGAGTTTACAGAAAGAAAAGATGAATCGAAGTATGTAGAAAAGTTAATAGCTTATTATGAGGATTCAGTGCGAAATACTTGCCGAAGCTTACAATCTAATGCCAAAGTAGGATTGGAGTTATCCGGGGGATTAGATAGCAGGATACTTGCTAAAGTTCTGTCTAAATATTTAAATTTTAAAATTTTAAATTTAAGAACATTTTCATACGACTCCAATCCACGAGGTGGTGGCAATATCGTTATAGCACGGGAAGTCGCAGAAGTGCTCGATCTACAAAACGAAGAGACTGAATTTGATGTTGATGATTTCGCACCGCTGATTAAAGAAGGAGTTAAACGCACCGATGGAATGGTCTCGTGGATACATTTTCATAACCTACCTTTTCATTTATTGGAACTGGCTAAAAGAGTTGATGTCCTTATTGATGGCTCTGGTCAGGGCGAGTTATTTGGTGAGAATATAATACCTGAGAAACTTGATGACAATTCACTTCATGAGGCAGTGGTAGAGGCATTAAAGGCGCAGGGCTTCAAGGTGTTTAACCTTGAAGAAGGAGAACTGAAGGGTATTCTCAGAGCTGAGGTTGACCCAGTAGATTCTATAAAAAAGGAAATAAAGAAGAGTGTTTGCAGGGACAATCGAGGAAAACTAATGGAAGTTCTGTATAACAATTTCTATCCGAATTTTCATTTTCGCAGTGCCGTGAAACAAACCAAAGTCGGAGTTCGGAATCCTTTAATCAATACAAAACTTTTAGAGCTTTTAGCAAGAATGCCGAGAAGATATTACAGGAGGCATGTTAGAGGCACTTTTGGACGAATCCCGCACGCAACAGGTGAGTTGAAGTTTGAAGTGGTGCGCAAGTTGGACGGGGGTATTGAAAAGATACCTTATGAAAGGTCGAAGTTGAGTCCGAAGATGCCGTTAATTTTTCATACTGCTGGAATGCTAATCGAGTATTTAAAACGCATATTTGGACATACCAAGGGGAATGTATATGCAGGATGGATTAGAGAAAACACATATTTGCGTGAACTCGTAATTGAATTATTGGATTCTTTATGTGAACGCGACTTATTTAATGAAAAAGTAATTAAACAACTTGAAAAGGAACATATAGATGGAACTAAAGACAATTCGATAATTTTAGGACGGCTGACAACACTTGAAATTTGGCTGCAAGAGGTGCTGGATAAAAACCTTTGTTTACGTGGGGCTCCGCCCCACAACCCCGCAAACCCCGTAAGGGCTTTAAAGAAAGCTTTACCAAAGAAAAATTATAAAATAGGGGGAGGAAATGGGAAGGATTAGTGCTTGTATGCTCACGAAAAACGAAGAGGAAAATATAGAAAGATGTCTGCAGAACATAGCGCCTTATGTGGATGAGATAGTGATCGTTGATGGATTCAGCGAGGATAGAACTGTTGAGATTGCACGGAAATACACCGATAAAATATATCAAAAAGAGTTCTCGGGGAGTTTTGCTGTTGAAAGGAATTATAGCATTGAGAAATCTACAGGGGAGTGGGTTTTTATAATGGACGCTGATGAAGTCTGTGAAAAAAGTCTGTTAGGGAAACTAAGAGAATTAACAAATCAGAACAAATACGATGCATATTCTTTTATAAGAAAGGATGTAATGCCTAGTGGAGAGGTTTTAGATTTGCAATTTGGTTATCCCGAAATAAATGTGAGGTTAGCGAAACGGGATAAGATGCGTTATTACGGCGCTATACACGAAAGAGCGGTAGTTTTTGGAAAAGTGAAATTCATACCGGAAATTATTTATCATCATCGGGGTTACACAATAGATTATACACCAGAAAAGGCAGAACGATTCAAAAGGATTGCGGAAACAGCGAAAGAGAGAGACCAAGGGTTGGATTTATCTCGATGGTTCTTGATACGTAGAGGATTGAAGCTCATCATTCAATATTTTTTCAATATGTTTATAGGATTGAAATTGTATAAAAAAGGTATAAGGGGGTTATTATTGAGCATAAGATATACAATAAGGTTTACCTTTTATGGTATATCGCAATATAAAGAGCAGGGGCAAATATAAGATGAAAGTAATTCACTGGAATACTTCCAAAGAAAGACAACAAATGTCGGGCTTAAAGAGATACGAAGATAGCCTATTTGAAAATTTAAAAACTATTGGTAAAGATTTAGAAATAGAACGAATACAAAGAAGCGAAAGCAAGATATTCGGTAGTATGCCTTTATCATGGCTTTTCAAATATAAGTGTAAGGATGCAGATATTGTGCATGCAATATTTCAAACTATTGCACCTGCGGTTTATTTTAGATTTAGAAAACCGAAGAGATTTATTGTCACGGTGTTTGATTTAGCTCAATTTGCAGAGTCGTTTACCGATGTAGACCTTTCCTTAAGAATGCAGAGTGCTTTAACTCCAAAAGCTCTTAGGAAGGCTGACATGATAATAACAACTTGTGAATTTACAAAAAGGGAGATAATAAAACATTTAAAATATCCAGAAGACAAGATAAGAGTGGTTTATGAAGGAATAGACCTTGAAATATATAAGCAGGGTATTCAAAGTGAGGAGATAATAGATAAATATGGGTTGCCAACCAACCAAAAGAAGATTTTATACGTCGGGTCTGAAGACCCAAGAAAGAATTTACATACATTGATAAAAGCTTTTCACAAACTCAAGAAAAAATATGAAAACATCAAGTTAATAAAAGCTGGAAATCCACAATGGAAAGGAGCGAGAGAAAAACTAATAGAATTGATAAAAAGCCTGAATTTGGAGAACGATGTCATATTTACGGGATACGTATCAGACGATGATTTACCCAAACTATACAATATTGCTGATTTATATGCAACGCCTTCACTTCTTGAAGGAGGTTTTGCACTGCCAATATTAGAGGCGATGGCTTGTGGTTGCCCAATGGTCATATCAAATATACCTCCGTTAGTGGAAACTGCTGGTGCTGATACCGGGGTGATGGTCAATCCAAAAGATGTAGATGGTTTGGCGAATGCAATGCACGAAGTACTAACAAACGAAGCTTTAAGAGATAAAATAATCAAAAAGGAATTGGAACGGGCAAAAATGTTTACATGGGAAAAGACCGCTGTGGGTGTTTTTAAGGTTTACGAAGAAATGATGAATAAATGATTTTAATCTCTCCCTGCTCTTCCCTTTTTGTGCCCTGTAATAATGTGGCTCGGAGAAAACTTGGAACTGAAACCCTTTTCCCTCATATACTCTTTTTTGTTTTGTATTTGAAAATCTAATCCCGTTGTTTGCATATATCTTTTTAGCTCATATTTCGAAGTGTTATGAACAAAGCCCTTGATGCTATGCCTGTTATCCGATCCATAAAATCCCTCGCCAAAATGCAGACCGTCACAACTGCCACCAGTCATAATCCTCCAGACCCTCTTAGGGAGTATTCCAACAAAACGATGCATTTCACGAATAAATCTTATTGGACTGAACTTATCTTGAGTCACGGTAAAGATACCCCCATCTTCTTTTAGCACACGTGCCATCTCAAGAAGGACTAATTTTATTTCCAAGGAAGAGGTCAGATTATTCAGAGAATTTCCCACACAGATGGCATAATCGAAAGATTGGTCTTTGAATGGTAGTTCTGTGGCATCTCCAATAACAAACTCGGCTTTGACATATTTTTCTCTTGCATTTTCTGAAGCTTTTCTGCACATTTCTTCAACAAAATCAAGTCCTACGACTTCATACTCCTTCTTAGCGAGAAATACCGCCGTTCTCCCCCCCCCACAGCAGACATCCAGGACCTTAGAACCCGCAGGTATACTCTCAAAATATTTTCTTTCACAGGGGATTATTTCATCCCGAATATAACGATTGGGATTATGCTCTACCTTCCACTTAAAATACTCCCTAACGGTATCTTTTAGGTTAAACTTTTGGCTCATAATATGGCATATCCCTCCTTATTATGCATCTCAACCATTTTCTATTCCACTCCGTTCCAAAGTCATACATACACTATCAGGCTGTACATTTTTAAAGCATTGACAATACCAAATCCACAATCTCATTAACCGCCTCACAATCATTGTCTGCGAGATATACAGAAGAAGGCAATATTATTCCGTGTTCAAAAATATAAGTGCCAGCATCTTGCTTACCCCAACTCATGCCCTGAAATAGTTGCTGATTCCCTAAGGGCCAGAAACCGGGTCGTATTTCCACTCCCTTTTCAATTAATTTATTTCCTATTTGACGGACAGCGTCGGTAGTGAGTTGTTCAAAAATTACCATATTGAGCCAAAATACAGGGTTGTGATGTTCAATCAGCTTCTGTAGCCTGATGCCCTTTACATCCGAAAGCAACCCCTGATATGCCATACCAACTGCTCTTTTCCTTGAAAGTATTTCATCAAAATTTTCTATCTGCGCATGTCCAACAGCACCAAGAAGATGTGGCATAAGATAGTTCATTCCTATGCCTGTGTATATATACGCCTTCCAATAAGGGTCGTTTTTTGTCCTGAAAGGAGCAGCCCTCGAAGCCCAATAATAGGCTTTATCTATCAAATCTTTATTATCTGTCAAAATCAAGCCACCTTCTCCAACCCCGATCATCTTTTCACTACGGACAGAAAATGTAGCTACATCACCGAATGTGCCGACACACCTATCGCCTATCAGTGCACCATGCGCTTCAGAGCAATCCTCAAGTAAGAGAATATTTTGTTCTTTGCACAACCTTGCAATTCTTTCAGTGTCTCTCGCGGGAAATCCATAGACATGGACGGGCATTACTACTTTTGGGCTAATCTCCTCGAGCACCTCTTCTAATATATTTGCATCCAAACCAAAAGTGTCAGGCTCAACATCTAAGATTACTGGTGTAGCGTCGCACTGTACCACGGACGTTGCACAACCAGCACAGGTATAATTAGGTATTACAACTGTATCACCTTTTCCTACGCCCATAGCCAATAACGCAGTATGTAGGGCTGCGGTGCCACTTTGTACTGCAAGTGCATATTTAGTGCCAACCATCTTGGCAAACTCTCTCTCGAAGGCAATCGTGTGCTTACCTTTTACAGAAAGCCAACCTGATTCTAACACATCAAGCACATATTTCCTTTCTTTTCCTTTTAAAAACGGTTCATTCAACCGGTATTTTTTCATCATACTTTCAACGCCCTCGTTATTATTTTCGCTTCAGATGGATAATTAGGGGCATCCCAGGGAAATCTCTCGCCGCTTTGCCATCTTTCCCATCTCTCCAGTTCTTCTCTCACCATTATTTTCACAAGTTCATCGAATTTCACTTTTGGTTTCCATCCTAACTTCTTCTTCGCCTTTGAATAATCGCCCTGTAAAAAAGTTACATCCAAAGGTCTTAAAAATCTTTTATCTACTTTAACGTATTCTTGCCAATCTAAACCCGCGATATCAAACGCCTTTTCACAAAATTCTTTCACTGAATGAGTCTCATTTGTTGCGATTACATAATCATCGGGTTCTTTTTGTTGCAGCATTAGCCACATTGAAAGGCAATATTCCGGAGCATAGCCCCAATCCCGTTTTGCATCTAAATTACCGAGATAAAGTTCTTTTTCTATTCCCAATGAAATCTTTGCGACTGTATTAGAGATTTTCCTTGTTACAAACTCCAATCCTCTTAAGGGGCTTTCGTGATTAAATAAAATCCCATTGCAAGCGAAGAAATTATAGCCTTCTCTATATTGTCTTGTCAGCCAGTATCCATACAACTTTGCCGCGGCGTAAGGACTTGAAGGTTGAAATGGCGTGTTCTCTGCTAAACTTGATGAATGCCCTTCCCCATATAATTCACTTGTTGATGCCTGATAGAACTTAATCTCCGGGTTAATTTGCCTGATAGCTTCTAAAACTCTCGCTACACCTAAACCTGTTATCTCTCCCGTGCCAATAGGCTGTTCAAAAGAAGCGCCTACAAAACTTTGCGCTGCTAAATGATAGATTTCATCGGGTTCGGAAATTTCAACCGCCTCCACCATAGACCCCGCGTCAACCAAATCAGCGGGTATTAAATTTACGCGCTCAAAGATATCCAAATACTGGAGTCGCCAGAAGTTCGGTGTTGAAAGCCTGCGGTATGTGCCATATACTTCGTATCCCTTCCCAAATAGAAACTTCGCTAAATATGCACCGTCTTGTCCGGTTATGCCGGTTATCAAAGCGCTCTTCATTTTTGCCCTCATTCTTTATTTATATAAACTAACTTCACTTTAAGGTATATAAATATGAAACATAAATATAAACATACATTACAAGATGCAAAAAATGCCGCAAGACCTGCAGAAAGGGACGGCACTCCAATTAGCGTAATGTTTATTGAGCTATTCGCCAAAAGACTTACACTATTAATAGCGAACTATACGAACTTCAGCCCTAATACTATAACATACATTCATTTATTTTTTTATTTATTAGCAGCTTTGTGCTTCTTTAACGGCACGACCTCCTTTATACTGGCTGGTGCAATATTATATATGATTTCAACTGTATTAGACTACTGTGATGGTAAATTAGCAAGGCTTACATCACGCACGTCTATTAAAGGCAAGGCACTGGATGTATTTACAGATACGATTGGTAAAGGGCTTCTTGTTATTTCTCTGACGTATGGCTTATTCAGGACGACAGGTAATGTCATTTACATACTTGTCGGTATGGTTCTTCTCTTTACATACCTGTTCCCACCGGAACTTCATAAAATAAAAGTATTTTATACAGATGGGGCCAGTCTTGTTATGGGACTTACAGAAACGGAAAAAAACGATAATAACCCAAAACCAAATTTAATAAATAAATTGCATATTGACAGGTTGTTACGGTATCCGATGAAAAGGGGGATTAGACCTTATCCAACGGACACGGATGCGGATAATTTTCTGTATTTCTTTTGCCCTATAATCAAATTCTTAGGCATAGCAAGTATTTTACACATAGAAACTATACTCTTTGGCTTGATTTTGTATATACTACGTTACTCCATAGAAATACCGATCTTCACCTATTTAGTATTTAAGAATATAAGAGAGAGATAAGGATGAAAAGAGGGCTGAGAGATTGTAGAAGTCTAAAATCCCTTGCGAAATATACGATAAATATTAAAGAACATGAATATTAATACAGGTACTCCATAAACAATAAGAAACACATACCTCGCATTAATCATAAAAGAGCCCATAAAAGGGAAGCAACCGATTGTAATAGCAGGCACAAACACATCTATTATCGCCACAATTAGAAGTACAATAATAAATATCAAAGCATCATTATACATAACGCGCCCGTACCCAAAAAGCATTTTTGCTTTAGATTTCGCTTTTTTTGCATCAATAATTACCTCTTGTGTAGTTGGCAACGTTGACGACAATCCTAAGCGATACCCGTACAATTTTGATGTCCAAGACAAGGACAGAGACAGTGCTGCTATAAACCCAAACACGAATACTGTGATGTCTTGAAGCGCATTATAAATCCCAAAAGTCATACACGCAAATCTATATGGCCCTATACATAAACCAACCATGGCCTCCCAATATGCCCCGGTAGCAGATGCCCTCTTATAATATCTCGCTATTTCTCCGTCAACTGATTCAAATGTTAGAACTACATACCAGAGGAGAGCACCTATAATCCAATACTTGGGATCACTAAAAGTAAAGAAGAGCCCGGCAATCAAAGCTATGAAGAGATTCATTAAAGTAATCTGATTTGCGGACATCCCAGTTTTTATGAATATCTTCGTGACATATATCGATATACTTCTGTAAAAGATTTTTTTATACCAAGGATATCCCCCTTCATGCTCATATCTGCCCTCTAAACAAATTTCTTCCAGTTCTTTCGCTGATTCAATTTTTCTTTTACTCATTTTTACTCTTTTAACTCCTAAATACTAATTGGGCTTTTTTAAAATCTGTTTCGTCATCTATCTCATACCATTTTAATTCGTTAACAACGTATGCAAATAATCTCAGTTCTTCCTCTTCGAGGAGTTTTTTAATGGTTATTTCATAGAAATGATGTAACTCTCCTTTGGCGACGAATTCGTCTAAATATTTCATGATTCTCTCTAAAAATTCCTTAGAAAATTTATACATATTAACAGTCTTGTATTTATCAGAATAATTGAAATTATCTTTTTGATCCTCTTTGAAAAACATCCCAGTGACAAAGTTATCGTTATCTAAAGATACTACCAATCCATCTAATCCTTCTTTAAAGTGGCCAACAACCATACAAGCGTCATATTTTACTGAAAGAAGCTCTTTCAATATTTGCTCTTCGAAAAAAATGTCGCCTTCAATTAAAATTATTGGTTCTTGTAAATAATTTTTAGCCCGCCATAAAGAGTAAATGTTATTAGTTTTATCATAAGCCATATTTTCAATATATGTAATCTTCATTTGACCAAATCGCGAGCCAACCCTATTTATAATTTCATTCTTCAAATATCCAACGACAATAACCGTTTCTTCAATCCCGTTTTTCTCTAAATTCGTTAAAGCATTTTCTAAAATACTTCTTCCATTTATTTCTACTAAACACTTGGGTATGCCATCAGTTAATTGATTCAACCTCGTACCTAATCCCGCTGCCAGAACAATCGCAGTTTTAATCATCTTCATCACACCCCTTTGTAAATACAAAATAACCCATTCCAGCTCCTTCTGTTTGCCATATCTTATCTAACAGCTTGGTAATCTCAACACAAATCTTCGGGTAAATAAGTTCCATACACGGGGGGATATGTACACGGTTGTGAATATAATTGTATGGGTGCATTGCTGACGCATAAAACGGCGAGCTTAGGGTAACATGAGATGTCAATTTCATATCATATCTTTTGAATATGCTAACGTATTCGCCAACGGGTCTGAAAAGTTGTATCATCCCCTTTTTATCCATCCTTACTTCTATTTTCTTTGGGGCAATATCTTCAAAAATTATAGCTTTTCCTCCTCTTTTCAATATGCGTGACATCTCACGAACAATCATCTTTAATCTACTATTTTCATTATGTTGTAGTACTGTTACACTAAGAATCATATCAAACGATTCATTTTTAAATCCCATATCTTCAGCGGTGTTTTTTAAGAAAAGAATCCCCAAGCTAGAATTTTTGGCATACTTTTTCGCCAATTTGAGCATATTATTGGAGAGATCCACGCCAATCACCTCCCCCCCCCTTTTCTTTAAGTACCTACAATAATACCCGGTTCCGCAACCAATCTCGAGGATATTCTTTCCTTTCACATCTAACTTATCCATAAGATACAATGTTTTGTTCCTACGATATATATAGTATGGAATCGAAGCTTTCCTTTCTGTATAAAACTCCCCCCCTTTAAATTTTATAATGGATTGTGCTCTATTGTCCCAATAGCCAATCGCATTTTTTAGCATCTCTTTACTCAACATTTCCATTTTATTTCTCTCCATTCTATTGCCTACCGAACATTCTAGTCATAAACCTGAATGATGGTTTTCTTATTGCTGTTCTAATATATTTCTTAAAAAACATTCTCGGATTTCTGTATATAACAGATGCATTGAATCGCTTATTAAAACTTCTTATATGTTTTTCAAGATCAGCCTTGCTTATCTCAGGGTGTTCTATATGCGCATTTCGATAGTCTACCTCTGTGATATCGGTTGATTGTGCATATTTCTCATAAAGCTCACTGCCAGGGAGCGGATTTACAATATTAAAAGTTGCGGAAGTGAACCCCATTTCCTTAGCAAATTTATAATTGTTCGTTATATCTTCCAACGTCTCTTCTGGAAAACCAGATACGAAAAAAGCATGAAGATCAATACCTATTTTGTGGCAATGTTCGACTAATGGTTTAACTTTATCCAGTTTTAATGGTTTCTTAATCACCTTAGATAAAATCTCTTGATTGCTACTTTCTATGGCAAATGTTAATTGATAACAACCCGATTCTTTCATCAAATCCAAAAGTTCAAAGTCTAATCCGCCAACCCATATTCCACCGGGGTTAGCCCATGCAATTCCTATCTCTTTCATTCCTTCTAATATCTTAACCAATCTTTTCCTGTCATAGGCTAAATTTGCATCAAGAATATCTAACTCTTCTATTCTGTATCTATTCTTTAAAAATCTTATTTCCTCTATAACCTTTTTAGGGTCTCTACCTCTCCATTTGCCCCAGAGGTTTGTAGTTGCGCAAAAAACGCATTTAAATGGGCAACCTCTTGAAGTTTCAATCTGTGTTACTCTATTATAAGGAGAGAATACACTCTCAGACATATTTATCTTAAGGTATTTTTCCATAGATAATAGATGTCTTGCGGGCATTGGCAATGTATTAATATCCAGAGGTTCTGATTTTACTATTCCCCCTTTATTTCCAAGAACGATATCCAACATCGATTGCTCGCCCTCTCCCATTACGATGCGATCCACATTTGGGTCTTTTAAAGTCTTTTCTGACAATGCTGACGGGTGACAGCCACCCATCACAGTTTGGACGCTTGGATTTACCTCTTTAGCTAATTTACACATTCTATGAGCATTATGTGCTTGGGAAGACATCAAGCATGAAACGCCAACAAAATCTGGAGAGAACTCTTTTATTCTTTCTTTTATTTCTGAATCGGTTAATCCATAGGTTATTGTTTTGCTATCATTCGCTACATCATTATAATACCCCTCCACCATACAATCAAGAATCTTTGTGACAATACCTTTGTTCTCCAGAACCGCTGCGATATAAGCCAATCCTAACGGAGTCATGCATCTTTTCATAGCCTCTTTTGATTGTGTAAAAGGAGGCATAATCAATAGTACCTTCATTTTTATCTACCCTTTATATTTCCCCTCTTCTTTTTGATAGCCGCCACCTATCATAATCTAAGTTTAACAATACTTAAGTTTTTCGATTGCATTTAATATAAATACAATAGTTATGTAATGTGAGATCATAAAAACCTTTTTATTATTTCCCTCACCCAATCAGACTTCGTCCCCAATCTCTGGTCTATCGCCCTCATTATCATCAAATCATTTTCATCAAATGCTTTTATAAGCAAAAGCAAGAAGAAATAAACCGCTAAAAAGACAAAAAGCATCACAACCAAAACAAAAAATGAAATGCCAATCAAATATTTTGTGAGCACGTAAACAATAAGAACTGCGGCAATTGCTGAAACTACTGGCTTTAAATGGCCCGGCTTAAATGGCTGCATCTTGCTAATGCGATATGCAAATACAAAATAGAGAACTTCTAAAAAAACAACAGATAATGCAGTCGCCATCGCAGCACCTTTTATTCCAAAAAGCGGGATCAAATAAAGATTCAAGCAGAAATTCGCCGCAGAACCTATTAAATAACAACCCATCGTTATTTTTGTCCTGCCAATCGCAGTAATAATGCCTGATGCACGAGCGAGAACAGTGGATATAAAAAAGCCAAGTGCTAAAAGGACTAAGGCTTCTGCTCCTGTCACATATTCCGCACCAAACAATATTCTTATGATGTCATCAGCAAACAAAGCCATTAGGAGAAATATAGGAAAAGCAAGCGACAAAACCCATTTTATTACCGCGCTATAAGTATCTTTCATATCATTGTATTTTTCACGTGCGTATAGCTCAGTTATTACAGGCATGAATATAGAAGCAAATGCTAAACTGGGCATTGTTATTAACTGCGCAGTTGGCAGCACCGCATTATATATTCCAACTTCATAAGAAGTGCCGAAATAGCCCAGCATTAAAGTATCCATAAATCCCATTACTATTCCTGCTATACCAGTAAAAATCAAAGGCCAGGAGAACGAAAAAAGTTCCTTTTCCATAGGAATTGCTTTTATCTTCGTGTTAAAAATCGGAAAGACTTTCTTTTCTAAGAAATAAAATGCCACGAATGGCATTAATATGATAGCTAAAGCCCAACCCCATGCTGCTCCAATAACTCCATATCCTAAGGCAACGAAGGTAACGATTGCTATTAATTTGAAACTATCTTTGAATATAAACTCGGTGTAAACCGAATATTTAATTTCTTGGAAGCCAATAGTTCCAGAATTGAAAATTATTGCTAAGACATAGAAAGGAATAGCAACGGCAAAAATCATTAGGACAGGCGTTAAATCCGCTTCGTGAAAAACATTAACAGAAATCCAATTAGCGCCGAAGAAAAAAATAAATGCAAAAAGTAAGCTCAGAGGAAAACTTATCTTTAAAGCTGAAACAATCGTCCCTTTTATTCTCCCTTTATCTTCTTTACCTTTATAAAAGGGGACATATCTTTTTATTCCTGCCGCCAGCCCAACCAGAGAAAGAGTTGTGGCAATTGACATCGCAGCAAAGCCAAGAGAAATCAAGCCGTAATCTGATGCACCAAGAAATCTTGCGATAATCATCCTTGAAAAGTAGCCAAGTGCAGTTCCTATAAAGATACCAAAGAAACCAATTCCCGCTCCTTTTGCTATTTTACGTAACGAAACGTCCAGATACGATTCTTCGTTTGGCATTTGATCATCTAAGCATCTCTTTCAATTTCCTCTTATCTTCTTCTTCTCTCGGATTTATAACTTCTAAATTCTCTCTTCTACCTGCTTTTCTCAATTCTTCATCGTCGCAAACGAAAACCACTTTCTCTCCATCCCCTTTCATCATTTCTCTTAGTTCAACAACCGTTGATAATTGAATAGAATCTGCAGATTTTAATCTAAATAAAAAATAGCCATTAATGCGTCTCCTCTTCTCTCATCTTCCTTATTAATGAGCTTAGCTCCTCTTTTTTAAGTGCTTTATCCAATATTTCCCTTACCTCTTTTATTTTCTTGATACGACCATATTGCAACTGCCTTATACCCTTCTTCAATTCTTCGCTTTTCGTTTTAGAAAGCCATATAGCAGCTAAAACCTTTATCTGATTCATTTCCTCTGGAATTTTTGTATCCGTTAAATCTTTCATTTTCCCCATATATATAATTATACATTGTTGCATCATTATATTCCCATTAAAAAGTTTTGTAAACGCTTTTTCTAAAAGAGTTTGCACCAAGAAATCTCGCAATGATCATCCTTGAGAAATAGCCGAGTGCAGTTCCTATAAAGATTCCAAAGAAACCTTTATTTTTCTTTTAGCACAGGTTTTCTTTTCTAAAAAGAAAAAGTGTTGTTAAAAATTGGGCATTGCCCCTTTACGAATTATATCATACACTCTAAAGACCGTAACCATTAATATAGATACCCCGTAAAAGATAATGTAGATGTATCTGGCATTAATCATGAAAGAACCTATCAAAGGAATATCAATTGTAACCACGTTAAAATACAAATCTATCATTGCAACTGCTAATATTGCAACGATAATAGATATAGAGGACTCAAAACTGAGACCCACGTATCTTGAAAGTGTTTGTTTTAGTGATTTTTTAGTCTTAGTATCGTCCTCATTTACAAGAGTTTGTAGAGGCAATTCCAACTTATATGCTAATAAATTAGATATGCGGGAAAATAAAGGGGCTGTTACTGCTATAAATCCAAATATTAATACTGGAATTGCATGAAATAGACCATAAATCCCAAAAGTCATACACGCCATTCTGTATGGACCTATACATAAACCACACATATCATCCCAATATTCCCCAGCAACAGATGCCAAGTTGTTATATCTTGCTATTTCTCCATCAACTCTATCAACTATTTTAGATAAATAGAACATCAAAGCACCAGCAATCCAATATTTTGGGTTTCCAAAAGCAAAAAAAGAACCCCCGATTATTACTCCTATGAAAAAACTGATTAAAGTCGCCTGGTTTGCAGAAATACCTATTTTAAGAAATGTTTTCGTAAAGTATATGGATATGCTTCGATAAAAAATTCTTTCGGGCCAAAAGGGATTTTTAACACCATATTTGCTTTCCTGGCAAATCTTCCTCAGTTCCTTTATTGACTCAATCATTTCAATAGCTTCCTAAAACTTGGTATTATCCCTTACAGACTATCTTATACACTCTTACTATTGTCATTATTAATCCCGAGATACCAGAAATAATAACATAAGCGTATCTAGCATTAAAACCTCCTATAAAAGGAATTGTTACAGCAGGAATAAGCAAATCTATTATTGCAACTCCTAGTATTGTAAAGAGTGCTATAAAAGTGCCAAACATTATGTATCCATATCCAAAAAATTTCTGCTTCTTCGATTTCTCAGTATTGCTGCTTTTAACGGAAGTTTTAGTAAATAATTCTAACTTATATGCTAATAATTTAGATACGAGAGAAACTAACGGATATGTCGTTGCTATAAATCCGAATATTAATACCGGAATCTCGTGAAATATACTATAAATCCCAAAAGTCATGCATGCAAATTTAAATGAATCTAAAGATATATCACACATATTATCCCAATATGTTCCAGTCGCGGATGCTGTTTTGTTGTATCTTGCTATCTCTCCATCAGCCGCATCAAATAATCTGGATAAATATAATGGTAAAATTCCAACAATCCAATACTCAGGATTTCCAAATACAAAAAAAGAACATCCGATTATTCCGGCAAAAAAACCACATAAAGTCGTTTGATTCGCCGATATACCCAATTTCAGAAATACTTTTGTGATGTATATAGATAATCTACAATAAAAATTCCATTTTAACCAGTGAAATTTGCTTTCTCTAAATTTACTATGTTTTACTATTTGACAAATCTTTCTTAGTTCTCTTATTGATTCTACCATTTTATTTCTTCACTCCTCATAACACTTGAAAATAGACAACTCTTCCCTTCTACCAATATCAAAATTTTTGTCTATTGTCCCATATTTATATGCCTAGTTTGGATCCGGTTCCATCCAGTTTTCACCATATTGAAGCGATAAAAACTCGTGAACATGAGAAGGAACGTTAAACTTCATACCATAAAAGGATAGAGAATCAAGTTTTTCGTAATAAAATTTTGGCACAACAAATGCATCATATTCTGCACCAAACCACACATTTATTTTAAATAAAAATTTACGTATTGCATGGTCTGCGAAACTTGGTATAAGCGCAAAAACTATTTTTTCTCTTAATGGCATCTTACTGCTTAGGTTTCTATATATTATCCTATCCGCAAGCATATGAAAATACCTCAGGATTCCCTCAAATTTTGGTGTTTTTTTGTTGTGCAACCTCCACGCCTGATCTCCTCTGAGTCGGTATAAACTTATATCTACTACAACAGGGTCCCTAAATATGTAAAATGCTTTATCTGTTATATCAACTTTAAATCCCTTCTGCTCAAACTCGGGTATTTTTCTAATGATTTTATTCGATTCCGCGCACATTATTCCAAGGTCAATATCCGTATCCCACGGGATGAATTTTCTGTTCCTGGCTGCACCAAGCAATGTCCCGAACTCAAGCCAGTATTTCGCTCCTGCGTCATCCAGGATATCTTTTATATCACGAAGGGTTTCAACAAACTTTTCTTCATTCATAAGTACATCCCCTGAATTTGTTCCGTTCTTGCTTTTTATGTTCTTGGCCTCCATATCTATTTTCCTGCTGCTATCAATTTGTTTTTAACGTATAAAACATCCTTAGGGAAATCAATCTCTACCCAAGATAAGCCATCCACAAGCTCGTAATTGAAATCAACTTGTTTGAACAGCTCTGGAAGCACATCTTCATACCCTTTTTCATATTCTTGTAACTCAATCTTTGCTTTTAAAATCCGTTTTAAGTAAACCGTTGCATTTTTTGAAATCTTCATAAATCCAACCCATTCACCCACAACATCGAAGCTGCCCTTTAATCCCCGTTCCAAGGCTATTATTTTACCATTTCTAACACCCGCCATTACCTCCTCACCCCTGTTTTCTGAAGTTGTATCTATTATCAGGCAGTTTTTAAAAGAAGAGTCCACCAGTTTTTTCAAAACTTCCTGTTCGAAATAGACATCTCCATCCATCAGAATTATCTCCTCATTCAACTCATCTCTTGCCTTCCACAACGACAATATACTTCCCCTTTCATATTCAGGATTTTCTATGAAGTTTACTCTTCCCGAAAATGATATTTTACCGACAGCATCTATTACTTTTTCTTTCTTATAACCGACAACAATGACTACATCTTTTATATTGACTCCTTGAAGTACCTCCAGGTATCTCTGAATGAGCGTTTTCCCATTTATCTCTAATAAGCATTTTGGGCTATCAATAACACTCCTTAGTCTTTTACCCACGCCTGCCGCAAGTATAATCGCCTTCATCTTTGTCTTTTCACCTCTATTACTTCGTTTAATGCTTCCATGAAATTCCCTATGTCCTGCTCATTGATCAGCCCTACAACGCCAAGCATAAACACTTTTCCACGAAGGAAGCTTTGAGAGTTGTATATTACAAATCCCCTTTCTTTTAATAGGTCGTGCAATTCTTTAAACGAATATCCTGATGGAAGATAAACCGAAGTCATTGTATTTGAATAATGTTCTTCGGGCAAGTATAATTTCAATCCCAATTCCTTTAATTCCGCCCTTAAAAGTCTTGAAATGTTCTTATAATGAACTATTCTGTTTTCTACTCCTTCCTCTAATATTTCTCCCAGAGCTTCTCTAAATGCAAATAAGGAATGGACAGGCGGTGTAAAAGGTGTCTCTCCTTTTCTCTCACGCTCAAGATGTGATATGAGGTCAGAATAGTATGTCCGCCTATTTCGCTTTTCCGCAATAGTAACAAAATCTTTACTCAAGATGGCAAAGGAGACTCCGGGCACCCCACGAAAACACTTGTTAGCGGTTCCCAAAACCGCATCTAAACCCCATTCAAAATCTATATGTTCACCTGCAATACTACTGATTGTATCCACAAGAACAAGTTTATTATATTTTTTAGCCAGAAGAGAAATCTCCTTTAGTGGGTTTAGTAGTCCTGTTGTGGTCTCATGATGTATTAAATAAACGCCACCAATTTCAGGCATTTTTATTTTTTCTTCCACCTCTGTAAGATCCGGAAGCGTTCCCCAATCTAATTTAAGCTCCTTAACCTTTATTCCGTAAGTCATGGCAATCTCTGCTGCTCTCTCTCCATAGGCGCCATTTGAAATTATCAAAAGCGTCTTTTCCCAACCTGAAAGGCAGGTTAACAAACTTTCTATCGCAAGAGTCCCAGAGCCTGAAAAAAGCACTATGTCGTAAGAGTCATCAATTTTCAAGGCTTTTGCAATAAGATTCCTCACTTCGTTCAACAAATTAGTGAATTCCTCATCTCGATGGCATATATCAGGCAGGGTAAGGGCGTTTCTTACTCTTTCGGAAATGTTTGCCGGTCCAGGTGAGAATATAACCTTTTTTTTCATCTTTTTCGCCTTTTGTTCAGGTAACTCTCCCAAATATTTTAAACAATTGTTTTGGATTTCTTCGAATAAAAAAGCCATATTTTTTAATCGCCTTAATAGGATGCCTTATTATAAATCTCTTAATAAAAAACGCATTTCCTTTTTCTATCAATCTTAGAAGTTCCTCTTCCGAGTATGGAAGCTTAATACTCGAAGTTTTAAAATCTAAATATGCATGTTCATCTTTTAATATACCACGGCTTTTACACTCATCATATAATTTTGACCCCGGGATAGGAGACACGACAAAAAAAGAAACACTATCAAAATCCATATCTCTAGCAAACTTAAAAGAATCCTTAACCTGTTCAAGAGTTTCGTTGGGGAACCCCATAACAAATGTCGCATGTAAACCAATCCCTAATCTTTTCGCTTCTTCTACCAAAGGCTTTACTTTTTTCAAATTCAATGATTTATGGATAATCTTATATAAAACTTCTTGATTTCCGTGTTCCACTGAATAAGTGAGTTGATAACATCCACTTTCTTTCATTGCTTTCAACATCTCTGGAGTAAGCGTCATAACTACCACCCCATTGGCCGCCGCCCATACAACATTCAATTCCTCTTTCATTAACTCAAAAATTTTCATCGCTCGTGCTCTATCCCAGGTTAAGTTATCATCAGTAAACTGGAACTCTTCGATTTCATAATCCTTAACTAATAGTTTCATTTCTTCAAGAACATTTTCAGGAGAGCGTGATCTATATTTATGTCCAAAATAATTCGAAGATGCACAAAAAATACATCTCCCGGGGCACCCGCGTGATGTCAGTATCTGTTCGACTCTGCTCTTTT
>Ga0114919_10001344_pt1 | contig 19604 bp, 27 predicted proteins | sample BlataG_FD_88682 | JGI IMG/M metagenome (GOLD analysis project Ga0114919, IMG submission 88682) | Deep subsurface microbial communities from Black Sea to uncover new lineages of life (NeLLi) - Black_00105 metaG | ecosystem: Environmental > Aquatic > Marine > Oceanic > Sediment | place: Atlantic... | reverse complement strand
CCGCTAAAAAGCCGACTACAGATGCTACATACCTTATTTGGTTCACGATGAACCATGCTACGAATGACCCGTCCGTCTTTGATGGAACTTCCTCTGCACTCTACCAGAAGTTACGCACCATCTGCGTCAAAGACGGAGATGGGATTGTGTCTACCGTAAAGGATATTTACGGATCAATGTATGCCGACCATGCCAACGGTGCTGGGTATACAATCGGAATTGCTGCCGCAAACACGGACTACGAGGTAGACGGTGGGTGGACTACTGGGTCAGTGCTGCAAGGAACTACATTTCCAGATGACCACTACGTATTGGTTAGCTATGCTGGAACGTACCTAATTACGTGGTCGATGTCAGTTGAGACTGATGAATCTGACAATTCAATCGAAGCTGGAATAATGGTAAACGGCTCTGCACAAGCTGCCGGTGCCTCCCTTTGTTCAACGCTCGCGAATATCGGAAACACAGTAAGCGGAACTGCGATTATTGCACTGTCTGCAAATGACCAGATCAGCTTATACGTGAATAATCGAACAAAGATTAAGGATATAGAAATGGAGAAAGGAAGCCTTTCCGTAATGCAGGTAGGTGAATAAAATGAGAAACCCTTGCTGGACGATCTACTCGTGGATGTGCGCCGTAGTTCTTACCGTCACGGTAGTTATAATCGCGAGTTGCGGTTGCACGAAAGGAGATGCAGTGCCGCCAGGGCACTCCGGCCATCCGGTCGAGTACGTCCGCGTACTCGCCTTCACGTCCTCGCAGTGCGGGCCGTGTAAACGCGCAAAGCCATTCCTTTTGAGCCTTAGGGCAGATGGGGTTGACGTGCGGATTGTCGACGTTGACGAGAATCCCGATCTCGCCAAGCAGTACGGAGTGAAGTCCGTCCCGACATTCTTCGTTTACGTCGGAAATTACCAGCCAACTCGCGTAGAAAATATCTGGTCAGTCATCTTACTCATAGAGGATAGGGGCAGGCGATGACCGCAAAAGAAACTGCCGTACTTGAGCAATTACGATCCGACTTGCACGCATACCATATCGAAGTGAGTAAGCACATCGTTAGTTGCAATGGTTGCCGCGGTGAAGTGGAGAAGCTACATAACGACGTGTACGGCCTGTCTGGTAACAAGGATGAAACAGGTCTAATGGGGGACATGGCATCCACTAAGCAAACACTCGGCACATTCCGCGCTGGACTGTGCAGAATATGGACGGTTATCCTGGTAATCCTCGGTGCCGCAGCGACTGTCGCCATCCGTGGCTAACAACTTCTCAGCGTTGCCCTAACGGCCGTCCGCCACGGATGGCCGTTGCTACTGGTACGCAGGCTGGTGCTCGTTAGGAGCGATCCTAGCGAACCGTTTTCTCGATTTTGTACTTGCAATACAACTGTCCGTGTGTTACGATAGGTTATGGAACACTTTTACGCTTGTTACGTGGAGATTACAGCATGACAGTTGACGAACATCGTGAATGGAAAAGGCAAAACCCAGATTTCCCGTTGACTGTCCACCCGAGCGGCCAGTGGTCAAAGCGGATTCACGGGCGCGTCCATTATTTCGGTGTACTAGACGATCCAGACGCAGCCCTAGCCTCGTGGCTGGGAAGGAAGGACTTCCTGATCGCCGGAGTTCAACCGCTCATCTACGCCTGCGGTGCGAGTGTGGAGTCGCTGCTTTCGGGACATCTCCAGGACGTAGATGAGAGGATCGCCGCCGGCAGGCTATCCAGGAGGACGAGAGCCGATTACGCTGCACTGCCGAAAATCTTCGTTGAGGCTGGGTTGTTGGCGATGCCTGTTAGTTCGCTCGGGCCGGTACATTTCACGATGCTCGCAAATGCCCTAGGCAAGTCTGATCGGACGTTACGGACGCAGAAGAACATTATCATGGCGATAAGGGCAGTGTTTAATTGGGGCGGGCCGGACGGGATGGGGCTGTTTAACAAGATCAGCTTCGGTCCAAGGTTCAAGGCTCCGTCGTCCGAGGCAATCGAGGTCGAGCAAGAAGAGGCTGGGTTGCTGCGGTTCTTCGATCAGGAGACAATCTTGAGCGCCCTAAAGATCGCGACTCCGACGCTAAAGGTTGCCATTCTTTTAGGAATTAACTGTGCGTTCTACCCAAGCGACACGATTGCTATTCCGCTTGGGAATCTCCATCTCGATGAACTAATACCGTACCATGACTTCCGCCGCGTCAAGACGAAGCGCCGCCGTATGGCTGTGCTTTGGCCAGAGACGGTTTCAGCTATCGAGGGATACGTCGAAGGTTTTGAGGTAAAGGGCGGGGAGTTCCCTATCCCGAGTAGTAGCGCAAGCTTAATCCGGTCGTTCAACAAGACGGCAAGGCGAATAGGGTTTTGCCAGAAACACGTCAGCCTGGGATCACTGCGGCATACCTACGCGACTGTAGTTGACTCCGCTCCAGATCAGGCCATGATAGACCTGACCATGGGACACGTACACGGGAGCGTTCAGAAGCGAACGTACCGGCAGTTTAATCTCGATGAACTACCCAGGTTGAAGGTGCTATCCGACAAGGTACGCGAATGGCTGTTTGGTGGTTAGTAGTTTGTTCTTGGCTGTTCGCCTATAACAAGCCTGTAGATATCGGAGTAGACGGAGCCCCAGAGTTTGCTGTGCGTATACGCTAATTCAATTGCCTGCACGTGCGCCCATTCGTGTGCGAGTGTTTCAACTTGTATTGACCACGATTGGTCAGAGCACACTCTTATGAAGTAGTTCTTTCCATCGCGTCGCGTTACTCCAAAGTTACGCTTCATTTTCGCACGACGAACATTCACTACACCTTCGGTAGGGAAGTCCTCGCGGAGCCTGTGGATCAGCTTGCGCCATTTTGCTGTATTCATGGTTCTCTTTCGCTCAGTCCCTACCGAATATCCCGTCGAACGTATAGCGAAGATAAGACGACTGGTTTATTACTCCGCACTTATGCCCGCTGTTCCACGGACGAGGCAAGAGTATCGCCTGCCCGCCTTTTTCCCTGAAGAGGTTAACGTTCTTGTCGCTGTCGTCGACTAGTAGCGAGTCCGGCCTTGCGCACAAAAACTTCGGTTCCCCTATCATGTACTGCCGGTGCAACTGAGGCGGGCAATTCAACTGAATCCACTTCAGCTTTCCGGCTGGGCATTCGGGATCGTCCGTAGGGCAGGTAAGGATGAACGTGTTCTTGAGGCCCACTGTGTCTTCGCACATAACAAGTAAAGCCTCGAACTCCTGGGATTGTATTGCCGTAGCCCAGAAGTCACGCTTGATTGCCTGCCAGAATGTCGTCTGCGTCCACGAGCGGTATGTTGGATGGAGGTTATTCGCAGCCCTAATGATGTCGAATCCCCATTCGGGATTGAACGAGCGGAAATCGAGCGGCTCAACCGGACAACCAACGTACCGCAAAGCAGCCATCGTGCAGCAGTTGAGCACGTCATCGAGATCAAGAAAGATTGTAGTTGGTTTCAACGTCCGCCTCCTTAGATGTCATCTTCGGTGTCATCTTCAAGGGTCCCGGCTGCTTCAGAGATGTCACTCGGGAGACCTTCGCAGCCCTCCTCGCACGCTGCCTCGGCGACGGGTGGGAGCCCGTACATTACATCTTTGTTACCGGGATCGATACACGCAGCTTTGGCGACGGCGGCAGCCTTCGTCACCCAATACTTGATGCCATGCGGCGTCTTCTCGTTAGCGTCGTCGCCGGGTTTGCCCCACAGGATGTCTTCCATGGGATCGCGACTCTCCTTGGCTTCGTCGAGAACGATAATACACAGAAGCGAATAGACCGCGTTATCCATCAGCGTGTCGTTTACGCCTTCATCCTTTACCTCAAAATTGCCCGTGTTGGCAAAGGTTTTTAGCCTACCCCACTTGTCCATTAGTCGTATGAGAATTCCCTTCCAGGCCGGTATACCAATCTCCTCGGGGGCTCTCAAGTTGGACAGCGGATCGTCACCTGCGTAGTCGTGGTTTTTCCTGCTGTGGAGTTCGGCCATTTGATCTAGTAGCTCGTAGAACCTCGGATGGCCATGGTATTCCTTGCTTTCACTTCCGGAGAATTTCTTCATGTTCGACTCCTATTCTGTTAAGGATTTCGTTAAGGCATCGTTGGGTAATTTTTATGGTAGCACCAGACTCACGTTCATCCCTCATTTGCCCCAGGAAAATGTGAGCGTGAGCTATTATGTCTGAGTAGCTGTTTTGCTTCCCAAGGCAATCGAATTGCTCACTCCCATAACCAACGCACCTCTCGGCAATTCTGATGAGGGTCTCGAACATTTCGGGGGCAGTATTGATGTCCGTGGTGGCCCTGGGCATAACTAGCTCCTGCTGGGCTTAGTAAGGAAGATCGGGGTAGCCTGAACCATCCCGTACCTACGGTCAATGACAATGAACGTTTGAGTAGGGTGCTGGAATTCGGCTTTGATCTCGACCGAATACTCAGAATACCCCATAAGTGATCCACAGCTAACCCACTTCGGATAGTGAGCCAAGAAGGTGTGCCAGTGACCGAAGATGTCGAAGTCGGCCGGCTCTACTTTATCCCACTGAGCTACGGACTTGTTGACCGGGATTGAGATTCCGCCGACACCACCTTGGTAACGTAGCCCATCGCCATGATGGAACCGAACTTTACGCCCTCGAATCTCCTGGGTGTTATGGTATCCCTGGCCGACGTGCCAAGCTACGCGCTTATTGTTCTCGTATCGCTTCGCGAGCGTCATATACAGTAACCATTCAAAGCTGTTGCGGTAGCTTGTCTTTATTCGCTTCTTGGGCGTCGTGCGGCCATGGTTCCCTACGCACGTAGGAATAAAGATCGGAAGCTTCGTTTCCTTAAGGAGTAAGTCAACTCCAGAGCAGATCATCTCCTGTAGGAATACGCACGCCTCAGTGGGACTCAGGGAGTTGGACTCAACTAGCTCCTCATGGATGTACCCAGACAGCAAATCGCCAAGCAGCGGATGCCACAACTCAACGACTGGTGATAGGTGGTTCTGCCAGTCGATTAACTCCACGATCTTAGAGTAGAATCGCCTGATTCGTAATTCAGCCTCCGCAAGATTGAAGTAGTTCTTTCCACTAACGGAGGCGGAATCAATACTCTCTTCGACGTGCCAGTCAGTTGCCGGGGCCACGACTGCAACTCCACTAGGTTTCGACGATCGAAGTCGCCTAAACTTCCCCCTGCTCTTTGGGCCGCGACTAGAGATACTAGAAAGCAACTCAAGCTGGCGTTCGATTTCGAGTCCAGCCGCCACTGCCTTCTTGTGCTTCAGCTTCCAGGAAGCAGCATCACCCTTTGCTTTCGCGATGGAAAGCTCATTTGCCTCCTGGATGGCATTTACCACTAGGCTTTTTGCGTTACGCTTCGTCACTGAGTAACTCCTTGAGCGTTTGTGCTACAGTTGATTGGGAAATTTTGAGATCAAGCTCAACAATTAACGCATGCGCGAGTGGCTTAATGACAACATCGGGATGCTTTCTAGCTTCCTCTACGATCTCCATGATGTAATCCCTGTCTCGTTGCTGTAGCTTGTCTATCCACCTGGACCTGGAGCACGACAATGCAATCGAGTTACTGACCAGTTGCTTAGGTAGCGTCCGTTTTTTCGCCATTGATTTTCTCCAGTGCTTCCCTGGCGCGACACGCCAGGCGATAGAAAAGTAGGTGATTGATAAGCTGTAGGCTATCCAACTCGACGAGATCGCCGACAATTCGGTAAAGATCAGTTGCGTAGTCCTCGCGCCCTTGATAAGAGGACCATGGCGGGGAGTTTGCTGTCTGTTTTAGTTCCTTCGGCTCATTCTCGGCGGCTGGACGCATAATGGCACCGCACGTCGGGCATGGCCTAGCAGACTTCACTAGCGGCCTGCGATACAGGTAGTAGTATCTACGAATTGCGCGGACAGAGCCAGTCGTAAGCCTTGTTCGCTCAGCTATGTCCTTGATATTCAGGCCGTCAATAAGCAGGAGGCGAGTCTGCTCAACAGAGAGCTCAGGGATAGAATGGACTACCCTACACGCCTTGCGAACCAACTGAACGGTATGATGGGAGACCCCTGCTATGTCTGCGACATGTCTGTCGGTGAGATCACCGCCAATCTTGGAGCGAATGAGTTCTTCGGTTTCATACGAAATCATGGATCGATTCTCGTGATACTCAACATTACCCTCGGCCAATCGCGATCTACGTAAAATTCAGGTGACTCCCTGCGCATGTGTGCGTGGTCGTCATCGGCTACGAGGCCGGCGTCCACGAGCCCGTCATAGGCCGCCTTCAGCGATCCGATTGCGTTGTCTTCATCGCGGCGGCGCTTCTCCTTGTTAAAGAACGACGCCTTAACGCTGCACTTCGGCCACGGGAGCGTCTCGATTCGCTCTGCCTCCATGGCTTCGCAAGCCAGGCGGCGATAACGCTTGGATGCAGACGCCTTCAGCATCCTACCACCGAAGCTCCCAACTGTAGTGTTAGGCTGAAGCACGCTGTTAGGAAGCGGCAGGACGATCAAGACAACTTCGCTCATGTGAATTATTTCTCACCAGGTACTACGTAGTGTTCGGCAATCCAATATCGTGTGGTCTTGCCTTCAGCCTGGACGGCTATCTCTCCAGCTTCCAGGAGATCGGCGAGCATGTTGTCTCGTCCCCTTTTGTCCGACCACTGCGAGGCGCGTGTAATCCGACGCTTCGTATACCCGTCTTTTCCGCCTCTCCTGATTATCGCAAGCAAGTCCCGCTTGTTCTGTTCTAGCCTGGAGGAAACAATCTCCGGTGCAATCGTTCTACAAAACTCGTGCAGTAGGAAACGGATGAGCCTGCACGAATACTCGGCCGAGGATGCAGTTATGGCTGGCTCGTCGAAGTTCTCGCCAGCCGCAACGATCAGCGCTATTCGCCTGGCGTTCTCCTCCGCCTTCGCCCACAGGCAAGCCATCTGGGGGTCCTCTTTTCCGTACTTAATTGATTCGTTGTCAAGGGATACGAAGAGATTCTCTGCTGCTCTATCGGATGAAATTACCATCTTCTCCGGGGGCGCCGCTGTGTAGTGAGTCGTCACTAACTGAGAAACCGTGTGTCCATCAGTTACCGCTGCACCTCGGGCGTACCATGCAGCTACTTTCCTGACAATTTCGGGGTCAATGAACTCGTTGAATTTCCCCCTCGTCTTTGGCGGCTCGCTTGCCGTACAGAACACCAGGCAACGGCTGAGCCATCCGTCCTGTAATTCGCCGATAGAGACACCGCCGGCAAATCTCTCGGGGGTGGATGTTCCGTAGATACAGCAGCACGGCTCCGAGATTACTCGCTGTTTTTCTGAGTCAGCGTATTCCCGTCCAAGGTAGATATTTCCCGACGACGAGTACAGTTTCATCAGCAGTGACACCACTTGTGAATGATGCTTACTAATGCCTGATTTGATATGAGCTAGAAGATGCCCTATTTCGTCCCACAGAAAAAGCGTTGCAGGGACGCGCGCTATCCGATCTTCGATGGCAGTATCGGAGGATACGCCATCCCCGCCGAGTAGTTCGACGCAGCCGGCTTTTTCCGCTAGGCGGCGAATCTGATTCATCGCGTGCGCCTTACCAGCACTCGAAGGTGCCACTCCCATGCAGTACAAATTAGTTCGCCCGCCTAGTGTATCGCGAATCTTACGGCCAAAAAGTGCCCCAAGGAATGTCAGCACGCAAGCCAACGACAGCAACGGCTGCTCCTTTATAGATGTCGCGTTGATCCACGCACAGATTTCCCCAAATAGTCCGGTAGGCTGAACCAGGAAGTTAAGTTCGTCCGCGTCTTGTGGGGTATCTTTTTCTGATATTGATTTAGACCGAAGCGTATCCCCAAGGACTTTTTCGGGGGTGTTGCTGGGAATAACCCCGCTTCCTTTCAGTAGCCCTTTGATGTCAATGTGTACGTTAGATACGGGTGCGTAGGCGGGGTCGTCCAGAAGCCAGCCAGGCGAGTTCTGCGGATTCAGCTTGCGTGCTTCGGTTACTTTGCGCCGGAAGTCCTTCTCCTCCGCCTTGTCGCTCAGGTCCCATGGCGGAATGCAGCATGGGTTGTACTCCCTGACGAGAAGATCGTGAGCCTGACTATCTGAAAGCAGGAACCCGTGAACCATCGCGACAGCGGCCCATAGGAGCTTGTCGTGACCACCCTGCCCTTGGATCGCTGGGTCGATTGTTCCTAGATACAGGCTTGCCCGGCGAAGCGTATCGTCTCCGCTAAGGTCTGGATCGTGTACAAGAGGAACGCCCTTAAATGTAACGACTTCCTTCACTGGAGCGGCCCACGGTGCTCGCGTGACAGGCCGCATGAATTCCGGGTACTCTACCGGCTCTATCTCCCAGGGGGCGTGGCCAGGAGTCCAACAATAACGCCCGCCATTAGGATGAACAGATGGTGCAAGGACGACATAGTAACCGTCGCCCCTGATATCCACCCCCGGACGAAAGTTGTTTCTATTCGCAGGGGCATTGCCAGTCTTAAAAAACGCATGGAAACCTCCGCGTGGTGTGTCTTGTCTGATTGTTTCCGGTAGCGATGGGAATTCCTTCAGCGATTCGCGACCATCGATCCCCGTTGAAGCCTCTACATCTACGTCCACAACGTAGACACCACTCCCGACACCGCAAGCCACAGCGATATTCGCATCCGGCCACTTCTCCCACCATGCCCGAATTTGTGCCTCGTCAGTCGTAGCATCCTTGACGCCGTGTGCGGTACAGGGAATCTTCTGGCCAGCCGCGAGCGGAAAGACGTTCCAGCCGAGAGTAGTGTAGCGCAATGCTTCCTCTAGGAAGTTCGTCAATCACTTACCTCTTGGTTTTTTGGGGCAAGACCTCGAACTCGTAGTCTGTCAGCCACCATGCTGGGCAAACGGGCCGATCGAGAATCCTTATCTGATTTCTTGGAGATTCGCCGAAGATATCCTCATTTTTCCCCATTTCTTCAACGGCTTCCGAGTGAAACCTTCCGGATACGAGGACTACTGATTTCAGTCCGTGACCATCTTGGTATAACTTCTTCTGAATGATACGCACAACTTCTTTTACGAATAAATTCTCTATCATGTCTTCTCCTGTTGTGAAAGGTTGTAGCCTACGACCTCGAAATACTTTCCGTTTTATCGAATCTCGAATTCGTAATCCGACAGCCACCTAACTGGAAAGACGTGTCGGCGGATAATGAAAAGTTGATTCCCCGAAGACCTGACGGCCATCCTTTCCAGTTCTTCGGTGGCTTCTTCGTAGAATCTTTTGGATACAAGAACAATAGCCCTCTCCCCGCTATTGCAAAGGCGTAATTCCCTCCTGATAATCCGAACGACCTTTCTGACGAACGAGTTCTCAATCATATCTCCTCCTGTTGCGAAAGGTTGTAGCCTACGACCTCGAAATACTTTCCGTTCTTGCGAACGGTGATTGTCTTCGTGTACCCAAGGATTGTCTGCGAAAGAAAGAGATCGCCCAGTGCGAAATTAACCGTAATGTCCCCTTGGACCTTTGCTCTTGTGTCGGGGAACCTCTTCTTCCACCACCCTAACGCCTTCTTGCCGGCGATGCCCTTGTGATCGAGGCATATCCACTCACGAAACATTGAGTGGCCACAGCGGTATTGAACCTTAATGGAATCGGGCGACCCAGGCTTGACGTGTCTGGAGACGTGGACTGCATCGACCTTTAGGGTCTCGGGCTGACTGGATAAAATGGACTTACCGGAAACCTTGTCGCCGTGCATCCGGCGTTCGCACTCGACGCGCTCTATTCGCTCCAGTTCTATCTTCGGGATTTCCCAGCCGCAAGCCGGGCACACTTTGGTCGCACGACTAAACGACTCTCTGCATTTCTGACACGTTGCCATAACAACTTGTTGACCCGTTCCAAGAAGATCAAGTGGGCCGTGTTCGTCAATGCAGTTAGCGAAATCAAGAACCAAGCAAAAAAGCTTATCGGGACTCGGCCGCAATCCGCGTCCGACCATCTGGGAGAAAAGACCAGCAGACAGAGTAGGCCGAAGAAGAACAACGCAATCAATATGTGGAGCATCGAAACCTTCCGTTAGCACGTTTACGCAGCACACAGCCTTCAGCCGTCGTGCCTTGAAGTCAACAATGATTCGGTCGCGATCGTTGCGTTTCGTTTTTCCAGTAATCGGCGGGGCCACGATTCCCCATGCAGCAAGTTCCCGCGATACGCTTATGCAATGCTCGATATCGACACAGAAGAATATAACGGACTTCCTTGACTCGGCTCGCGTAATCCCAACTGACTCCTTGATGGCACTACGAATTAAGCCCGCTCTATTCGTGGCTTTAGCAAGCGAGTTCACGATGTAGTCGCCGCCGCCGTTCCTCTTTACGTCTCCCAGATTTGGCTGTGCTTCCCCGACCTTGGATCGCAAGTTACACAGGAATCCCTGAGAGATCAGGTCGGTTACCTTTGCTTCATAGCAAATCTCATTCAGAATATGGTCTTCGTGGCAGATTGGCCCGCAGCCCATGCGGAACGGCGTAGCCGTCCAGCCTACGATTCGCAACGCTGGATTGAATCGCTGACAGCCCGTAATAAATGTTCGATACTTTCCTTCACCGCCAGGAGGTATCCTGTGTGCTTCGTCAACGAATAAGAAGTCGAAGGGAGCGAACTCGCCCGACCTTCGATAAATTGAGTCAATTGAAGCAAAAAGGATTGGAGAATCAAAATCTCTCTTTCCAAGTCCTGCACTAAAGATTCCGATGTTACCCCCTGGATAAGTTGTCTTAAGCTTCTCGTAGTTTTGCCCTACGAGTTCTTTGCGGTGTGCTAGAATGCAGCCTCGAATCCACGGAGATTCTTTGTGCCATTGCTGGATCATTGCGGCCATGACGACAGATTTCCCCGAGCCGGTTGGAAGAACGACGCAAGGGTTCGTCTGCTTCTCGCAGACGTGCCGATGTACGGCGTTAATGGTTTCGAGTTGGTACGGGCGAAGAGTGAAAGCCACTTCGTTTAGACCTTTGGAGCCTCTGGTGTTTTCTCTATGTAGTACCTAACTTTCTTCCGCACGATGCCGCAGTCGCAGAGAGTTCGCAGTGCGAAGTACGCCAAGTCCGCTTCGCACTGATCGAATTCGGATGCGATTTTCAACTTCCCGCCTTCGCAGTCACCAACGATCCTAAGCACCCTATTAACGATATTGGTGGCGTATTTCCGTCTCTTTTCGATTGTGTTGCGGCTTTTAGTGAATAGCAGGACATTCGCAAGGCGAGATATGGCGCCGATAAGTCTATTTTTGTATGTCATCTGGCGTTCTCCTCATTATGTTCGCAGGATGCCTCACCACTCTAAACGCTGTCCCATGCGGTGTCCCCGATTCCTTAGTCTTGATAGATTTCTAGTTCGTTTTCAGTTGGAACCCTACCGCCGCGTTCAACTATGAATTCAGCGAGCGTTTTGTATTTCTTGATAGAGCCGAGTGGTTTCGGCTGCTTGCAGTACACGTCCTCGTACCAGGCTCTCCATGCAGCCTCCTCCTTTACGATAGTGGTTCCGGCCGGTAAAATCACATGGCTTACGTTCGCATCTGACCAGTCGCTTCCGGAGTAAATTGCAGTTATCATCTTTTAGTTCCTCTCTTTGATTTTTACGCCTTAATCGACGATAATCTCGCTATGGAATACTGGTTTCGTATTCCCCTTGGCAATATCATCCAACTCCCTCTCTGATTTGTGCGCCTTGCCTGACGTTTCCAGTTTGCACGATAACCACCCGCCCGCCCTCGAATTCCGCGGCCTTGTACTCAAAGCCATCATTTGTTGCGATTGGCGTAAGCGTAGCGAGGTTTTCGCCTGGATACAGTTTCCTCCACGCAAGCCCTACTCCATGGATCGTTCCCTCCCAAGCAATTCGTGAATCCTCCTCGGGATAGCGGGTAAGGATGTCGTCTGCTGAATATCCCGTTGCCTCAGCATTAAGCAATTCCTTTGCTGACTCAACGAGTGGATTAGTGAGCGCTGAAATAGGAAGGGTACGAAGTTCGTTAGTGGTATATTGACAGGCTCCGTTGTAATGCCCGCGATATCTCCCATGAATCCACTCCTCTTTCGCTCCGCCTGCATTCGTGAATTCGATGTAGTCATTTCCCTCTAAGTCCTTTCCATAATTTGTCGGCTCCGCGAAGCCAATCAACCCAGGTAGAACTAAGTGGTCGTCGCAGGCACTCGCTTGATCGTGCATTGATAAGCTTCGCCCATGCTTCTCGCACGCCCACCTGGCAATGCCGTCCATCATGGGAGTTGCGTGGCAACACTGCCGGCAGTTGACGGCAGGAATCGGCAAGGCCGATTCACCGGAGCCATGGCAGAGGTCGTGGGCATCACAGAATCGACACTCCCACCAGTCTGACCGATCGCTGATTCTCTCCGGAGGATCGGTCGCCTTGATGATTCGCTCAGCACGCTCCATGAGGACATCAGCCTCGCTGGAATCAAAGTGAATTCTTTCAGAATACAACGAATCGTCGTCTTTATTGACGGCAAGATATAATGCACGCTGCATTCCGCTGGCACGCATGTAGCATTGACATTGCGCCCAATGCTGCGGCTTCGACTTCTGTACGCCTTCCTTCTTGAGCTTTGCGAAGCTCTTGTCCTTATGTGTCTTGAATTCCGTGACGTGCCACGTCTTCTCCGCGGTTGGGATGCCGAGGGCGCAGCCATCCATGTGGCCAGAGAAGTGACCGCCCAGGGCCGCGACCTCGAATTGCTGACCCGTTTCCGGATTAACCTCGTGGACAGTACAGCCGATGTCGCGAAGGTCCTTCGCTAGGCGAATCTCTTCGAGATCGCCGGTCTCAAATAGGCGGTATATTCGACCAGGGTAATTTTCCTTGACGCAAGTACGGAAAGTGAACCAAAGATAGCGGCTGCACGAATGGCCGATGATTGACGCGCCGAGGTATCCCCGTATCGGTTCGGCATCGCCACGCTGTTTATACGCCGCATAAATCGCCGAGACGATAGGGGATTCCGTCGGAATGTATTGCGAGAGATCAGTCATAGCGTTCGTCTATTCACTTGGTTTCCTTCGCTGCGATCACTTTGACCGAGACCTTCTTCGGCTTGACGGTGACGTGCTGGGTGATGCGATCGAACGAATCTGGCATGTTGTCTCTATACCACTCGTATCCTGCGATGTCGAGTTCGCAGGCCGTTTTCGTCTTGATCGGAGGAGGACATTCCGAATCAGCCAACAACTTACTGATTGCGTCGAGATCAGCCCTATAAATGAGTCCACGCTCGACGATAACTTTCGTTCCGTCCTCAAGCGTAACTGTCTTCTGACCTTTTTCGGGGCCTGGAATCTGTGCCGCGATCGATTCCTCGCTTGCGATCCGCTTCTTCCTCCAAAACTCCTCTTCCATCTTGTGTTCTTGTAGTTGCACGGCGAGACCACGAATCAGCGTGTCGTTCATTTGTGTATTCCTTTTTGGAATGGATTCAGGGACGCAAGCGGGTGCGTTTAGGTGTGCCGTGAATACACGTCTCGCGAGCGTGCTAATGACTAGACTAAGCGCACCCGCTCGCGTCCATGCGAGCGGCAAGAAAGGAGGAGTTAGTCATCGTAGCTACCGAGCCCAGGGTACTTTCGCAGCCGGCTGCGGTGTACCAGGAGCAGGTTGCTGCTGGACAGGCTGCGGCATTAGCGCCTCGCAGGCAGCAACCACCTTGTCCGGCTGCTCCTGCTGGACAGGTTGCTGCTGGACGGGAGCAGGTTGCTGCTGGATGGGCTGCGGCTGTTGCTGGACAGGCTGGCCTTCCGCCTGGTGGGTAGCCACGGATGAATAGGTACGAATGGAATTACCGTCACCATCGACCTTGACGTGTGCGATGCACGTCTTGCCACTGAGCTCCGCCGTGTCGCGAATCGCAGTGAGCCCAACAGCTTGGCAGATAGCCGAAAGCTGCCGCATTCCGATCTCAACGCATTTCTCAGATGGGTTGTCGATGTTGATGTTGTCCCATAGTTTCCGATTCTTGCTGGGGCCTTCCAGGACACTCAACGCGACCTTGATGTAGTGGCCGTTCCCAGCCTTCGTTTCCTTGACTTCAGCGGAATCAATTATCACGGGGTATTTCCCCGGCAGTAACGCCACGTAGTCTTCGCTTGGTTCGACGGTGGCAGGGTCGAACGCATCGCCGAAAAAGCCTCTCAGGTCTCCATCGCTCATAATTAGAATTCTCCGGGGTTTGTTGTGGTGTCTAGGGTAGGAGAGGGACGCGGGACTTCATGCGGACGGCCGTTGATGACCTGGCGGGTCCGCTGGCGGAGGCGTCTCGTTTTCGCGGGCTTCGGCTTGCTCTTGGCGACTTATCCTTGTGGCACGGACATTCTTCCGTACTTTTTCGTCGAGCATCTGGCCGGCTATATACTCGATTACTCCGCCGAATGAAAGCTCCTGGCATTTCACACCATCCTTCATCGACCACCATGTACACGACCAGTGAGCATGCGAGGTCAAAGTGGCCGGCACCGGCATTCGACGCACGGTAACACACAGATTCAACGCCTTCAAGAGTTGCGTGAAGTCGGCCGTCCAATTAGGGCGTTCTTTAACCACCTTCACCGCCTCTCGCTGCGCTAACGGCGGCTACGGCGTCCATGAACGAGCCCCAGTTAAGCGGAAGCTCATAGGGGAGTCGTCCGAATACGCCGCGACCACCGCCCGGATGTGCCGGCCACTTCTGTGTATAAAGGAAGCGAGCGCCGGCCGTTAGCTCGACTCCGCGCTTTTTCACGTTGTCCTTGTGAAAACCAAGCTTTTCTTCCTTGACGACGACCTTGGTATTGCAAAACAGAATCGAATCCGCCCATCGGTATAGGAGGTTCGCGGTCTTGTCGTGAATGTCGAACTGGTACTGATCGTAGCTGCTGCCGCCTGGATCGTCAAATCGTTTGACCTTGACGTGGCCAATGATAATTGACGACATGCCTCGCGTATTGCGAAGCGAATCCAACTTCGCGAGGATAGCCCTCCATTCGTTGCCGGCTAGATCATGCCCAACGCCATACGCAAGCTTGCCATCGTTGATCGTTGTCTCGCCCTTTGCAACGCATATTTCAGAATGGATAACAGGCTCCAACGTACTAGCTGAATCGATAACCACTGAAGAGTGTTTGTGTTGCTGCAAAAGCAACGAATCTAACCAGCCATGCACCTCGGCCAGCGCATTGCATACCGGCGAAACTTTGGCGACTCGCTGGATATCCGGATCGTCGGCACCTTCCTCGCCCCTGACAGGCAGTAGCAACGGGTAACCTGAGTTAGCCGCAAAAGTGCTCTTGCCGATCTTCTCGACACCAAGCAGAATAATCCTTGGGGCACGCAAGCGAGTGTCCGCGGAAATTGAAGCTAAATCGAATGCCATGTGCTCTCCTCGTAGTTTAGTCTGCAAGTCCGTGTCGTGTTTCGCGTTGGTCTTCCATCTGGTCTCGCGTTCTCGGCCGGGGACCGATGTCAGTTGGAACATGCGTCAAGTATCCGCTCTCCTGCATTTCCTTGATCGTTACACCTATGCAGCGTTCACAGAAACGGTATCCCCTCCTGGCGTCACTCTTCTTGCAGCGTTGACACTTCTTGGACATGATTTCGCTACTATGATCGGTGTGGCGGCATATTGCAAGGACTAAACCTGAATTTTCTCTCTTATTTCCATGCGTGTAAACGCACTTCGATGTTGCTTGCTATTCGGCGTTGTCGGACGCTACTTGCTCTTCCTTGAGTTTCCCGCATTTAGTGCATCGCTTCATTTTCACTGACATTCCATCGCTCCATGTCCACACGCGCAAAGCGGTGGGCCAATTTCTTCAATCCATTTTTTCGTGGTCCTAGCAACGTACCCACACCCACCGCAGGTCAAGCGAAGCATTCTCGTGCTTTGAGTAGGCGGTGCGTTGCTGCGCTTCAACTCGGCGTGAGGATACGGCCCGACCTCGGCGGTTAGAATACTAAGTCGTTCGGCCAACTCTTTTCCTGCCTCTGTTGCGGTCATGCGCCCTTCAAGGCCCATTCGTTTCGCGCAAACTCGAAAGTCTCCTCTGTGTTTGCACTTCAGACCGACAGCACAATGGCATAGCTCATGCACGAGAACGGCCGATACCTTCTCTGGGTCTTTCAGCATCGGGGAAATGAAAACCTCAAATGATCCATCGGCACTGCAATCGCTTGACCACGCCTCCCCAGTGATGCGCCGTTCCTTAGCGGCTAGCCCGCCTTTGGACGGCCACGAGCATGACGCCCGTATCTTTTCTGGCAACTCAAATCCAGCTTCCAGGAAGTCAATACGTAGCTTCCTAATACACTCACACAGCCATCGTTCTCTGTTCATTACTATTACTCTCGTTGTTGCTTGCCTTTCGGCGTTACTCGACAATGGCTTCCGGGTTCTCTGTTAACTCACACTCAGCCATAGTCAATTCATCGACATTCTCTGCCGTCCACTCGACAACTTCGCGTGGAAATAGATTGGAATTTTCTCCGTTTTCTCTGTTGTAATTCCAAGATTCTCCGCAAGCGATAAGGAAATCAAGAAGCGATTCTAAACCAAACTGGAGTGAACCGCCACCACAACCTGATTGCAAATCGTTTCCGGAAAATGATTTTCCACTCGGAAGATCGGCGTACCAGCGGTAGCGGGCTCTACCTTCCGCACCAGGAAGCCGGTCGTATTCGATGGAAATGTACGTGCCGCCAACTTTGATACCGGGAAGCAAACGCGGGGTGATTGTCACAGGGTCTTGTAGTTTCATTGCATTAGTTCTCCTGTTTGATACGGACGGGGGAAAATGCTGCTACCCATACTTGGAACTGTCCTTCGCCCACTATCCCGTATCCGTGGTCTGGGTTCTTGGCGTGGTATCGCACCAACTCCCTCTTGAATTGGTCGATAGTGTAGGCCGGCTCGCCTTCGGAACCGAATCCGCTGCTGTCCACAAACCACCGTTCCCACTCCTCCCAGTCTTCGGACTCATAATCGCTCCCGAGATTCGGGAACGGAAATGAATCATAGCCCTTGACCTCTTCCGCGTCTTTCGGAACGTGGGGTTCGACCGCGGGTGCCTCAAGATCATAGTCGCGGTAGAGGGAAACGATTCGGCCCCGACGTTTCGGCAGAATGTCGCGTAGGTTTATTAGCGCCGAGAACAGTGGCTTCTGGACACGAATCTTGCTTTCCAGCCCTTGCGCTAGGAAACCCTCTTTCCCGTCAATGGATGCGGTTTCGTTATAGTTGCGGCCGATCAAGATTAGAGTGGTTAGGCCGACGATCCGAACCGCTTCCCCGGCTGGGAATTCTAGCCACACCAATTGTTGGTGCCAGTCTTCCGGCTGCGGCATAGGGGCCGACGGGCCGGGCTGATAACATGGTTCCTCTTGCAGCGCGTCTAACAACGGCTGCATGTTATTGTGGTTGATTATGTGGGGAACTGTTATTTTGCGTTTACTGTTTCTTGTCATGAGTGTTTCTTTCCGATGGTGGTTACCCCAGGGTAAAACGGTCAAAACGAAATGTCAAGCTGAATACAAACTGCGGGGTGGGGAGAACTCGCGTCTGCGCTTGCTTCTCTCCCAGCGTATACCATCCGGCCCGACGATTGCCAGAAGCAAGCCATTGTCGGCCCAAACGGTTGCGCGCCCACTCTTTCTGGTTTCGATACGTGCAAAGTCAATCGCTTCCTCTCGCGTACCTTCGCACGGAAACGATTCGCTACGGTTTCTGATTGTGAACATGGCCACTGTGTAACTCCTGGGTTGACGGGTCACCGAAGGCGTTGAAGTGTTCTAGTAAGTCGAGAGCCTCGATTACGCTCGCATAGTGTTTGGGCGATACTCTGTACAACTCGCCTGCCCGAAAATTCCCTAGACGGGTTGAAAACATATCGGGGTGCCCGTTGCATCCTACGTGGCGCATGCCGACTACCACGGGTTCTCCCGTTGTGCGGATAATTGCATGGCATTCGGGTTCAATGTTAGACGGCGTGCTCATGGCAGTTATTCCCTTGGGGTGTTACTTGCTTTCCGGCGTTGTTAAGCGAGAATACCATGGGTGTCAACGCAATAGCCGGCTCGGATTAGCCCAGTGGCTGCACGACCATAGTGCCCTTGGAGTTTCCATACAATCCCCTTGTCAATTAGTTTCTGAAAACCAATTACAATTTCCTCCGCCTCTAGTTCTCCGCCTTCGTAGGCCATGACAAAGTCCAAAAGCTCAGCAGCTTTTGTGGTTGCCTTTGCATCGAATTCTCTACATAGTGACATTGTTCCCCTCCATCGTGTTACGTTGTGATTAAGCAGTCCGGGTCCGCATACCCGCAAGTATGCGGTGTCAGGTTGCCTACAACCGGATAATCTCCCCGGTTTGGAATGAGTAGATTGCCTTCTGCTTGTTATCAGCTGCGACTAGCATTGCTTCGCCGCGACCGAAGACGACGGCGGACACGTCCAAATAGAATATCCCGTCGTCTTCCCACCCGCCAAGAACGCAAGACCCGCTAATCAGCGGAACAATATGGGCAGTAATGTATTCGCGCAATTGGGCAGGGGTAGGCCGATCGGAGAACCTCTTCTCATGGGCCATAAGCGATACTGCGTATCCATGGCAATTCCCGGAAGTCAATTCCTTCCCTTCCATGGTAACAGAGAAGCCAAACGGCCCTTTGCTATACGCAACGCCCATGATTGCCAGAAAATCAGGGAATTGTTTAAGGCGGTCGGCCGCCCCATTATTGTTCCGCGGGGCCAAATCTTTGATCGGTTTGACGTATCCGCAAGTTGGGAAGAACGGGGTTCTCAGTCCTGGAATACTCATGGCTTCTCTTCCTCATGGTGGTGGTGAATGTAAATCGAGCGAGAATGACGCGGGTAACTCCGGAAGCGCATTTGTGGAACGATTCCCTAGCTGCAAGGCCACGGGGCAAGATACAACGGACCGCCGCAATAGGGACAATGCCCGTTACGGTCGTCGTCTACCCAAACGACACCCGCACACGGTTCGGGCCGTGCGGGTAGGTCGATCGGCAAGGTGCGCTGCGCGGGGTTCGGCCGTTCGGGATAGTCGGGGCGTTGGTCGGTTGCGGGATAGTCCTGCAGCTCCTTGTGTCCCCGCCCGCGACACCCGTCGGGATGCCAATGGCGACCATCGTCAGTATCCCAATACTTCTCGCAATCGTCGCAATAGATTGACGCCCTGGCATTATCGAAAATCGACGTTCCATCACAACCGGCCACGTCAAACGCAACCGGCGTGCCGTATCCGCCCCGCGCGTCGCAACCCCCGTGTATCTGCAACATGACGTGGACCCCATCGTCATCGGTCCAGAAGACATACTGCAGAATCTGGGATAGCAAGTCTTCCTCGTAGCACGTGTTGACGGTCAGCGGTTCGCCCTCCCCGCATATCCCGGCCGCACCTTCCAGGGTTTCGACAAACGCCCGCGCCGACGGCAAGCCAAGGCGCAGCGCTTCCCGTTTCACGTATTCGCGATAGCGCTGGTCTAGTTCGGGGTTGTATTTCAGCCGATCCTTTAGGAAATGGTAGACGTTCGCGGT
>Ga0114919_10001342_pt1 | contig 19636 bp, 18 predicted proteins | sample BlataG_FD_88682 | JGI IMG/M metagenome (GOLD analysis project Ga0114919, IMG submission 88682) | Deep subsurface microbial communities from Black Sea to uncover new lineages of life (NeLLi) - Black_00105 metaG | ecosystem: Environmental > Aquatic > Marine > Oceanic > Sediment | place: Atlantic... | reverse complement strand
TCGTATTGCGTTGTGTATTGCGTGATGCGTGCAGGGGGGTGAATATCGAATGTCGATTCCAGTATCGAGCATCAAATCACGAGCGACGAGCGACGAGCGACGAAATAAATCTGTGTTTACTTCTTCTTTGTGCTTTTTGTACTACTCTGCGAAGTACTCGCTACGTAGCACGAGTGCCTTTTCGCGGCCAAACAAAATCCGTGAAATCTGCTTGCCCCGCCTGCCCCGCCTGCCCCGCCTGCCCCGCCTGCCCCGCTTGCCCCCTTGTTTAGAGTGCTTTATACTCTAAGGGGGTGAGATAGCGAAGCGTTATCTCACTCTAATATTGGGGCGTAATCCGTGATTAAAAATCAATCAAATCTGCAGGCGATGTTAGTTTTAAGCGCTTAGTCTTGAGTTTTGAGTTGGGCGGAAAATCAATCAAATCCGCGGGTAGTTAGCAACAAAAATCGAAAAATCGAAAATTTTTTTATCTCCTTTTCTGACAACCTTTTATCTCTGTCAATCCTGTCAAAATAACACCAATTTTCGACTCATTTGTGCATGTTCGCCCAATTATAGAGAGACAGTACAATTTGAAATTTGAGATTTGAAATTCACGTCGCCAATGAACCACGAACCACGAACCACGAACTACGAACCACGAACTACGAATTATGCAAAACAAACCCAATTTCCGAAAGGCCAGAATGAACTTAAACTTCTATTTAACAAAGGATTATGAAAATGAACTCTGTCGGAAGCTTCAAAAAAACAAACCCAATCAAACTCGAAGCGAATTTACCCCTAAGGGGGCGGAGATCCCTACGGGTGAGCTTCTCGGAATCCTCAAACCGGGGACCAATCTCAAAACCCTACCCCAAAACACCCCCTGATCTGCACAAAATCCCGTGAAATATCCGGTTTTAGCCGTAAGTTTTGCCGTTTTGGTCCACGTAAATAGTGCCTTTTGCCTGCTTTATTACCTTAACTGCCTTTGGTACGTCCTCCAGTTTCGGGACTTTGAATAGTCTGCGGCATCTCTGGCATCTTATCCTTCGGTCGGCGGCGCTGCTGTCGAGCAGCCAATTGTTGCCACATCCTGGGCATTGGGCAATAATCTGCATCAGTCGATACCTTTTTCAAGAACCAAGTACTGAAATTCGAAATCGACCCGCACACAAGATATTCTATCCGTAAACTCAGGTGGTATCCATTATAAATTTTCTCTCCCTATTCCTATAATATCACCTTATTACAACCACTACCGCCTTTAGCAGAAAGAGTATCAGGACTACAGCTCAGGCCGATATGATTTTGCTTGATTTGGCTTTTCGAATTTGCTACCATAGCTTTACCGGGGTGTGATGAAATGATAAAGAGAATTTCATGTAGGGTTGTTAGATCTGTTCCTCTTGGCAGAAGCAGTGACGCATTGCGGCACGCAGGACAGCCAAGTAATAAGCACCACAAGATTAGCAATGCCGCTACTGTGAATATTCGTGTCAGGCACAATGGCACTGCAGTTACCTGTACAGGCCGGTTGGACATAGCAGAAGTATCTATCGTCGATAGTCCGATAGGACAGGTTCTCGATTGTTACGTTTGAGATTCGGCCTGGCGAGTCGAAATCATATCAAATCTTTTAAGCGGTGTCTCAGGTAATAGCGGCATTGAGACAAGATTACTGCGCTTAGCATTATGGTAACGAAAGCATCAAGTGAGACTTCATTTATTACGACGGCCAAGGCCGTGCCCGCAGCAGGAGGATGTTCAACGTCCAAAGCTACCATAATGAAGATAGCAATTCCGACTGCGAGGGCATACTCAAGGGAATAATACGGCAGGGGAGTGAAATAGAATATAGCTCCGGAGGCCAATCCGACCAGGTGGCCGCCAATAACGTTTTTTGTTTGTGCGGATACGGTGGTGGGCATTGCGAATACGATAAAAGCAGTGGCACCCATTGCGCTGATTACGACCATTTTGTTCCTGCCCAGGATACAGACGAGGATAAAGAGGGCAGCGGCAGCCAATAGGCTTTGCAGCAGGTAATATTTCCAGAGCTTTTTGAATTTGTTTTTTATTGTGGTTTCTAATTCCATATTTGACTAATCCGGTACAATTTTCAGGGTTCCCATTTTGCGGGCCAAAATGGGAACCCTCAAATATGCTGTCCGTATTGCAGCAATAAAAACGGCGAGGTGTTGATAACTGGGGTGGCCAGTCGTGTACGTTTCCTCGCCGAGTTTATAAATCCGTTCAGGCTATGGTATTGACCTTCCGTGGTCGGCCTTACGATTTAATACCTTCTTTTTTAAGTTTTTATATACCAAACGTTATGATGTCTTCTGCGGCTGCTCGAGTGTTTTCGGGACTTTCAAGTTGGCCGGACAATAAAAGCCCTTGTGCCCGTTGAACGGCCTCGGAGTCTGTCTGTGAGGTTTGGTTTGCCTTTTCAATCAAGGAAGCATAATTGACCTGCAGGGATGCATCCACCCCATTATTTGGAGGAATCTTAGCGGAGTCGGGTTGTTTGGACGGTGATTTTTCCAGAATATCCGGGATTTGATTGGCATCTATTTTTTCTATCATTGTATTACTTCTTTCAGAACTCCTAATCCAGAGTTCTTTTCGCATATTTTTGACGAAACTTTATGATTTTTTGCCGAATTTTCATTTTTTTCTAAAGTTAACGTTCTTTTCGGACGATGGAATTATGTTTGTAATCTTACCTTTTGGGCCGTAGTGTTTCGGCCACCTCATAGACCACGAATTTGATAAAGCTAAGCGAACTAACAATCGTCAATTGTTCGCTCAAAGGGGCAAACCCCGCGCGCATCTCACGTTGGAAATAGTTTTTTATCCGACGCTGGGTTGTTTTATCGGCGGTGTCCCAAATTTCCTCGAGAGCCCACAGCAGCTGCCCATCCGCCAGGTCCACAAGCTTCAAGCGAAGACCAATGGCCATATGAGGATAAGGTCGATATCCCGTAACAGTGCCAATCAATACCGCATCACACTTTAATGTCTTGCGAATGGCGAATAACTCCGCAAGAGTATGCGTTGAGTTCAGGTCCAACTGCAAGCTGCGCCACGCAGGAGCGTTCTGGTGGACAACAGTTAAACCGAAAATCTGTTTTTTTTGCAATGCCTGGAAAAGCGCTTCGGTTACATCGGCGGCAATTTGCGGATAGCTCGAATCGTTGTCCAGCTCAACAATAGCAACCCTGCCAATGGTGGAGAAGTCCTTATCCGGATTTAGATAATAGTACTCCACAGCCGGTGCAGAAGCTCTATAAAAACTGCAGCCTGATAAAAGAACCGGCAGCAAAAATGATAATGCTGTTTTTAAGTTATTCATTTGATTTATCCGAAGTTAGAGTTTCTTTTAATTGTGGTTTGCCCGGCTGATTTGCCGATGCCACCTTTGAGCCCTTTGCTTCGCTCGAGGATAAACTTTCGCCTTCACTTTGGTCTGATGCTGCCTTAACTTCTCCGCCGAGGATTTTAAGTATCTTGAGCAGTGTTTCCAGCTGGGCTTTTTCGGCATAACGCATCTCATCGCGGAAACCGAGGATATCGGTTTTCCAATTGTTTAGTTCGATGCGCATTTCAATCAGGAGGTCATTTGCTTCAGCTAATTCTTTTTGTGCTTGGTTTAATTCAGCCTGGCGGGATGTAAGCTGAGTTTTTAGGCGGTGGTTCTCGGCGATAAGGTCGCGGTTTTTTTGCCGGAGCACAGCCGCCCGTTCGGATAGTTCGGCGTATTTTTCCGACAATTCTATCGCGGACTCTACGGCAGTTGGACCTTGTGGAGCGGATTCCCGGAATCTTTTCGCAACCCCGATTCCATCGGAACTCTGCTGTTTTTCGGCAGGGTCGGGCGGGAAAATAATCTTCACCGGCCCTTCAGCGAGTTGGCAGCTCAATAGCAGAGATATTAGCACTAACGGAATCAGAAAAGCCATGATTTTTTTGTTAGTTTTCATTTTCATTTTCTCCAATTATTTTTGTTTGGTCAGGTTCCTGATCAAGGTTCCCGGTGGCAGCATTTTGTGCGTCACCCGGCGCCGCATCGACGGACGTCTGGGAACCCTCAGCAAGAGGTTCGGCGGCAGCATATTCGCATCTTATATACGTTTTTGTGCCGCAGGAGCAGGTTATTTCTATAACAGCAAATTCGGGCTGGTTTTCCACAATACTTACCTGAGGTGTGGCCGAGGCCGCATCTTTTCCTTTTGCCGACCCTGGAGCAACCTCTCCTGCATCGAGCTGGAATGGGCCTTCGAGTTTGACGTTGCTACCCTTTAAGATGTGTCCCGCTGCTTTTGCCATTTATTATCCTACGCCTTTCGCTCTTTTTTGCACAGTAAGAATTACGAAGTCAAGCACAGTAATCGATGGAATTCTGTTCACTTTCGTTTTCGGTAAGTTTGTCGCCGGGGCCCTGCTGGTCAACTGACTCGTTTGGCTCTTCTTCGGGTTCTTTCTTTTTTTGCCTGGTCAAGTTCTGCTTGCGTTTTCTCTCTTCGCGGCGTCTTGTAGGAGTTAAAGCTTCAATATTTTGCAGGCTTTCCGCCGGCTTTATTAGACTGTAATCATTATCTGCCATCTTTCCATTGCCTTAATTTTACAGACAGGTTAAATAGAGCGCTTGCGTGCAGTTGGCTGATGCGCGGCTCAGTAATTTTGAAAACCTCGGCTATCTGCTTCATCGTTAGTTGCTGCTGATAATAAAGCAAAATAATCTGTCGTTGCCTCTCGTTCAAGTGCTGTATGGCTTCGGTTAGTTTATCTATAAGCTCATCTTGTTCGAGCTGCTGCACAGGAGTGCTTGTGTTGACTGCCGCCAGAAGATTGCCCAGTGCAGGTGAATCCTCTCCTCCGGGGCCATCGATTGAGACGAAATGCTGCGCACGGGCATTTTCGAATGTTTGATAAAGCTTATCAACAGTTGTTCCAAGTTTTTCGGCCAACTCGTCATCATTGGGTGCGTAGCCTGTCTGCTTGATGATTTCCAGACTGAGCTGTAGGGCCTTATGAATCTGCCTGCTGATATTTGCAGGGACAAAAGACCATCCTCTCAGCTCATCGAGAATAGCTCCTCTTATTCTGATATAGGCATAGGTTTTGAGCTTGGCCTGATGAGAGGGGTCGTAATTGCGAACAGCCTTAACCAGCCCGACAGTTCCTGCGGAGACCAAATCTTCGTATGATAAGGGAGGCTTCAGATACGTTACCACGCGCTGAACTATTTTATGAACCATAGGGAGAAACTGTGCTATCTGCTCATTCTCTGGTCCGCCCCGGGCGAATTTTTTTTGACCGGAGTATGCGCGTCGGGCAACGGTCTTTAGATGCTTTTGGCTATCTTCGACAAGTCCCCGCTGCTTCGTTTTGGGAAGCAAAACGGCGGGGGTTAGGCGCTTTTGCCCATTAGATGTTTTATATGCGACATTATTTTCATCTAACGTGGCAAGCTGATGAACAGAGATATTTTTAGCCTGTGTCGCCACTGTCTTTTCCCTTTTGTTGGTTTATCTGGTCTGTAATCATCGCGTTCATCAAAATAGCGTTAATTGCTTTTACAGCCAGAGCTGCTGCTATATATGCACACGCTGTCCCCGCCAAGGCCCTCTTACAACAGGTAAACGGCGAAAGCCCACTAATCCAGCCGATGATAGCTATGCCGAAAAAACATATTACAGCAATGCTTACCGCGATTGACCGGACGTTTAACGGCATAATTAACTGCTCCTTTCTATCCTGTTGCGTCCGTCAGTTTGCCGCGGCAAACTGCCGGATTGCATCTGTTTTTTTGTACAACTCATAACTATGGAGCCCCGATGAGTTCCTGTTCTTTGGACTCTGCCTCTTGAGTTTGCTGGAGCGATATGGTTTCTATTGGTTCTACTTCGGTTCCAAGCACTATTTCGTCATAGGCTATGACCGGCAACAGTGGCACTGTTCTCGACAGCATTACTGCCAGGGGCGCCCGTACTCTCGAATCGCACAGCAAAACCACCTTGTCCTTACCTTTGTCCATTGCTGCTTTCCAGGCTTGTGCGATTTTTCTGCTTATATCCATTGCCATCTCGGTGGGCAAAGCCAGGTTTATGTCGTCAGCTTCCTGCCGCAAAGTTGAGGCCATTTGATGTTCGAGGACGGGTTCCAGCGTTATGGCCGAAATTTTACCGTCCTCGCTTTTGTACTGCTCGGTAATGGTTCTGCTTAGAGATTTTCGAACCATCTCGGTTAAAATAACGGTATTTTTTGTTTTCGAAGCGTATTCGGCCAGCGCTTCAAGTATGACAGTTAATTCACGAATGGGTATCCCATTCTTCAGGAGGTTTTTAAGCACGCGCTGGAGCAGTCCAATGGGTACTGCTCCATCTGCGGCAACAACTTCTCCGACCAATGACGGTTGAGTTGTGCGAAGCCGGTCAACGAGAAGTTGAACATCTTCGCGGGTCAATAATTCGTCGGCGTGTTTTTTTAGTGTTTCAGACAGGTGCGTAATGAAGACGGATTCCGGGTCGATTACAGTATATCCGTTTAATTCGGCTTTTTCCTTGTTGGCTGGTGTAATCCACAAAGCGGGCAATCCATAAACGGGTTCAGCAGTTTCTATGCCCTCTACTTTGGTTTGGACAGCACCGGAATCCATAGCGAGGAACATATCAGGCTCTAACCGCCCCTTTGCAACCGGCAGGTCAGTGAGCCTAATCTCGTAAGCAGTCGGCTCGAGATTGATGTTGTCCCGCAGGCGAATCAGTGGCATAACGAGGCCGAGTTGCTGGGCAAATTTTCTCCGCAGCGCCCCGATGCGGTCGAAGACAGTACTTTGTTTCCGGGGGTCCACCAGACTAATCAATCTCACGCCGACATTTACAGAGATTCTGTCGATATCCAGCAGCTCTTCGACCGGTTGTTTCTCCGCCTTTACTTGCTGCAGGAGGGTTTCGGGCCTTTTCTTAAGGCCCTTTTCAGATTGTGCCACAGCTCGTCCCATGAGGACGGTGCCGATAGCCAACAAGAAAAACGGCATTTTGGGCAGGCCGGGCACCAACGCCATCGCAGCGATGATGGAAGCAGCTATCATCAGCGGCTGGCTGGTCTTAAGAAACTGGCTTGACAAATCCTGGCCGACACTGCGGCTTGACGAGAGTTTAGCTACCAAAAAGCCCGAACTTATGGCGATTATCATCGAGGGTATCTGGCTGACAAGTCCGTCGCCGATTGAAAGAATCGAATAGGTTTTTATGGCGCTGCCAATTGTCATACCTCGTGTATAACCTATAGCTATGCCGCCGATGATGTTAATGGCGGTGATTATAATTCCCGCCTTGGCATCTCCGCGGATGAATTTACTGGCACCATCCATTGCACCGTAGAACTCGCTTTCCTTGACAATTTTTGCTCTGCGTTCATTGGCCTGTGCCTCGGTAATAGTGCCGGCGTTAAGGTCTGCGTCAATTGCCATTTGCTTGCCTGGCATAGCATCAAGGGTAAAGCGGGCAGAAACTTCGCTTATTCGTTCGGCGCCTTTTGTGATTACTATAAATTGTATAACAACAAGGATTAAGAAAATTACCAGCCCGACGACGAAACTGCCGCCGGCAACGAAACCACCGAAGGTCTGGATAATTTTCCCGGCGTTTCCCTGTAGAAGTATCAATCTCGTTGAGGCGACGTTAAGAGAGAGGCGAAAGAGCGTTACGAAAAGAAGCAGGGAAGGAAACGTAGATAATTCGAGCGGCTCTTTCGAGGATAAAGTGATTATTAAAACGGCCACCGCCAATGATATACTGCAGGCCAGGAGCATATCCAACAACAGCGTGGGCAGAGGAACTAAAAGGGTGGCAAGAATCACCACCAGGCCCACAGCCATAATAATATTGCTGTGGGCAGCCAGAGGCGTATTGAGCAGGTCCCCATTTGCTGATTTTGCCAAATGCGGTCCCGGCGATTCCGACGAATTTAACCTATCAGATAGTGCCATTATAATTTTTTCTCTAAAGCGGCTTTAGGGCTCAGTCGGATTTACAGCAGAGTCACCAAGGCCGAGAATCTGTTTTATTCTAACTGCGAATCTGTCCTCTACCACGACCACATTTCCGGTAGCGAACTTGGTGTCCCTCAGGTATAAGTCTACCGGAGCATCAATAGGTTTATCGAGTCTCAATACCGAGCCGGGGCCAAGCTGTAAAAGCTGCCGGACTGGTATCTCTGTCTGGCCAATAGAAACCGTAACAAGTATGCTCATATTCAGCAGGATTCCGATACCTCCGCCGGCGCCTAAGTCCTTGCTCGGAACAGCTTCGGAGAATTCAACGGGTTGTGCCTGCGTTTTTGACTCCGCTTTGTTTTCCGATGCGTCGGGTGCATCGGGATTTTCCTGGTTCTGGTTTTCTTCTACGGCTTCAGCTGTTTCTGCCATATTTTTTCCTTTCGTATTGGGTTTAGCCTACAAAGTGCACATCGATTGACAATTGACACTTATAATCTGCCATGCGTTATTTCCTCTCCGCCAATTCTTTCTGTAATTACCACGGCGTACCTGCCGGCTGATTTTGCAGGACGACCGCTGAAAGCCATCTGGTCGTTTACCATCACTTCAGCCGGCTTATCAATTGCTTTATCGAGTAACAATATGTCATCAACCTGGAGACTCATCATCTCGTTGAAAGTAAGCACTGTAGAAGCCAGTTGAGCAGTAACAGAAACCGATATTTGCTGCAAATGGTTAAGGATTGCTTTTGAAATATCCTCGGCTGAGAATTCACCGGCAACTTGTGCGGTTTTTCCTACGACAGGTTCCAGGGCGTCACAGAGCATCAAAAGGTAAGCTTCAGTATCGTCTGAGTCGCTTTTCTTGACGTTAAAAGTAATCTTGCAGAGTTCTTCTGTGCCTTTCAGTTCAAGAGGCAGCAGTCTTCTGACGATGTTCTTGGCCGGCTGGAAATTACAGTCGCTGTGAGAGTCTGAAAGCGCCTCAACAATGGCAGAGCCGATGTCTAATAAAAGCGATTCTTCCAATTGCGATAAATCGCTTCTCGAATCTTCTTTGGATTCGGTGTCCCCGAGCAATTGTGTTGCCCAGATAAATGCAGTTTTAAGAGGTATGCTGATGAGTCCGCATGGATGCGCCTCGTCGGTGCCAAAAGCGAGGTAATAATCATTCTGTTCGCTCTCTACGGCCTGGTCGAGAAGTTCGTTAGCAAAGTGCTGGGCGGTCGAAACAATTGTTACGTTGAAATCACCGTGACATAAAGTGGCAAATTTCTGAGCAATCGTTTTGCCTGTTTTTTTTGTGAAATCATCAAGCATGTGGAGCTGGCTGTGAGTAAAACAGTGAGGCTGTTGCCAATTGTATTCGGCAGCCTCTATTTGTGTGGTATCCTCCATTATTGGCCCGGAACCGAGGGCCGCAAGAATCTGTTGTATCTTTTTTTTGCTTAAGTTGTTATTACGTGCGTCATTCATTGTATAGCGAATTCCTTAAAAAGAACGTGCTTGATTTGAGGCCTGGCATCAGGGAAAAGCTTTTCGTTAAAAGAATCGAGTATTTGCGATTGAATACGCCTGAGGTTCCTATCACCTCTGATGTCTTCCAGCGTCAGGCTCGCAAGATAAATAGTAAGCCAGCTTGTCAGAATGGGTTTTTTCTCCTCATCAAGAAAAACGGTGTATTTCTGCTTGTCCATCTCGGCGCTGATTTCCAGTGTTATGGCCGCTCGAACATAACGTGTTATGCCGGGTACATCAAGATTTGCCACAACGGGCTCTAACTCGTAATACCAGGTCTTTTGATTCGGCAGCTTGCCGGACCCGGTTAAATCGGGAACGTCCACTTTCAGGTCCTCTGGCTGCGTTAGTTTTGCTTGTTCGGCTCTCTGGGGCGTGCTGGAACCGGCAAATAATCGACCGAGTCCGAGGCCGGCACCGGCGCAAAGAACTACTGCAACAGCCATTATTATCCACGGCAGCAAGCCGCTGCTTGAGGGTTTTTCATCGGTTGATTCGGCCTTTGCATCTTCCTGCTTTTCCTTGTTTTTTGTATCATCTGCATTTGCCATTTTTGTCTTTTGCCTTAAATTTGGTATAAAAGAATAGTTATCAGGCTGGCTGCAGGCACCCTTGCTGACGATATCGGCGCATCTTATCTCGCAACGTTCGGTCACTGATGCCTAATACCTTTGCAGCTTTCGTCTGGTTGCCCGCTGTCTGTCGTAAAGTATCAAGAATCGCCCGCTGCTCTATCTGCACGAGCGGTACTCCCCCCAGTCCGGAAATCGACGATTGACAATTGCCGCTTGACAAATTATTTTCTTGTGGGAGTGGTTGTAATTCATCAAAGAGCCAGGAGACGTCAGCTAACGAGAGGGTTTCGCCGACTCCTAAAATCAGGGATGTCCGCACAGCATTTCGTAACTGCCGGATGTTGCCGGGCCAATGATATTTGGTGAAAATGCCCATCATCACGGGGTCGAGTTTAGTGATACGACGCTGGGCTTCACGGGCATAAAGGTTGACAAAATGCCATACAAGGTCAGATAAATCCTCTCTGCGTTCCCTCAGAGGTGAGATAATTAATCTTACTCCGCTTAGCCGATAGTAAAGGTCCTGGCGAAACCGGCCCTGTTGAACTTCGTGCAGTAAATCTTTGTTGGTGGTACTTATTGTTCGAATATCGACTCTGACATTTTCGTTTCCGCCGACACGTTCAAAGTCCTGCTGCTCGAGTACGCGCAACAGCTTGGCCTGAAATTTTAGAGGCGTTTCGGTGATTTCGTCCAAAAGCAGAGTCCCGCCGTGGGCCATTTCGAATCGTCCCTTGCGCTGAGTGTAGGCGCCGGTGAAGGCGCCCTTCTCATGACCGAACAGCTCGCTTTCAAGAAGCGAATCACTTAATGCCACACAATTGACTTTGATGTACGGTCCCTGTGCCCTTCTGCTTTCGTGGTGGATAAGATAAGAGATTAGCTCTTTTCCTGTTCCGCTTTCGCCGGTTATTAAAACAGGTGCCGAGGTAGGAGCTATTCTTTTAGCCAAATTGACGGTTTGGACCAGTTTCTCGCTTCTGCCCACAATTTGATAAAGGCAGCGGATGTCCTCTTGAGCCGAATCTATCGTTGAAACACTGTGGTTTGGCAGGAAGGTATCCAGCAGACTCTCTATTTTTTCAGGTTGGAGCGGCTTGATCAGGAAATCACAACAACCTGCATGGATGGCCTTGACGGCTGTTTCGATTAGTTCGTCGCTCGTCGCTCGTCGCTCGTTGCTCGCCCCATTAGAATTTTTTCCTTTTTGCGTCGTATTACTTGTTCCCATTGGCTGATTTCTAACGGGGCTCGTTACCATAACCACCGGCAGCTCCGGCGAATTTGCCCTGATTTTCCGGAGCAGCTCGAAGCCGGTCTGGGACTGGCCGGACAGGTCGGAGCGCTGACTTATTTTGTCGCTGGTGAACACAAGGTCGTAATTACCCTTGTCGAAAAGGTCAACAGCGGCTTTTTTGTCATTAGCAATGATTCCGTGGATTCCTTTGCGGGCTAAAATCTCAAGCATAAATCGAATCAGCTCAGGGTCGTTATCAACGATCAATACATTTGCCATCCGGCTTCTCTGCGTGACTCGCTTTACGTTGTTTATTTCGGTTTTGCTCACTTCGGACACACTCCATTTTCATCCCGCACCAATTGAGCTTAGGCTCACGCCTAATTGGTGCTGGGCTAAAATTGGTTTTCGGTAATTAATACCCGTGGGTTGTCTTTCTGGTACCAATCAATTAATTTGCTCCGGGCTTTGGCCAAATCCGCCCAGGGCGAATCGGGATATTCTGCAATTAGCTGTCTGTACATCTTCATTGCCGTTGGCAGGTCATCATCTCGCAGGCAGTTACCTATTTGAAATAAAGTCCAGACTCTGTTCTGAGCCGGGTCGGCTTTGTCGGGACTGCTGCGACTAAGAGCTTCCTGGTAACATATCGCTGCATCCTTTAGATGGCCGCTGAGAAACAAAAGCTCCCCCAGCTCAAATGGGCTGTGTAGTCGTTCAGGATGTTGCAACAGACTCTTGAGCATTTGTAAAGTTTGCTCGGTTACCGGCTCGTACGGTAGTCTGAGTTCGATTTTGTTCTTCTCATGTTCTTGTGGCGCCTCTATGGCAGATGAAGTTTCATTGGGTTCAGTTGTTTGGGCCGGCTCGACGACAATGACGGTTTTAGGGACCTCTTCCCGCGGCTCAAATTCAACGGAACGGATTTGCTCAATTATCCGCTGAAGTTCATTTTTGCTCTCGGCCTTTTCGACTTTAGCAATGCTAATGCTGGCCTGCCACAATTGATGTGCGAGGTGATTATTTGAGCTTTGTGCAATAGGTAAACTACCCTGTGGCAATTGAGAGCGTTTTTTGCTGTCATTCTGAGCCAAAGCCGAGGGTTCTGGCCGCTGCGTAAGAAAAGATACTTCCCCTTCGGCGCTGCGGGCTAAAGGCTCTTTCCGTTCAGAAGGCCAGGTCGCCTCAGCAGCGGAGTTTACATCAGCAATCCGGCAATTTGCCGGACTGATTTGTAATTGCTCTCCTATGGAGTCCTCACGGACTTGCCGGGCTGATTGAAGCTTAGCGAGCTGCATCAGGGGTTCCCAGAGGCGGAAAAGGGCATCGGGGGCCCACGGGACATCAGGCGTGTTTGCATCTTGCGAAGTTTCGGCTGCGATATTCGGCGCGTTTACATCTTGCGAAGTTTTGGCTGCAATATTCGGCGTGTTCATATCTTGCGAAGTTAGCGCTAAATGGGATGTCAGAAAATCAATCGGGTCGAGTTGTTCTCCTATGGAGTCCTTACGGACTGATGGGGTCTCCGCGTTGGCAGAAGATACTAATAAGCAAGAAGCTAAAAGCAAAAGGCGAAGAACGCAAAAGCAGAGCTTAAAACTCAAAGTTGGAGAACTTTTAAATTTCGAGGTTGTCATTGCGAGCGGAGCGAAGCAATCCACACCGTTTGCTTCCGTGAGATTGCCACGGCCATATTCTGCGGCCTCGCAATGACAATCGAGGTTCTGGTTTTCGTTTTTAATTTCCATCGTTAATTACCTGTTTTATTGGGTTTGGTGTAAGTGATTGGCCTATGATGGCCGAACTGTCAGATATTCTTTTTTCAGTTGTGGCTTCGGTCCCGTTCCACCGGCCCAGAAGAGCCATTGCTGCGCTGTCATAATTTTTCTGTCGGGTATAGGCCGTTGCCAGGATGTTTAAGGCCCCTTGCTTTATCCGCTCCGATGGCCCCAGGTCTAAAAGCTGAGAGCAAACGGATATAGCTTGAGAATTCTGGCCGAGTTTCAAACAAACATTAGCCAATTCGAGAGCGATATTATGTGCGAAAGGCCCGGGTTCGACGAGGACAAGAATTTCGGTTAAGCTCGCGCGGGCGAGCTCCAGATTCCCTTTAGCGATGTAGCAGTTAGTCAGCTCGAAAGACATTCTGGCCTTTAACTGCGAGTCGGGAATATATTCAGCTCTGTCTCCGAGTGCCACAATGGCCTTATCAACCAGGCCCATCGCCCGAAGGACTTCGCTCTTGAGCAGCAACATCTCAACAGATTCTTTCTGTGAGAACGCCACCGGACCTATGTTCTCTAATACATCAAGTGCCTTGATGAAATTCTCCTGCTGCATATAACCTTTAGCTAAAGCCGAGACAGTCTCTACATATTGTTCTTTGGAAAGCTCTCCTGCCGGTCCTCCTAATGCGGATTGAAAAGCATCACAGGCCTGCTGTGGCCTTCTTAGAGCGAGGTTGGTTTTGCCCAGGAGAAAATAGACCAAATACAGACCAGGGCTTGTGCGGTCACTGGCGAGACTGATGTATCGAGTCAGCCATTTGGCTGCAGCTTCATAGTCTTTTTTCTCGTAGAAGCATCTGCCTGCTCCAAGGGCAGAGGCGGTCTGTGATTCCAAGGAGAAACCAAGATGGTAAACTTTGCGATAGAGTCGTGTAGCTTCGTCGTAAAGCCGGGCCTTCATCGTAGCATCAGCAAGATACAAACAGGCCTGGTCCGAAAACTCGGTATCAGGATATTGCTCAACGAGCTGCTTCAAATCCTCGCGTGCACCAGGATAGTCACGAAGATTAGTCTTCAGTTTGCTCGAGTGTAACAAAGCGAACGGCGCCAAAGATGTTCGTGAAAAGCGATTGGCCACTAATTTGTGTTCTGCGATGGCATCGGCAACCTGGCCTTTTTGGGCCTGCAGAAGTGCCAGGGCAAAATGAGCGTTGGGGATACGTTCACCGGGGCGGGCGGCAAGTAAAAATCTTTGCCAGAGTGAAATAGTATCCTGGGTGAGCAAAGATAGGTGTTCTGATAACGAGGAATAGTCGGCTGGATTAAAAATATTTACGACCCCTTTCTCATCCAGACGTGCCAACAAGCCGACGTGACCGGCTGCGATTGTGACAAATTGCTCTGGTGTTACCGCCGGCAGATACAAACTCACAGGCCTTTTGTGAAGGGACCCCGCTTCGCGGTCCGCAGGACACCTTGCGGTGGAACCAATAGTATCCTTTGTCTCTTCCGGGGCGGGTTCCCTGCCGAAGGCCCAGGAAATATCAAGGGCGGCATTGGCGGCAAATCTCGCCAGCAGCTCTTCAATCGAGGCGCCGTGGCAAATGACAGAATAACGAGGTGAAGTGCCCTCGTACTCGAGCTTCTGAATTTGCGGACCGAGCAGTCCTTTGCTTAATTGCTCTGAGCCGGAATTCAAAAGGCGGCGCAGCTCTGCCTCGTTTAGGTTAGTGAAAGGGTCAACCTCCGCGGGATGGCTCCATAACTTTCCGGGAAGGTCTTTGTCGGCATCGCAAAGCGAAAGGATGTGTCTGGTCATCGATTCGGCGACCAGGAAGTAACAATCCCGCTGCAGCGATAAAACCCAATCCTTGTCCCCTGCTTTGGGTTCCACCGCAAGGTGTCCTGCGGACCGCGAAGCGGGGTCCCTCGCAGGGGTAAACTTGTCCCCGCGAAGGCGGGAATCCACTGCACTGACTAAGGCAATCGCCTGATAAGCTCTGGTTCGTGCGTTCAAGTATTGCTTATTCTGCACTTCAAGCAAGCTGCGGTGATAATTGGCAAGCACCCTTACAACAGGGGAGCGACTTTTTGAAACCATCCTGAGTAAACGGTTGGCCTGGTCGGGGTCGGCTGCCTTTTTCATACACAAAGCCATTCTTAGCTGAAGAAAATCTCTCACCAATTCCTCTTCAGCATTCTTTGCAAGAGTTTGGTGAAGCTGGTAATAGGCGGCATAAGCTTTGTCGTAATCCTTTTGCAGATAGAATGTTTCGGCAACTTTCAAAGACAGTGGCTGTGTGGGTGGAAGCATAAATTCCGGTTTTTGGATTTGCTGCGGTGCTTCTTGTACAAGATGCTCGGCTGGTGGTTTCGGAGTATAGGTTTGTTGGACGGTAGGTGCTGTCCGGCCGGCAGCAGGCTCTGGTAGAGATTTGAGCAATACGTACAACAAGATTGCCACAATCGTAACTATACTGACAAGGAGGACTTTCTGGGGGTTTGAAAAATAATACTTATGCCGAATCAGCCCCAACGGGGGTTGGCTTGCGCCGGCAGGCTGTCCGGCCGTGGCATCCTGGGTGGAATCTGCCGGACGCTTGTAAGAATCTTCGTCTCCGGCAAATGCTTCACGCTCCGAGAGTTCCTCATGAACTTCGCCTGCAAATAATTCGTGGTCCGATGGCACCTCGGAAGTGTTCTCTTCGAGATTATCTTTTTGCTTTTCTGTCGCCATATTTTCCAACTTCGCCATCAATTCAGTTCGTAGTTGTGAGCTCAAAGTTCGTAGACTACGAACTCATAACTATGAACTACGAACTGAATTATGGAGCCCGCGCCCAATGCCGGTTCAGAGACTCTGAGAGCGTATTCCATAAACCTCTTCCACAACGCAGCAATAATTGTGCCAGACCCGGCTAAAGACGGCTATGTGGGTGCATCCAGGGGGTTTTTGCCCGAAAATCGCTCTTTTGGTCCTGCGTTGGGCGGTTCGCAATGCAAAGAGGTGTCAGGAGTCTATACGAGCCGATAGATTTTCTGACAGAAATCAGGTTATAGAATTGCAGCGCCTGTAACCAAAAAGCTGGACAGGCCTTTTCGCCTTTTTCTATTGAATTCGGACAGGCAGTCGGTAAAATGGTTTGGTGATAAGATTTTAGTTTGACGGGAGTTGCGGTTTTGTATGAAGATTAAAATGGTAATTGTGTAACTGCTTCGGGATCACATGTTTTAATTTTAAGTTTTCGTGCAACTTTCAACATATGATTATCGGAGCTAAATAAATAAATAAATAAATAAATATTTCCATAGCTGTTCCGAAGTTCCAAGCATACACTTAAAACAAGTACATCGACTGGCCCTACCCTTGGTTTTCTTCGGTGAATTATTTTCTCAAAAGGCTTTCCGCACGTCGGACAAACAATCTGTTCAACAATTTGTGGTTGATATGAAGGATTCGGAGTTATCGAATTAGTCCATACATCATCAGTTTTGACTATATTTCTGTGGGTAATATTACGAACAACTACTTTATAGAGTCGAATGTCATCTATAAATCCCTTTATCAAGTCTTCTCTTTCAGTAGGCTTTATCTCATCATCCAGTCGCCACCTAACGAAAGCACCAGTAACTTCGGGGATTGTGACATTTAGTATATGTTTAGCACAGTCTTTCCGCCTAAAAAGCTCTGATATGATTTCAGACCCTGTTTCTGGGCGATACTTTTTAAGCAATGCGGAAGCATCAAGTACACAGTGTACTTCAGGCATAAATTCCAGACCGTACTTCTTGCAGGGTTTGGGCGTTTGATTTTTTGATATGAGCCGTTATTTTGAATGCCCTTTTACTTCTACTGTCAGGTGCGGACGAACATTTCTTCTTTTTTTTGCTATTATTACCCACAATCTTCCTCCTTCGAATTTACGATTTTGGGCACAAGTCCCTGCGTAACAGTTTTGAACAAAAAAAGTGCTTCCTTTCCGTCCTTCAGACACTTAAATTCTACAATATTTAATCGGCTATATAAATAAAGCAATAACTGCCATATTTTCAAGAGAAATCCATAAGTTCTGCACTCCAAAAGGGTTACAGAGGGTATTTTTCACAAATAATCGGTAATTTTTTGAGCACAGATTCAAAACCCCATCGAAATCGTCCCAACCCCGTAACCCCGTTCTGCATATCCTCAAAACTAATACCTTCTTCTCAACATCACCGCACCAAAGCCGAGCAGCAACTAACAATCTACAATGTTCTCCGTCTGCGTAGCCAAGTAACAAAGCCCACGCCGAGGGTACACAATGAGTGGGTCTGAAAAAAAATATTTTTGCTTGAAATTATAGTGAGAATCTGCCATCCTGCTTTTTATGCGTTTTCCGGCTATTCGGGACTCTGGTTTGCATTGGCTCTGCGTTCAACCGGTGAAGGCTTACCACACACGAGATCGATTCTGAACGGGCCTACGCTAATCAGCTTGGTATTTTAGAAATAATTTCTTTCATCTCAGATGAATCAAAGGCCCGCAAGGTTTGTGTCCTCACATTGCCAAGCGCTCCCAATCCCAGCGTTGCCGCGGTTACTGCTTCGTCATCCGGAGCCCCCAAGATGAGCACGGCATCATGAGCTCCCATGGTCCAATAGACCTCCTTGATCTTTACTCCTACCTTCTCGGCCATGGATTTGAATTTAGCGGCTCTGTCAGGAGAATCTTTGAAATCTCGGATACCCTGTTGGGTAAAATTCACTAAGGAAATGTATGTGGCCATAATTAAGCTCCTTTCTTTTTCATCCAGTTTAATAATGAAGGATTAAACCAACTGCTGAATACTTCGGTTTTTCAATGCTTGCGCCGCTACTATTTTTATTGTACTCCAAGCCGACCGAATTGAAAACTCTTTTTATCCCTGAGGAAGCAGTAAGAATGTGGTAGATGTTCGGCGATTCTACATGCGCAAAACAGCTCTGAGAGCCACTCTGGGAGATTCTATAAGCAGGTTTAACCGCGTTTTCTTCCCAATATCACCGCACCATTTTAACGATTACCTGTCTTATATTCAATCCACTCGGGATCAGGGCAGCAATAGTATGTTCAAAACGTTCATCATTTTCTGAGAATTTTTTAAGTCTTTGATATTACTAATGTTATGGATTTACAATTTTTGTGATTTTATGAGCTATTTGGGCTTTTAGTTGTAATGTGGTTGTAGGGATTTTCCTCCCTAATTACAACCGTAAGATCATCATACAGAGCCAATAAGAAAGGTTGATTTTCAAGGCCAGCTTGATTGAGGTGCTGAACTTGGCCTTAACTTCACACCTCACAACTGCTCGGTCAAAATGACGACCTGGAGTTTGAAATTAATTGCAGGGGGTTGTAATTGAATTGCAGTTTAGCCAATTCGCAGCCATCTTTGCGAAATCGGTAAAATCAACCTCTCCGGCACCGCTAATGTCTGCACTGTAGCACCCTTGGCATTTTGGATTCAGCCATTGTGTCGCAAATTTCAAAAGGTCCACTGTATCCACATCACAATCACCGTCGAAATCGCCGTCTAACTTTTCCAAACAGAGCGGTTCATCTGAGGTAACTGTCGCGCTTAGGATGATAACGTCTTCGTCGGGTCTTCCACCTGTTATTGGTGTTGTGGGCAGTAGGGCTATAGCATTGACAACGCTCATTCCGTCAATTACCCGGCCAAATACACAGTAACCGATTTGTGCGTGCGGATTTCCCGTGTAGTAGTTGTAAATGATTGAGTCATAATCGAGAGCATCGTTGTCATCGACGTTAATGAAGAATTCTGATGTAGCGGTGTCGGCATAAGTGGTTCTGGCCATTGCGACGGTACCGATAAGATTTGAGATGCGATTTAAGCTTTCATTTTTTATTGGCGGGCCTGGTGTTCTTTTGTCCATGTTGGTGTCGTAACCACCGCCCTGAACCACAAAGTCGCTTATAACACGGTGGAAAATCAGGCCGTCATAAAAACCGCTCCGGACATAATTGATAAAATTGCTAACTGTGATGGGGGCCTTGTCTGGATAAAGCTCTAAAACGATGTTTCCACTGACAGCTCCTGTTATCTGTAGAGTAACCTGCGGATTGTCCGCGAACGAATCGGCTGTGACAGCCGATAAAATCAGCATAAACAAAATGACAAAGGAAATTTTTGTTTTCATCACCATAACCCCAACCAGAAAATGAGGCTTAAAACAGGGCCATTCCTTATAAACTGACATTTCCCATATTAAACGCTTAACTACACCGCTAAGTCTCATTTCTAATAGAATATCAAACCTGTCTTGAAAATTCAAGCTTTTTCACTGTTACTCGAAGGTTTTTCAGCCAGAATAGTCGGAAAAATACGAATTTATCAGCTCATAATTGGTTTTGAAACGTACCGCAACCACCAAAGCAGTTAGAAAACCATGTTTTTACAGTCATGGTCAGCATCATCCAGGCTCTGGAGTTATGGAAATGGCTTTCAATTGACGGATACGTTCAAGAATATCATAGAACAACGATCTCGATACCATCACCTCTGCCATCTGAAATATCACATCTGAGAGCTATCCTGGGAGATTCT
>Ga0114919_10001341_pt1 | contig 19650 bp, 20 predicted proteins | sample BlataG_FD_88682 | JGI IMG/M metagenome (GOLD analysis project Ga0114919, IMG submission 88682) | Deep subsurface microbial communities from Black Sea to uncover new lineages of life (NeLLi) - Black_00105 metaG | ecosystem: Environmental > Aquatic > Marine > Oceanic > Sediment | place: Atlantic... | reverse complement strand
CATCTAAAATGGGAAAAAAGGGGTAATCCCCTTCCCCCCCCGTCCCGCCCCTCCCGAGCATTGAAAATCCTAAGGAGTTCAAAAAGGGCGGGTTCCCTCCCCCCCCCCCCCTAGTGTCAACAAATACAAACACATTCGGTGCTCCAAACCGCCCCTCTTAACAAGGGCCAAGATGACAACTTTAATGCTGCCTACAACAGCAATTACAACCCTTACTCATTCATTTAACTGCGAAACCAAGATAGAATGGGGCGTTGCTTGCCTTCTCCCTCCTTCCTCTGGGTTTGGGTAGTGACAGTAATGTTGGCAGCACTGACAACAACAACACCAGCAGCAGCAGCAACACAAACCATTGATATATTGGGAGGTTCTACTATCACAATCCTCCCATTTTCATCCTTTGACAATCCAAACCAAGAGTGTACCGTCAGACATATAACTCAAGCCCAAGTGAACAGCTACATTCTGCCCAAGACTGCTATTGCTACAAGTACCAAGGCCACTAGATCATTCTTTGTTGAGATTGCTCCTGTCTGTCCATCAGCAAAAGGAAGTTTACTATCTCTTGGCGGCTTTAATCTTAAAGTAGCATGCCGATCTAACACTAATAGTACTCTTGCTCTCGCAATATCATTGGAAGAGATTCTTAAGCCAGGATCACAACCAGTCATACTTGCAACGAGAAGAATTAGCAATTTCACCAATGCTAGAACAGTGACAATAATCATCAACATTAATGAGTCTTCATCAGCAGCCAGCCTCTGTGTAGATGGCTCACTCGTGAAAGAGACTAGTGTCAGTATGTCTCAGAGAGCATTGCTGGATAATGTGATGTTGGGAGCAAGAACAGAGAAGCAGACAACAGCTCGTGCAGAAGTATTGAATTTTTTCATCTCTTCTTCAACTGATGATGATGGTGATAGTAATAATAGTGGTGTCACTATGATGTCATGCAGTACAACAGCTGCCATGTTGAGAAGGGAAGCTAAGGTTAGCAATTCACTGGCTACCATCACTGCATTCCAGCAAGTATCTCCCTCCCCCTCTCTTTTCTTCTCTCAAGATCAAGATCAAGATAATAGAGATAGAGACGTATTTATCAATGAAGATGTCACATTTAGTCTCTCTGCAAAACTAGAGAACCCACAGCAGCTAGAATCATCGTTAGACTCTTCTTTCTCCTCCTCCTCCTCCTCTTCTTCCTCTTCCTCTTCTTCCTTATTAACTCTGTCTTTGCAGTTTTATGGACTGGTAGAAGATGGCTGCAATGGTGAAGAATGCAGAGACAAACTGATTGAGCAGACATTCCCAGTCATCTCCCCAACATCAAAGTTCAACACAACGTTGACAGCCACTGTCAAGTACCCTCAAGCTGGCCGGTTTGCCATCAGAGCTCGTGTCATCAACAGTAATAGCAACGGTCAGTTGATCCAACAAGACCGTCACATCACTGTCCGGAAGATTGGTGACAACACAGCAGCAGCTCCATGTTGCAGGACCACCTCTCTGGTTACAGCTCAGCAGCTGGGGAGACCTATTAGTAGGACCTATTTTAGAAGCTCCTTGGCGTCTACATCAGCAATTGGTGAAGGGTGGAGCGATGAGAAATATTGGAATAATGCTGACCTGGAAAGTGAGAGATTGTTTGATTTTAGTATCCTTGCCCCTCCATTAGAAAGAAGAATAGCAGAGGAAGGAGGAGGAGGTGAGGAAGGTAGAATATCATCGTTACTACTGGACAAGATTGTGTCATGTCATCAGACAAAGTTAGCTGGCTCTGATTCTCCCACTCTACATGGAGCAACCCCTTCATCAAGAAGAGAAACGCAGGGACATAATAAACAACTGGTTATTATACCTGCTGGATTCAAGTGGGCAAACGCTACTCAAGTAGACTGTCAAAAGCATTGGTCTGGGTGGCCCTCAACAACCAACTCCTCCTCTTCATCCACACCTTCATCCTCAACCTACGCTGTGTTTGATAGTAAAGGAGAGGAATGCTCCACTGCATGCACCAAACAAGGCACCCAGTTCTTCATATCTGAAACCGGCATGTTTGACCAAGTCAACCAAGCCCTCATCACTGCCAGCTATGGTCAACTCAGTCTCAATTCTGACCCTCTCATCCTCCCTGAAGTCCTCATCTCCAAGCAGTATCCCTCACATCAATACGTACTGGACTACTATGAAGCACCAGCTCGTAGAGCATTAGCTGCAGCTGTATCTGGGGGTACAATATCATCATACTGGACCTACATGGTGTTGGTACCAGCAGCAAAGCATAGAGAGCCTCCTATGAGAGCGTGGAGTGCTGGTATGGGGGGGAAGAATGCTGTTATTATGCATTGTTATGCTTCTATGTACTATGCTGTGCATGAATTGGGGCATAGATTGGGGTTTAGGCATGCTAATGTGTATAAATTAGCTTCTTCAGCAACAGGAACAGGAGCTGCTATGACCACCACTACCACTAATAGTAGTAGTAGTAGTAGTAGTAGTAGTAGTAGTAGTAGTAGTAGTAGTAGTAGTAGTAGTAGTAGTAGTAGTAGTAGTAGTAGTAGTAGTAGTATTTTCACCACTATTGAAGCAACTGCTGATCCTCTAGGTAAAGGTGTAGCTTATTCCAGTGGATACTCAGATGCTCTGGATATAATGTCATGTTGCCGTAGTGACTATGGTTTGTACCACCGCCTCATGGCTGGTTGGTTGTCTGGCAAGAATGAACGACTCGTGACCTCAGCATCAGCAACAGCAACAACAATAAAGAGGTATGACGCTGTCTTGTGGCCATTTGACAGGACAGAGTCCAAAGGCAACCTGATGAGCATCACTATCCGCCTGTCCTCCAATGACATCCTCATCATCGGCGCCAGATCAGCATCCCATTGGCCTGACATGGCCCTAACCGATCCAGGTTGGAATGGCAGCCCCATAGCTGCAGCAAGTATGAGGACCAACATAGCCGGGGTTGATGTATGGTTGGTAAGAAGAGAAGAAGGGGATACAAGTGGAAAGAAAGTATGGGGAGATGCAGCCATGTTGGATATGAATGTTCTCCATAGAGATTGGCCTGGGGCACTGCCTACAACAAATGGACAGATAGCTAGGCAAAGTGAATTTGCATTGTTGAAAGATGGGTACTCTTGGTATCATCCTGGGTCTAAGCTTTTACTGGCAGTTGAAGGTACCAAGGATTGTGTTGCTATTAGTGATGGTACTAAAGAATATTCTACTGTATACAATTACTCTGCCAAGGGATATTATGGCTACAGAGGAGAATGGCCTGGAAGAGAGAGTATGAGACGAGCTGACTATAGTGGATTTGAAACCTTTAAATGCACCAAGATTGTGATAAAAACAGGGGCACCACCTCCACCAGACGAGAATGTTGAGGTCAAGGTGCAGTTGGTTGGTCAATCTGCTGCTTCTTGCTCTGCACTATCAGTTGCTTTGAGTTGGCCTGATGATGTCATGGTGGCTAGTGTTGTATGGAAGGATGCTTTAAACAAAACTGTATGGCAACACATTCCAACAACAGATGGTAATAGCAGCAGCAGCAGCAGCAGCAGCGGCGGCGTTGTGGTAGAGCTGCCAGTGATGGAACTGAAGCTTCCTCCAACAGAGTACACTCGCCCTTCCGATGTTACAGATACCTACACTCGTCCTGCCCCCCCACCACCTAGTTGCAGAGGATCAGATTGCCCTAAAGAACCAAGATTCTATGGACACATTCTCTTCAATGATGGTCGTCACACTGGAGTCAACCTACTTTTCAACAACAATGGAATAAAGTCAGGGAAAGTGACGGTTAACACACGGTATTATGCAGTACATGAAGTGACGACAGTGAGTAAGGTAATGGAGTTTGATGGGTTTGCACCATGTTCTTCAGTGGAAGCTTCAGCTGGTAGAGATGATGATGATGGTGGTGGTGGTGGTGGTGGTAGTGGTGGTGAGGACCAAAGCAAATTGTGTGCGTATATAATAGGGGCCTCCATTGCTGGTGGAGCTCTTCAGTTGTAGCCCTGGTCAGTACTATTGTGTTGATTGGTCAGTATAGGAAAACAAAGAAGGAGAAGGAGAGTATGAAGATAGAGTCAGTTAGAGTTATTATGGCATCTTAATAATGACTGATGGCTCCAGACGGATGACGTATGTCAGCTTCTCGTCGCCCGCCTACTACCTAAGAAGAAGACAGCATGAATGAAAATTGAGTGACTTGGATTTTCTTCTCTTTAAATAACACTGTCTTTTTCTTGAATTACCCTATTAATACTTTGTTTAATTAGGCTAGATATTAGCAAGAACTAATAGTAGAGTCAGAATGACTTGCTCAGTTCCAATGGCAATTGCATCACCAATGAGTGGCTCAACCCCGCCTCCTCCAAAGAGAGGATTGTGTGGCACATGGAAGAGAGACATGGAAAAAACCGACATTGGTAGCATGAATTTAGCCTTTACTGCTATGAAATTGGGTAAATTCCAGAAATTAGCAGCTTTAAAGCTTATAGACGGACTAGAAATCGATTATTCCACCCAAAGTAATACTAATACCAAAGGAGAGGAGGAAGTCAAACTCAGGTACCTGACCAAACTACCAGGAATCACAATGGAGGAGAGATACAAAAGAGGACACAACCTGGAAGCCAGACGAAGAGACCAACGTAAAGGACACCAGTATGGGAAAGTTGAGGAACTAGGAAGGCATGAGATGAAGTTGGCCATATGGTGGGAAGGGGAGCTGCCTGGGAAGGTGACTGAACACTTTGCAGTGACGTCAGATGGGGGTCTGGATGTGAATGCTGTGTTTTATGTTGGTGGAGAGAAGATTTGCATTAGACAGCATTATCAACCTATTGACCAATATGACTGATTGATTGAATGTTTTGTGTCTAGACGAATGTGTAAGAAAAGAATGAAGAAGTATCAGTTGATACGTTTTCTTAAACAAACAAAAAGAGGGATTCTAATTCTTTTTTCTACCTTCATTTCATTCAAAAACATAAGCTTGACTAATGTCAAGCTGCCTCAGCAATAACTACCTACAAAATACAATGATAAACAAAAACAAACACTATCAACTCCATATTTTTCTTGCTATATATATATATATATATAATACCATATAATCCAAAATATCTCTTCCCCGTCTTGTCTCGTCCTTTCTATTTAGATCTTTGGTCCTGCAGCTAAGATACGATGTGCCTCCTCTGGAGTCACATGACCACCCCCATCCTCAAATTTCTTGAAATTCTCCACAAACAGCTCTGCCAAGTGACCCAAAGTCTTGTCGTACCCATCTTGATCCACCCAACTATTACTGGGCATCAAAACTTCAGCAGGTACACCAGTCACTGCATCAGGCACTTGCAGGTTAAACACAGGCATGGTTGAATAAGTAGCCTTGAGAAGCTCCCCAGAGTGAATGGCATCGACAATAGCACGAGTGTGCTTCAACTTGAAACGGTATCCGGTGCCATAAGAGCCAGCAGTCCAACCAGTATTGATCAACCAAGCAGTAGCTTCGTGTTTCTCCATCTTCTCTTCCAGCATTGCTGCATACTTGGTAGGGTGCCACATCAAAAAGGCAGAGCCAAAGCAGGCAGAGAATGTGGCTTCGGGTTCAGTGACTCCCATTTCAGTACCAGCAACCTTGGCAGTGTACCCGCTGATGAAGTAGTACATGGCCTGCTCTGGAGTGAGCTTGGATACTGGTGGCAAGACACCAAAAGCATCACAGCACAGCATAATGATGTTCTTGGGGTGACCACCTACACATGGAATCTTGGCATTGTCAATGAATTCAATAGGATACGATGCACGGGTATTTTCTGTAATACGATTATTGTCATAGTCGACATGACGCGTTTCTTCGTCAAAAATGACATTTTCCAAAATAGTACCAAACCTAATGGCATGGAAGATATCTGGCTCGTTTTCTTCCTTTAGACCAATGGCTTTTGCGTAGCATCCTCCTTCAATGTTGAAAACACCGCCATCTCCCCAGCCATGTTCGTCGTCGCCAATCAGAGGACGGTGTGGGTCGGCAGACAGGGTGGTCTTCCCAGTTCCAGACAGTCCAAAGAAGAGGGTTACGTCACCAGATGGTCCTTCATTGCATCCAGAGTGGAGACTGAGGATTCCTTGCTTGGGAAGGTAATACTGCATAATGGAGAACACTCCTTTTTTCATCTCCCCTGCGTACTGACTTCCCAAAATGACCATTTCCTTGTGTTTGAGAGACACATCAATGGAGGTGGCAGAGGTCATGTAGGAGGTGTAGCGGTTGGCGGGGAAGGCACCTGCATTGTAAATGGTGAAGTCTGGGTGGCCAAATACAGCAAGGTCTTCTTCTGTTGGTCTGATCAGCATGTTGTGCATGAAAAGAGCGTGGTAGGGGCGGGCGCATACAATACGTATCTTTCTGGTGCTTACTGGGTCCCAGCCAGCGTAGCCGTCAAAGACGTAGAGACGTTCCAGAGTGTTGAGGTAGTCGACAGCTCTTTCTCTGTTGAGGATGAAGGTGCGTTCATCCATCTCATAGTTGGGGGAACCTTCACCCCACCAGATTTCTTGCTGGGTATCATCCTCCTTGACAACACGTTTGTCCTTGGGGGACCTGCCAGTCTTGGCCCCGCTGAGGGTGGCCAGAGCGCCAGTGGCGGTGATGTGGGAGCTGGGTTCATATTTCAGAGCGTGTTCGTAGAGTTCCGCCACAGAGAGATTGTGGAAGACTGTCACTGGCTTGAGACCGATGTCTCCCATTTCTTCAAACATTTCTTTTACTACGTCGGTGGAATCTCCAATGGCAGCTTCACGGGCACGTGGGGATTGTGGGATGTAAAGGTGTTTTGGCTCGCGTTGGATGATACGAGGGCCAGTCTCGCGAGCGGTGGACTTGAGGGTAGCTGAGATGGAGGCTGCACGTGCTTCTTCTCCTGTTTCTTCGCGTTCTTTGCGAGTTTTTTGGAGGGCTTGGAGCTCTGCATAGTTGGAGGCACGAGGGGGGTGGGCCTCACTGACAAGACGACGGACGTCGTCCCCACCCGAAGCGATGCCGGAGGAGGAGGGTTGAGTAGCTTTGGCAGTGTCTACCCGCAGGTTGCCGTTAGCTTGGTTTCTGTGTAGGGAAGAAAAGTGAGATGTGAGTAGGAGTGGATTGATGGCACGTGGACCCGCAACGTTCGAGCTTTATTGAGAGGGATGTCTCAAACACTGATCAAGGCCATGATGGGAAGAAATAAAGAGAGAAGGGTGCATGTTGCTGTTGGGAAGCAAACTATCATACCCTTCAATTGGTGCTGGCATTGTTGTGATGCACTGGTAGCAGTCCTAGAGTAGGAGACTCTGGGATGTCTATGTTGTTTACTAATTATTGGTTTCGTGTTGCAAAACCCTTGTTAAGCAACCTTCTTCTGTGATGTATCTGATACTATTAATATGATAGAGTAGGCATTTACAGTGTGCGTTCGCGGAAACCCCTGTTTTATATGGAAAGCGATGATGCTTCTATCAGTCATGATGGTGCAGAGAGCTGGCGAATGCCGAAGAGGAGAGAGATCGGAACCAAAGCGGCATGGGAGAAGAAGCCAAGGTAAAAGAAGAGAGAGAGCCCAGCATGCATGATTTAAGCTTGAAGCAAGTCGTCCTAAATGTCAATTAAATAGGAGATATATCCTTGATTAATTTTGTAAAGTCTTGAAAGGAGGAAATGATAGCCAGGCAATTAAACACTTTTGATTGGATTTTCAACATAAAATTTAATCCGATTGCAGCAAAGTAGGAGCAAGAATGGCTGGACGAAGTATATCTTACCTCAAATTCAACCGCACAAATGTTCCCATCAGCATTCAGGCAACCGAGGGCTGGGAAGGCTTGCAAACTGCCAAGGACTTTGAAGTCATGAGCAGATGGTGCGTTGTTTTTGCAGTCCAAGGATATTATCTTATTGTGTGCTGTGCATACATATATATCAGATGATGACACCGAATGATCTATTCTAGAGCATCCAATTCTTTGGTTCGACCTCCGATTGATCACATCCTTGACCTGGACATGCCACCGCCTCCTGACACACCCTTCCTTTTCCCCATTTCACTTTATTATTTGCAGGCCAAAAAAGCCAGATCATACGTTCCCTGCTCTGTTGACGTGTCACATCTTATCTGGAGGTAATTATTATCGAAATATACAAGCTCAGAACCCCCTTAAACAACTGAAGAATCCCATTTCCATGCATCTCAATCAAATCAAAACCTCAACAAATCCCATCCAATTCCTCTCTCTCTCTACACACACACACACACACACACACACACAGGTCCCTGTGGTATCATCACAGCTGCATCTTCTGCCAACAATAAAGCATTCCTTACTCTCTATGATGATTGTGTCACAAACAACCAAGCTGCTCATGTAGCAAACCTCCGTCTGAGTCAAGTGACTCTTCACCTCGCCGGCGACGCAGCCTATCAGGGACCCTTTCTCCTATGCCCTCTTTCAACTTCATCAGAACCAACTGGAGCTGCAGCCTTTGCCATCTTTCCTATCAGCACTCAAGCAGCAGATATTACGCTCAATATCATCAAAACAAGGCAATTACCACTCATATTTGACTTGGATGAGACTCTTATTGTTGGGAGGACTCCCAGGACTTTGGCAAAGGAAATTGAGAGAGAAAAAAGGGGCTTATGCATGAATATAGAGGATCGATCCAAGAATCTTCAGTTACAGTTGCTTGAAGAAGATAAAGCTATGCTACAGAGCTTTTCATTGACTAGGAAAGTAAAGCTGCCAGATGGGAATGAAGTGGAAGGCACACATGAGACAGCGGTAGATGAGAGCGGCAAGGAGATTGAAAGATTAGTATTGCGACTTCCTGGAGATGATTTGAGGATGTTTGTGCGTATACAGAATAATAATAGAGATTCTGACATGCTTTTCCGTATCAGACCTCGCTGGAATGAGCTCAGAGCTTACTTGACAGGGTCAGATTCACCAAATCATCAGAAACCAACGCAACCCTACTTTTGCTATGTCTGCACCACTGGAGTTCAAGATTATGCTCATGAAGCTTGGAGAGATCTTGATTTAGACCCCTTCAGACCCCTCATTCCGGTAAAGGAACGTAGTAGTAGGATATTTGCCCGAGTAGGTACTGAATTGCAGAAACCCAAGCGTTTAGAGACCATTTTCGATGGGGTGAAGCCTGCTCCAAAAGGCATGTCTTGTGTCCCCTTGGCAGTCATCATTGATGATAGATTGGATGTTTGGGGTGGTCCTTTATCTGGATCTGGTAACCTTAAGAAGAATATAAAAGCAGTCGATTATGGGCAAGTGATGCAGGTAATGCCATATGCACCTTGGGAAGAAGAGGCAAATTCTAGGCTGGGTGAGGGGAATCTGACATTGGAGCAAGTGTATGCTGAAATGGCCAGGGTAAAAATGTCATTGATAGATATCCACAACAGCATATTTGCATATACTGACAACCTGAAGGCGAAGTACAATTCAACTTTGGGATCAGGGATGACCATAGACTTGGGCAACTGGCATGGCCACTATTCTAAATTATTTGGTGAACCCCTTACTGTGGAAAAGGCTCTGGAGAGGTGGAGGCATCAGGAAGGCAAGCCACCAAACATTCCATTTTATTGGGGTCCCTGGGCTCCTCTTGATAGCAAACAGCATTCTTTGCCTGAAGAGATTGCTGGGATCAACTTCTTGAAAAGCCAGCCACAAAGACCAGAATCGTGGAAGCAGCACCAACACCAGCATTTGAGGCCACATCGATCTGGAGACGTCCTTCCTCAGGACAAGGCAGACCTGGCAAAGCATGATTACTATAGAGGAAATACAAGCAAACCTACATCTCCACCAGTGGGTGTTGCCCAGCAAGGACAAGGAAATGGCACGAATTTCAACCAACGAGCAGTGCAGGGGCAGCAGAGAGAAGAGGCACCCCACTCACCCAGTGCTCAATCTCCCCCCGCTGCAGAAGCACCCATATCTCCAGAAGAACAATCCAAGCCTCCTGTTCCAACTGAAGAAGAAAAGAGAGTTGAAGCAGAGATCCAGAAGGAATTTGTTAAAGTTTTGAAGGGTATTCTAGAAGAAGAAAGGAGGGTAGTTGACTCCAGATCTAGATCACCAGCTGCTGATGCTCCACCACAACAGGCAGGGCCCTCACAAATGTTTAGTAGAGCCACCCAGCACAAGTCACCGCAGCAAACTGGAGGAGATCCCAGGAAAAAGTATGGCAAGGATCAGATGCAGGCACAACCCCCAACCGAAGATACAACTCCATACCTCTGGATTACAAACCTGAAGGCTGATGTCACTGATAAACTACTTGGTGAGAACTTGTCTAGGTTTAATAATATCAAGAATGTGAGCAAAAAGGTCGGCAAGACATTTGGATGTGTTGATTTTAGGCATTTGAAAGATGCTCAGACTACCAAAAGTGAGCTGAATGGGAAGTGTGTCGCAGATTTGAGTGGTACTAAGAAACTCAACATTACTCTAGGCCATTCAGCTCGAATGAATGCCAGTTCCAGGCAAAAAAAAATATTTTCACACCATCTGGGGAGCTTACAGCCTGGGGCATCTCATGTCACAGGTGCCCCCCACTCTAAGAGACCAAGAATCTCATAAATAAGTCTATATTATATAATATATACGCATACTACTGGATATCTCTCTCTTGCAAGAACTTATTTTTGCATGTACAGGTCATTTATGTTACACAGGTAGACCACCAGCAGGAGCAACTTTATTGATGACAGCCTTAACTGCTGGCATGTCTAGGATTTGTTTCAAGAAGGGTGTTCGCCTTAAAAAAGACAAGACCGTTGGGAAAAAGGCTGAAAACAGCTGCCAAAACCCAAACATTTCCAAGCCAAATCCAATGAATGTCCATCCCCATAGTACTAATAATACACCTCCCAGAAAGAAACCAGATGCTTTATAATTCTTAGGCCTCATGAAGAACTTTAATGTGGATTGAGGACCTATGGTCAACATCACTCCAGCTAGAAACAATACCTGTGATATTTAGGTTAGTTAGGTTGGTGGTGGGATATTGGGTGATAAGTAAGTTGTATATAAGGTAATCATGTAAGCCTACTTGTCAAGTAACTAACATTCCCCATTGCCAAAAGGGCTCTATCAAAGAAGAACATGATGCCGAGGAAGAAGAAGAGGAATCCAACGCCGGTCAGGCCGACTCCAATTTCTGCAGAGTTTGGAGGGATCGGTGTTAGATGCCAATCGTGGTGAGGGTGATGTATGTACGTACTTAAGAAACAGCGCAGATCATGATGATGGAAAACAACACCTGTCTGACTAGAATTTGAAGGCAAATTTTAAGAAACCTTGAGATCACTTACTCTTTCTGTCATCTAACATTCTATATTCGGGTTCTTCGAGATTATGGTATTCTTCCCAATCAATTTAACTGGTCTGGTACGCTCTGGTTCCAGTTGGTTGAATTCTTCTTCTTTTAGTTGGCAAACTATTATTAACTGTCAGCGCATTTCTCTGCTCTATAAGTCGATATTTGCTTTTCTACCTTCACATTTGATGTTATGTATGTTGAAAATACGTTCAGATATTTTTTTGGGCACATCCTCTTTTTCACACGCAACAGCCTTCTCTCTCCACTCAAAAAACGCCCTCCTTCCCTCCTCTCTCTTGCTCTCCTCTACCCCTTCTTCGCCTTGAAGCTGGCTTTCAGCTCCTTGAACCTCTTCATACACTCTACCTTGCTCCTACCCTCCACTGCAGCAGCAACTTGATCCCATCTATCAGATGCATCTTTAGGAACCGTCTTTAATGCCTGCACCAGTGCCAACTCCTGAGCTTCCGTCCACAATTCACTAGTGGCTGTCGACAGTGGTGTTGGAGCTGCTGCTGGTGCTACTGCTACTGCTACTGCACTACCTTTCTCCTCCCCCTCTACTACTGCTACACCGTTACCATTACTATCACGACTAGCATTTCCACCGGCCATCAACTTCACTGCCTCTCCTCTCAAATTTACCTCAACATCTGAAAAACTCTCCACCCTACTGGTCGCCTCCGATTTGATGACCCTATTAGCTTGACGTTTCTGAACAATAGTAAATCCTTTCTCCTTCCCTCCCAATTTTGCCAGCTTTGATGTAAGCCCATGCTTACTCATATCCACAATCTCTTCGATTGTCCTTGTTCTCAGATATGCCTGCACCTGCTCCCACCTCTTCATGGTGCCAGGTGGGAACTTCTCCAGACCCTTCTTCAGCAGACGGACCTCCTCATCAGACCATTCCTCCAGCTTGGCAATGCGAGCAGCATGATCCTCTGCTGCTGACTTTTCCAGGGCTGAAGCCACTGCTGCTGCTTGTTTCTCCTTCTGCCGAGCGGTACCATCTAGTCTGTCTCTCACGGAGTCTAGACTGTCGCTGATGGCTGCTGTTTTATCAGCAGCGGAAATGTTGCCAGAGTCGATGGTGGCACACAGACTTTGGAGGTTGATCAGCTCCATCTGTGCGCATATCAGCTCTATGTCATCATCAGAGAAAATAGAGTCCTTAATGTCGAATTGCATAGTACTGCCATCTCCACTAATACCCACCAGCTTCCTCAGCCTAGCTCTCTCCCTCTGCAGAGCCTTCTTCTCATGCTGGCGGGCCTTTCTCGCTTCAGCAGCAGCCACTTCCTCCTCCGCCTTCTTTTTCGCCTCTGCAGCCAGCCTCTCCTCCTCTTCTCTCACTTTGCGCAGCCTTTCCTCCTCCTTCTGCCTCTTTTTAGCTTCCTTGGCAGCCAACTCCAGCTCCTTTCTCTTCACAATACGTGGATCTAGCTTCTGAGCTCGTTCTACAAATTCTCGAATTCTCTGTTTGTCCTCCTTTTTATTCTTTTCTCTGAGTTTGGAGTTGTACCTCTCTATCCACCTCCTTTCTTCTCTGCTTTCTGCATTTTCTGCATCTTCCTCATCAGGATGAGGGAACTCTCTCCAAGATTTGAATCCAAACCAGAAGTCATAGAATGCATCCACCTGCTGGAGAGAGGTGGTATCATCACCAATATCTGGGACGGGCTGGTTGACACTCCAACGACTGTTGCGCCTGAATGCTGCTCCAAATACTTTGTAAAAGTCAGCTGAACTGCAATCAATAGGGAGAGAATCGTCAAAGTCATCAGTAGAGTCAAATTCTCTGCGTTTTGATGGGTCTGAGAGAGTTTCATATGCATCTTGGATCTTTTTGAATATTTCTTCTGCTGCTTCTCTTTCCTCTTCAGGAGCTTTGTCTGGGTGATTTGTGAGAGCAGCCTTCTTGTATGAAGCTTTAATCTGCTCAGCACTGGCCATCCATCTCTCATGCTGCAGGCCTAACAGTGCGTAGAGATCTAATCGTTTATCTTTCTTTTTTTTCTTGCTCTTCTTCTTGTCGCCAAAGAAGAAATCCCGCCAAGTGGCTCCCTCTGTCTTGCTGGCTTCCTCGTCGAGAGCTGCCAAGTCAGCAGCTGACATGCCTCTAGCGCTGGTGGAATCTGAGGCATCGTCTTCATCTGTCGAGTCTGCCTGAGAGGGCTCGTCGTAAAGGTCAGATTGCTTGAGTGCAAAGTTGTGGAAGCAGTGGCCGGCGGGCTCTTTGGGAAAGCTGTGAGTGAGAGCGGTCAAGGTGGAGTAGATGGCGGCACCACCGGCAGGGACTTCGTCTGCATTCCACGATAGAAGCCTTTTAGCTCGTCTGTGATGTACCATGATGGTGTGTGTGTTTGATAACTCGTTCTATGAATGTAGCCGATTAGATTCAGATGATCGTTGAATTCTATGTCTTTTATGAATAATTGGATTTATTAGACACGTAATGATGCTTGTATCAATGCAGTTAAAAGTTCTATACCTATTATACCCCCACTTATTCTTAAAGGCGCCGTCTATTCATTCCCACTTTTATGTATGCTGCCGGCAACCAAGCCTGAACCAAGGCTCCGGCGGCAGGCCCTCTCTTGCAGTCAGGGAGGAGAATTGATGGAGTACCTTTTTCTTTATTTTTTGATAGGAAAGTTTTGGGAGATGATGCCCTCCTTCTAGAAGATTGCAGTATTCCAGGCTTGAGATTCTACTCGAGGATGGCTATGATTATAAAACGTGAAGGCTGTACAAGAGCTCTTCGCAAACAGTGCCGAGAAGGAGGAGCAGGGTCGGGGCCGGGTTTATACTCATAGGCCCTTCAATGCCCTGATCCAGTCAGTATAAAAGAATTTGAACAACTGTGATATAATTTCAGAGTCGTGCATTACCAGCTAAATTAAATATTTGCCGAGTATCTATCCCAACTTGGGCATTGATTGACTCTAAGATGCAGGCTGTCAGGCGATTAAGGCAACTCCATCGCCTTCATGCACCTTCACTCCTCCAAAATGGAACCAACGTATCATCAACACTATCAGAGAGCGCACAAGGGTAAGTCCAACACCCCCCCATCTTTCTCTCTCTTCACCGACCTCGTCCTCAACCCTCTCTCTCACATTCTCTCACACACCTCCCCTCTCATCTTTCATTTCCTCCTCCCACCAGGTCACCACTCCTACTCGTCCAATCTCTTCTCTCAAGCACCACTACCACAACCAGGCGCTTCTCTTCCCTACCACCACACTCCTTCCTCTCCATGCCAGCCCTCTCTCCAACAATGGCTCATGGAAACATTATTGAATGGAAGGTAAAAGAAGGCCAGGAAATAGCTCCCGGAGATGAACTTGCTGATATTGAGACTGATAAGGCTACTCTTTCTTGGGAAAACCAAGATGATGGCTTTATAGCACGAATTTTAGCTCCAGATGGGTCTAAAGATGTTCCAATAGGCACCCCTCTTGCGGTACTAGTTGAGGAAGAAGGGAGCATAGCTGCATTCAAACACTTTACAGTATCCAGTAGTGAAGGAGAAGGAGAAGTAAAAGCAACTGAGGATTCTTTTTCCTCATCATCTGCAGATGCATCATCATTAACAAAGGCTACTGCAGGAACTCGTAACAGTTCTGGTGGAGGGTCAGCAATAAAAGCTGATCCAGATAGGGTTGGCCCTGCAGTAAGAAAACTACTGAAAGAACATGGCTTTTCAGTGAACGATATCACCCCAACTGGACCTAGAAATATTCTTACTAAGGGAGATGTACTGCAAGCAGCTCTATCTGGTGTTAAACCAGGTGTAGTATCATCATCATCATCATCTAAACCGTCTGCTGCTGCTCCTACGGCAGCTGTAGCTCAACAAAAACAGCAGCCATCACCAAAAGCATCACCAAAAGAGACAAAGCCAAAGTATATAGACATCCCAAATTCCCAAATACGAAAGATTATTGCGCAAAGGCTACTGCATTCCAAAGAGAGCATTCCCCACCTATACCTCACTGCCAACATCAACCTCCAACCAGTCACCAAACTAAGAGAACAAATGAAGAAAAAGGGAGAAAAGGCCTCTGTCAACGATTTCATCATCAGAGCCGCTGCCAAAGCACTCGCCACAGTACCAGGAGCTAACGCCGCTTGGGATACCAATGCTGAAGAAATCAAGCTGCTGAAGGATGTAGATGTGTGCGTAGCAGTCGCAACAGAAGGCGGGCTGATGACACCTATAGTAACGAGCGCAGACCGAAAACCATTGGCGCAGGTATCAGCCGATGTCAAGGACCTAGCGACAAGAGCTCGTGCGAATAAACTAAAACCTGAAGAATTCCAAGGTGGGTCGTTTTCCATATCTAATCTGGGGATGTTTGGTATCGATGAGTTTTATGCTATTATCAACCCTCCACAGGCTGCTATCATGGCTGTAGGAGGGGCAAGACAAGTGGCCTTACCTGGGGTTGTTGGTAGTGGTGGTAATAATAAGAAAGGAGGGGGAGGGGGACCAGTGGTTGGTACTGAAATGACAGTGACATTATCTGCAGATGGAAGAGTGTTTGATGGAGAGGTGGCTTCTGAGTTTTTGAAGGCCTTCTCTGATGGAATGGAAAATCCCAAAGGGTTGCTGTAGAATTTTATTGTCTGATGAAGGGGGGAGAGAGAGCAGGAGAGCTTGTAAAAGTGCATAAGCAAACACGACTACTTACAAACAGTTTCCTGGCCGTTACCCCATTAATGATAGTAAAACCCAGTGAAGTCAAGTGAAGTGAAGACACATTTTATCTAAACATAAAATATTTACATCTCTGGACCCACAGGTGCAAATCTATTTTTTTCTTAACCTTTTTCCTTTCTTTAGTGTACTATCTTTACATTGCCTTCTTTGCAGCTGCCCCAGTAGCACTAACCCTCCCCAAAGCCACCAAATCATTCTGACTCGCCGTCACATTCTGCATAACCGTCACTCTCTTCTGTTCCTTCTTCCTCGCCACCTTCTTCTGCATTATCGTCATCACCGTAAATAGAAAGTTCATACTGCCCATGTAAAGCATCATTACTCCAACTACAAACACACCTCTGGATCCCCACAAATCACTCCCTCTCTCTTCAAGCTCCAGAAACCCCTCTGCTGACAACATGGCTGGATAGGTGTGCATCATCATTTCAACACCAACCATTGCTTGCAGCCCTTGCATGGCAAACAGCATTGGGTAGAGAAGCAATAGACCTTGGCTTCCTCCGCTACTTTCCCCCGCTACCACATCCATAGCACTGTTTTTACCCAGAGCTATTCTGGTGTACATGCGCCTGCGTTGGTATCTGTTTTGAAGGATGATGACGACAGCTTGGAGGCAGGCCCAGTTGAGGAACATGCGGTTGGCTTTGACGAATGATGGGGAGTCCACTGGTAGGCTCAACATGAGGATACACGTTCCAATGGACCAGTAATGATGGTGAATCCACCATGGTTTGATGAGGGAACCGTTGCACTTCAAGACGCTTTCTCTCAGAGCGGTGGCGGTGTAGAAGTAGAGTAACCAACATAAAAACATCTGAATACCGACTAGAATGACGGGGGTGAGGGTAAATGCTTCATTAGCTTCAGCCCTGGCCTTTGCCCAGGCTATTCCAAGATGTACAGTGGCTGAGAAGCAAAACATGATGTATGCTGATCTGTTTCTAAAGTGGTGATAGTCTTCCTTCAGCTTTAACGACTCATCTTTCCTAATGGAGACGACATTAGAAGAAGGGCCAATGAGGAGGTCTAAGAGCCAAGGTTTCTTCACCTTGGTATATTTTCTAAGGTCGCCACCTGGTCCATTGCCATGCAAGACTGATTGCGCATTTTCTAGTTGTTTCAACACAGTGACCCACTCTGGGCTCTCCTGGAAGCGCTGGGTGGCCTCGGTGGTGGCAATGTCTACAGCTCGTTGTAATGAGGAGACTTCTTCTGTGAGAGAGGTTTCTTCTGCTGTGATACGTCTGCTGTAGGTGTTGGCTCTTTGGCTAAGGGAGCGGGAGAGGGTGAGGATGCGTTTGGCTTCTATGATAGCGTCAATCACACCGTCTTCTGCCTGTGAAGTGGACGAGAGCGGGAGAGAGATGGACGGATGTGTGGGACAAAGGGTGAGATATCATGTATTCTATGACACGAGGTCTTGGAATTTACATAGTAGATGATGTATAGATGAGAAAACTTACGGGCATGGGTTCGTCACTATTAATATCCGTCATACTGGTTTCAGCAACTTTTTAAATGTGATCTATAGGGTTATTCCTGGCTAGTACTTTGAGCCAAAGGGGTGAAATTCAAACCAGGAACATAGGCTTGGATATTAAAGAAAGTCCCGACATTTTATCGGTGGAGATACCGCTGCCTTTTCTATTTCTTTGCCACCTCGGCTTCGTAAAGTCAGCAGGCTTTCGGCTTTCCCGCTCTTGAGCTGCATCAGCCCATTCTGGCTACACTACTTGATGCCATTCCAGAGAGCATCATCAAGCACATTTCAACTTAGAGACCTAGCTGCATTTAACCTATATATTTTCGACAACAATGGCTACTCATACCAAAGTTGCAAAGTCGGTGATGGCTGGAGCAATTCGCACTAGCAGCGTTCGTCCTAGCGTTCGCCTGCCTGTTACGTGTGCTATTCCACTCCACACCAACTCTATGGCCAATGCATTCGGGTCAAAGCGTGTCCAAGCTCACAGAGCTGCCCGTGGCATGTCCACTGTGACCTATGCCGGACATGGAGATGGCCTTAAAATAGACCTCACAGGTACGTTAATTTGAATTCGAGTCTATAGATCAGCATCCAATTGAAGAGTTCCGAGTACTGAACAACTCCAATTCCTTCCATCACAGGCAAAAAGGCTTTCATCGCTGGTGTCGCCGACGATCAGGTATGTCTTCATCCCACTGCAATTGTCATATAGCTTCCTTATTTTGATACATGGATTAGTCAAATAGTATCAACACCATCATTACATACCAATGTGCTATCAAAGGGTCTTATAAAATCCATACATAGATCAAGTTTTCCAATACATTGCCATGCCCCCCCTCCACCCACCCACACACACACGCACACAACAACCAGCCCTCTCAACTAACCCCACATCACCCCCTCCTCCACATTTACTCACGCGTTAAACAGGGCTTTGGTTGGGCTATCGCGAAGTGCTTGGCTGAAGCAGGAGCAGAAATCTCCCTTGGTGTCTGGGTCCCAGCACTCAACATCTTTGAAACTTCCTTCCGCCGTGGAAAGTTTGACGCATCCAGAAAGCTCTCCAACGGAGGCATGCTTGATTTCGCACACATCTACCCAATGGACGCTGTTTTCGACACCCCAGAGGATGTCCCAGAGGACATTGCCAGCAATAAACGTTATGCAGGCAATGAGGGTTATACCGTCTCTGAATGTGCTGCCAAGGTCGCCAAGGATTGGGGCAAGATTGACGTCGTCGTTCATTCCCTCGCCAATGGCCCCGAAGTGACAAAACCTCTTTTAGAAACCTCTCGCAAGGGTTACCTCGCAGCTATGTCTGCTTCTTCTTATTCATTTGTCTCCATGATGCAAAGATTTGGTCCATTGATGAATCCAGGTGGATCTGCCATCTCTCTTACCTACCTTGCTGCTGACAAGGTCATCCCAGGATACGGGGGAGGCATGTCCTCAGCCAAAGCAGCCCTGGAGTCTGATACCCGTGTGTTGGCCTACGAGGCAGGTAGAAAGCATCAAGTAAGGGTAAACACTATTTCTGCTGGACCACTGGGCTCTAGAGCAGCTAAAGCTATTGGGTTTATTGATGATATGATCAGGTATTCTTACGAGAATGCTCCCGTACAAAAGGAGCTGGCTGCATTGGAGGTTGGACAAGTGGCGGCATTCTTGTCTTCTCCTCTGGCATCTGCAGTGACTGGGCATACTATGTATGTTGATAATGGGTTGAATGTTATGGGATTGGCTGGGGATAGTAAAACTTTGTTGGAACGTGAAGGTTAAGGAGGAAAAGAGGAGGAGGGGAGTGTTGTGACTGAGTGTTATGATGATGATAATGATATAATGTTGTAAGAAACGAGAAGAATTTGTTCTACCATTCTTACATTTACTTTCATACTCTCTTTTTAGTGAAGCTGCCACCAATATAAGAGCCCTCATAAAAAAAAAAAAAAAAAAAAAAAAAAAAAAAAGAGGTTTTCATCAAAATCTTTTTCTCAAAAAATTTTTTCCCAGGTTTTGAAGTTTCCCGGACCTTCT
>Ga0114919_10001340_pt1 | contig 19651 bp, 14 predicted proteins | sample BlataG_FD_88682 | JGI IMG/M metagenome (GOLD analysis project Ga0114919, IMG submission 88682) | Deep subsurface microbial communities from Black Sea to uncover new lineages of life (NeLLi) - Black_00105 metaG | ecosystem: Environmental > Aquatic > Marine > Oceanic > Sediment | place: Atlantic... | reverse complement strand
TTCTTCCGTGCCGATAAAAGCCACGTTGATTGCATCGCCTCGATGGCCGGCTGATGTCGTGGTATGCCGAGGGGAACGCACCAGAGCCGGATGTCCGTCGATTGTGCCGGTTGGCGTGCCGTCGAATGGTTCGGCGGTGGCGGTCAATGGGCCCAGTGCTCCGCACATGAGCACAATCAGGAGGACAAACCCTTGCCCGCCACAACATTTTGCAGGCCGGTACAGTCGCGAACGCAATGATGACGAAGGAAAAATCATCGTGCCTCTCCCAGAAGTTTTTTTGACAGAGGGTTAACCCGCGGTCTGCAGGCGTAACCTGGTGGACAGTCTTTTTCAGCGTGATCTTGATGAACATGTTGTGGTTCATCGCGCAAAAGACGGTAGCGGAGGCAAACGCCCTTCCTCAATGCCGGCTTTGGGGCTGGAAAACAGGGCCGTTTCTTGCGGGGATACGGGCGTCGCCCACGTTCGGCACGATTACCATCACCTATCGCATGATCGCTCGCTCGGACTGCAGGAACAGCCGCATGAACGGCTCCTGCAACAGCAGTCTGGGCGGCGGATTGTCAGACAATGGACTCAAGCATGTTTTCTGCCGGAACGTGCGAAAATCTGACACTCGGACAGAAAACAGCCGTTATCCTGCGGTCTCTCTCCCGGTTTCTGCGATGTTTCTCCTGGAACAATCTCATGGTCATGCAGCTCCTTCAGTTCGTGTGTCTCTGTGGACTTGCGATTCTCACCGCCACGGCCGCTGCCGGCGAGCATCCTGAGACCGGCTTTCCCTTCACCGTTTACAAGACTGGCAAGCGAGCCGCCCGTGAGCATGCGGTCGTTGACACCAGGGTGCCGCGTGAGGGGCGGCCGGTGATCTGGCAGACGGCCCACCGTGCAGCAAGCAGCCGAGACGAACGGCAGCTGGAAGGCTGGCGGGTGCTGATCAGTCGCGGGCTTTTGGCCGAGCATACCGCGGCGACCGAAAAAGCAATCGAGCTCTTGACCAAGCAGCTGCAAGAAATCGTCCGAGTGGTGCCGGCCAATGCGGTAGCGAAGCTCAAAAAAGTACCCCTTTACCTGTCGCCCGCTTATGACGGCATTGCTGCCAGGGCGGAGTACCATCCGAACGCCGGCTGGCTGCGGGAGCATGGCCGTGATCCAGTGATGGCCAAGGCGGTCGAGTTCACCAACGTATTGATCTTCGAGGCCGAGACCCGGCGGATGCCGAACTTCGCGCTGCACGAACTGGCCCATGCCTATCACGACCGGGAACTGGCCAATGGCTTTGGGAACGCCGAGGTGATCGAGGTCTTTAAGCGGGCGCAGGCATCGGGTCGCTATGAAAAAGTGGAGCGGCAGGATGCCAACGGCAACAAGTCGATCGACCGGGCTTATGCCTTGACCAACCAGCAGGAGTATTTTGCCGAGACAACAGAGGCCTTCTTCTCACGGAATGATTTTTTCCCTTTTTGCCGTGAGGAACTCGAAATCCATGACCCTCATGCCTGCCGTCTACTCGCACAACTCTGGGGCTGCCATGCCGATTCAGCGAGGCCGGATCCACCCACTGCTGCAGCCGGACAACGTCAGGGTTCAGCAGCCGTCACTGAGTAGGTCGGCAGATGTCGGGCTGGCACCTCGAGAGCAAGCAGGTGCAGGGTGGTGACGTAGATTCGCCCGCCGTAGTGGCCCCAGCGATCCGGCCGGCTGCCGAGCGGGTCCCAGCTGCCAGCCGCCGGGCCGGTTCGCTGCTGATGCTCGGCCAGCAGATCGACCAGGCCCCGGTACCAGCGGTCCCAGCGGTCGCCGCCCGTGTGAACGAGCACCTGTGATGCGTAGTACCAGAGATAGGCATCGCGGCGCCGGTTCTCGGCCGACCCGTAGCTGGGGGCCTCGGCCAGCAGCACATCTGCCGGTCGGGCCACCAGCCGATCACCAGCCCGCACCCCGGTGTGCAGTCGCATCAACGCGCCGACCGCCGTCATGCAGCTGACCGACAGGGGTGACTGCCGCTGCTGGCTGTCTTGCGGGTTGTAGGTGTAGCGGGTGGGATCGACAGTTGAGGCCGACCGCTGGACGAGGTTCTGGACACCACTGAAGGTCTCCGGGGCCACCGGAACACCGGCCAGGGTGCCGGCCCGCAGGGCCACCAGCATCCAGCCGCTCACCGACAGGTCAGAGTCGATGCCGGGCACGTACCGCCAGCCACCGGAATTGTGCTGGCTGGCCGAGATGAACTGGCAGGCCTTTTCGGCAGCCGGCCGCACCCGTTGATCACCCGTCATGCCAACGGCCTCGCAAAGGGCCATCGTGGCGATTGCATGGCTGTACATCCAGCCGCAGCTATTGGAGAGGGGGTCGGCCTGCAGGTAGAGATCGCCATTGGGCTGTTGCACCGCCAGCAGCCATTCGATGCCGCGGCGAACGACATCGCGGTAGGGGCCGGCAAAGTGATCGTGGCCGGCGCCGAGAAAACTGAGCAGTGCCAGCCCCGTCGCCGCCGTGTCACAGGTCAGCCGCGGTGCAGCGGTTGGGGGTGAGCCGGCAGCGCGGGCCAGACTCCAGCGGCCGTCGGCCTGTTGCGACCGGGCCAGAAACTCAAGGCCCCGTTCAATCATTGCGTCGGCCTGGATCAACGCCTCACGGTCGGCCACCTTGGCTGTTGCGGCCGCCATCCGGCGGTCGGCCAGCCGGCCGGCAAAGGCATCGGCAACATCCCGCACCCGACCATCAGCCGGCAGGGCGGCGGCGGCGATCCGGTCGAGAGGAGGTCCGGCCGGGCCCGATCCGCCCCCCGCTGCGTTGGCTGTCAACCGGCCGCTGCGAAGCTGTTCAACGGAAACGGACAGGCCCTCTTCGTCATCAGCTGCCGCGGCAGCAGCAGGAAGGCCGCGGGCTGTGGCAATTGCCGGTCCCCGCGTGGCGAGCATCGCCAGCCGGCCGCCGGCCGCCGGCGCGGGCTGCAGGCCGGGGGCGGCTGCGGCTGCCGATGAAGCTGGCCCACCGCCGGTGTTGCTCAACTGCTTGGCGGTGGCTGCGGCTCCAGCGGGTGATTCGGCCATTGCCACCAGATCACCTCGTCTGGTCAGGCCGGAAGCCGTTGGGGTCGAGCCGCCCGGTCTGCCTGTCGACGGTCCTTCCGACCGCTCCGGCCGCCCGCCTGTTGCGGCATTGTCCTGTTGTATGGCATTGGCGGTCTGATCAGCTGCTTGATTGGCCGCTTGCATCCCAGCGGCTCTGCTGGCTGTCAGGCTTCCGGATGGGCGAGTCATGGTGCCGCTGAGCCGGGGGCGAATCGTCAATGGCTGAGGAGCGAATGGTGTGGCTTGCCGGCCCGCGGGGACGGCTGCGTCGGTGAGTGGCTCGGCCTTCACGCTACTGGCAGCATTGGCGACAGCGACAGTCGGTCGTCCCGGCCGCGGTTTGGCAACAACGGTTGGCTGGGCGGGCTGATTCGAGCGGTCGGTTCTGGCAGCTGGCCCAGCTGCGAGCCGCTCAAGCAGCAGAGCTTCACGAGGTCGCCACTGGCCGGTCACTGCCTCAGTGAGCGGGGTGGAACGGTCCGGCAAGGCCGCTGCCTGTGGCCGTACCGGAGTCACTGCCGGAGCCAGATCGGCTGCCAGCGGGGCGACGGCGGTTGCGAGCGAGTCTGTGGCTGGAGCGGCTTGTGCTGCTTGCCGATTGAGTGATTGGGTGGCGGCTGGCTTGTGCTGCTGCGCACGGGTGCGGGCAGCCGACGCAATAATCGGCTGAGACTGATCGGGCAACTGCCGCTGCGACGGCCGCGGTTGGCTTGCCGGTAACTCGGGTGTTGGCCTGATCGGTTGAACCGCCGGCTGGGCAGCCGGCAGCTGCAGAGGCTTTTCAAAAGCCTGCTTGCGGCTGGTGGAGGCCTTGGGCACTCGCAAGGAAAAGTCTGCCTTTCGCCTGGGTGACCGCGGCCGTGGGGACGTCGGCTGTTCGCCCAGTGGGCTTGGGGTGATGTCCCCAAGCTGGAGTCGGGTGAGACCATGAAACAGCAGCGAGTGCAGGGCAAGGCTGGCCACGGTCGCCGCCAGGAGGCGGCGGCCGCTGAGACTGCGACGGGAAGGGGCGGAACTCATGGCAGATCACCTTTCAATCCCGGATCCGCTTCTTGTCCCGAATTCCCTTCTTCCGGATTCCCTTCACTGGCCGACTGCACCTGATAGTCCTCAATGCCGGCGGCGACGCAGGCATCCATCACCGCCACCACATGCTTGTGGGCCGTCTCCTCATCGGCCCTGAGGATCACCGTCTGCCGGTCGGGGTTGTCGGCCGCCGACTGGACCAGCAGCCGCTTCAGCTCATCCAGCCCCACCGGCTGCACCCCGGCATAGACCGTGCCTCCCTGGTCAATGGTGATCACAAACTCCCGCGGCTGGCTTGTCAGCGGTTTGGCCGCCGCTGCCTGGGGCAGCACCACGTCGAGAGAGCGGTCGTCCTCGTCAAGCTTGCTGGCGACCAGAAAGAAGATCATCAGCAGGAAGACGATGTCGATCATCGGCGTCAGCTCAAGGCCGCTGGCGAGTCGTCCCTTGTCGATCTTGACGCTCATGCCGATCGCTTTCGCGTGGTGGGGTCGTGGCGGGTTGGCTGCGGGGCTGTTGTCTTCACGCCGGTTTGGTCAGACAGTTGGCTCATGATGACGCCGGGGCCACCACTTCGGCTGGCACTGGCGGTGGGCCACCGCGGCGTTGAACGGGGGCCTTCCCGGTGAGCTGTTCGACGCTCAGCCGCCCCTTGTGTTCGTACCGCTCCAGGGCCGGCACGATGACTGCCACGACTGCGTCGACCGCCCGAAACCCCCGGAGGATTTTTCCTTCGAGAAAGTGGGCAAGCATCGCCGCCGGAATTGCCACGCAGAGCCCGGCGAAGGTAGTGATCAGCGCGACGTAAATCCCTTGGGCCAGCTCCGCTGCCCGGTTGGCCCCGGCGTCGAGGGTGGCCGTGGTATAGAAGGCGATGATCATGCCCTGCACCGTGCCCAGCAGGCCCAGCAGCGGCGTCACCGAGACGGCCAGGCTGATGGGGCGAATGTTGGCGTAGAGCCGGGAGGCTTCGCTTTCTTTGGTGACCTCGATTGCCCGGTCGATTTCAGGTAGCGGGCGGCCAACCTTTTCGAGCATGGCCATCGTCACCGTGGCGGCCACCGAGCCGTGCCGCTGACAGGCCTGGTAGGCAACGCAGGGGTCGAAGGGCCGGGCGGCGGCTGCGGCGGCAAGTTCGGTCTGCAGCGGCCGTGGCACGAACCGGCTGCGGCGGAGGGCGATAAAGCGTTCGATGCCAAAGGCGACCACGATCACCGACATGATTGTGATCGGCCACATCATGAAGCCGCCGGCCAGAAAGAGCTGCCAGAGGGTCTGGATGCGGTCGAGGCCGAGACTGTTCACTGGGTCGGTTCTCCTGCTGGGGACTGCTGCACGGTGAGGGCATCGAGTCGGCGGCGGGCCGTGGCAGCCTGCTCGCAGTCGGGATACCGCTGAAGCAATTCGGCATAGAGTTTCTCAGCCTGCTCGGGTCGCTTGAGCACTTCAAAGCAGCGGGCGGCTTCGTAGGTGGCCTGAGCCTGCCAGAGCTGATAGGCGGCCGGGGCGTCAGTTTCACCGAAGCCGTAAGCCACCTTGAAGAAGGCCTTGATTGCCTCCTTGTGCTGGCCCTGCTCAAACAATACCTCGCCCTCCATGAAGCGGGCCCGAGCGGCCAGTTCCGACCGGTCGGCTTCAGCCACCAGCCGATAGTCGGCCACCGCTCGATCGAGTTGACCGAGATTCTGCCGGGCCCAGCCCGCCGCATAGCGGGCGGCAGTGGCCTGTGGGCTTTCGGGATCGAGGGCGAGCAGCCGCTCAGCGAAGGCGAGGCTCTGCTTCCAGTCCTTGGCGGCTGCGGCAGTTTCAGCAGCCCGGATGAAGCTGGTGGCCTGCAGCTCAGGCGAGGAAAGCGCTGCTGGGTCGGCGAGCGCTGTTTTGAAGGCTGCGAGGGCTGCTGCCTGCTGCCCATCACCAGCCAACGCCTGGGCCTTGAGCGCCCGGGCATCGGCTGCCAACGGGCCTGATGGTGCCGCGTTGAGCTGGGCCGCGAAGGCTGCCGCCGCCGGGCCCGGCTTGTCCTGCATCAGCTGCGTCCAGCCGAGCTTGTGGTGGGCCTGTTCCAGCAAGTCGCCGGCCGCCTGCAGCCGGGGTGCAGCTGCGATCGCCTGCTGGTAGGCCTCGGCCGCCTTCGGCCAGGATGCTGCGGCGTACGCGGCCTCGCCAAGCTGCAGCCAGGCATCGGCAGCGGTAGGACTCTGGGGAAATTGCTTAACCAGCCGCTTGAAAGTCAGGCTGGCCGCGGCCTGGTCGCCACCGAGCGATTCGGCGATGCCCAACTGAAAGAGCACCCGGTCGGCCGCCGGCAGGTTGGGGGTGTCACTGAGCGCCTTTCGCAGGCTCTCTGCCGCCGCTGCGTACTGCTTGAGCCCCAACAGGCAGAGCCCCTCAAGCAACCGCGCCTCGCCACGGGCAGCCGCATCAAGGCGGGCTGCAATCGCTGAGTCGTTGGCGAGTACCTGCCGGGCATCGGCCAGTCCACCGGCATATTCGCCAAGCCGCTGACGGACATCGCCCCGCGCCAGGATCGCCGAGGCGGCCGCCGTACTGTCTGGAAAACGGTCGATCAACGTGCTCCAGGCCTGCTCGGCTGCGGTCAGGTCGCCCGCCGCTTCGTGACACCAGCCGGTTGCCAGCAGGGACCAGGCAGCCAGGCTGCCGGTTGGCTTGGCCTTCACGCTGGCGGCATAGGCGTCAATCGCGGCGGCCACGTCGTCCGGCTGCTGGAGCTGGCCGAGCCGGTACCAGGCCAGATCGGCCTGCGGGCCCGCGGGAAACTCCTCAAGGCACTGCTTTACGGCTTTGATGGCGGCTGGCACATCACCGGCTTCACGCTGGGCCCGGGCCAGCAGCAGCCAGGCCTCCTCGCGACGGGACCAGTCGCGGTGCTGTGCAAGCAGCTTGGTCAGCAGGCGGGCCGCGGCGGCGGGCTTGTCAGTCTCAAGCAGGGCCTCGGCCTGGATGGTTTCGATGTCGCGAATGGCTGCAGCGGTGGCGGTTTTGACATAGCGATCACGGAACCGCTCGACCTGCTTGAGCGCTGCTGCGGGCTGTTTGGCGTCAAGCCTGGCCAGCGCCAGCATGGAAACGGCTGCGGCTGCGGCCGACGTATCGGGGTGTTCAGTCGCAAGGCTTTCGTAGGAGGTGATCGCTTCGTCCTGGCGGTCAGGCAGAGCCCAGAGGGCATCGCCCCGATCAAGCATGAGCTGTGCGAGTGAATCAGCCGCCGGCTGCGGCGGCTGGTTGGCCAGCCCGCGGTCAATTGCCGCCAGTGCCTCCGCCGGCCGGTCGGCCTGTAACTGCCAGGTGGCCACCAGGTGCGCGGCGTCAAGCGTGGCAGCGGTGGGCCGGTCGAGCAGGGGGCTCAGGGTTGCGACTGCGCTGGCGGTCTGCCCGGCATTCGCCTGGGCTTGTGCTGCTGAAAGCATCGCCTGGTCGGCCCGCCCTCGATCGGTCTCGGCAGCAGCCAGCTGCCGGTAGCTGGTCGCGGCAGCCTGCCAGTCGGCCGCCTGCCACTGGAGATCGGCCCGTCGCCCAAGGGCGGCCAGCTGCCGGGGGCCGTTCGCTGCGGCCAGCGGCTGCAGCAAGGCAGCTGCTTCAGCTGGACGTCCGGCAGCCGAAAGCGAGTCGGCCTGCCAGATGGTGACATCAGCGCTGAGCGGATGGTCGGCGAATTGTGAGGTGAACTGGGTAAAGACCGTGACGGCCTCAGCGGGCCGGCCGAGTTCCGCCAGTCCCACGCCAAGTGCATAGAGCACCTCGGGCAGCCGCTTGGACCCGGGGTACTGCTTGGCAAATCGTCGCCAGATGACGACCGCCTCGTCCCGCTTGCCAGCCTGCCAGGTGGCCTCTCCCAACAGATGCTCGCCACTGTCGGCCTCGGGGTGATCGGGATGCTGGGTGAGAAAGCGTTGCAGGCTTCCAGTTGCGGCCGCGAAGGCCTGCGGCGTGCCGGCTGCCTGGGCAGCACGGAAGCGGCCGCGGGCAAGCTCCCAGTGAGCGGCGGCCAGGGTGTCGGCATCGGCAGAGCCTGCGGCCACCTGGGCAAGCGTTTTTTCAGCAGCCGGCCAGTCACCCAGCTTGAGCTGGCAGATGCCGAGGTAGTAGCGGGCCTTGGCGGCCAGCGGGTCGCCTGGATGGTTGGCGAGCAGGCTCTGCCACTCTTCGGCGGCAAGGTCCCAGGCTTCCCGGTTCTGCAGGGCGGCGGCCGACGTGTAGGCAGCCCGTGCGGCCGGTGACGACTCGGCGGCCGGGGTGGGCCGCGGCGTGGAAAAAGCCACAAGCAACACGCCAGCCAGGATCAGCCACAGCCGACCGATCTGACCCATGCGACGGTGAAAGCCGCCCGAGAGTGCCGACATCGAGTCACCATCGGAAAAGACGTTCGTGCGACGGCGGACACGCCGCCGTTTCAACCGTTCAGTCTACGAATCGGTTCGCCCTGATGCACTGTCAGGTTCGCCCTTTTTTGGCTCTCAAAGACACGGATCCGCTGGTCTTTTGAGGGCGAATGACTGTTCGCTGAACTCGGCCTGCCAGGTACGGTCCCCGCGCGTTCGCCTGCATCTAACTGCCTGAGGCGGCTCTGATCGTTCAGTCCTGAGCTGCCAGCAACGCTTTGGCGGCGGAGGCGATCGCGGCGCGGTCGCGTTCCTCGACTGGGCTGAGCAGCGGCAGCAGCGGGCCGGTTGGGGCGATGCCCGCGGCAGCCACCGCCTCGTGCAGGACCCGGATGGGGTTGATGCCGTTGCGGAGATCCTCGAGTGGTTCGAAGACTCTTCGAATGCTTTCCGCCTCGTCCCAGTCCCGACGGCGAATCGCCTTCAGGAGCGTCTGCGAGAGGCCCGGGGCGATGCAGCCACAGCCGGTCGTGAAGCCGCCGAGGCCGAAGTCACGGAGATGAATGATCGCCGGCTGTTCACCGATGCCGCTGATAATGGTTGCCGGATCGACCAATCCAACCAGCTCCCGCAGGTAGGAATCGGCAGCAGGGTCGTCACGCACGGTGGCGTACTTGATCGCACTGATCAGCCCGTCGGCGCAGAGCCGCGCCGCATCAGCCGGCTCGATGTATCCGTCATGCTTGATGTAGAGCAGGGCGGGGACACCGGCGGCCTCAACAAACTTTCTCACACCGGTGGCGACGCCGGCGCTGGTCGTGATGCCCTGCTGCGGCAGCACCATCACCGTCTGAAAGCGATGCTGACGGATCACCTTGGCATGGTCCAGCAACAGGCCATAGGTCGGCCCGGCTGCAGGCACGACAATCGTCTCGGCGCTGGCCGTTTCGGCGAGCATGCCCAGCAACGGTTCGTACTCGGCCAGCGGCAGATGATAGATGTTTGCATTGCCGCCGTAGAGCAGCAGCGACACGCCGCCGGCTTCGATGTGGCGGATGATCTGCTGATTCGCGGCCGGATCGATCGTGCCGTCGGCAGTCCGGGCCAGCGGCGGCACGGCCATGACCGAGCGTTCCAGGTGGGCGGTGGTGAGGGCGGGGGCGGTGTTCATGGGGGTGATGGCGTGTAAGAGTGATCGGGAGCGGTGATTGGGTGGCTGGTGCCGGCCGCTCAGAAGATATCAGGCTCACGGGTTGGGCCACCCCGCTCGAGAAACCGGAAGTCACAGCCCTGGTTGGCCTGGGTGGTCTGGTCGAGAAACAGCTGGCCATAGCCCCGGGTGAACCGTGGCTCAGGCGGCGACCAGCCGGCCAGCCGCCGGGCCAGTTCAGCCTCGTCAACCAAAAGGTCAAGCCGGCGGGCCTCAACATCAAGGCTCACCCGGTCCCCTGTCTGCACCACCGCCAACGGCCCGCCTGCAGCCGCTTCGGGGGCGACATGCAGCACGCAGGTGCCGTAGCTGGTGCCGCTCATGCGGGCATCGGAGATCCGCACCATATCGCGGACACCCTGCGCAAGCAGCGGCTTGGGAATCGGCAGCATGCCCCACTCCGGCATACCGGGTGCCCCCAGCGGGCCGGCATTGCGCAGAATCAGCACGTCATCGGCCGTGATGCCCTCGGCCGGCTCGTCGATGCGGGCCTTCATGTCGGGATAGGACTCAAAGACGACGGCTCGGCCGGTGTGCTTCAGCAGGCGTGGCTCGGCGGCAGTCGGCTTGATGACGCAGCCGTCGGGGGCAAGCGAGCCCCGCAGCACGCAGGTGCCCCCCGCCTGCGAAAGCGGCTTTTCAACCGGCAGGATCACTCGCTCATCGATCACCTCGGCGTCAGCAATATTGTCACCGAGCGTTTGGCCGGTGACGGTCAGGCAGTCGAGGGAGAGTTGTTGCCGAAGCCGCGAAAGCAACGCTGGTACGCCACCGGCATCGTGAAAATCTTCCATCAAAAACTCACCCGCCGGCCGCAGGTTGGTGATCACCGGGGTGGTTCGTGAGAGTTCATCAAACCGATCGAGTGGCAGCGGTACGCCGGCCCGGCTGGCCAGGGCCAACAGATGGACAATCGCATTGGTCGACCCGGCCAGGGCCATGTCGGCAACGATCGCGTTATCAAAGGCAGCGGCCGTGAGGATCTGGCTGGGCCGCAGATCTTCCCAGACCATGTCGACGATCCTGCGACCACAGGCTGCCGCCATCCGGGCGTGGGCTGAGTGCACAGCCGGAATCGTTGCTGCGCCCGGCAGGGTCATCCCCAGGGTTTCGGTGATGGCCGCCATTGTCGAGGCGGTGCCCATCGTCATGCAGGTGCCGGCCGAACGGGCAATGCCCTCTTCGAGTTGTCGCCAGACGCAGGCATCAAGGCAGCCGGCCTGTCGCTCGGCCCAGTATTTCCAGACGTCGGTCCCGCTGCCGAGCCGTTCGGTGCGATAGCGGCCGGCCAGCATCGGGCCAGCTGGCATGAAGATGGCCGGCAGATCGGCCGAGATCGCCCCCAGCAGCAGGCCTGGCACCGTCTTGTCACAGCCTCCCATCAGCACGGCGCCGTCGACCGGGTGGCAGCGGAGGACTTCCTCAGTTTCGAGCGCCAGCAGATTGCGATAGAGCATCGCCGTCGGCTTCATGAACATTTCCGACAGCGACAGCACCGGAATCTCCACCGGAAAGCCGCCCGCCTGCCAGATACCCCGCTTCACCTCCTGCACCCGCTGGGGAAAGTGGGTATGGCACTGGTTGAGGTCGTTCCAGGCGTTGAGGATCGCGATGACCGGTCGGCCCTCGGCTTCTTCGGCCGCATAGCCCATCTGCCGCAACCGGCTGCGGTGGCCAAAGCTGCGAAGGTCGTCCGGGGCGAACCATCGCTGCGACCGCAGGTCGCTCACGGAAAGCCGGTGCGGTCGGGTGGCTGTCACGAGTGGCTCCTTTGCCGGTAGTTTCGGGAAAACGGTCGCGATTGTACGCTGAGCGAGGGCTTCCTCAAGGAACACTATTGCCAATGACACCGCTTGCCATTCTTGTTGTTGCGCTGGTGATCGTGATTGGTGGCGTGCTGGTCTTTCGGCTGCATCCCTTCGTCGTCCTGATTGTGGCGGCGTTTGTCGTGGCCGGGCTGACGCCGGTGGAGCAGTCAGCGGCAACCGTGGGCCAGCGGGTGGCGGAAGGCTTTGGCAAGACGGCGGTCAGTGTCGGCATCGTGATCGCGATGGCTTCGATTCTGGGTAGCTGCCTGACGGCGGCTGGTGGTGCCCAGCGGCTGGTGACCGCCATTCAGCGGGCTGTCGGCGAGCGGCGGACGCCGCTGGCGTTACTGCTGGCCGGCTTCGTGCTGGGGGTGCCGATGTATGCCGATACCGTCTTCTATTTACTGGTGCCATTGGCCCGGGCCGTCTGGGACCGGACCGGCCGGGGCTATCTGCTCGGCGTGCTGGCGATTGTCGGTGGGGCCACCATGACCCATTCACTGGTGCCGCCGACGCCCGGCCCGCTCTTTGTGGCCGATGCGCTGGGCGTCGATATTGCCACCATGATCATGGTCGGGCTGCTCGTGGGTGGCTTGGCCGCCGTCGCAGGTTTCGGCTTTGCCCGCTGGGCGGATCGTCGTTGGCCCCTCGAGCCGACGGCGGCGTTGGCCACCGCCCGGCCTGCTGCTGCCGGGTCGCCGGCATCGCTGCCGCCCCTCTGGGGTGCCCTGCTGCCAATTCTGCTGCCGGTGGTACTGATCAGCCTGGAGTCGGCCGCTCGGTCGGCTCCGGATGTGGTTCCTGCCAGCCTGCTGCCGGTCGTACGACTGGTCGGGGAAAAAAACATGGCCCTCTCGCTGGCCGCCCTGACTGCGGTGCTGTTGCTGGTGAAGACCGGTGGGGGGCTGGCCGCAGTCCGCAGCACCATTGCCGCAGCGGTCACCGATGCCGGCAGCATCATCCTGGTGATTGCCGCCGGGGGGGCCTTGGGCGCAAGCCTGCGGCAGTCAGGGCTGGCTGAACTATCGACAGGGTTTGGTGGCGGCAGCGGCCTTGCCCTGATTCCGATCGCCTGGCTAGTCACGGTGGTGATCCGCGTGGCCCAAGGGTCGGCCACGGTGGCGATGATCACGGCGGCTGGAGTGATGGCACCGGTTGTGCTTGCCGGCAGCCTGTCATTTCATCCGGTCTATGTGGCGGTGGCAATTGGCTGTGGGTCGAAGCCGGGCATGTGGATGAACGACAGCGGCTTCTGGGTCATTTCCCGGATGAGCGGAATGAACGAAGGCCAGACGCTCCGAAGTGTGTCGCTGATGCTGGCGATCGAGGGCGTCATCGGCCTGCTGGTCACGCTGGGCCTGGCTGTGCTCTGGCCGCTCGTGTGATAGGCCAAGGCTCAGCGTCCAGCCGGAACGCTGTGCTTGCTCAGAAAATCGACAACCGGCTGGGGATCAGCGAGGCCGTGCGGATGGTGCCCTTCGCCCGGCTTGTGAATCACCAGAATTTCACCGCCGAGTTTCCGGTACCGCTGCTCAACAATCAGGGCGTTCTCTGCTGGCGGCACCACGTCATCACTGTCCCCAACCACATGCACCAGGGCAATTCCGGCTGCCGCAAGTGGCTTGAGCGTGTCGATAGGATTTCCTTGATAGGCCATTGCTGCGGCCTCATCGGGGAAGCCATAGGCGGCCAGACAGGCCGTCCAATCCTTTGGGCTGCCCCGGCCGCTCCCCTTGCCACCGGGCCAGCTTTTGAAGTCGCAGACCGGATTGTCGCCGTAGATTGCCGCGACATCGCTGGGATGCTCGGCGGCATATCGTTGGGCATAGAGTCCGCCCCGGCTGATTCCAATCAGCGCCGCGCGGTCCGCCAGGCCGCGACGCACCAGCTCATCATGAAACGCCTTCAGCTGGCTGATTGCGGCCGGTGATCCGAATGAATTGCCAACATCGAGAAAGGCATGGTGAAACCCAGCCTCAAGCAACTGCGGGGCGGCACATCGCTGGGTAAATGCATTCGGAAACATCATGCACCACGACCAGGGGTTGCCCGGCAGCGGTTCCTTCGGCTCAACCACCCAAGCCGAACGGCCCTCGAAATTGAAAACATGCCGCTGGTGTCCCTGCCATGAGTCGAGTGTTTCATTCGGAAAGGCCAGCTCGGCGGCATTCAGGGGCAGGCCCGTCACTGCCCAGCTGACGACGAGGAAAAGCAGCCAGTGTCGTGGTCTGAAAGATTGGCTCATGATGGTTTTCGGTTGTTGCACGCAGTGATTGTGAGAGCACGCCGGCTGTTGAAAGGAATGCTTGTCCCGCTGAACAGAGTACACTCCGGCTGGAGTGTCGGCAGCAGTGTCACGCACGACATTCGTTCGGCCTGTAGCGAGCAGGCTGTGGATAAAGTCTGCCGCCGCAGGATGCGGCGATCGGCACCCCCGAAAACCCGCGGCGTTTTCGGGTGTTGCCAAAGTGGAAAAAGGCCATGGATCGCTTTTTCCACAGACAGCGAGGACAGTTGCCGCAATGACAGGGTTTTGCTGAAGAAGGAATCGCAATGTCAGATCTGCATGGTCGTAATTTTATCGCTGGCACACGCTGTGATGCGGGCAACGTTCTGCAAGCAACCAGCCCCGTCGATGGCAGCCAGCTGCCGGGGCAGTTCTGCCTGGCGTCACTGGAGGATGTTGAGGCCGCAATGACGGCAGCCGCAGCGGCGGCCGAGCCGTTGGCCGGCACAACTGGTGAGCTCCGGGCCACCTTTCTTGAGCGGATTGCCAGTGAGATCATGGAACTGGGTGATGCCCTCATTGAGCGTGCCGGCCTCGAGACCGCACTGCCGGCGGCCCGCCTGACCGGTGAACGCGGCCGTACCGTCAACCAACTGAAAATGTTTGCGGCTGCTGCCCGCGAAGGGGCGTGGGTTGACGCCCGGATTGAACGGGCATTGCCCGACCGCCAGCCTCTGCCGCGTCCCGACCTGCGGCGGCTGAAGCGGCCGATCGGGCCGGTGGTGGTCTTTGGCAGCAGTAACTTTCCGCTGGCCTTCTCGGTGGCCGGCGGCGACACCGCCAGCGGGCTGTGCACCGGCAACCCAGTTGTGGTGAAGGCCCACCGGGCCCATCCCGGCACCTCCGAACTGGTGGCCGAGGCGATCCAGCGGGCGGTTGAGGCCTGCGGCCTGCCTGCCGGCACCTTCTCGATGCTGCACGGTGCCGGCAGTGAGATCGGGATTGCGCTGGTAAAGCACCCGGCCACTCGGGCCGTTGGCTTTACCGGTTCACAGGCTGCCGGACGGGCCTTGTGCGATGCCGCTGCCACCCGGCCCGATCCGATTCCGGTCTTTGCCGAGATGAGCAGTCTCAATCCGGTCTTCTTGCTGCCCGGCGGCCTCGCGGAGCGGGCAACGGAAATCGCCCAAGGCTTTGTCGGTTCGATGACCCTGGGCGTCGGCCAGTTCTGCACCAAGCCGGGGCTGGTCTTCGCCGCAGCTGGGCCGCAACTGGACAGCTTCAAGGCCGCCGTGGCTGAGGCGATCGCGGGTATCGCTCCGGCCTCGATGCTGACCGCTGAGATTCGCAACGCCTTTGAGCAGGGACGCGATGGTGTAACCGGCCAGCCAGGGACGGCCATTCTGGCCCGCTCGGCGACCGACGCTGACGCCACCCGCACCGAGGCAGCAGGCTTGGTTGTGGAGACTGATGCCGACACGTTCCTGGCCTCCCAGCGGCTGGCCGACGAGGTCTTTGGGCCTTTTGCGGTGGTCGTGGCGGTGCACTCGGCCGAGCAGTTTCAGCTGATTGCCCGCCGGCTTGAAGGACAGCTGACCGCCACGCTGCACGGCAGCTCCGCTGACCTTGCCGAAGCGGGACCACTGCTTGACCTGCTGGCTACCCGGGCGGGGCGGCTCATTGTGAACGGCTGGCCGACAGGCGTTGAGGTCTGCACCGCCATGCAGCATGGTGGTCCTTGGCCGGCCACCAGTGATGCCCGGTTCACCAGCGTCGGCACGGCGGCCCTCGAGCGGTTCATCCGGCCGGTCTGCTACCAGGACGTGCCGCAGTCACTGCTGCCTGCTGCCCTCCAGGATGGAAATCCTCTGGGCATCCGCCGGTTGGTTGAGGGCGTGCTCGACCGGCACTGAGCCTCAGGCCACCCGCGGCTCGGAGAGAGGGCCCAAGCCGGCGGCAATCAACGCCACCAGCGATTCAGCCACCAAAGCCGAGCTTGGGAGCTTTCATGCTCCGCAGCGTGAGGATCGAGCCGACTGACATGAGCGCCAGGCCGAGCCAGCGGGGCGGTTCGACCACCTTGCGGCTGGCTGTCCCCGGCCAGGCGGGACTATTGCCGGTTGGGACGGGGGCGGGCTCGTTGACGATGATCCTGCTGGAAAAGTCACTCAAGGTGAACGACTGCACCATCCGGAACTGGACGCCGGCAAAGAAGACCAACAGGCCGATCAGCAGAATGGTTTGGCGTTTCATCGCTGGATTTCCTTCCGTGAACCCAAGACGGCTCAAAGGTACAAATCGAACTGAGTGATGCGTGCCGTGCAGTCATGGCGGCAGATTGCCGGTCGTGCTGATTGCAGCGGATGCAGCAGAATTCATTGATCCCGCTGCGTAGCGCGGGTGGTTGCGGCGATGCTGTTCAGTCAGCCTGCAGCGATTGCCACGGCCGCTGCCTGGCCCATCGAGCCGAAGTTCAGCGAGATTGCCGTCCGCGGCCGGCCCGAAAGGGGGCCGTCATGGATGACCTGAATCGGGCAGTCGGGGTCGGGCGTTTCATAGTTGCGGGTCGGTGGAATGGCATCGGCCTCAACCGCCAGCACACTGGCAACAAGTTCCAGCAGGCCGCCGCCGGCACCGGCATGACCGAAGCTGCTCTTTGGTGCGGTCACGGGCGTGTCGCCCAGTTCCGCCGCAATCGCCTGGGCCTCGGCCCGGTCCATGGCAACTGTGCTTAGCCCGTGAGCGTTGACATGCCCGAGACCGGCGGCGTCGAGCCCGGCCCGGCGGAGCACTTCGCGGAGCACCATCCGAACACCCCGGCCGGTGGGTGGATCCTGCCGCTGCCGTGGTTCGCAGCGGGCGGCGGTGGCAAGCAGCCGGCTGCGAATTTGTGCCCCCCGGCGGTCGGCATGTTCCCGTGATTCCAGCACCACCACCCCGGCTCCCTCAGCGTTGACCAGTCCATCACGATCGAGGTCGAAGGGGCGACAGGCGGCCTGAAAGTCATCATTGCGTTTGGAGAGTTGGGCATTGCCCCGGGCCACCAGAGCGGTGGGATGCAGCCGCGAGCCGGTGCCGCCAGCTAGCATCACATCGGCCCAGCCCCGCTCGATAACGCTGGCTGCTTCAGCCACCGCCAGCAGCCCCGAAACATCTCCCAGCACAATCGTGTTGTTGGGCCCCCGGGCATCCTGGGCGATGGCGATGTGCGAAGCGGTCATGTTGGGCAGGTGCTTGAGCAGCCAGAGCGGATGCAGCTCTTCATGGATCGCTTCGGACCACTGCCCATACGCGAACCCACCGTCGGCAGTACGAGCCCTGCGGTAGGCCGTCTCCAGATCCTCCAGGTCGGCATAGATCATGTCGTTGCCGAAGACAACGCCGAACCGCTCCGGCTCGAGCCGATCGTTGACGATGCCCGCATCTGCCATTGCCAGATCAGCGGCGGCAAAGCCGAGTTGGATCTCACGGCTCATCACCTTGAGGCTCTTCCGCGGGCGGACGTAGAGCTTCGGGTCGAAGCCGGCAATCTGTCCGCCAAACTGAACCGTCAGCCCACCAGAATCAAACAGATCGATCGGTCGGATGCCACTCTCGCCGGCCAGCAGGGCATGCCAGAACGGATCAGCACCAATGCCGATGGGGCTGACAACACCGACACCGGTGATCACAACGTCGCGGGAATTTTCCATCATGAATTGCACGGTACAGAATATTGTCCTGTTCCCGATAGTCGGTTCCAACACTGGCCTTGCAAGATGTTTTTTCGACGCCACCTCAGGGCCGCCGGGGGTGGGCCTCCCGCCAGTCTGACGGCCGAAGCGGGTCGTTTGCAGCCCAAAGTCCACGGCGATTCCGGCGGGCGGCCTGCTGGGCATCCAGCAGATCGGCTGGCGGGGTGAACCGGTCATAGACCCAGGCGTGGCCTTCGGCGACCAGTTCGCGGTTGAGGTTGCGGTGGTCAATCCAGAGGGTGCCCAGCAGCCGGTCGTACTGGTCGCGGCCGTGCGGCTCCAGCCGGACGGGCTGTCCCCGCACCTTCTGTGCAAGCGCTGTGCGGGCCTCCCGGCCGTGGGGCTGGCGGTATTCCGGAGCGTCGATTCCTAGGAGACGAATTCGTTCCTCGCGGCCGTCTGCCGCCACAGCCGTGACGGTGTCGCCATCATGTACCGTTTGAATGGTCCAGGCTTCAGCTGGCGGCGCACTAGTCCGGGCCGGAAAGCGGTCGCGGAGCAGGCCTGCCAATGTCAGCACGATGATCAGCCCGATCAGTCGCAGCAGCCGTTTTCGCGAAAGCTGACGAGCAGGCTGTCGAAATGATGACCAACGAGACACGAGAGTTTGTCTGGGGACCGGGAAGGCAGCTGGTTCGGCCCTGGTGACGTTGGGCCCCTGCTCTTCACTATAGCTGGCCTGCAACTGCCCCACTCGGTCAGTGAAAGTGGCTTGAGACCGTGCCACTCATCAGCCGGGACGCCGCCCCGGTCCGCCCCGGCCAGGTGAAAGCCCAAGCTGTTCACGGCGCTCGGTTATGGCCCGACGATACTCAGTTTGGCGGGCTCGTTCTTCTGGTGAACTTGCATCGATCCGTCGCTTCATCCACTCGTTTCGGCTGTCTTCAGTACGGGGTCCCCTTCGTCGTCCAGGTTGATCTGTTGGTCCTTGCTGGGGTCCGGCACGACGTTGTGCTTCGCCGGGGTTGCCGCCTTCTCTGCCGGGGCCAGGTCTGCCACCAGGGCTAGGTCTGGCATTGGGTCCGGTTTGCGGATTACCCGGACGGTCATTCTGACCGCGGGCGGCGCGCTCTGCCATCCACTGTTGCCGGCGGGCCTCTTCGGCCTTGATGCGTCGGTCGAGTTCAGCTTTCCGTTGATCTGGAGGCAGTGCGAAATAGGAGCCGACTGAGGCGCGTTCCCGGGCAGAAAAGAGCCGGCCCATCTGTTGGCGAACCTGATCACGATAGGACTCGGGAACATTACGCATCTTCTCAAACAAATTGCCCATGTCGGTGCGGCCGCTGTCATAGGGAATTTCATTCCGGGCCATTTTGGCCAGCCGGGCGACCTCTCCATCGACCAGGGTTTGCAGTTCAGCCACAGCCGCTGGTGGTGCGAAGAAGCCGCCCCACCAGAGCAGCAGACCGGTGGGAAGCAAAAGCACTGAGAGAGCCTGCACGGTTCGACGTAGCCAGCGTCGTTTGCCCGCTGGTTCTTCGCCACGGTGCCGTCGGACGGTCTCCCGAATCAGCTGTCGGGTCGCTGATGATTTGGTCACTGATCGGCTCTCATTCTTTCTGGAGGGGGAAAAGTGATTGCGGTGGGGGCAGCCCTGCCCGACCTGTGGCAGCAGGCCGTTTTTTATGAAACGGCCAGGTGGCCACCCGGTTGCGGCCGATTCGGGTAGCCTGAAAAAAGCGGCCAGATTGGCCGGTGGCCGGTGGAACCAGAGGGTTTGGTGCCGGTTGCCCGCCGTTGGCGGCGGCCTGGCGGGCGGCAGGAAGAAGAATCATGCGGTTTTTTGTCGGCATTCTGGCATCGGTGGTGAAGACCCGGCGGCAGCGGCGGAACCTGCGGCTGCTTGGCTGGCTGGGGCTGTTCTTCGTCCTGATGCTGGGCAGCTACAGCATTCTCTTTCATTGGTTGATGGCTCGCGAGGGCCAGAGCCATTCCTGGGTGACAGCGGTCTATTGGACCTTCGTCACGATGTCGACGCTTGGTTTTGGTGACATCACCTTCCAGTCCGACGCCGGTCGGCTGTTTACGATCGTGGTGCTGATGTCAGGCACTATCTTTTTGCTGGTGCTGCTGCCCTTCAGCTTTATCCAGTTCTTTTTCCTGCCCTGGATGGAGGCCCAGGAGGCGTCCGGCACGCCCCGGAGTCTGCCCGTCACCGTTCGGGGCCATGTGATCCTCACACAATTGAAGGCGGTGGAAGAGTCACTCATCAAGCTGCTGGTGGCC
>Ga0114919_10001336_pt1 | contig 19661 bp, 14 predicted proteins | sample BlataG_FD_88682 | JGI IMG/M metagenome (GOLD analysis project Ga0114919, IMG submission 88682) | Deep subsurface microbial communities from Black Sea to uncover new lineages of life (NeLLi) - Black_00105 metaG | ecosystem: Environmental > Aquatic > Marine > Oceanic > Sediment | place: Atlantic... | reverse complement strand
GCAGCACGTCCAGCAGGTTGTGCACCCAGTCCGGCTCGTCGATGCAGCGCATGATCAGGTCGGTTATGTTCATCAGGCAGCACGCGTGCTGCCAGCAGCCGGCCTGGTCGCCCCAGACGAACCCGCGGAGAATGCCTTCGTCGCCGACCTCGTCGTGTGCCTGCCGGATCGGCTCAAGCTCCAGCTCGGGGGCGGGCATGTACTTGCGGATGGTCTCGACGTCCTCATCCCGCTTGATGAGGTACTCGGTGATCCACGTCGTCTTGCGGTCGCCGGCCGTCTTGTACGTCAACGCGCCGTCGGGCGTGGTGATGGTGTGATGGGCGATGCGATCGTTCGGGTCGCTGCTGACGACGTCGACTTCGTCGATCCACTCGGCCGTGTTGACCTTCGAGAAATCCGCGTCGACCAGCCAGAACTGCCCCATCGACTGGAAGTACTGCACCTGTGCGTCCATGCCGAACTTGCGAAAGGCCTGCTGCGGCGTGATGCCGCCGAGGTACTCATCGAGATGGTACCCCTGCCACTGGTGCACGCTGACGGGCAGCCGGTCCGGCTTGCCGCCGGTTAGCGCCGTCATCAACCGCTCTTTCGATGTCATCGCCGCGCTCCTTTGCTCTCACCGACGTGCAAATCCGGCCGCCAGAAAGCCATCCGCCCAACCGGCCCCCGCGGACGCGACCGACCGGCCTGCACCGGCCTGCACGCCAAACTACACCAATCCCGCCGATTCTTCAACGGTAGTGCGCCCCGGCGAGGGCGCCGCGCCCGCGCAGTACGGGCGGCTGTCGCGGCCACTGGACAGCGGGCACCGGCCCAACTACCATGCGCCGGCGTCGCGGCGGGTGCGGAAGGCCGGCCGACGCCTCGCCGCGGGTGGCACAGCTTGCTCGGAGGCCGTGTTTGCCGGTTCGCTGCTACACGGGCTGACAAGCAGCCCGTGCCACCCCTGTCCTACGCGGAGATATGTCATGAGAGCGGGAGCAACCCTTCGACAAGTTCAGGACAACTCCCACACGGGAGATGCCAGATGAGAGCTGGAGCAGCCCAGGTCGACATCACGCCCCTGGCGGACGTGCACCACACGCTGGAGAAGAACTTCCTGAACCAGTTGCACTGGCGGACGGCGATTGACCCGCTCCGTGCCAAGGCGCTGGTGCTGGAATCTGACAAGCCCTTCGACGGCGCTCAGGGCAGGAAGAAGCTGTGCATCATCGCGGCGGAGCTGAACTCGATCGACAATCGCTGTCGGGATGAGCTTCGCCGGGCCGTTGCCGAAAAGTGCGGCATCGAACCCGAGGCCGTGATGTGCCACGCCCACCAGAACCACTCCTGCCCGCAGCTCGGCTATGCCAAGAAGACCACGGAGTTCTACCGCAAGCCCGAGGCGTTCTGGGAGGAGCTGTCGACCGGCGACGACCGCTACCGCGAATACGCGATGGAGCGGATTATCGGCGCCGTCGAGCAGGCAAACGCCAATCTCGCCCCGGCCAAGCTCGGGGCGGCCAGTGGCGTGGAGGCCCGAGTGGCCTTCAACAGACGGATGATCATGAAAGACGGCGGCGTCGGCATGCCGCTGTTCATGGATCGCAACCAGTATCGCTACATGGAAGGCCCTATCGACCCCGAGCTCGGCGTGGTCTGCATCCGCGGCGAGTCGCTGGCGCCGCTGGCGATGCTGCTTTCCTACACGGCCCATCCGGTAAACCTGCACCCAAAGCGGATGGAATACGTCATCTCGGCCGACTGGCCCGGCGCGCTGGCGGCCGAAATGAAGGGCATCTACGGCCAGGCCTGCACGCCGCTCGTGCTCAACGGCGCGTGCGGGAACATCAACCCCTGGGACCCGTGGGACCCTAACTTCGTCCGCGACCACAAGCGCATGGGCCGGACTCTCGCCGGCACGGCCGAGCTGGTGATAGACAACATCCAATACACCGGCGACGTCGAGCTGGACTGGGCCGTCCGGCACGTGCAAATCCCCTGGCGCGACGAGCCCGGCGAGGAGTTGGACAGCGCCTTGGCGTTTCTCAAAAAGCACCCCGAGCCCTTCTGGGCCGACGAGACGCACCGGGCCGTGGACCCCGAATGGACGGGCGCGGCCATGCGTGTGGAGACCCACCTGCTGGCGGAAAACGAAAAGACCTACGAGTACGAAATCCAGGTGCTGCGCCTGGGCGAGGTGGCGATCGTGGGCCTGCCGGGCGAGCCGTTCGTCGAGGCCGGCCTGGAGATCAAGATGGCCTCCCCCGCCGCCTTCACCTACGTCGCCCACATGCCCGCCTGGCCGGACCCGAGCTACCTGCCCACCCGTCGCGCCTTCGACAACGGCGGCTACGAGACCATGTCGCACGTCTGCCGCCTCGAACCAGGCGCGCTGGAGACCATCACGGCCGAGGCCATCGACCTGCTCAAGGAGATGTTCAACGCATGAACGACCAATCGAATCGACCGGCCCTCATCGACATTTCCGATCAGACAGACCGGCACGTGATCATCGCCGCCGGGACGGAGGAGGTGTATCAGGGCCATCCGACCACGCTGCTGATGCCGGACGGTCGCACCATGTTCTGCGTGTGGTCCGTCGGGCACGGCGGGCCGTGCGGGCCGATGGCTCGCAGCGACGACGGCGGGCTGACCTGGACGCGGATCGACGAGCAGATGCCCGAAGGCTTCACCAAGCACGAGAACTGCCCCAGCATCTACCGCCTGGTCGACCCAGCCGGCGTGGAGCGCCTGTGGGTCTTCTCGGGCGCACCGAAGATGCCCCGCATCCTCAGCGAGGACGGCGGGCGAACGTGGCGCGAGCTGCCGCCGCTGGGCTTTGAGTGCGTGATGGCCTTCAGCAGCATCGTCCAACTGACCGACGGCCGCTACCTGGGCATGTTCCACAACGGGGCCGACAGCGAGGACCGCTTCCCGCTGGTCGTCTTCCAGTCGCTCACGGCCGACGGCGGGCTGACGTGGTCCGAGCCGCAAGCGGCGACACCCGCCAACGTGGAGAAAAACCCGTGCGAGCCGTTCGTCTTTCGCTCGGACGATGGCGGCGAGCTGTGCTGCCTGATGCGGGAGAACACGCACCAGGAGCTGAGCCTGGTGATGTTCAGCTCCGATGAGGGAGACTCGTGGAGCCGGCCCGTCGATTCGGCCTGGGCCCTGACCGGCGACCGCCACGCCGGCGTGCAACTGCCGGACGGCCGGTTGGTGATTGCCTTCCGCGACCAGGCGCCGGACAGCGACACGCGAGGCCACTTCGTCGCGTGGGTGGGCACGTATGACGACATCCGCCGCGGCCGGCGGGGCCAGTGCCGCGTCAAGCTCCTGCACAGCTTCGCCGAGAACGTCTGGGACTGCGGCTACCCGGGCATGGCCCTGCTGCCGGATGGCACGATTGTGGCGACCACCTACATCAAGTATCGTCCGGGGCCTGAGCAGCAGTCAGTGGTTTCCGTGCGATTGAGCATAGATGAAATCGATGCAATGCCGTAGACGGAGGGGCGCAATGAGTGGACTGCGGCGCCTCACCAGCCCGTGGCCGGCACAGTCGAACACGGCGCTGAGGTGATAGAAAGCCAGGTCGTCAGCAGGCCAGGAGCACCGGACGACGAGCATGGGGAGGCCGATAGGTTGCTGCTACCGCCTGCCTGCCCGCTGCTCGTTGCCGGGTTGCGGCTTGTTGAACTACGCCCTTCTTGCATCCACTCAAACCGGCCGATGACGCCATTCAAGCATTCGTTCACGCAAGCCACTAGGAAGCACAATAGACCCGCGGGCAGAACCGTTTGAACGCCCCAACACTATTCCTCGAGTTTCGTCAACTTGCTCCACCCGGATTCCCCAAGAACCTGTACGGCTAGGCGTTTGTCTCCCGGCGAGAACTGGCCATGCGTTTCGACAGACACGGCCAATCGCCCTGACGGCATCAACGTCAGAATGGCATTGTCGATATCGAACCGTCCACGTTCCTGGATCGGCTCCGGTCGTGTCCACGTTTGTCCGTCATGGAACGCATGCCAGCACTTGTAAGGGAAGAACCCCTCGATCGGTCCATAAGCCTCATATGGTTCGAGAGGCGACACGTAAAGAACGTGGATCCGCCCTTTGGCGTCAACCGCCACGTCCAGACACCTGATTCGCACACCCGAAGCGAGTATGGTCGGCGGCGAGAAGCTCCTCCCATCGCTCGTAGCGACAGCGACCTTCTCGCCCTGGGTGCCGTCAAATCCGCTCCACACAACCGTTAGCCGCCCGTCAGGCAACATCGCCGCGGCTTGATGGTTGATGAATTCCCACTCAGGGCCTGCAAATCGACTCGTCTCTATCCTCTTTTCGGCCTCCGTGTGCCAACAGGCCCTTGAGTCGTCCTTCAACCGGACAATTGGCACAAACCATTCGACTCCGCCTGATCCGACTACTCGTAGCGGTTCCCAATAGTTCCGTGTCAGCCTCCCCCGATCCTTCAGAATCGATGAAATCTCGTCGCTCGAAAGCCTGATGTCTTGGGTCCGCCATAGGCAAGTGACCACAATTGCTGACAAGGACGCGATGGCAATGACCGCAAGTGCTATTCTCTTCTTACGCTTCACGGGCGATTTCCAAGAGCTCGGCCCGGAGGCCACCGGCAAGCGAGAGCCAGTCAATTAGCCTGCTGTCCTCGCCCTTCCTGCGGCGTCCCAACACAGGAGTGTTCGCAAGTCCAATAGGCGTTGGGTGTTCTCTAACCGCACCTTAACAATGGTAATCCGTAAGCACGTTACTGGCAAAGACCACCAACTCTCCTCGGAGGCGTCAAGAGGATTTCAAAGGCAACTACGCCCGGCGCGACTCGAACGCGCAACCCCTGCCTGCTTGCCGCAGGCAGACAGGTCTTCCTCCGCAGGCGAGCACAAGAGCAATACGCCCGGCGCGACTCGAACGCGCAACCTCTTGCTCCGGAGGCAAGCGCTCTATCCATTGAGCTACGGGCGCATCTGCGGGTGAGTGGGCATTGTCTCCGCCGGCGGGGGAAAAGTCAACGCGGGCCGGCGGGCCGTGCGTTACAATTCGGCCATGGCGACCGAGAACAACGCATCGCATGAGCGACTGATGGACGAGGCGATCCGTCAGGCCGAGCTCGCCCGGGCCGCAGGCGACGTGCCGATCGGGGCCGTGATCGCGCGGGGCGACGACATCATCGCCGGAGCCTGCAACCGGCGTTACGCCGACAAGGACCCGACCGCCCACGCCGAGCTGCTGGCGATTCGCGCCGCGGCCGAGGCCATCGGCGACTGGCGGCTGACCGGCTGCACGCTGGCGGTCACGCTCGAGCCGTGCTGCATGTGCGCCGGTGCGATCGTGCTGGCCCGAATCGACACGTTGGTCTACGGCGCCGCCGACCCCAAGGCCGGCGCGGTGGACACGCTGTACCGCCTGTGCAGCGACGAGCGACTCAACCACCAGGTGCAGGTGATCGCCGGCGTCCGGGCCGACCGGTGCAGCCGGATGCTCAGCGAGTTCTTCCAGACCCAGCGGGCAATGGGCAAGAAGTAGACCGGGAGCCGGGCTTGTCACGGCGAAGTCCGTAGGACGAAGCCGGAAGCCAGGAGCGGGGACGGGGCGAGGACCTGCACGCCGCGGCTAGCTAGTCGGTCAGTTCCGATACCGCTTTGTCGATGGCGGCCATGGCTTCGGCCAGGCCGTCGCGCTGGTGGCTGCGGACGCTTGCGGCCAGTTCATCGCGCCGGGCGAGGAAATCCCGCAGGAGCCCTCCGGTAACCTGCTTGGGGCTGACCGACAGGCCCGCCCGCCACTGCCGGATGAATCGCCCGTTGATGCGCTGCTCGCAGAGCTGACGTGGCTACTGCGCTATTGTGACGCCGGCGGAATTTAATGCTAGCATGATGAGCCTATACAGGAGTGGCGCCGCAACTGGAATTGCGTATGCAACTATGAATTGATGCGCTGTCGACGAATCAATCGGCCATGATGGCATGTGTGCGGCGAGTGCCTTCAGGCTCTGCAATCTCACGATCATTTCGCTGTCTCCATCTGAAGCTTCGCCGTCCGACGGATGAGCAAGGAACCTCATGTAAACCCCGTGCAATATATCGGCGATCTTCTTCATGTCCGCCGTTTTGCTTTGAATCATGATTCTGTGGAAAGGGAGCAAAGGGCCAAGAAAGATGATAGGGGCGAAAACAAGGTACAGCACGCCACACAGCAACAACGCATAGTGGGGCGTGTCGGCTGGATTCCGCGTCCCTGCCACAAGCACGGCCAAACAAACGTTCAGTCCGCCTACGGCAAAGATGACCTGATACCGAAGTCCAATTCGCCCAACTTCGCCCAATCCGCCAGCATTATCCGCATGAAAGGGCTTTACGGTAACCGTGGAAACAGCAACAAGGGACCTAAGCAAGCCCAAAAGAGCAATTGCTCGGAATGCCAAGAAAACGCTTGTGGCAAATAGCAGTGGCACAAGGAAGGCCGTGAACCACCAACCTGTCGCAGTCATGTGTCCACCATCAGCCTGCCACATCCCCAGCGAATCGTTGTGTGTGAAGAAGCGGTAGTTGTCCACAGAAGCTATTGCGCCTACGACAAGCGCCGCAACTTGGCCCCAGAGATTGATCATCCGGTACCTGTCTGTCCACGCCTTCCAGAAGTCTTTGGGTGTTGTTTGGTTGAGGAGGATGGATCGTGACGCCAGAAGACTGCCCAGTGTCGAGGAGATGTGGCCCTTTTCTGTGAGAAGAGACGTTATCAGTGTCGGGATCATCACCAACGCGATGAATATCGCGTTCCAGTCCCGAAGAAATGGGACAGCCAATGTAGCCGTCGGACGGTGCAAGTTCGGCATTGTAAGCAAGGCGCAGATCATGAGGGGCCCAAAGCACACTAACGCAGTCAGGCAGTAAACGAGCAGACTGCGCCGAAGCTCTTTGTTACCCAGAGAATCAGGGGAGACGGGGGACAGGCAGTGTGGCACGGCCCATTGGGTTGTATCAAGGGAGGCGATATCCTGCCAGCATTCGCGGCTTGCCTGCACGTTCTTTTCCCGGTCCAGGGGATCGTTGGTCTCGTTCACACCAATATCCCATATGCTAGCGTGCAACACAGCGCGATACCAAGCAGAATCCTCAGGCACTCATGGAGACAGCGTCCATGGCTTATGAGTAGCTGATTCTAGCGAAACGGATCGTCGCAGACCATCCGGCAGGCGGCCCCGTCCGACAGCAGGTCGGCGATGACCGGCACGTTTCGCCTGAGCGTCTGCCACAGGCTGCGGCGGTTGTTGGGCCCGTGGTAGTACCGCAGCACGGGTATCCGCACGACGTCGTAGTTGCCGGAGAGCTGGTCGTAGGCGTCGTCGCCGGCGAGTACGCGGACGTCGTAGCGCTTCATCAGCTCCGGCAGCATGGCCTGCGCGCGGGCGGCATGCCCGCGACCGTAGCCGTGCACGCCGTAGAGAATCCGCCGTCGCGTCATGTTTCATCTCGCGGGATCTGAAAGTCCATGGTCTTGGCTAGCATCTCCTCTATCGGCTCTGTCAGTTCCGGGTAATTGTCCGCGACGAACTCAAGCCAACACTTGATGTGAAGGCCACGCAGCAGCCTCGGCCTGTCCCAGAAAGAGCTCTGAATTCCCACAAGTTGGACGGCCGGGCGTTGCACAGAACGCCTGTTCCACACGGGCCGCCAGATGCCGCCGCCACTCATACCATGAGGTTCCGGTGGTGTCTCCATGCGCGGCGGGGTGCCTCCCAATGGCAATCCAGGCCCATGCAGTCGGTTTTCTGTCTCATCTGGCAAGTCCAACAGAATGTCAGTGTCTTTAGAGGGCGAATTCCATAAATTGTCCGGCCATTGCGCAGGCAACAGAGGCACAGTGTCATAGGTCGTTGCTATACAGAACCTGTAAGGAGGAACATGCTGATAGGTCGAGGATGGAAAACCTATGACGAAGAGGGCTGTGTCCTCCTCGAATGTCGAAGTTGCCAGGATGTTCTCTGGACCGGCAAACGCTTCAAGGCAGCTTGCCTGGTCTTCCGTCAGTTCTATCAGTCCAAGGTCCAGTGAGGGCGAGCATATAACATTCTTAAAACTCCCTGCCATTTCCTGCTCCGTTTTCCTGCGTACGATCTTGAAGAAGGTCGCCTTCCCGAGAAAGTGCTCGACTGTCGCAATGAAGTGATATCCCTCGATCTTGATAGCCACTCCTGAGGCAAGATGCCCCTCCTTAAATGGAGTAGACAGCTGCCGAACAAATCTCAACGCCTGGTCGGCGCAGGCAGCCCTTAGCAGCCTTTCGTCAGTAGTCTCTTCTGCCATAAGATTCGCTCTCTCCTGCGTGCTAGCATGCACGGCTCATATTTCATCCCATGTATCCCCTGAATCTCTGCTAAGTGTGAATCTGCATTAATCTGTGTTTATCCCTGTTCTTTCTCTGTGGCCTCTCCGATCTCTGTGGTGAGGTGTTCGCTTACTTCGCCAGGAAGGCCTCGAACGATCCGCCCAGCAGGTTGCGGACGTCGCGTCGGACCTCGTCGCCCGTCGGCCGCCAGCCCGCGTCGAACAACTCGCCGTACTTGTCGGCCAGCACGTCGGCGAGGATCTTCCGCGTGTGGGCCCACTTGTAGATGAGCTGGTCGAGTACGCGGGCGTCGCTGTGCTGCGCGGTGAAGGCCGTGCCCAGCAGCTCCAGCCGCATGCGCGTGATCTCCTCGACGATCGACGGGGTGTTGCAGAACCACCAGCAGCCCTCCACGTGCAGGTTGCCGAACTTGCGGGCCGTCACGCACAGCTCGTGCTGGTCGACGCGGGAGAGCATCGTTACGATGAACTTCGCGTCGTGGTGTGTGCGACACAGCGCGGCCACCGCGTCCACGTCGGCCACGCCAACGCCGTCGCCGGCGTCGGCAAGCGACGGGTTCAGGCCACGCTTCACGCCCATCATCAGCGCCACCGGCAGGCCATGCTCGACGGCGACGGGCAGGATGGCCTCATCGAGGATCTTCGTGGCGGCATCGTCAGCCGGGTAGCGGAACGTTTCCGGCAGCGAGGCGGCCATGTACAGCGGGCTGACGCGGCCGATCCAGTCGGTCAGGAAGTGTTTCGCCTCGGTCAGTCCTCTTGCGTTCGGCTTGTCGCCGACGGTGTAGGCAGCGTCGGCCATTGCTTCGGCCGCTTCGGGCCACTTCAGCAGCAGCGTGTCGATTCGCAAGGCCGTCTTCAGCCGATCCGGCACGGGGAGCCCCCTGTTCCAGCAGTCGACCTCAGCCGCGTCGAACGGGTTGTTGGTCATCACGGCGTAGTCGACGTTGGCCAGTTCGAAGTCCCTTTCGAGGTACTCATCTGCCGTTTGTCCGGCGAACTGCGCCCGCATGGCGGCCAGGTCGCGGCCGGCCACGTCCAGGCCGAGCGCCGCCAGCGTGGTTATCGCCCCGCGGGCTGCCTCGGACAGCGCCCCGTGCCGCAGGAAAACGTGCTCCCACACGCAGTCGGCCTGGGCGGGGGTGGGCATGGCCCAGAACCGCTCGCACGTCAGCTCGCGCGGCGCCACGGTGAACAGCTCAGCCACCAGGTAATGGTACGTGAGCAGCTCGTCGGGCCCCCACAGCAGCAGCTCCCCGTGGGCCGGAGGGAATATGTGAGTGTGTATGTCGGAGATGGTCGTTTCGCCGACGGCCGAGCGAACGGCGCTTTGCAGTGCGGCGCGGTCGGTAAAGCCGGTCATAATGTTCCTTCCGTCCCGCCGGGCGGGCAAGGCCCAGGCGGTCTACTTGCGTCTCCGCATGGGGCACAGGCCCCGATCGAACGGCGGCTCGGCGGCGATGGTCCTTCGGATGAAGTCCCTGAACCGCCCAGCCGGTCCGCCCCAGTCGGTGCAGGCGTCCATCTTCTCCAACGCCTTGGCCGGCGTGAGCTTGCTGCGATACGTGATGCCAAACGCCTCCTTGATTTGCTCTCGGTCCTCGGCGCTGATGTCGGCCGCACGCCGCAGCCCGACGACGTTGAGTCCGACGATGCAGTTGATGTCCACAAGCAAGACGAACGGCGGGACGTGCTGGCTGCTGGCGCCCCGGCCGCGGGTCATTACCATCTCGCCGACCCACGTGTATTGATGGATCATCACGCCGCCGGACAGTATCGCCCGCGGGCCAACTGTGGCATGGCCGCCAACGAGAACCGCATTGGCGAGAGTGACGCCGTCGCATATCGTGGCGTCGTGCCCGGCGTGCGAGTTGGCCATCCAGTAGGTCTCGTCGCCGACCGTGGTGGCGCCCCCGGGCTCGGTGGCGCGGGAGATCGTCACGCCCTCGCGGAAGATGTTGTTGTCCCCGATTCGAAGGTAGCTCACCGTATCGGCGTGGAACTTCACGTCCTGTGGCTCGCCGCCGAACACGACGAACGCGTCGACGAAGTTGTTGGCGCCGAGTGTCGTGTAGCGGCGGACGATCACGTGCTGCCGCAGGACCGTTCCCGAGCCGATTTCTACGTCGCCCTCGACGACACAAAACGGCCCGACCGTGACGTCGTCAGCCAGCTTCGCGCTGCCGTCGACTATCGCCGTTGGATGAACGTCTGCCATTGGTTCGTCTCCCTTGGCCGGTGTCGGGGGCATTATACTCAAATCCGCCCGCAATGCCCGAGACACTTGCTGCGCCATTGCCGTTGGCGGCGTTTCTTGGTATCATTACTCCTAGTTCGCTAGGGGCGCCGCTCGCGCGGGCGGCTGAGAGCGACCCTTCGAACCTGACCGACGAATTCCGCCGGGAGTGAGTCGCGTAGGGAAGCGGACGGCAATCCGTATCGCTCGGAGAACCGGCCGCCTCGCAGCGGCCGATTTTGTGCGCAAGCTCTCGAAGCCTGGGTGGCACGGCTTGCTCGCAAGCCGTGTTCACGCCGCAACATACACGGAACGCAGCATGGACGTCACACGAACAGCCGAGCGAGACCTTACCGACCAGCAGGCCGAAGACATCCGCCGCCTTCAGCGGGCCGCCTTCCCCGCCACCAAGGAGTTCGCCACGCAGCGGTGGTGGCATACCCCGCCGGCCAGCGGCGAGCAGTGGCTCGGCGCGCGACGCGACGGCGAACTGATCGGCTCGGTGAAGCTGCTGTTCCGCACGATCACCACCGATGCGGGCGAGCTGCTGGTCGGCGGAATCGGCAACGTGTGCTCGCATCCCCACGCCCGCGGCCTGGGCGCCGCCAAGGCCTGCATGCAGGCCGCACAGCGCGTTATCGCTGCCGAGGCCGACTTCGGCCTGCTGTTCACGGGCCGGGCCGTCCGCACGTTCTACGAAAGCCTCGGCTGGCACGTCGTGGACAACGAACTGATCCACCGCCACGGCGACGGCCACGACGCGCCCGGCCACGGCGGGGCGGACGACTTCAGCCTGATATCCCCCGGCCGGCTCGCGCTGGCCGACTGGCCCGCGGGCACGATCGACCTCAACGGGCCCGACTGGTAAACACGATGACACAGTACCAACAAGCCAAAGCCCACGCCGTGACCCCCGCCATGCGCCGCGCCGCCGAGCGCGAGAACGTCCCCGTCGAAACCATCCGCGACGAGCTCGCCGCGGGCCGCCTCGTTATCCCCGCGAACAAGCTCCACCTGGCCGGCATCCGCCAAGGCGCCGCCCGGCTCGACCCCACCGCAATAGGCCGGGCCGTCACCACGAAAATCAACGCCAACATCGGCGCCTCGCCCGTCAGCAGTTGCCTCGACCTGGAGCTCACCAAGCTCCGCTGGGCCGTGCAGTACGGCGCCGACGCCGTCATGGACCTGTCCACCGGCGGCGACCTCGACGCCATCCGCACCGACCTCATCGCCGCAGCCACCGTGCCCATCGGCACCGTGCCGCTGTACTCGATGATCGCGGGCAAGCCCGTCGAGGACCTGACCTGCGACGACATCCTCGCCGCCATCGCTGCCCAGGCCGACCAGGGCGTGGACTTCTTCACCATCCACGCCGGTATCCTCCGGGCCCACATCCCCCTGGCCATGAAACGCAAGATGGGAATCTGCTCACGCGGGGGCAGCCTGCTGGCCAAGTGGATGGCCTACCACGACCGCGAAAACCCCATGTACGAGCTGTTCGACGACATCAGCGCGATCATGGCCGCCTGCGACGTGACGTACTCCCTCGGCGATGGCCTGAGGCCGGGCTGCCTGGCCGACGCGTCCGACGAGGCACAGTTCGCCGAGCTGGACGTGATGGCCGAACTCGTCGGCCGCGCACGCGACGCCGGCGTGCAGGTGATGGTCGAAGGCCCCGGCCACATCCCCTTCAACGAAATCGAAATGAACATGACGCGCCAGCGGGAAATCTGCGACGGGGCGCCCTTCTACGTGCTCGGGCCCGTCGTGACGGACATGTTCCCCGGCTACGACCACATCACGGCCGCCATCGGCGCTACGGCCGCTGCGACCTGCGGCGCGAGCTTCCTGTGCTACGTTACGCCGGCTGAGCACCTGTCGCTGCCGACGCCGGAGGAGGTCCGCATCGGCTGCGTGGCCACGAAGATTGCCGCACACGCTGGCGACGTCGCACGCGGCCACCCCGGCGCCCGCCAACAAGACGACGACATATCCGAAGCCCGGGCGAGCTTCGACTGGAAACGCCAGCTCGAGCTGGCCTACGACTCCGAAGCAGCCGTCGCTATCCGCTCCCGCGACGCCGGGGCAGACCTCGACGCGGACTACTGCTCGATGTGCGGCCGCGACTGGTGCGCAATCCGAATCAGCCGGGAACTGAAGGAATCCCTGTCGGAATGACCGGCCGACCCTCAGCTGGGTGGCATGCCCACGCTTGCGTGGGCATGAAAAGGGTGTCAATGTGTCGTCGCCTATTGGCGCGCCCAGGCGTCGGGGTCCCTAAATTGGTGGTGTTCGTTGAAGTACCGATACGCGTCGAGAAGATCATCTATCTCCTCGCTCGCCAGGCCCCGACCGTTCAGGAATGCCCGCACCTCATCTGGACTGGCAACAGTCCCCTTGTTGTAGTCGTACAAGACCCTTGCATCCCGCACCAACGTATTCCGGTCTTTGTCTGGGCAGACCTTCCCTGCTGCCTCGATGACTCTCCTTACGTGATCGCAACAATAGATGAGGTTGAATGGTTCCGCAGCTCTCTGAGTCTGCTCCTTTGGCACCCCCATCTGTTCCAGCATGGCCAAGTACTCGTCCCTCATCTCCATTTGCTTTGTCGCTGCCATTCCGCCGTATCGGCCAGAGCGACCCATGACCTCAAGAGTAGCCTTGACGAGCATGCTGGCGAGTTTATTGACACACTGGATCGTGGCGTAGGCGTCCCTTGTTGCCTGGACGGCCTCTCTTGTCACGGCCTCTACCCCGCCCACCTTGAACGACTTGAGCTTGTCAATGTGCGCAAAGCCCAGACAGACAACAGCTACTGACATGGCAACGCCCATTTCGGCCGCCATCCTCTTGAAGCCGAAGAAGACCCCGACAGCCAAAAGGCAGAGGAACGCCAAATAGAGAGCGCCCTTCATGGCGTGCGTCCTAAGCCAGCCGCCACTCGATTGTCGCATATGTCGTCCCGGGTCATGGTGTCTTTGGTGCCCCTATCATATGGCGGATGGCGTGCGCACGCTAGCGTGGGCATGGAGAGCGAGAATGAGCTTTGGTCACCCGCTCGTTTGGTTGGTGTCGAGGTTGGCGTTTCCCACTCGCTTGTTTCCCTGGCCGCCGGGTGGGATCGCATTCGTCTGCCCTCCATGGCCGCCCTCAGCCCGCGTCGGGCTGCCCCTTCGATTTGACTCAGGACTGGCAGGGACGAGCGATGCTCGTCCCGTCGGCCTTGGCGAAGCCAAGGCCTTAAGCCACAAGCGAAAGCTTGTGGCCCTGCCAGCACAGCGCTAGGGCCCGACAGGTGGGTTGCACGCCGAGCGGCGCGGCGGCGCTGTGGTCAGGCGTTCGTTCGGTCGTGGTTTGGGACGTCGCCGGCGACATACTGTCGCCGGCTAAGCTCTAGGGTCCCCTCGAGGCGAGCCCGGCCATTGCAGTCGCACGCATCGGCCGGCTGCGGCGGTGAGGTCGCCTTACCCCGCCGAGGAGCTTACGGACACGCCGTCGACGACGGCCCAGGGGATTCGGCCCGGCTCGTCGTAGTCGCTGGACAACTGCACGTTTTGCCTCATCAGCTCCAGCAGGTTGCCGGCGATCATCGTGTCCTTGACGCGCCCGACGATTTCGCCGCCCTTGATGAGGTAGCCGGGCGAGACGTTGGCGGAGAAATCCCCGCTGGCGATGTTGCCCTGCCCGAAGCCCAGCATGCCCTTCAGGTATATGCCCTCGTCGATCGACGCCAGCAGCTCTTCGTGCGTCTTTTCGCCGGGGGGAATCTCCATGCCGCGCAGGCGGCAGCCGCCGTTGCCCGTTGGGGCGGCGCCGACCATCGCGGCGGTGTCCAGATCGTACAGGAACATCTTGAGTACGCCGCGGTCCACGACGGTGTGTCGGGCCGTCGGCACGCCGTCGCCGTCCATGCTGGCCGCCGAGTGGCTGAAATCGCGGTGGGGGTTGTCGATTATCGTGAAGACCGGGTCGAGGATCATCTCGCCGATTTTGTCCGCCAGCGGCGAGCCGCCCATCGCGACGGTTCGGCCGTTGATGCCGTCTGTCCCCGGCGAGAGGAACGCACCGAGCACGCCCGGGTCCAGCAGCAGCGGCATGTGGCCGGACGGCGCGGGGACGATCCGTTTGGCGAGCGTCAGGTCGTGGATCGCCCGGTCGATGATATACTGCGGATCCCACAGGTCGTTGAGCTCTTTCCAGCCCCTGCTGGCCCCGAAGTGCAGCATGTCCGTGCCCTTGGTCCGCTGGCCGCCGCCGTGGAGGCCCCAACTGGTGCTCTCGTTCTCGTGGCACACGCCGCCGCTGGTCATCAGCAGTGACCGCCAGACCGACCGCGACCCACCGGCCTCCACATAAAGCCCGCGGCGGTGGCTCCGCAGGCCGTCGTTAATGATCTTACACGCGTCGATCAATTCCTGGCGGGTGATGGCCTCGGTTCGGGGGCAGCAGGTCTGCACCTCCACATACTCCCGCGGGGCGGGGTAGCCGGCGAAGTGCACGGCCGAACCGATGTCGGCCATCTCCATCGCGCGGGCGAGGATGTTGTCGAAGTCGTCAAGGTCGTTGGCGCTGGCCGAGCCCATGCGCCCGTCGATGATGACCTCCACGCTGTAGCCGAGTCCGCGGTTGGAGCCGGTCGACCTAAGCCGCCCGCCGCTAAAGTGGCAGGAGATCGACTCGCTCTGGAAGAACGACATTTTCACGCCCGACGCGCCAGCCTTAGTGGCCCGGTCGATGCCGCGGGCGAAGGTACCTTTCATCGTATTGTGCAATGTGTCGTTCATTATCGCCGCTTCTGCTGCCGGCCACCCACGACGACGTCGCGGATGCGGACGTGCGGCGAGCCGAGCGTCACCAGCACGCCCTGGCCGCCCTTGCCGCACTGGCCCCCGCGCTCGCATATCGTCAGGTCGTCGCCTATCGCGTCGATGGCGTGCATTGTCTTGAACACGTTGCCGGCCAGCATCACGTCGCGGATCAGCGGGCCGACCTTGCCGTTTTCGATAATGTGCCCGTGGGCGGCAGAGAAGGTAAACATCTCCATCTGCGTGTTGCCGCCCCACATGCCGCAGGCGTAGATGCCCTTGTCGATGCCGGCGAACATGTCCTCGTTGCTGGTCGAGCCGGCCTCGATGTACGTGTTGGTCATCCGTACGATAGGCGCGTTCTTGATGCCGCCCGCCCGGGCGTTGCCGGTGGGCTTAGCCTTCATCTTGCCGGCCGTCCCCAGCGTGTGCAGGTGCCCGACCAATTTGCCGTTCTTGATAAGATAGTTCCGCCTCGTCGGCGTGCCCTCGTCGTCGAAGGCATGCGTGCCGGCCTTGCCAGCCCACGCGCCGTCGTCTACCACATTCAGGATCTTGGGGCCTACCTTCCGCCCGAGGTGCATGAGCTTGCGGAGCTTCTTGTTGTACTCAAGGTGGTCGGCCTCGCTGAGATGCCCGAACGCCTCGTGAATGAACACGCCTGCCATTTCCGGGTCGAGCACGACCGTGAACTTGCCCCCCGGACACACCGGCGCCTTCAGTAGATCGGTGGCGCGTTTGGCGGCCTTGGCGGCCAGGTGCTCCTGGCCTAGCAGCTCGTCGAAGTTGTTTTTCGACCGCTTGCCCTCTGACGCCTTCTGCACCAGCGAACCGTCGCGGGCCGTAGCCGACAGGGACAGGGCGCACGTGGGCCGGTCCTCGCGGAAGTACGCACCGCGGCTGGAGGCGAAGTAAACGGTGCGGAACTCGTCCTTGTAGGACACGTCGGAAGTTTCCACGCCCTCACCGCCCATGAGGATCTCGTTGTATGCAGCGATCATCTTGGCCTTTTCGGCCAGCGACACGCCGCGGGGGTCGCGCTTCATTGTCGCGACGATCTCGGCGTCGACGATCTTGTCCGCCTTGCCCAGCCTGGTTTTCTTACGTCCGACCATGCGGGCGCACTCGCGCGCCTCTGTTACGGCGCGGGTGAGGTCGTCAAGGGAGTCGAAGGTCATCAGCCCCCACCCGCCCTTGTAGCACGCGCGGACGATGCCCCCGCCGCTTCGGTTGGACGACATCGACTCCAACTCGTCGCGGCGGTAGTGAATCCGCGTCAGGTCGCTTACCTCATACCTCACATCGAGGTAGTCGACCGAGTTCCTGCTGACCGCCTGAAGTAATCTGTCTTTCACGGGACCTTCCGTCCGGCTGTCGTCGTATTCCCTCCGGCCCAATGCACGCCCCCCCAGGGCCGAGAAACGTGGAAGTATATGCCCCCTCACGAGAAAACGCAAGCGCCGAGCGGGCTATTCTGTCGGCAGGTGGGGCTGGCTGTCGGTGAGGTCCTGGCTGTGCTTGTAGACGCGCGTCTCGAGTTGCGACAGGTAGGAGGTGAAGGACGTGGCCGGGTCGGTGTCGGAGTCGACGGCGTTGGTCGTCATCCACACCTTGGCGTCGAGGTTGTCCAGGTGGTGCAGGGCGAAGGCCTCGGGAATGGCGGGCAGCTTCGGCGAGCCGTACTCGTGCACACCGTGGTGGCTGAGTACCAGGTGCTGCAACAGGTTGATCGTCCGCGGGGGAATCGGCTCGCCGGTTTCTTCGGCGACGAGGGCGGCCTTTTCCTGAATCCACACAGCCGCGATTACGATGTGCCCGACGAGCTGCCCGCGGTCGGTGTAGTGGATGGCCGTCGCGGCCGACAGCTCGGCCGTCTTGCCGATGTCGTGCAGGAAGATGCCCGCCAGCAGCAGGTCGGCGTTGAGCTGCGGGTACAGCGGGATGAGCGCCCTGGCAGCCCGGGCGACGTTGAGCGTGTGCTCCAGCAAGCCACCGACGAACGGGTGGTGCATCTGCATCGCAGCCGGGGCGCGCTTGTAGGCGGCGGTGAGCCTGGCGTCCTCGACGAACTTCTTTATCAGCAGGCGCAGGGGCTCGTTCTGTATGTCCCGCATGATCTCCAGCAGCTCGGCCCACATCGCCTCGACGTCGTTGCCCGTGGTGCGGATGAAGTCCGCCAGGTCCACCTTGTCGGCTGCATATGGCCGGCACGCGTCGATGATGAACTGGAGGGCGCCCTTGTAGTCCTCGGTGCGGCCCTTTACGTGCAGGAACCCCTCGACGGGGATTGAGTTGTATATCGCCTCGGACGCCTGCCACAGCCGGCCGCTCAGCGTGCCCGTGCGATCGACCAGCGTAGTCACGACGTACAGCGAGCCGGTCTTGGTGGTACGGAGGTCCTTGTCCCGCACGAGGAACACCTGATCGAGCGTCTCGCCGGGGGTCAGGTCGGATATGAATCGTCGTTCGGTGTTCATGGGGGCATTGTAGCACGGCCAAGCGGCGTTGAAAACGCCCCGCCAAGCGGTTATAAGCACGCGATTGACCACCTTCGTGCGCCGCCGGCGGGCCAAGCTCCCCCGCGCGGCGATGAGGCGACTATGCGATACAGCCAACTGTTCATACCCACCGTCAAGGAAGTGCCCGCCGACGCCGAGATTCCCTCGCATCAGTTAATGATCCGCGCGGGGTTCATGCGCAAGGTGGCCAGCGGCACATACACCTACCTGCCACTGGGCTGGCGGAGCCTGCTGAAGATCACCGAGATCGTCCGCCAGGAGATGAACGCCGCTGGTGCGCAGGAGATTCTCATGCCCGCCATCCAGCCGGTCGAGCTGTGGCAGCAGACCGGCCGCGACGTGGACTACGGCGAGACGATGTGCCGCTTCACCGACCGCCACGGGCGGGAAAATGTGCTGGCCCCCACGGCTGAGGAGGTGGTCACCTCGCTCGTCGCCGGTGACGTCAACAGCTACAAGCAACTGCCGATCAACCTGTACCAGATTTCCACGAAGTTCCGCGACGAGTTCCGCCCGCGGTTCGGCGTGCTCCGCAGCCGCGAGTTCATCATGAAGGACGCCTACAGCTTCGACGCGACGATCGAAGGGCTGGATGAGTCCTACCGGAAAATGTACGAGGCGTACTGCAAGCTCTTCGCGCGCTGCGGGCTGAAGTACGTGATCGTCGAGGCGGAGAGCGGTCCGATCGGCGGGTCGGCTAGCCACGAGTTCATGGTGCCGTGCGAATACGGCGAGGACATCATTGTCCACACGGCCGACGGGGCCTACGCAGCCAACATCGAAAAGGCGGCCGTCGACCCGCTTCCCAAGGCGCCGCCGGTCGACGCTCCGGCGACCGAGCAGGTCCACACGCCGGACGTCGGCACGATCGACGCGGTGTGCGAGTTCCTCGGCGCCCAGCCGGCTGAGATGATCAAGACGCTCATCTTCAGTTGCCGCGAGGCAGCGGTCGTCGCGCTGGTCCGCGGCGACCACGACATCAACGACGCCAAGCTCTCTCACGCCGTCGGCGGCGAGCACATCGAGCTGGCCGACGACGCGACAGTCCAGCGCGTCAGTGGCGCGGCGACAGGCTTCGCCGGGCCTATGGACGTGGCCGGCAAGGTCGACAGACTCATCGTCGACCACGGCGTGGCTGCGATGGCCGTGGGCGTCACCGGCGCGAACAAGACCGACCACCACACGCGAAACGTCGTGCCGGGGCGCGACTTCCCGCTGGAAGGCGACAACGTGCTTGTCGCGGACATCCGCAACGCGACCGAAGGCGACACGCACGCCGGCCAGCCGCTGCAATTCTCGCGCGGCGTGGAGATCGGCCACGTGTTCAAGCTCGGCACGAAGTACAGCGAGGCGCTTGGCGCGACCTTCCTGGACGAGAGCGGCAAGGAAACGCCCTGCATCATGGGCTGCTACGGAATCGGCATCAATCGCATCCTGGCCGCAGCCATCGAGCTGACCGCCCACAAGGACGGGCCCGCTCTGCCGGTTACCATCGCCCCCTTCGAGATCGAGGTCATCCAGCTCAATAGCGACGTCGAGAAGGTCATCGCCACGGCCGCGGCGATCTACGACAAGCTCAAAGCCGCAGGGGCCGACGCGCTGCTGGACGACCGCAACGCCCGCCCGGGCGTGAAGTTCAAGGACGCCGACCTGATCGGCATCCCGCTGCGGGTGGTGGTCGGCGACCGCGGGCTCAAAGCGGGCAACGTCGAGATCAAGCGCCGCACCGACGCCGAGCCCACGCTCGTGC
>Ga0114919_10001335_pt1 | contig 19662 bp, 14 predicted proteins | sample BlataG_FD_88682 | JGI IMG/M metagenome (GOLD analysis project Ga0114919, IMG submission 88682) | Deep subsurface microbial communities from Black Sea to uncover new lineages of life (NeLLi) - Black_00105 metaG | ecosystem: Environmental > Aquatic > Marine > Oceanic > Sediment | place: Atlantic... | reverse complement strand
GGGAAACCAGCCGTGGCCCTGGATGCAGTGCCGGATGCCCCACGACCGGATTCCCCACGACCGGATTCCCCAGGACCGGATGCAGCCGTACCAACCGCCTCGGTAAGCGTGCAGGCTCCCACCGACCCCGCGTCTGCTCCGGTGGCTCCGGTGGTCGCCGAGGCTGCCGACGTGCCGGCCGCCCCGGTCGCCTCCGCGGCGCCCGCCCCCGCGCCCGCCCCGGCCGCCACCCTGTTGTCCACCGCGCTGACCGGACTCGGCTGGCAGCCCGCCGGCGGCCTGGTGGTCGCGGCGCCCGCCCTGGCCGCGTTCAGCGGGCAGCGCCACAGCGCGGCACCCGCCGCGGTGATCGGGGCACCGCTGGTTGCGGGGGATCCGCCGGATCCCACGTTGCTGGCGGCGGCCGCGGTGATCGCCGACCCGCTGTTGCCCGGGGCCACCAATGGTGTGACCGGTGTGCAGGTCGGGCACTCCCGCCTGGAGATCCCGGGTGCCTTCATCGGCAATACCGTCGCCGCGGACTGGTATTTCCCGACTCAGGCCGACGGCACCGTCGACGCCCAGGGTGTCATCTGGCTGCAGCACGGCTTCGGGGCCAGGAACATGTTCTATTCGGCGTTGGCCACCGACCTGGCGCAGCGGACCAACAGCATCGTGGTCGCACCGAATCTGTCGTCGCTGCCGTTCACCTTCTCCGGTGGCTGCCTGATCTGCTCCACCTCCCAGCAGGCCGTCGCGGATGTGTTCCTTGACCCCACCCGCGGCGCGCTGGTGACCAGTGCCCAGGACGCCGGCTACACCGGCGACGTCAGCGAACTGCTGGGCGCGTTCGTGTTGGCCGGGCACTCCGCGGGCGGCGGGTTCGCCACCGCGACGGCCGCGGACTACGTCGCCGAGGGTTCCGATGTTCAAGACGCCCAACTGCTGGGTGTGCTGATGTTCGACGGTGTCTCCAACGGCACCTTCGATGGCACCTTCGACGACCAGATCGCGGCCCTGGCCGACATTCCGATTTATCAGATCGCCGCGCCCGCGCAGGCGTGGAATAACTTCGGCGCCACCACCAACCAGTTGCTGGCCGCCCGGCCCGGGGTGTTCAACGGTGCCGTCCTGGTCGGGGGATCCCACGTCGACTCGATGCTCGGGGTCAACCCGATCATCGACTTCGTCCTGCAGTTGGTCACCGGGTTCTCCCCCGCCGGCAGCACCGCGGCCGTCTACAACCTGAGCAACGGCTGGATCAACGACCTCTACGTCGGCGCCACACCACAAGCGCCGCAGTACGGCCTGTACTCCGCCGCCAACGGGCAGATCATCACGGGCGGCACCGCCGCGGTCAGCCTGCCCACCACGTTCGCCAACAACCTCTCCCCGTTGGACACCGTGCTCAAAAACGTGATCGACGCCGTCGGGTCGATCTTCGGCCTGACCCCCGTTCCGCCGGTCAACACCGGGGCAAACGGTGTCACCGGCTACGTAAAACCGCCGCTGTCCAACGGCGTCACCGGAGTACGGACCGGATCCTCGTCGCTGCTCATTCCCTCCGGGGAGAACGGGGTCAGCGGCCTCGCAAGCTGGTATTTCCCGACCCAGGCCGACGGCTCGGTGCAGGCCAACGGCTTGATCTGGCTGCAGCACGGTAGTAGTCGCGGCCTGCAGGTGCCGTTGAACCTGGCGTATACGGCCCTCGCGTTGGCGCTGGCCCAGGAAACCAACAGCATCGTGGTGGCACCGGCGGACTATGGCACCCCGTTCGACCGGGATGCCGCCGCCGAGATGTTCCTCGGCGACCGGACCGAACTGAACGTCAGCGCCAACGCGGCCGGTTACTTCGGGACGCTGCCGCAGACGTTTATCCTCACCGGGCATTCCGCGGGCGGCGGGTTCGCCACCGCGGTCGCCGCGACGATCGTTGAGAACGATTACCCCGCAAAGGACGACCTGCTCGGCGTGGTGATGTTCGACGGCTTCTCGCGCCCACCGGCTTTCCTTGAACAGTTGGAATTGCTTAAGGCCGCCGACAAGCCCGTCTATCAGATCGCCGCCCCGCCGCAAAGTCCAGGGAACGCCTGGGGTCTGGCCACCGAGGCAATGCTGGACGTATATGACAACCAATTCTTCGGTGTGCAGATCGACGCCGGCTCGCACAACGACGCACTCGGCGGCACCGATTTCCTCGCCTTCCTGGCGAACGAGATCATTCCGTTCATCGGCTACCGGCCGTCCCCGCCCGGGGGTAAGGCCGCATTGCGCACCTTCGCCACCGGCTGGATTAACGATCTCTACGCCGACAAGGACCCGACCGATCCGGTCTACGGCATCTACGGTCCGAACTATGTTGCGCCGGACCCCTTCAATCCGGCCGGATACAACCAGGCCATCGTGATGGGCGAAGCCGGGGCGACAACCCTGCCCGCGCCGTCGCCGGTGGTAGTCGACGCCGCCGACCTGCCACCGAATCAGAACTACCTGGGCACCTGGTACGAGCAGGGCAGCGTCCGCCAGTTCTTCTCCCTCGGCCTGGTGAACACCACCGCAACCTACAGCCTCAATCCCGACGGGTCGATCAAGGTGGAGAACTCCGGCAACTACTTCTTCAACAACGGTCCACAGTCCTCCATCACCGGATCGGCGGTGCCGGTCAACGCCGACAACACCCGGCTCAGCGTCGGCTTCTTCTTCGGCCAGCCCAGCGCTGAGGAACCGGGCAACTACTGGATCCTGGATTACGCACCCGACTACTCCTGGGCCATCGTCGGCGACCCGGACGGCACCTCGGGCTTCATCCTGACTCGCGACAAGATCGTCGACCAGGACTTCTATGACACCCTGGTCGACCGGGCCTACCAGCTTGGCGTGAACCGCAACATCATCCGCACCCAGCAGTTCCCGGCCCCGGCCGCCGTCCTGCCCGGCCCGGCCACCTTGGCAAGCCGCTCCGCCCTCTAGTCGCGGTTCACAGATCGGGCACTTGCCGCATTAGTGCTACGGTGTCGCACATGGAGGTCGGTGTGCGTGATCTACGCAATCGGACGAGCCGTGTAATTGATGCGGTCAGGGCCGGGGAGCGGGTAACTCTCACGGTTCACGGGGAACCGGTCGCCGACATCGTGCCGCATCGTCGCCGCGCCCGCTGGCTGTCCGGAGAGCGTTTACGCAACGAGCTCGCCGAACGCTCGGCCGATGCCCTGCTGACCGATGAACTCGATGACCTTGCCGGTCAGACCCTCGATGACCTGTGACCGAGGACGCGGTCGAGGCTGATACCGAAGTAGGCCTGCTGGACACATCGGTGTTTATTGCGCGCGAAAGCGGCCGCGCTGTCGCGAAGCTGCCCGACCGCGTGGCACTGTCGGTCATCACGATCGGAGAGCTACAACTCGGCGTCCTCAACGCCGACAATTCGGTGACGCGATCACGACGTGCAGACACCCTCGCACTGGCGCGCGCGGCCGATCCAATCCCAGTGAGTGAAGCGGTGATGGTTTCGTGGGCTCGAGTCATCACGGACTGCCGAGCCGCCGGCGTGCATCGGACAGTGAAACTGACTGACGCTCTTATTGCGGCAACCGCGATCGAGCACGGACTTCCTGTCGTGACCCAGGATGCCGATTTCGATCAGATTGCCCGCGCATGTCCCGCTCTGTCGGTGATCAAGGTGTGAACAGAGACGATCAAGATCGGTGGGCCCACACCGCGAAGAGCGGGTCGCCCGGCCACGGCGTCGGGCGCTGATCGATGCGGGGCTCATCCCAGCCGACCGAGCGGCGGAAGTACTCGGCCACGAGCTGTACGTGAAACTCGTCGTCGGTGGCGAGCCAACCCCGGATCGCCTTGGTCGGGAAGCACCGGTTGGAGAACGTGCACACAAACGGCGCGCCGGGCCGCAGCACCCGGGCCACCTCGTCAAACACCTCAAGTGGCCGGACCAGGTAGTCGACCGATGCCGTGCACATCGCCCCGTCGAAGCAGGCGTCGGCGAACGGCAGCGCGGGCTCACGATTGAGGTCGTGGACGACCCGTTCGCTCGCCTGCGGGTTCTGGTCGAGCTCGACGGCGTTCATGCCGAGCACGACCAGCCGCTGCGGGGTTCGGGCCAGATGCGACACCCACGAGCTGCACAGGTCGAGTACCTCGCCGTACAGGCCGAGCTCGTCGTAGAGGTCGCGCACGGCGGCGATGGCACCGTCGTCGATGTGCTGCACCAGCCGCGGTTGGCCGTAGAAGCGACGGTCGTCATCCTTGTCGGACCGGGTGAAGAAGCCGTCGGGGAAGTCGCGGTAGCGGTCCCCGCCCGGAACGGCCGTGGCGTCCTCGGAAGTCATAGGCCCGAGGCGGCCCGTCGGCTCGGTGCGGACGTCAGTTTTCGGTGCAGCAGATGCGCACTGAACGCCGCGGCACCGAAGACCGCCAGCAGCCACAGCGGCGGGTTGGCGAGCTCCCAGACGAAGATCGCCGCCCAGCCCGGGGCATCCTGGGTGATAGCCAGAACGGCGGCCGCGCAGGCCAGCGCAACCGCGGGCACGTTGAGATGCAGGGGTGTCCAGGTGTTGACGGCCAGGGCGATCACTGCTCCCAGTGTCGCACCGGTCGCCAGCGCCGGGGTGATCAGACCTCCGACTGCCCCGGCTCGCAGGAAGGCCGCGGTCAGCAACGGCTTGAGCAGCAGTAGCGCAGCGGCCGCGGTGATGCTGAGCTCGCGCTCGACACTGATCAGCAAGACACTGGAGCCGTTGCCGGGCAGTTCCGGCAGCTCGTACGAGCACAGACCGACGAGCAACCCGGCCGCGGCCAGGGCCGGGATCAACCGCCAGGTGTCGTGCGGGCCGCGCTCCGCCGCGCGGGACCGGGCCAGGCGCATCAGCGCGCTGAAGGCCATCGCGACACCCAGAGTCAGCGGCGCCAGCAGCACCACAACCCCGGTCAGCAGATAGGACAGCTGCGGGTTCGGCCAGTGCAGCGCCGGCCCGTCGCTGATGAACGGTGCGGCCACCAGCACAGCCAGGCCGGAGGTGAGCAGCGCGGTGAGCACCGCGCGAATATCCCAGGTACGCAACACGATCCGGAGCGCGAACAACGCCCCGCCGATCGGCACGCTGTACACCGCGGCCAGGCCGGCACCGGCGGCGCAGCCCAGCAGGATCTCCCGGTCCCGCGCTGTGAGTGCCCAGCGTCCGAGGCCCAGATCGCTCAGGGCGACGGCGAACTGCCGCGGGGCGTTCTCCCGGCCCAGCGAGGCTCCCGATCCGACCAGCAGGATCTGCAGCGCCGCGTCGAGGGTCATCGCCCCCCGCGGCAGTGGCGCGGGCCGGACGATCGCCTGCTCGACGGTCGGCACCGCCGTCCGTCGCCGTAGCCACCACCAGCCCGCGCCGGCCAGTGCCGCGCCGATCATCGGTCCGAGCGCCCTGCGGACCCGGCTCGATCCGGACACGCCGTCGAGCAGACTGCCGTAGCTGTAGTGGTAGGTGAAGTGCTCAATGAACTCCAGCAACACCGTCGTCGCCGCCCCGGCGAGCCCGGCCAGCAGGCCGATAATCACGACCGCGCCACTGAATTCGACGGTGCGGCGGGTCACCCGACCGAATCTATGCCATCGGAGCTCCCGTGGCTCCACGAAGCGACTACAGCCGACGACGTGCTGCGACCCAGCGCCGTTGCTGCGCAATGACTTTGCGAGTTGCCGCAAACACTGTCATGTCGGATGCCGCCCTGCCGTTGATTCCCAGCATCTCCAACTGCGCGTAGTACCAGTACTGCACGCCAAAGGTGGCGAAAGTGCGCACGGTTTTGATCTTATTGAGAAAGCCCAGCCAGGTCGGCAGCAGCGCCAGTTGCGCCTCAAAGCGCGGCAGCTCCGCTAGGCCCTGCAAGAGTTTCTCGGGTGCATCCGTCATCACACACATCGGCCGGCCGGTGCCAATCAAGTCGGCGCCATCGCCACCGATGGCCTGCTCCATGACATCGCGCCGCCGGAAACCTCCGGTCACCATCAGCGGAATGGACACTTTTTCCCGCATGGCCAGTGCAAAATCCACAAAGTAAGCCTCGCGCATCTGCGTGGAGTGTGCGACATGTTGCGGCTCCTCCTCCTCGATGCCCGCAACGCCCAATAACTTCGGTTGCTCGTAGGTGCCGCCGGAGATTTCCAGTAGGTCGACGCCCGCGTCTTGCAGCCACTGTGCAACCTGCAGGCTGTCTTCAAAGGCGAATCCGCCTTTCTGGAAGTCGGCACTGTTGAGTTTGACCGCCACCGGAAAGTCAGGCCCCACCGCCGCCCGCACCGTCTTCACGGTCTCCAGTAATGCTCTGGCCCGATTGGCGAGTGCACCGCCGAACTGATCCGTGCGCACGTTGCTGCGCGGACTCAAAAACTGCGACAGCAGGTAACCGTGGGCGGCGTGAATCTGGACCCCGGTGAAGCCGGCCGCTTTGACGGCTGCGGCGCACACCCCGAAGCGCCGCACGATGTCGTCGATCTCGGCAACTGTGAGCGCAACGGGTTCACCAAACTGGCCGCCCGGCAAACCGACTTTTACCGCGGAGGGCGCTTTCGGATGCGGGTTGATGATTTTCTGTGTCTGGCGCCCGGCATGGCTGATCTGCGCCCAGAAGTGATTGCCATTGCGGGTAGCAGCGGCGGCCCACCGTGACAGCGCCGCCTGCATTGCCGCATCAAGCTCCCGATCAATGATCACGTTGCCCGGACGCTCGAGGTGGTCGCCATCGACCAGGATATTGCCGGATAGCAGCAGCCCCGCGCCGCCGTCGCTCCACAGCCCGTACAGCCTGTTCAGTTCCGCTGTCGGTATGCCGGCGGGGTCAGCCAGGCCTTCGGTCATGGCGGCTTTGGCGAGGCGGTTGCGCAAGCGGGCACCGCAGGGCAGGGCGAGTGATTGCGCGAGCAGTTCCGACATGATGATCCCCACTGCAGGTTTGGCTGTGAACGATAGCCGGGCACGCCATCTCAATCCGAAAGTAAATTGCCCTCTTTGCCATCCAGCGGAACGTCGCCGGCGATCTTGCCGATCACCCGTCCGGGCCAGGCATACGGCTGGCTGTGGCGGGCAAAGAGCCGCCCGTCGGTCTCGGCCCGCAATTGCGTCTCCTCGCCAAGCGGATCTATCACCGTGGCGACGAGATCGCCCCTGTGGACCCAATCGCCCAGCCGGCGGTGATAGGTGACGAGCCCGGTGACCGGCGAGCGCAGTTGCGCCGTCGCCGTCAGCGCCGTGGCGCGGCAGGACAAGCGCGGATGCCCTCCCGACCCATCGACAAAGCCGCGTCCCTGCAACATGCGCAGCAGCGCTGTGGCTTGATCGGCGGCGCGTTCAGGATCGACGTCGTCGTTGCAGCCCAGTTCCAGCGTGGCGGCCAGGCAGGCCGGCGGAATGGGCAGACCGGGATGGTTCGCGGCCAGCGCCCACCAGGGACCGGCGCAGGCCTCATCGAAGGGATAACCGCCCGATACCTCTGCCAGAAGCACCGCTCGCGCATCGATCGCTGCGGCGATGTCCTCGGCCGCCGGCCACAGCGCGGGGCCGACATACATGTGCGGCTCAGCGTCGTTGTCGGCGTGAAGATCAAGCACGAGGTCGGCGTCATGGGCGAGCGTGAGCAATGTGTGGCGTAGATGTGCCAATGCTCCATCCGGCTGCATCGCCGCAAGCCGCGCGGACATCGCGGCCCGGATCGTTTCAACGTTCGACGCCGCGTCCGGCCCCAGCGACAGGCTTCCGAGGTCTGACAGATCGGCATAGTTTCGGTTGAAGTTTTCCCCGGTGCCGCTCTCGAGCCGACCGGACAGGAAGCTGGTTTCGGTCTGCGCCAAGCCGATCGGGTTTGACTGCGGCACCAGCAGGATTTCACTGTGGACCGCGCCGCGGGTATCCGCTTCGGCCAGATGCCCGGCCAGAATGCGCAAGACCAGCATGCCGGGGAATTCGTCGGCATGCAGTCCGGCCTGTACGTAGGCTTTCTTGCCGGTGCCCGCTTCACCGAAGCGCAGCACGGTCAGGCGATAGGGCGAGCCCGGCAGATCGTAGTTCTGGCGCAGCACGGTTTCACTCAGCCTGTCTTACTCGGCCTGCGGAGTGTCCGCCTGCGGAGTGTCCGACACGGCGAGCGGAAGCACGGCCACGTCCGTCTCGTAGTAGGCCGCACAGGCGGCGTGCAGGCGCTCTTTCAGCTTGCCGTTCGTCGCCAGTGCCCCTGCGATCAAACGATGACCGGGGGGCATGTCGCGCAGTTCGATCCCCTGCGCATCGAGAAAAGCCGTCACGCCGGCCTCGCCCAGTTCCGGCAGCTCCACGGCGGCCTCGATGACGGCGAGCGGCGAGGTCTGAGCGCGGCCATCGGCGGCAATGGCAGGAGCGTTTGCAGCCGCCTTCTCCGCATCGGAAAGCAGTGTGGTCAGTGTGTTCCCGTCGAAATACATGGCTGTTCCATTCTTTTGGTTTCATCCGTGCCGATCACGGATGCTTTCAATATCGAGATGGCCGGTGCCATCCCCATTGGAGCGATAGCGCAAGGCAATATGCGCTTCTTGGGTGACACCAGGCGCGGTCACCGGGCCGGCACTGCCAACGCAGTCCCTTATGAGTTCAGCTACCAACGTGTCCAGCACGGCGGCGGAAGCGGTAGCCGGCGCCAGCCGGGTGACGGTCCCGGCCACCATGTCAATGACATCCCCCGGGCCGGCAAAACACAGCCTGGTGTCGGGCGCGATGAAATCGTCCCCCGCAAGCTCGGTCTTGAGCGGATCGATCTCGACGAGGACGGCGCCGCGCGTGCCGATCGCGGTGAGTTGGCTGTTGTCGTGATTGGCGATGACGCCGCTGTCTTCCAAAAGGCCGAGCCCGTAGCGAACGCCTTCCTCGGCGCAGGCGACGGCGAGGCGGCCGAGACGGCGCGAGGACGAAAGTTTCTGATCGATGATCGCGGTGCCGAAAAATCCCAACCCTTCCTGGATCACCAAACCGTGGCGTCCCATGTCCGAGGCAATGCCGAAACGCAGCGCTTCGTAGGACGTGCCGCCGCCGATCATGAAACCGGACAGCGCCGAGGCCGCGCCGCTGACCCCGACGATCATCGCGCCGGCCGACCGCGCCCGCGCAATGGCCATCAGCAGTGGCGTGACATCGCCCCGGTAGAGCAAGGATTCCACCAGCCTGATCTGGTTACCGCCGGTCAGGATGATGGTGCGCAGGGCGGCGATCTGCTCGACCAGCGCTTCCTCGCGCATCCGGCGATCAACATTGCCGATGGTGACGCGCAGATCGATGGCCTCGACGCCGCTGCCGCGCAGGGCGCGAATGTAATTTCGCGCGGTCGTGCGGGGCTCGGCGGAAGCGGCGGCAAGCACACCCACCGGCCCCTCGCACTGCGACGCCAATTCCGCCAGTAGCGGGCTGCCGCAGTCCAGCGGGGCCGAGCCCAGCATCATCAGGCGCGCCTGCTTTCCCGGCGGCACACCGTAGTCGCGGGACAGCGACGCCCGCCGGTTCTCCGCCAGTTGCGCCGCAGTGAGCAAGCGCGTCTGCATGCTGGCTCGAAAATCCACCGCCGTCATGCGGAATTCACGCCCGCCCAAAAGAATGTAAGAAGCCGCCCGGCCGCGTGCACGGGAGATTTCGACGCTGGTGGCGCAACCCGCCTTGGGCTCGATTGCGCGGGCGCGATCCGCTAGATAGACCTCGGGGTCCCCCAGCACCAGCCGCGCTACGAGATCGTAGAGCGTGTAGGCGCCGAAGACGTTGCGGAGCGAGCGGGCGGGAGCCCTGTAGGTAATGTCGCGCCGGGTCACCGGCCGCTTGCCCGGACCGGGCCGAACCTCGCCCGTTTCCAGGTCGAGGGCGTCACCGTTGTCGGCATAGCTGAAACCAATACTTTCGATCAGCCCGAGACTGCGATCGACGTTCGCCTCTTCAAGATCGAGTACGAAGACGCCATATTCGCCGATCACCTGTGCACGCTTACCCTCGACGAACAGGGCGGTGTTTTCGTCTATGCCGAAGCCGCGCTTCGCCCCGGACGCCTGCATCCCGACGATCAGCCGGCCGAGCCGGCCACGTTTGATGAAATGCTGGTCGACCATGCCCCAGGGAAAGAAGCCGAGCCCGGGCTCCAGCAACATTCCGGGCTGGTCCGGGTCATCGACCACACCATAGGTCGCGGCTTCCAGCGATGTGCCGCCGGAAATCATCACGTCGGACATGATGGCGGCGCCAGCACTCGACCCGGCGACAAGCGCACCGTTGCGTTGCATTTGGCGGATCGCTTTCAGCACCCGGCTTTCCGTGCCGCCGGGTGCCAGCGCCCCGGTGATCAGGGCCTGGTCGCCGCCGGTGAAATAGACGCTGCCGTAGTCCGCGACGAGATCGGCGATCGCCGTGTCCTGCGCGGCCTGGCCCGCCCCGGCGCCGTGCACCCCGGCCAGGACGGCGTCGAAGCCATGGGCGCGAAACACCTCAACGGTTTCGGCGCCGACCTCGTCAGGCACCGACGACGCCGTCGCGAAGACGACGATCCTGCCGCCCGCCAGACGGCGCATCTCGTCATAGATGGCGACATTGTCATCCTCCAGCCGGCCGCCGATGACGGCCAGTTTCGGGATGACACTCGCCACGTTGAGCGAATGAGACTCTGTCACGTCTCCCTAAGATTTCGCCGGAACGATCAGCACACCGCGATCATCCGAAGTGAGAACGAAGCCATCGGGAATGCCGAAGCTCGATGCTGCCAGACGCTGTGCGACGGGTTCCGGCCCGGTCGCGGTGAACTTCGGGGTGAAGTGAACGATCCGCTTCCAGCAGCGCGTGATCCCGTCGCAGAAGAACAACACCAAATCGTCGGGTTGCGCGCGCGAAAGCGCTGCGTCGAGGGCCTCCTCCTCCTCCTCGATGATGGTGATCGCGTCGGGCGCGACACCCTCGGCAATCAGGGCGGCCCGCATCAGTTTCGGCATTTCGTCGGGCCCGCGGCCGCGCAAATTGTCGTCGCGGTGGCAGATATAGGCGTCGAAATGGCCGGCGACCTTAGCCGCAATAGCCGCCGCGTCCTCATTGCGCCGGTCACCCGGGCAGGTCACGCCGATGATCCGGTGCCCGCGCGGCTTGAGCCTGTCGACCAGGTCGACCATCGCCCCCACCGCCGCCTCGTTGTGCCCGTAGTCGAGGATCACCCGGAAACCGTGTTCGTCGAAGACATTCATCCTCCCCGGACTCTGGAAGAAGCTGTTATCGAAGGTGCGCAGTCCGGTGCGGATCTGGTCCAGTGTCTTGCCGAGCGCGTAGGCCATTCCGGCGGCGAACATCGCGTTTTCGACATTGTGCAGCGCCTTGCCTTCCAACGTTGCCCGGACGAGATGGGTCCAGATCAGCGGCATCTGGGTGCCATTGTCGTAGATCACGATTTGGTCGCCGTTCACCCCCTGCTCAAGAACGATCGCGGGCTTGCCGAGCCCGATATGTTCGCGCACCAGTTCGTGCTCCGGGTTGCGCGTCACGTACATGATCTGGCGGGCGGGCGAAAAGGCCGCCATTTTCAGCGTCTGCTCGTCATCGGCGTTCAACACCACTGTGCCGCGCGTGACTTCCGCGATGACGCGTTTCACCCGGGCAAGTCCGTCGATGGTGTCGACGCCGCCGAGTCCGAGATGGTCCGACGTCACGTTCAGCACCGCGCCCACATCACAAAAGTTAAACCCCAGGCCGGAGCGGACGATGCCGCCGCGCGCCGTCTCCAGGACCGCGACGTCGACCGAAGGATCGCGCAGCACCATCTTGGCAGAGACCGGCCCGGTCATGTCGCCCTTGACGGTCACGTTGCCGTCGATCACCACGGCGTCGGTCGAGGTCTGCCCCACCACGTGGCCCGCCATTTTCAGGATGTGCGCCAGCATGCGCGAGCAGGTGGTCTTGCCGTTCGTTCCGGTAAGGGCGGCGATTGGCACGCGCGCCTGGGTGCCCGGTGGAAAGAGCATGTCCATGATCGCCCCGCCCACATCGCGGGGCGTCCCCTCCGAAGGCGCGATATGCATGCGCAGGCCTGGCCCCGCATTGACCTCGCAGATACCGCCGTCGGTTTCGCGATAGCTCTTGGTGATGTCGGTGGTCAGGAAATCCACCGCGCCGACATCGAGTCCGATCGCCCGGATCGCCCGTTCGGCCATCAGCTTGTTGTCGGGATGGATCGTATCGGTGACATCCACCGCCGTGCCGCCCGTCGAAATATTCGCGGTCTTGCGCAGATAAACCTCCTCGCCCTCGGCGGGGACCGTCTTCTCCGTGTGGCCCTTTTCCTCGAGGAGGCGCTTCGCCTGATCATCGAGTTCGAGCCGGGTCAGCACGTTTTCATGCCCGACGCCGCGGCGCGGGTCTTGATTGACGATATCCACTAGGTCGGCGATGGTGTGGCGCCCATCGCCCTTCACATGCCCCGGCACCCGGCGCGCGGCGGCGACGAGCTGGCCATTGACCACCAGAAGCCGGTGGTCGTCGCCGCACAGCATGGTCTCCACCAGCACCGCTGATCCTTGAGCATCGGCGATCTCGAAGGCGGCGGCGATACCGTCCTCGGTGGTGATGCTGACGGTGACGCCCCGGCCGTGATTGCCGTCGAGCGGCTTGACGACCACCGGATAACCAATGCGTTCGGCCGCCCCGATCGCCTCGTCCACGCTGTAAACCAGCTTCTGCCGCGGCACAGGCAGACCGAGATCGGCAAGGATCGTGTTGCAAAGGTTCTTGTCCGAGGCAATTTCGACAGCGATATGCGGGGTCCTCGACGTCAGCGCCGCCTCGATCCGCTGCTGATACTTGCCCTCGCCGACCTGGATCAGGCTGGCGTCGTTCAACCGGTAGACCGGAATGTCGCGGGCCTGCGCCGCGCGCACCAATTCCATGGCCGAGGGTCCGAGAGAACGCCTTTCGCTGTAGCGAAGAAAATCCTCGACGCTTTTGCCAAGGTCAGGAATCTCGTAGTCGGCGCGGGCGATGGCCGCGAGCATGTCGCAGGCAACCTCGCCGGCCTCGATACCGATGTCCTCATTGTCATAGCTGTAAAACACTTCGACGCTATTTGGATCGTCCGTCAATTCCGACCACGCCAGCGCGCCGTCAATGCCGGCAGCATGCTGAAGCGCCAAGGCCAGCCTTGCGACCAGATCACCGACACAAAGCCCCTCGTCGGCGCGTAAAGCGGCAACCCACTCGGACTGTTGAAGCGCAAGCCCCGGCAACACCGCTGCCAGTCTGTCGATCACGCCCGCCCCCAGGCTCCTGAGGGTTTCGGCATAACTCGGTTTGACATCCAGCGTGGACCGGATCACCGCCTCCCGCGCATGAACATTCGGACCGACATAAACCGAAACGGAATCGATATTCATGGGGCATCCTCATCGAACGTCGGGCACGTATCCACGCGAACGCGGTCGGACTTCAGTCGCGCAACGCAGTGGCCTGTATTCCAACACGCGGGGCGATCATCCGCAGAACTAGAGCATCACGAGGAACTCAACAGGGTTAGCCCACGAAGCATTTCCATTCTCGACAGGCGAAGCGAGCGGTTTGGGCCGATAATGCTCTAACCCAGTTCAGGAGGACCTCATGGCGGCCTCGTCAATCGGCCTGATCCAGCAGATGCTGCGCCGACGGCCCGTCATCGGCGCGCCCGTGGCCCACGGCGCCTCCGATCACCTGAAACGCAGTATCGGCACGTTCCAGCTCACGCTGTTCGGGGTCGGCGCAACCGTCGGCACCGGCATCTTCTTCGTGTTGTCCGAGGCGGTTCCAAAAGCCGGTCCCGGGGTTGTCGTCTCATTTGTGATCGCCGGGATCGCAGCAGGACTTGCCGCGCTCTGCTACGCCGAACTCACCTCTGCCGTGCCGGTTTCCGGGTCCAGCTACTCCTACGCCTACATCACTCTCGGCGAGCTGGTCGCAATGGGTGTGGCGGCGTGCCTGCTGCTCGAATACGGCGTGTCCGCCGCCGCGGTTGCGGTGGGCTGGAGTCAGTACGTCAACAAGCTGCTCGACAATTTCTTCGGCCATCATCTGCCCCAGGCCCTTTCCGCTGCGCCGTGGGGTGAGGCATCCCCGGGAATCATCAACCTTCCCGCCGTCGTGTTGGTCTCGTTGTGCGCCTTCCTCCTCATCCGCGGAGCCAGCGAGTCGGCGAAGGTCAACACCGTCATGGTGCTGATCAAGCTGGGCGTTCTGCTCATGTTCTCCGTAATCGCCGCAACGGCTTTCGACGCTGACCGTTTCGCTGAGTTCGCACCCTTCGGTGTCGCCGGTATCAGCGCGGCGGCCGGCACGATCTTCTTCTCTTACATCGGCCTGGATGCGGTGTCCACCGCCGGTGACGAAGTCAAGAATCCTCAAAAGACCATGCCTCGGGCGATCATGGCCGCGCTGGTGACCGTCACAACCGTCTACGTGGTGGTTACCGTGGCCGCACTCGGCGCGCAGCCCTGGCAGGATTTCGAGGACCAGGAAGCCGGCCTGGCCACCATCCTCGACCGGGTCACCTCAAGCCAATACTGGGGCACGGTCTTGGCAGCCGGCGCAGTGATCTCCATCTTCTCGGTCACACTGGTGGTTTTGTACGGCCAGACCCGAATCCTGTTCGCCATGGGCCGGGACGGCCTTCTGCCCCCACTGTTCGCCAAGGTCCACCCGCGCAGCGGGGCTCCGGTGAACAACACCATCATCGTCGCGGTAGTGGTCGGTATTCTCGCCGGCTTCGTCCCACTGCACTATCTGGCTGACATGGTGTCCATCGGCACCCTGGTCGCGTTCGTCGTCGTATCCGTCGGCGTCATCATCCTGCGGGTGCGTGAACCCGATCTACCTCGTGGATTCAAGGTGCCCTTCTACCCCGTGACACCCGTCTTGTCGGTCCTGGCGTGTGGGTACATCCTGATTAGCCTGCCCTGGTACACCTGGCTGGCGTTCTCCGGATGGGTCTCCGTGGTGCTGGTGTTCTACTTCGTCTGGGGCCGCAAGCACAGTGCGTTGAACGATGCGGTGACGGTGTGATCGGTTTCCCGCCAGCCGCCGTCCACGGCGGCGACGTTCTGGCGCGCCGAGATCACCAAGACCCACGACTTCCGATAACGCCCTCTACTGTGGCAACTCAGCGCGCAGACCGGAAGGCACCATGGACAACGATCCCTATTTGGCGCATCACGTGGTGCGCGAGACCAGGCCGGCCGACCGCATGCACCAGTACGACCCCCATTTGGCCGGGCTGGTGTACGAGTACGTGCGCACCCGGCTGAGCTTCACCGACACCCCTCTGGATCATCCAAAGCCGCCCGAACCCATCCTCAAGGCACTCGAGGGGTTCATCGACGATTACGGTCGTGACCCACGCGAGGTCCTCGACACCTATGTCCAACACATCGCCGCCAACGTGCTGTCCACCGACAGTCCGCGTTTTTTCGGGTTCATTCCCGCCGCGCCGACCAAGGCCGCTCTGCTGTTCGACACGGTGGTCTCGATCGCGTCGCTGCAGGGCTGCTCGTGGCTGGAGGCCTCCGGTGCGATCGTCGCGGAGAATCAGGTGCTGCGTTGGATCGCCGACCTGGCCGGTATGCCGCCTTCGGCCAGCGGAACGTTCGTGTCGGGCGGAACCGCCGCGAACCTCTCCGCGCTGGTTGTCGCCAGGGAGATTGGCAGGCAACGGTTCGGGGTCCGGGAGGTGCGGATCGCCTGCAGCGACGAGGCCCACTCCTCAGTGGCCAACGGTTGTCGGATCCTCGACGTCGAACCCTTCGTCGTTCCGACCGAGGATCACCGCTTGACCGGTAGCGCGCTGAGCGCCGCACTCGACCGCCATGACGGGCCTCCCGTCGTGGCGGTGGTGGCCACCGCGGGAACGACCAACGCCGGTATCGTCGACGAGCTCGACGGCATCGCAGCGGTGTGCCGGGATCGCAACCTGTGGATGCATGTCGACGGCGCCTACGGCGCGGCGGCGTTGCTGTCCGACCAGAAGTGGCGGTTCGCCGGCCTGGAGCATGCCGATTCCTTCATCACCGACCCGCACAAGTGGTGGTTCGCGCCCTTTGACTGCGCGGCAGTGCTGTACCGCGATCCCGACCAGGCGGCCTCAGTGCACACCCAGCACGCGTCTTATCTGGATCCGCTGCACCAGTCGGAGCATCCGGAGTACTGGAATCCCACTGATCTCGCCCACCACCTGTCACGTCGCGCCCGAGGGCTGCCACTGTGGTTCTCCCTCGCAGTGCATGGCACCAACGCGTATCGGGTTGCCGTGCAGCATGTTCTCGATCTGACGCAGGAGGTCGCCGCACTCGTGGAGGCGTCGCCCCACCTGGAATTGGTGCGCGAACCCGGGCTGTCCATCGTGTTATGGCGCCGCCCCGGCTGGACCAGAGCGGACTACCTCGGTTTGCAGAACCGGCTGCTTGCCGAGCAAGTGGCTTTCGCCACGCCGACGGTGTGGGAAGGCGAGGTTATTGGCCGCTTCGCGCTGCTGCACCCCTCGACGACCATAGAGATGGTCCAGGTTGTCCTCGACGCCGCACGCTAGCGCCGGCGCGAACGGCAAGGCGCACAGCATATTCGGTGATCTGCAAGGATCGCCCGCATGAAGGCCGATCTCAGCGGTCCCGCCTTCGATTCTTCGGCGGGGGAACGTTGGCCACCACCGGGAAGTCACCGGTGTGCCCGATTCGATCCTGCGCGATCTCCAGTACCCGATCGCGAACCAGGTACCAACCACCGATCAGAGCGGGGATGACCAGTAGCAGGCTCGCGATGGTCCAGGTGCCGATCGGGTAGTTGAAGGCCATCAACACCAGAACGCCGACCAGGAATACCAGGGTGGCGTAGCCCGTATAGGGCGAACCCCACAACCTGAACGCCGGCCTACTCATCCTGCCCTGCTCTGACCAGCGGTAAAGCTGAAGCTGGCAGATGATGATGGTCGCCCACGACGACAGAATGCCCAGCGAGGCCACGTTCAGCACGATCTCGAACGCCATATCCGGCACGTAACTGTTGAGCAATACGCCCAGCAATCCGATGGAGGCCGTCAACAGAATGCCCCCGTAGGGGACGCCGCGGCGCGACATCAAGCCGGTGAACTTCGGGGCGCTGCCGTTCATCGCCATGGACCGAAGGATGCGGCCGGTGGAGTACAAGCCGGCGTTGAGGCTGGAGAAGGCCGCGGTCAGCACCACGATGTTCATCAACGGGCCGGCCCCGTCGATGCCGATCTTCGCGAAGAACGTGACGAACGGGCTCTCGTCGGCCGAGTAGGCGGTGTAGGGCAGTAGCAGTGCCAGCAGGAACAACGAACCGACGTAGAATAGAGCGATTCGGGCGATCACTGAGTTGATGGCACGCGGCATGATCTTCTCGGGCTCGGCCGTCTCTCCGGCGGCGGTGCCGACGAGTTCCACTGCGGCATAGGCGAACACCACACCAGAGGTGACCAGAACCAGCGGCAACATGCCGGAGGGGAACCAGCCGCCGGTCTCGGCGATCACGCTGAATCCAGTGAGGTTACCGTCGATCTGATAGCGGCCCGCGAGGAAGATGGTGCCGGCCACCAGAAACGCTGTCAGCGCGACGACCTTGACCAGTGCCGCCCAGAACTCCAACTCGCCGAAGACCGCCACCGAAACCAGATTCACCGCCAGGACCAAGGCCAGTGCGATCAGCGCGATCAGCCACTGGGGTATCGGGTCGAACACCGACCAGAAACGAAAATAGATGGCGATCGCGGTGGAGTCGACGATGGTGGTCATCGCCCAGTTCAGGAAGTACATCCACCCCGCGGCGTAGGCGGCCTTCTCGCCCAAGAATTCCCGGGCATAGGAGACGAATGATCCCGAGGACGGTCGGTGCAGTACCAATTCGCCCATGGCGCGCAGGATCAGAAAGACGAAGACTCCGCAGACCGCGTAGACGATGAACAGTCCCGGGCCGGCCTCGGCCAGTCGTCCGCCGGCGCCGAGAAACAGACCCGTCCCGATCGCTCCGCCGATGGCGATCATCTGCAACTGGCGCGGTTTGAGGCTCTTGTGGTAGCCGGCGTCCTCGCTGGTCAGCCCGGCCTGATCGGCCCTCGGACGATCCGGCGCCGTGGTCATTACCGGTCCCGTTCGGAAGTCGGGGTGGCGGTCTCGCCGTCGCGCGATGGGGCGGGCATATCGCGGAACGTGAAAACGAAGCCGAACACCGCGATGCCCGCCGCGATCACGTATCCGACGACCGAGTACCAGCCGACGTGCAGGTAGGCGGTGACGGCCACGATCGCCATCGCCAGAAAGACCATAGACATCCCGATGAGGGGTGTCTTGGCTTTGAAATCGACGAGACGCACGACATACCCCCAATGATTCGCAAAACCGATCGGGCAAGTAAACAACGGCCGAATGGGCGATTCACCGAAAGGATTAAATCCTTTTCATAGCCGTAACATCCGTGTCCGCGTCCCGCGCCGCCACAGAGGGCTGGGTAGCTGGACAAGTCCCGAGCCCTCACCAAGCGCGCAGCACCAACGGTTCGAATCCTGCTGCCTCGACTTCTCTATCATCCCAGGGGCGGATGCCCCGTTCGACCAGCGGCACGATCCGACGAAAGTGATCAAGAGCCCGCTTCTCGGTGAAGAATCGGTATTCCGAATCGGGTAGCGGACAGTTGTCGAACGCCGCGACGGACAGCCCGAATGACACTCGACGGGCATTGAAGCCAGGCGACGGATCAGACCCCACCCAGTACACCTCAGCGTGGGCGCCGCCTTCGCCGCGCCACCGATCGATCATGCAGTAGCTCGGATCCCGGCGCATTCGGGCCCACTGGGCCAGTGTTATTGAGTTTCCCTCGCGGTCGAGGAAGCGGGGAGACTGCACCGCTCCAACGGTCGCCCCCGGCGGTGGAGCGAATCCAACACCTTGCTCCGGTCATTTGGAGATCCGCCAGACAGTTTCGTCATGTCCCCTTCGAGCGTCGGCCTCGGTGCAGTACGTGTAAAAGTGTGCCTCGTCGCCGACGATGGAGTGGGTTTCGAAGATCAGCGATTCGCCATGACCGTAGTTGAATCCGAACCCGGTCCAGACCGTACGAACCGCTGAGCCGCTCTGCTCGCACCAGTCTCCGATCACCGCGTACCCACTGTTGCCACGCAGCTGCGCCCAGTGGGATATCGAGATGATCCGGCCCGCCCGGTCATAGAAACGGTCGGGCGGCCAGAAGAACCCCTCCACGGAGTCGGTTTCCGCGCCGGGGGCGAACGACGTTCTGGTGTCCATCGCATTAGCAAAGCAGCGCACTCTGACAGATTCCCGGCGTCTGACTCCGCCGTCGCGCGGCGGCGCGTCGTCCAGCACAGCCCGGGAGCACTACTGGCAAGCAGCCGACGACGAACGCGTTGGCGATCAGAGGAACTTGGCGAACGGGTGGAATCTGAGTCGATTGTGCGGGTCCATCGTCTGCTTCAGTGCCGTAACACTTTCGGCCATGGCCGCCGTACCGAAGATGTCCGACGGCAAGGCGGCGCAGTACACATCGTCGGGTTGTGAATGCGTCCCGCTGAAGTCGAGTGTCAGGCCGTCCATATCCCGCGCCTTGTCAATGACAGCCTTGGTGAGATCGACAATCGTCTGGCGCTGTCCGGCGGTCTTGT
>Ga0114919_10001334_pt1 | contig 19669 bp, 20 predicted proteins | sample BlataG_FD_88682 | JGI IMG/M metagenome (GOLD analysis project Ga0114919, IMG submission 88682) | Deep subsurface microbial communities from Black Sea to uncover new lineages of life (NeLLi) - Black_00105 metaG | ecosystem: Environmental > Aquatic > Marine > Oceanic > Sediment | place: Atlantic... | reverse complement strand
TTTTTGCTTTATTTTGAAAGTCATCAATTAAAAATCTTTTGTCAATATTGATTTCTTGTTGATTATTATTATTGATCCTTAAAACTCTAAATGGATGTGGCGTTTCAAGATATTTTTTACCCCAATTCATAAGATTATTACTGTTCCAAACATCAAGAATTCTTTTGCGGCTTATATTTATCGCGAGTTTTCCTATATCTGAACCAATCCATCTCCGTCCAAGTTTTTCAGCAACAACTAATGTGGTTCCAGTTCCGCAAAAAAAATCTGCTACGATATCATCTTTATTTGAAGAGGCAAGAATTATCCTTTTCAACAATCTCTCAGGTTTTTGTGTAGAAAATGCTTGATATTCAAGAGTATTTGCTCTGATATAAGGTAAATCCGTCCAAACATCACGAGGAAAGATTCCCATATTTGATATGTATACTTTTTGCGAGAGTTTCTTACCGTTATGACTTCCTCCACGATGGTAGTAGGTCCCTTTTTCGTCTTCTTTTAAGGCAAACTTAACTCGATCAGAGTACTCCATATATATGTTAGGATCGTCATTAAATGTATAATCATTAGATTTCGTATAAAATAAAATCGAATCATAAGAACGAATAAAGAATCTTCTTGTTTTAGCTGAAGCTGCCGGGTATGCCCAGATTATCTCATTTTTAAAATTTTCTTTTCCAAAAATTTCATCCATTATTATTTTTATATAATGGGAAACATGCCAATCTAAATGCACATAAATGCTTCCGTCTTCTGCGAGCAATTTTTTCATAATAATTAATCTATCATATAAAAAATCAATATAAGCATCAATACCTCCATTCCAAGTGTCTGAATAAGCCTTAGAAACTTCAAACGCGTTCTTTTCTCCTATAAACATTTTGGATTCGAAATCCCCTCCGGTCCCAAAAGGTGGATCGATATAGATTAATTTGATTTTTTTCGAGTAAAGGGGGAGCAAAGAATTCATAATATCCTTATTATCTCCTTGGAATAAGCAATTAATCAATTGTTTGGAGAATCTTTCGTGTTTTTGATATTCTTCCATTTTTTTATTAGTTATTTGTTTATGAGATACAAGGTTACCAATTATAGGATATAAATTTAATTCTTTTGTATTGAAAAGATGAGCGTGTTGAGACTTTTTGGTGTTAGACGTTCTAAGTTTTTCTTTGTCCTTCCAATTTAGATTCGGCATTATTAATCCCCAATAAGATGGCAAAAAATTTATTCTTAATTTCCTTTTCAAATTTAATTTAAATAAAAATATTAAATTAGTGGTTATTATGTCTTTTGATGAATTGGATGGATGGAGGAAAACTCACTATACAAAAGATGTAACTCCAGAATTACGTGATCAAGAAGTAATTCTTGGGGGATGGGTAAGAAATTTTCGAGATCTAGGCGGTTTGAAGTTCATAAGCTTGCAGGATAAATATGGAGAACGGCAGATTACTTTAAAAAAAGGAGTCGTACCCAATGAGTTATTTGAAAAAGCCAAGTTAGGATACCAATACTGTTTAATGGTAAAAGGAAAGGTAAAGGAATTTAAAGCAGCACCAGGCGGAATTGAAATTATCCCTTCGGAAATAAAAATATTGAATAGAACCCCAGAAAAGCTTCCTATTGATATGACTGGAGAAACTATATCAGAACTTGATCTTAGATTAAATAATCGGGCTTTAGATCTACGATCCTTAAGAAATCAAGCAATTTTTGAGATTCGTGGACAAGTCCTAAAATCGTCTAGGAGTTTTTTACTTGAACAAGATTTTACTGAAATTACAACACCAAATATAATAGGTTCCGCGACAGAGGGCGGTACTGAGTTATTTCCCATTATGTATTTTGATAGAGAGGCATTCTTAGTTCAATCTGCTCAATTATATAAAGAACAATTATGTGGAGTATATGAAAAGGTATTTGAAATAGGTCCTGCTTTCAGAGCGGAAAAGAGTCACACTAAAAGACACATCTGCGAGATTTTTACACTGGATGTAGAAATGAGCTTTGTTGATATGTATGACGTTTTAAAAACACTAGAAGAATTAGTTCATAATGTAATAACGAATATTAGAGAGAATAATATGGCTGCTCTGAAAACTATTAACATGGAGAATAAAACAATCGTTCCAGAATTACCCTTTCCACGTTATAGGTACGATGAAATTCTTGAATTACTTGAAAACAAATATAAAATTACTGTTGAATGGGGAGAAGATATCTCGACAGAAGCGTATAGAAAATTAGGAGAAGAACTAACAGGATACTACTACATAACTCATTGGCCAATGTCAATTAAACCGTTTTATATTCAACCATCAAAAGATGATAAATATAGTGAATCGTTTGATCTTCAAATGGGGTGGCTCGAATTAACATCTGGAGGCACTCGAGTTCATAATAGAATACAACTAGAGAATGCTATAGAAGAAAAAGGTTTGAATGCTTCTTCTTTTGAATCTCATCTTATTGCATATGATTTTGGAATGCCTCCCCACGCGGGATTCGGGTTAGGAATAGCTCGTTGGATAACATATATTTGTGGTCTAGATGACATTCGAGAAGCTGTGATGTATCCCAGAACGCCCGAACGATTGACACCTTAGAAATTTTATAATATTATTTTTTGAATAATTATGGCAGATGAGTGGATTGAGTCTTATTTAAAAGCTGGAAAAGCAGTTATAGCCGCTAAAAAGCTAGCCGAAAAGCTTATAAAACCAGGAGTATCCTTTTTAGAAATTGCCAATAAGTGCGAAGATGAAATACTCAATCAAGGATGTGAATTATCATTTCCAATTAATATGTCTTTAAACGAGTTTGCTGCTCATTATAGTCCTACTATCGACGATCCTACTGTGGTTCCAAATAAAGGATTGTTAAAAATAGATTTAGGCTCTCACTATAATGGGTATATTGCTGACAAAGCAAGTACATTCAATATAGATAACGATCCAAAACTTCAGAATTACATAGATGCTGCTCAAGACGCGCTTGATGCTGCGATCGATATTTTTAAACCTGGTACTAAGTTGTATGAATTAGGCGAAGTAATCGCAGATAAAATACATAACCGTGGATTAAGACCAATTTCTAATCTTGGAGGTCATGAATTAAAACAATATCAACTCCACGCTGGGCCGTTTCTTCCTAATATTAGAGATCTAAATCATAAAGAAGTTTTAAAACCGGGCGACGCCTACGCTTGCGAGCCATTCGCTACTTCAGGTGAAGGATTAGTCTCCAACGGTAAAAAATCTTATATCTATCGATTTGTTAAAAGAGTTAAAAAGAATTTACCTTACGAAGAAATAAACTACATGAAGAAAATAGAGGATTTAACCAAAAATTTACCTTTTTCACCTCGATTACTAGAAAAAAATAACATTATCCCGAAAAACAAAATACAAACGATAATCGAGTCTTTTAAGCGAAAGCAAATTCTCGATCACTATCCAGTACTCATAGAGGTAACTGGAGCTCCTGTTGCGCAACAAGAACATACAATCATAATTGATATGGATGGAAATCCTATTGTTACCACATAAAAATAAATTAATGGAAACAATCACAAGTATCATTCTATGTGCTGGTGAAGGAACACGCGCTAAAAATATTGCTGATAACACTCCAAAACCGCTTGTAAAAGTTAAATCTTTAAACAATCAATCCATTCTTTCTTTAATTATTTCTAACTTGGTAAAATTAAAGCTCGATCCAATAATTGTAATAACGGGGCATTTAGGGGAAAAAATTGCTGATTTTGTAAGCTCATCTCGAATGAAAGAACAGTGTGGGATAACAAATATCTTAATTCATAGTTCTGGAGTTAGATACAAACTTGGACCTTTATATTCTTTTCTAAGCATTACTACAAATAATCAGATATTTAAAGATGATAAAATATACATGGTTTTTCCAGGAGATACTGTTTTTGACTACACACTTATGCAAGAAATCCTAAACCTTTTATTGGAGAATTATTCACAAGCAATCCATAGTTCAATAATATTTTACAGAAAGATGCGGATCGATATTCTAATGAAAAGGGTTGAAAAGTATTCCCCTAATTATGAAAAAAGCATATCTTATTTAAAAATAGAAGAAAAAAACTCAAAATCGATTGTTAAAGAAATATCTCAAGAGAAATTGAGCTACATTTCGAATGAAGAAGTGATTAATCAAGTAATTCCAATTTTTATACTTAACAATGAGTATGTTAATAATATCAGAGCTCTAGCAAACCCAGTCAGATTTCGTACCATACGAGAAGTAGTTAACTTAATGATTAAGAAAAAAAAGCAATTTTTTGCAGTATCGGTCAATTCAGAGTCTAATTTCTATGACATTGATACTCCTCAAGACTTAAAAATTTTAAACGAAAAAAAAAAAGGTGGACAATAGTAGCTCCGATTATAACAGAAAACCTGTTTCATAGGAAATCAACTTCTTACTCCAATGAATCGTATCTGGATCAAAGCTCTATTGAGGAAGCTTATAATTTTAAAGACATGTAAAGTTTGAATGTCTCGTGTAGCAAACTTAATAAACTACTAAATTCAACAAGAGATCAAGCAAATCTGTATCAATTTACATTTTATTTCATGCCAATTTTAACTTAATTGCATCTCTTTACAAAATTATTGCTTCAGCGTGATAAATATTAGAAATCTCCTAAAGTAAGAATAATCTTGTTCGTAAATTAGGATTCAATACTAAAAGAATGTAATAATATAAAACAGTATGGAAATCAAGGCGTAAGTATTAATTCTGGGTGGAAAAAATTTGCGTTAGAACTTAAAAATCATTTATCAATTTTGCAACAACATGCTCGTTGTTTAAATTGTAATTCTGTATCATGAACCAATGTTTTAAACTATTGTCCAATAAAACATATGCACAATCATCTATTTAAATTTATTTATTAATTGATGTCGAAATATTTCCCCTCCATTAATAAGAGAAAGTTTAATAGATTCCAATATTATTACTCAAAACGATATTTGAATAAGAAATTACCGTATTAAAAGAAAATGTCTATACGAATAAAGATAGATCTCTTTGGAATAGGATGTCTTAATGGCGAATTACTAAGAGTCTACGCACCATTATCCGCCGACGCAATAGTTAATAAACTTCCTATTATTTTGAGAGGTCGATTTAGTTTTGGCTCAAAAGCTTATTGGACGCTTCCTGGAATTGAAATATTTAAAGGACATAATCCAAAATCAGTGAATAGCGTAGATAAAGGAGAAATTATTTATAACCCTAAAACTGATGAATTACTCATAATTCTGGAAAATCTAGAAATGCCTAATAAAGTAAATAAAATAGGTAAAGTTACTGATAATTTAGAAATTCTTTTAAATGCTAAGAATGGATTAAATACTAAAATATCTAAATCAAAATAGTTATTAATGTGATTTTAAGAAGATTAATATGGCTATCTCAAAAAAATTAACCATAGTTTTTACTTTTTTCTACTTAGGAGTAATAATATACTTAATTTTATTTCTAACAGTTCCGGCCTTTCAAAATGTAATAATTCAATCAAGACAAGATATAGCTGATCTTACCGAAGGTTCGAACTACTTTATCGCACTTTTAATAGCGTTTTTTATTTGTCTTTTAGGAAATGCTAGTGTAGGCTTTCCAATTCCCTATCCATTTATACTTTTCTCATTTTCTAATTCAATTTTTATCCGATATTCAAGTATTGGATTAAATCTTGGTCAAGTCCTATTAAATGGCCCTTTTTGGTTAGAAATATTAGTATTAGCAGTTGTTGGAGGACTTGGAAGTGCTTTAGGTGAACTTGTAGGATATTTAATTGGTATTGGAGCCAAGAAAGTAGTTAGTAAATCTCATTCAAGAACACTAGATAATGTACAAGGCTTTGGAAAAATTGTCCTCGATCATCCTAAATCCATGCACTTAATTATTTTTCTTGCAGCAGCTCTACCTATTCCAGATGATCCGTTATGGATCGCTTTAGGAATGTCCGATAAAAAGATAAATTTTCCTATCTGTATTTTATGGGCATGGTTAGGAAAAAATATAACTACGATCTTCTACGTCATTTTTCCCATTTTGATATCGCTTGGGTTTGGAGCAACCGGGATCGAGGTTGATGATATTTCGAGTGTTATTACAGAATCTTTAATGCTAATAATTACGCTTGCCATTATGCAATTTATTCTATCCTTCAATTGGTCACGTTTTTTAGAAAAAAAAATCTCTAAAAATTAGAAATATATTAATCTTTATTATAAATTAAATTTATAATTATTTTACTTTGTATTTCTATATGACATAGAAACATTTCTATCACGAGAGATTATGAAAGAATTTAAAGTTAACAAATTTTTGGGCTTAAGACTTGAGAAAGGAAAAACCGCAATATAACTAGATAATAAATCCTCCTGTTACCAGTATCTCTATTGGCGACGGAAGTCAAAAAACTATAGTAGTTAATTATTTCTTGTCGTTTCTCAGACAATTTTTACAAACGAAAATAGTTTTTTCTTTGCTCTTTGAATTCTCATCTTGGTAAATTCGTTTGTAAATATAATCACCACATATTTGGCATAACGCAACTGTTCTAGTTTCGGCTAATAAGGGGCCTAAATTATCAAAAGTCATAAATAAAGTTTACATCTGTGATTTAGAAATGGTTATCTCGATTTTCGAAATTAAATCTTTTTTGTTTCTATTAGAATGATTGTCTCTTCTATAATTTCTATTTTGATTTCTTTCGAAATAAGGACGGCTACCTAGTGAAACATTAGCAATTTCTACTCCAGGATAAAGGCGATTTTTTAAAATTTCAGCAACTTCAACCGCAGTTGAAATCTCTTCTCCTTCCCCTTTTATCAATAATGATTTTGTCCCTCCTGAAAAGGCAAAAATAGCATCTTTAATTGTTTTTTCCCTATCTGTACGATTTCTAACTATAAGCGTTGTATCATTAGGCATGAAAGAACCTCATTACCATATATTTGCTAAGTATGAATCAAAAGCAGTCTAAATTATAAAAGTTATCCAAGCAATATAAAAGTTATTTAAATTCATTCTTTAACACAGTAATTAAAAAGTAATGCTGATAATAATCTATTGATTAAAAGCATGAAATAATCTTATGTTTAACAATTTATCTAGAATTTTATAAATTAAAATCAGAACGAGAATTTAGATCGTCCAATATTTTTTGATATTCAGAGCTCCTTTCTTCAAAATGTTCAATAATTTTTCTCTCATCTGTATCTAAATAATCAAATAATGGAGAAATAATTTCAATCTTTTTGGTAAAATCGTTTATTATTTTTTTATACCATTCATTAGGTTTTGCCAACATCTCCTTGATTTTTCTGCTAAATTTCTCTTTTTTTTTCTGAAAATTGGCTGTTTGATTCGTTTTCTTTACCTCAATAAGAATCTCTTCGCATTTTTTTAATTCTTTTTCGATTTTTTCTCTAAATTTAGGTATCCTGAAAATTTTTTTATCAATATCAGGATCCCATTCATATAAAAAGTAGTCATCTTCTTCAGCTTCTTTTTCATTATCTGTGATTTTTACATCTCTTTTTAGAACCATAATAAGCCCGAAATTCCTTTGGAGTTGGGCTAATGCCTTTTTCCGCAAAACCTCATCAATGTAATCGATTTTTCTCAAAGCATTTTTGATGTTTTTATTAATCTCTCTGACATCTTTTTCGACTTGCTTGACCATTTTTTCCTTAGGAAATTCAAATTTCAGTTCGATAGCATTCGAATAAGTAGCAAACATGCCCCGATCAGGATTTTTTAACCTTACTCCCGCAACTCCAAGATAAAATGCTTTTGATCCTTTTTGACAATGGTCGAATACTAATGCTATTGCGAAGGGGTTTACACCTTGATAAAACAATTGAGTTTCAACATCTCGTGGCGAAAATATAAAACCGATACCTGGATGAGTGTGCCACCATCCTACAAAGAAGTCCTCTTTATTATCTTGGATTGCTCTTTCATAAATTGCTGTGTTAAATTGAGCAGTATCTACATAATGTTTACTCTTATATTCAACATAAGCTCTACTCCCTGCCATTACGGGGATCGCATCCTTAATAATTACTTCTTTACTATCCTTTATCGACCCTATTAAAATGCCGTAAACTTCTCGCCAATTTCTTTGAGGCAGTTCATCATTTCCATATCGCATTGCATAGCCAACAATACGCCTGTATGCATTATATGATATGATAATAGGCGTTTCCGCGGGATTAATGCGATATTTTTGAATATAGTGTTCTTTAGTCGAAATTTCAATAAAATCATCTGATTCTGATGTTGTTGCGTCCAAACTTTCTTTATCTAGTTCAAAGTGTTCAGTATCGTTATTTTCCGTTTCTTTACTGTTACTCTCTTTTCTATTCATTAAATAATCAAATGATTTTCTAAATTCTTAATAGTTTCAACATTATTATTGAATAAATTTAAAACTTTTAAATTTATCAATCTTTTTAACCTATAAGAAAGTTCTAACTATAAAATCACTATATGATTTATCATATTTCACCCTTATGAGCCCGATTGGAGGAAACTCTACCCGTAAAATGGTTCTTATTGGCTTCTGTGGATTACCTGGTTCTGGCAAATCAACAGTATTGAAAGCTATTGAGGATATAGGGATTGTAATAACGATGGGTGATGTAATACGAAACGAAGCACGAGAAAGAAGTATTGACCCAATAGACGAAAATTTGGGTAAAATTGCTCAAGATTTACGAGATGAATTTGGTCCAGAAATAATAGCACAAAAATGTGTAGCGTTAATTAAAAAATTAGAGAATAAGGTTGTTTTTATAGATGGTTTGAGATCTATAGCTGAAGTAAAGACTTTTCGAAACTCGTGGAAATTTCCAATTGTAGCAGTAATAATTGATGACGATATAAGAATTGAAAGGCTTTCGAACAGGAGAAGACCAGATGATCCAAACACTTTAGAAGATCTAAGAGAAAGAGACCAACGCGAAATCGCTTTTGGATTAAATGAAGTAATTGATGCTGCAAATTATAAAATTAATAATAATGTCTCAAAGAAGGATGTTCAAAAAGTTACACGCGATTTAATTTTAGACATTATTAAGAATTATTAGTATACTATTTCAAGTAATCTACAATTGCTTTTGATAAAGAGACTTTACTTGCTTCATTATCGATAGAATCAGTTCCAATTATTGCATCTGCACCAGCTTTAATAATTCTGAATTTTGCATTTTGTAATAATAGAGCGTGAGTCGCGACAGCAAATACTTTATTAGCTCCACTTTCTTTTGAAAGTTTTATAGCTTTTGCCATTGTTCCTCCTGTTGCAATGATATCGTCTGAAACGACAACATCTTTATTTTTTAAACTTAATTTGCCAGACATAGTTATCTCTCCCGTTTTTACATCTCTTGCTTTTTCAAAGTAATCTACTGGCACATCTTCTCCGAAATGTTTAGCAAATGCTTTGGATCTTTCAACAGCTCCCTTATCAGGAGCTACTACAACGATATCTTTAACATCTAAAGATTTAATATAGTCTGCTAATATTCTCATAGAATCAATGTTAATCCATTTACATTGAACCTCTTCTAATATGTTTGGGGCGTGTACATCAACTACATAAAGTTCGTCTATTCTCATAGAATCAATAAGGCATAATACTAAATTAGCAAACTTACTCTCTCCAGGTCTAAAAATCTTATCTTGGCGAGCGTACGCGAGATAAGGGATCACTACGACGATTTTTTCAGCGCCCATCCTTTTAACGGCATCAATCATCATTAGAAGTTCAAATAACCGAGCGTTTTGGTTTCCGCTGGAACTTGGTCCCGTTGATTGTACAATTATAACTTCTTTCCCTTCGATTAGAGATTCATTATCTAAGTTGATCCTTAGGTAATTTTCTCCGTCAGGGAACGTTTTTGATTCAGTATTAAAGTATCTAATATTTAAGTCTTGAGCAATTCTAATTCCAAGTATTTGACTCGCTGGACCAACAATTAAGATTTTTTCCATAAGATATCACAAAATTGTTTTAAATTGTATATTTTAACTTATTATTCCATTTCTTATATTTTTTTTAAAAAATTAAGAGAAATATTAAAAATTTCTTCTCTATACCCTTTAAATGAATGGCTTCCCCCTTCAAATTGAATAACATTCTCAGCACTTAAGTTGAGGTGTTTTTTTATCTGCGAGAGATTAGAGAATGGGATTCTATTGTCGTCTTTACAATGAGCTATTAGAATTCTTTTATTGTTTGACATCTCATCTTTTAAGAAATATTTAGGGCTAATTTTCTGAACAATTTCCTCTTGAAATTTTATTCTAGTCGTATGGTAGTCGTATCTCGTACACAAAGCAATTAAAGCCTTTACTTCTTTGTTGAGGAAACCTTGTGTTAAAATAATTGCACCCCCCATACTCCTTCCAAATAGGATTATTTTTTGTTCCAAGATTCTGTAAGACTGATGGGTTAACACCCAATCTATCACAATTTGGATGTCGGAGAATATTTGAACGACCATTCTATCCCACCTAGATCCCGTCTGTTTTTTAGTTTCTCCATGAGCACGGTAATCGTAAGATAGCACATGAAATCCAGCGTTAACGAATTTTTCAGTAAAATATTTGACAAAATAACTCTCACGATGATCCAATAATCCAGCTAAATTAATTATAAAGGGTGCTTTTTTAGAAGTGTTAGGATTAGAATAAATAGTTCCCTTAAGAAATAAATCTTCACCTTTGATGGGGATATCTATATTTTCAACTAATATGCCGTTCATTTTATAAGTATTTAATTCCTTTTGCTTTTGTATTTCATAATAAGATTCCTTAAGGTATTTACTGCTAATTCTAAGCTATGTTTATGATCCTCTGGTAAACCTTGTAATGCGTGGTCTATATCTTCTGGTTGTAATTTTTCCGCAAATTCAATGGTTTTACCCTCAATTAATAAAGTAGTTTGACTTCCAGTCGCTACAGTAGCTCCACAACCATCAGTAAAAAAATTAGCTTTTTTAATAATTCCATTATCGATTGTTAAATAAAATTCCATTGTTTTTTTCCGTGGTCCTAAATATGAATGTGAAATAGTAAAATATGAAGGCTTACCCCAATTTTTAGGGTTATGAAACAGATTTACAATACGTTCGTTAAAATCGCTTACTTCTTTGTCGATTATCTCTTGTTGAAGTTCTTCAACAAAGCTATCAAATTTATCCTCCTTTTGAGGCATTTACTTTTTTTCACCCAAATGCTTTAAAACGTGCTTTTTCAAACGCTCCATTCTTATAACTTCGGTTGAGGTTTTGTTATATTTATCTAGAATGTTTAGTATTTCTTGATTTAACTCGTTATGTTCTGTTGTACAAGTGCTTTTTTCTAAAAAATCTTCTCCGTGCCTTATAGCAGCTAAATTTTCAGTTATTTTAACTAACTCAGTAGCAATAACGCTGTTTATATAGATTAAATCTGAAAACATATTTTTCATATACAATCCTAATTTTAATTGGTCAGCAGACATAATTTATAAAATTTCTACTGAAATTAATTAGTTATCATTTATGAGATATCAAAGTTGTATTAGAAGATAATAACAAAATAGCCTGCTACGTAGAACAATGCTCCGAAGATGAGAAGAATTACAACGCTCATTCTTATTAAAAATGTTTTTTTCATATCAGGTTTTAAAGCTTCTTTAGGAAAATTTTTTAGATTTTTAAGGTATTTGAAATAGAACTTTTTCCCATTTAATTTAAGCGTAATAGGTATTCTATAGGTGATAGTTGCGGTTTTTACTTCAATAACATCTATAGGAAGACACAAATAGAAAACTATAATTATTATTATCGCTATCCATAAAAAGGTACTAATAAGATTATCTAGTATTAAAAATAATGTATCTGCCGTTAGCCACCCTTCTAATTGTTGAAGCGTTAAGAAAATTAGTAATAAACTTATTCCAAAGATATCAAAGAAATCTATTTTTCTGTACCATTTTCTCACTGTAATTGATTCCACATTATTCGCAGCTACATAATGAAATTTATAACTTAAAATTCGCTTAAACCTAAATTTTTTTGATGTTTCGTTAAATTGAAAAGTATTATTACCCGCTTTACTGAAGTCATAGAATAAACCTTTTACTAGGAGTATTATACCATACATTAAAGCAATCCACCACACTAAAGGACCAAATAAAACCATTTGTGTTAGCATAAGTATAGCAATTATAATCAAAAACATCCCAAAGAGTAATTTGAATAGTTGAAAATAAGATGTATTTACTTCTGAAAATATTGTGGTGTTGCTGATATCTTCCTTATCTCGCAAGTCTGGGGAACATTCTAAAAATTCACTAAAATTTTCCTTAAATTGAGATTGTCTCCTCAATTTTATTGGAGAAAACCACATTTCATAGAGTTTCTCTTTTGTAGCTATTTCAAAGTAATTCTGTTGGAAGAAAATCAATATAATTAATACGATAATATCCAAAAAAGATAATATTAAAAACGTCCATGACAAGACAAACTCTGGACTTGCTCGTTCTGCAGCAAATAATGGAATTGCGGTCATTAGCTGTAAGACGATAAACGGAAGGATGAGGATAATCCAAGCTAGTTTTGGTCCCGTGTGATTATTTTGATACCGAAGTAGTTCGATATCTTTTTTAGGAATTTCTGTTAACCAAGCAAATCCAAGTCTGATTTCGTAGAAAAAGAAGAAATTTTTTGACTTTGAAAAGATACCTCGAAACGGGCTCAAAATAAAATATATTAACAAACTAATTCCAGTTATTAACATTGGAAACCCAGTGACATAGAACCAAGATGGCCCCCCAAGGAATATGGCACTACCATATTCGATTTCGTGACCCACATCAAGTCCGAATATACTATAAGAAATTATTCCGTTTATCATTAAAAGTAACGCAGCTACAAGTCTTGTTAGGGTAAAAGAATTAAACTTAATATATCTTTCAACCGGTTCCCTTAAATCTCGCATTCTTTTAAATGTTAAAGAATTTTCCCGTAAAAAAAATGGTGTAATATAAAATTTTAAAGTAATTATTCCTCCAAATATAACAATTAAGACATCGATGAGTAACGAGAGATTAAAACCGTTAAGCGTAATCTCAAAATCGAAACCTATGAAGACCAGTAAGCAACCTAAAAAAATGATAAGTAAACCTGTTAGAAGAAAAATATAGCGTAATATCCTCTTTTTGGGATGTATTTGTTTTAAATTTTCAATCTCTTCTTCGCTTAAATCACTCATCGAAAACACACAATTATATATTAACTAATAATACATTTTTTGTTTTTATCTTTAATAAAATTTCAATTTTAATTTTAGATTTTATCAAAAATGGATTACAAATACTTTCGTGATGGCCTAATTTCGTTATCAACGGTTCAATTCATTTTTTCTTCTACATTTTTATTCAGTTCAATACTTCTAAAACCTTACATCGCTCTAGAACCAATAGAAAGAGACTACATTATTTTATTAACAAGCATCAATATGTTTTTTAGCATCTACTACTTTATAGAGGCCTTAAAATTTGAGAAAGTTTATAGACTTGAGGAAAAGCATATACGCAAATTTGGCAAACGAATTGGAGTAATTTCTTTAATATATTTACCTCATATTTTCCTCTTATCCTCGCTCTTGTTTTTAGATTTACATAATTTGCAAGTTATGATGAATTGGTTAAGCCTCATAATAGAGAGCTTCTTACTCGGGATTCTCTTTAAAGAAATCTACGATCTCCTTTTTAAAGAGGAAGCTGAAAGAAAGTTTGAAATTGACCAAAATAGAAAAATCTATTTAGAAGGGAAATAAAATTAAAGAAATTTTTAAAAATAACGATGAGATCACCTTTTTTTAAAGATAAAATTACTTGGTTGGATGAGCTAATTTTCCTATAGCAGTTTCTATCATAGTCAATTTCGTGCTATATTTTTCCATTAAATCAGCGAATTTTTCTACATCAATTTCTTTATTTTCCTTTAAAACTTTCAATTCATTAATAGTTCTTACTATCCCTGCTTTTTTATCTATTAATCTCTCTCGCTTACTATATGGAATTTTTTGTTCAATTTTCTTTTTTTGAAATGATTTGAATCTCTTAATGTTTAAATCTTTAGGAACAAATTTGGTTAAATAGATCGTACTTTTTGGCACAAAAGGAGCCAAATTTTCTGGTATAATAATTATGGGCTCAGGATCTTGAATTCTTTTAATTTCATCATACTCTAAAGGCTCAAATTTGAATTCTTTTATGATCTCTTTGACAACGGACAGATTTGACTCTATGCTAGCTCTCTCTTCGCTCGATAAATCAGAAACGCTACTGATCATTTCATCCCAAATCTCCTCTGACTTCAAGAAATAGAAGTTAGCTTTTTGCTGTAACTTCATTACTTTATCTTTGTTTATATTCGTAATAGAAGATTCTAAAGAGGCTTGGGCTTTAAGTTGGCATGCTTTTCCCATATCGAAATGAAACTGTGCTCGCAATTGTTGTTTTTTCTTTTCTTCGTGTTTTTTCAAATAAAATAATCTTTTTGATAATGAACTTAACCCAGAATACAATTTAGAAGCGAAATAGGTATTATTTGAATTTTCTTCTTTGAGAGCTGCAATACTTTGTGCTAAAATTCTTGCTTCTTCTGAATTCAATTCGAGACTCTCAGATGAAAGGGTTATACCTATATCATGTTGATTTATGGATGCAGCACTAAAATAGGCTCCTGTTTTAAAAATCTTGCTGCATTCAACCATTGCAATTATTGAATCTTCCCAATCCTCTTCCTCTTCAAATTTTTCAGAGATATGAGAATAAGATCTTGCCATTACCCATAAAACACGAGCACACTCAAACATTAAATCCTTTATCTGAATCTCTCTGTTATTTTCTAACGGTTCTAAAAACCCTGGTGTTAAATCTAAATCTTTTAGAATTTTAACTTGATCTTCATTTTGATAATTTATATTTAATGTCTTCGTGTATTCTAAAACAAGATTTAAATCGTCTAAATTAAAGCTTTCTTCTTCTTTATCTAAAGCTTCTTCAATTTTTTTTATTTTGTAATGCAGATATCTAATTCTTTGCATTACTTCTTCTGTAAAAAAAGACATTTCTCACACTTACAGTTTTTTGTTTAAATTTTAGCTAATTAAAATAATTTAATCTCATTTTAAAACCATTTTAAAATTATGAAAATTAATATTCTATTAAAAAAATGATCAATCAAAATCTTTTTATCTTTGAATTTGTTTCTGGAGGGGGTTATAATCGGCGTGACATACCTTCGTCTTTATTTTGCGAAGGTTATGCTATGTTGAGAACTATTGTAGAAGATTTTAAAAAATTAGGATTCAAGATTACTACATTACTAGACAAAAGAATTAGCCATTTGTCTCGCTATTTAAATTCTGATATTGTAAAGTTTGTTAATACTAAGGAAGATTTTTTAAAAAAATATATTGATTGCGTAAGCAAATCAACATGTTGCTTTATTATTGCCCCAGAATTTTCAAACCATCTCTATAATTTAACACAAATAGTTAAAGAATATAAAAAAAAAATATTAAGTATAGATTTAAACGGTGTTTGGTTGGGTACTTCCAAGTTGGAAACTTACAAATATTTCATAACCAATAAATTAAACACTCCAAAATCTTATTTAATTCCTTTTAAAGAAGGTCTCATCGATGTGGATTTCATACTTCAAAAATTTGATCAGCTTGGTAGTTCCATTATAATAAAACCTGAAGATGGTGCCGGTTCAGAATTGATATTTCACTTTGAAACAAAAGATCAGATCTTACATTTTTTTAAAAGGCCTGAAGAGAAACTCGATATGGTTAGGAACTATATAGTTCAAGAATATATTGAAGGCGATGATTTAAGCATTTCAATGATTAACAGAACTAACCTTAAAAAAACTGGAGCTCAGGATCAGATAATTCTGAGTATAAATACTCAAGATGTTCAAAATTTAACTCCCAACAAAGAATCTCTTTATTTGGGAGGTTTTACTCCAGTAGAAAATTATGGTGTTTTAAGAGATAGATTCGAAAAGATTCTAAAATCAATGAATTTAACGAGTTTTCAGGGCTATTTTGGAATAGATTTCATAAAAAAAGCTGATAATTCCATTTATTTTATTGAGATTAATCCACGATTAACCACATCGTACATAGGTATTAGGAACATATTGGATTATAACCCCTTAGAATTTTTATTTAATCAATATAAATCTAAGTTTGAAAAAGAAAAATTAAAGCAAAAATTGGTTTCACATTTCACTCGGTTAGAGTTAAGATACTTTGGAAATAAATTGTTCGAGAATATAATTAATGACATTATTCCTAAATTAATGAAACTAGTTCCAGAAATAGTAACTCCACCAATTGCTTTACAGTGTTCGAATGTCAATAAAGAATTAATTTACTCTTGTTTTATTTCAACCAAAGTAAAGAATTTGAAATCATCAAATAAAAGAATTTCTCAAATATTGACAATTTTTAACAAGTTTAATTTTGAAGTACTTAAATAGCAAGTAGTAGAACAATTGAAAATCCTCCATAGTGAACTAAGAGTGACACAATTAACGAGTTTTCAATTTTCAATTTTTTATTTACGCTTAAATTGTACGTTAACAACCACAAAGACCACAACTGAAATAAAATCATAAGCACATTATCTAAAATCTTAACTGAAGCGAAATCGAATGAACCTGTGAAGATTAAGATCAATCGCAAAAATAAATAAATATCTATAGGGAATAAGATAAATGCAAAAGATGTCAAAAATTTCAAGGAATTCTCTTTTTTTTTATAAAAAATTCGACAAATTCCTTCGTTCACTAGAAAATAAAAAAACATATTAGCAATAAAAACAAGAGAGAGTAACAATTTAAGAGCTACATCAATTAACTCAATATTAATTAAAGACTCTCCAAAAAATAGAAAAAAGGGAAACAACCCATTTAAGCCACAAAGTATAGCGCCAGTCAAAGTAATTATAATTGAAATTAGAAGAATTTTAAATCTTGTGTCGATTTCGTAGTTAATATACTTTTTTGGAGTCAATCGCATTAATCCTTTTAAAATTGGTGTTTTAAATTCTTTTTTGCTAAAATCGGGAGTAATTATAGAATCTATGTTGTCTTTTAAGGAATTATAAGCATGGAGCCCTAATTCTGTTAAATAATACTTCTTATCATCTTTTTGGACTATCAGTTGAGATAGTGTATCTAAATGATGATAAATAGTGCCTGTGCTTACTTTCAATTCTTTTTTAAGATTAGTAAATGAAGCGAATTTGTTTTCTGCAATAATTTTAATAATTTTTCTCCTCAGTTCATGCCCAAGAGCGTAATAAAAGTTAGCTTCAACATCATTAGGTTCAATATTCCGTTTTTGAGTTTCTTCCTTTTCCTTAATTTCTAAATCCCTGCCTATTTTTTTTCTTTACTTATGAGGATGTTTATAATATCGAAGAAGATTAAAATTGCTCCGATTATTGAAAAATAAAAACCAATTTCTGCGTTGGGGAGATAAAGGAATTCTTGAGGTATGATCTCTATTAAGAAAAACAAAATGAATCCAAGTCCTATGAAATTAATTATTACAGAATTTATTCGATATTCAAGATTATATAGGATTACAATAGTCCCAACCAAACATATTATGCCACATATTAATGGAAATAAATATAAAAAAGAATTCTCAATTGCAAAGCTCGTTGTAATGATATAGATATATAAAAGTGATTGGTTAGAGAACCAAGGTAAAAATTGAGAAAGTATCAATAATATCGAACCAGTTAGCCCAAATAACCGGAAATCTAAATATTTTCTAATATTCATAGTTTATCAAATTTGTGAATTAATTTTTATATAAACATTCAAATAGTATAAACTAAAATACTAATATTAATTTAAGTCTTAAAATAATAATTTATATTGATTAACATGTCAATAGAAGAAGATAACGAGGTCGATTCAGATTCGATCCCTCTTTTTGATTATTTGAAAAAAGAGATACCCGTAGAAGAGCTTAGAGATTTCTCCTCCTCAAAAAGAATTGGAAGCATAGATTTCGTCAAGGGTATAGCAATAATTTTTATAATAGGGGCGCATGCAGCTGGGGCGTGGCTCGTTGAATACTGGATGTTTTTTTACGGGATTGGTTTTGCCTTTCTTGACATATTTGGCCCGTCCTTATTCGTTTTCTTGTCAGCTCTAAGCGTCGTTTTTAGCATTCGCCGGAAAAAAGGTTCCAAGAGTGAAAAAATTATAAGAAATAGGATTTTTTCAAGAGGAATAATGATAATTGTTATAGCAATTATATTTAATATAGTGTCAATAGAGTTTACAATACCGGGTTATTCCTTTCCGGCTACTCTATGGGGGTGGAACATCTTGATGTTCATCGGTTTTTCCCAGATTTTTTCCTATTACGCGCTAAAACTTAATAAAGTCACTAGAGCTATTATCGGATTTGTTATTATATTTACTTCTGATCCAATTAGACAATTTCTCTTTCAAGGAAAAGAAGCGGGAGATTTATTAAGCACTGTTCTGCATTATATAATAACTTCTCCCTCTCCTATGACACCTTTATTGCCATGGATTTCGATATGTTTTGTTTCTTCGATTTTTGGCGAATATTTGTACGAAGCTATGATGGGTGGAACCAAAAGAGATTACTGGAAGTTATTTAGAACCTTCTTATTTTCAGGGATTGTCTTTGTCCTTGCAGGTATAATTATAGGTTTAAATTCCTACGTACCTGGTACTGATTTTACGAGTAGTACGCTACCTTTAAATGAATATCCTCACTTATTGCTTTTACAGGACATGAGAACGCAAAAGTTTTTACCTGATATTACATATCCGGGTATGTGGGAATTCACAATAAGGGGAAGGGCCCCCAACATGATATATAATTTGGGAGCTGCCCTTGTTCTAATAGCAGTATGTTTCTACTTCATAGATATTAAAAGGAAAATGAATAATTTTATATCAATGATAAAATATTATGGAAAAGTATCATTAAGCTTGTTTTTGTTACACTTCATTTTTATAACTCTATTTTTGAATTCTTTAGATTTCTTCGCTTATGCCATTCTATATTTCGCTTATCTTGGGTTTTGGGGGTTCACCATGTATATCTGGAACGAATTTTATAATGGTGTAGGGTCACCAGAATGGCTTATGGTTCAAGTTGGGAGAATCGGACAAAAAACGGGAAAAACTATTAAGAAAGAAATTCTCATAATGGAAGAAGAAATAAAAGAGACAGTTCAAAAGATTAAAAAAGATACTGAAAAAGGCTCTAAAAACTAGTTTTCATCCTAGAAATCACTTTTATTCATTTAAAAATGTAATAAATGTGTTTTTTATGCTAATTTTTCTTTTTTATGAAAAAGTTTAAATTTTCACAAGATAAGAATATTGTATAATTTCCAAATTAAATTAGTAAGTCAAAATATTAAAACCAGTTATGAGATATGTCAATTGAAAATGAATTAGGAACGGCAACAGAATCTCCTCCGCTATTCAACTACCTACAAGAACTAATCCCCTTAGAAGATATCCGAGATTTTGCATCTCCA
>Ga0114919_10001332_pt1 | contig 19698 bp, 25 predicted proteins | sample BlataG_FD_88682 | JGI IMG/M metagenome (GOLD analysis project Ga0114919, IMG submission 88682) | Deep subsurface microbial communities from Black Sea to uncover new lineages of life (NeLLi) - Black_00105 metaG | ecosystem: Environmental > Aquatic > Marine > Oceanic > Sediment | place: Atlantic... | reverse complement strand
GAAATTAAAGAAGACCTTGCCCGTAGTTACATTACTGTTTACAGAAGCAAAAGAAAGGCGGATTATGAGCCAATTAATTTATTATCCTGCCATTCAAAACGGCATCGTGAGAAAACAAGATTATCCCCCCTATTTATTGATGTTTTCTTGAAGGAAGCGAAAGGTTATAGATTGGAAAAGAAGATAGATGCAGAAGGAAGAAAGTTGGATATGCGGATTATTGCAGATTGGAACGCGGAGGATGTTGATGCGTTGGCGGGAACGCAGGTAGTTGGAGATAAAGCGTTGGCAATAAGTTCTTTTGACTTACAAAGATTGTTTGATTTTTTCGTCAGACAAAATTTAACACCATTTTATCCCGAGGATAGGTCTGTTGGCCGACTAAAGGAAGCAATTTATAAATTTTTTGAACAAGAATTAAAAATGGATTATGGAGAGAAAGGAGAAGAAATTATCCAGACCGTTTTGAGTGATAAAAATATACAAGATTTTGTCAATATTATTGATAGGGCAAAAGAAGAATATCAAAAAGAAATAGTGAAGCGTGAACCTGAACTTATTCCTGTTAAGGATTGGAATGTGCCTGAATTTATAAGATATAACGAAAGTTATACGGAAGAGGATAGTAAAGGATCAATTGTGCAGCCATTCTTCAGTGATGGGCGATGGAAGACAGAAAAGGCTTTTATAGAATTTTTAGAGATGTCTGACAGGGTAGAGTGGTGGTTTAAAAACGGTGACAGGGATAGAACATTTTTTGCGGTGCCATATGATAATGGAGAGCAAAGACCGTTTTATGTTGACTTTATTGTCAAGTTGAAAGCTGGAAGGGTTGGATTGTTTGATACCAAGGCGGGGAGGGAATTAGAACGAAGTGAAACAAAAGCGAAAAATGATGGATTATACTGCTACATTCAAAGAGAAAATAAAAAAGGCAAAAAACTTTTTGGTGGGATTGCCACTAATACAGATCAAAGAGAATATCGCGGCAGATGGATTTATTTTGATAAACCAAGCGAAGAATTGAAAGATAACGATTTTGGTAATTGGGAAGATTTAGAGTTATAGCAACTGCCAAAGTACCAAAAGATATATCAGAAGAAATAGGAGGAATAAAAGACAAAATTGGTACATAGCACGTTCAACCCGAATTTTAGATATACGAGCAAAATCGTGAGGTGGTGGAGGGGGAGAGATGATCTGTAAGTTTAAAACATGGGCGCTTAAAAGGCAATTTCGGAACATCCCGAATGACTTAAAAAATGAGAACTTGATAGAATTAGCTGAAAGATTAAAAGGCAATTCTGGAAAGGAAACGCTTACCAACATTTTAGAATGGCAGGACAGAAATTTAGACTTCTGGTTGGAAAGGTGGCCATTTGCACCACTTCTGGTATGTGTATTTGCAGTATTTGTAGGGGCATTTTTGTATAGGCTTTTCACAATATTATGTGGATGTTTGGGGATCTTCATTTTTGCACTGGTATATTTGTTTTTTCGATATTGGGGATCCTTAAAGGAGAGATCCATAAAAGAAAAGATTTTTAAATTTATTGAAGTAGTATATGATACTATTCGCTCAAACTTACCAGTAGAAAAAATCGTTAAAAAATATAAGAGGGCAGTATGCCGAGACTATGCAAAACTTACTGCCGCTCTGTTGTTCAGCATATACCCAAATTCCGAGGTCTACTTCATCAAAATTCCTTACCATGTTGCTGCTGCTGTCAAAATTGATGATGAATATTACGTTCTCGACCAGAACTTGCCAGTTTTAACAAAAAACGGATGGCTGAACAGATGGAATCTAAAGGATGCAGAGGTTTACCTCTCGGAACGGAATTCAGAAGGAGAAGTGAGTATCAGATGGTATGAAAGAATAACCAGAGATAGCCCTAAAATAGATACTGAAAAACTAACAGAGGAAATCGCAAAGATATTAGGAATAAAGCAGAGCACCCATAAAGATAAATCAGATTTTGAAATACGCCTATATGATTATGCGATTTATTATGATGAATATGACGAAATAACAAAATATTCGTTGATAAGGGCAATCAAAAACAGGCTCGAAAGTGAGTTATGTAGTAACATAGATAAAGTTTCAAAAATTGAGATCAGTCAAAATGAAAATGATTTGATTATAAAGGTTTATTTTAATAGCTAACCCATCTCAAGACCCTCAATAGCATCCTAAAAAATCATAAGCGAGAAGGATGAGCAAGCTTTATTAGAAAGAAAATGGAAGGAATAACGGGAGAGGAGGAGAAGGAACTTGAAAAACTAAGGAAAGAGAATTTAAAAATTATTGAAGGGGGTTTACAACGCTTTAATCAAAGATAAAAAGATGCAAGAGCAGATTGAGCGGATAAAGGAGCATGAGTGGGTGAAGGTAGCAGAGGGAAAATAGAGGGAGGAATAAAAAAGGATATTCTTTTAGATTTACGAATTTATGCCTTGTACGAGTACTGTATGCATTTGGGATTTTTCTTACTGGCTCTATATTGATAGTTCTTGATTTTACCTTTATAAAAGTAGGTAAAATCATTTGGTGGTTACCTTACCTGATTTTAATAATTTTTTCAATTCCACTATTTTGTGAAATAACCATGATACGAAAAAATGTAAAAACTAATCATAAAAAACCAATAAACTTGAATTTTAAAAAAGCAATAAAAATTAGATATATAATTCTTCTTATCGCTATTCTCCTATTTTTTCTATCCCCTATTTATCTACCTCATATTATAAAACACCACATAGAAGAATACGCTCAAAGCGAGACGGCAAAAAGTGATCTCCATAAGCTCACATCAAAAATCACAGGGGAATACAACGATGAGACCAACAAAACAAAAGCCATTTTGAGGTGGTTCGACAGAGATTCGAGGAATATTAATAACATATTACAAAAAGAAGAACTTCTTATTGAGATTTACCCTTTGCACATTTATACGAGCAAGCTATATATCTGTATAAGGCTTATCGGGCATGAAAACCCGCTTTGGGTTCTAAAAAGCAGATGTGGTGCATGTGGGGAATATGCTTTGCTTTACAGAGAGATAGCAAATGCATCCAATTTGGCGGTTAGGAGCATTCATAACCCAGGAGAGGATCACAACTGGGATGAGGTTTTAATTAACGATGATTGGGTGGTAGTAGATCCATCAATAGTAAATTTAAGCAATAACGAAACTGGATTCAATGCTTCTCAAATGCTTAATGAAGAATGGTGGAACATATCTCATGTATTTGCCCTTTATCCCAATAGGACTGCAGAAGATGTGACTTATAGATATACAAACCTCAGCAATTTAACAATAATAACAATTGATGAAAATAAAATGACAGTTTCCAATGTTAGCGTTCAAATACTTTCCAATAACCGTGTAAGTAAAAAGGGGGTAAACACAAGAGTAAATTGCACAACTGATTTCAGAGGATCATGTGAAATCAAGATTGGTAGTGGGAATTATACTATAAAAGGAGAGAAAGAAAATAATGGCTTACGTCTTTCAGCTGAAAGTACTATAACCCTTATGGAGAATGAAGATAATAGTACTCAACCTATTCTAAAGAGAGATCGCTTTTGGTGGTTACAATATCCTCTACCTCCTTCTTTGATGCTTATACTCCTTATTTTATGCTGTATAGGTTTGTGGAGTTTTATAATTCTATATATAGAAGCAATAACAAAAGAAATCGAGAAGGAGAAAGTTAAGTAAAGAGAGTATGGATGCAATATTCAGAATACTGGGCTCAAATCTTCTCTTGTGATGAAAACTTAAGAAAAATCTACAAATCTCAGATAAAGAGAATCAAAAGCAGATAGAGAGAATAGAGAGGCATGAATGGGTGAAGGTAATAGAGCGAGAAAATGACCAAAGTCGAATTTAGTGAAATTACTGAGAAACTACGCCCGATAATGAAGAGATATGATGTTAAAAAAGGGGCTTTATTTGGCTCGTTGGTAAAAGGAGAAATGAGAGAAGACAGTGATATAGATATACTGGTAGAAATTGAAAGCGATATCAGTTTGCTAGACTTCGTTGGGCTCAAAATAGAGATTGAAGAAGCGTTGGGACGCAAAGTAGATTTAGTAGAGTATTGCACTATCAAGCCGGGGCTCAAGGATAAAATTCTTAAGGAGCAGGTGGTGATTTTATGAAAAGCGAAAGAAGATACTGGGTAAATGCACCTTTTGGCATCCCTGACCTCTTTGATACCGAAGACTTTGAGGTTGTGGAAGATGAAGAGGAAAGAAGAAAACTGAAGCCTATAGACGCAGAACTTGAGAGAGCGGGTTTTTTTCTTCGGTGAAACAGAATGGGTTTATAAAACGTGGGATAAAGAAGAGGCAATAGAGATGGCAAATGCTGGAGAGTTTATGTCAATTGAATAGCCACGATTAAGAGTAGGTCAGTTCTCAGGGCAACATTACCTCAAGCATAAAATAGAAACAACTTTTGGAGGATAAGAGAGATGTCAAATCATGATCAGTTTTTAGGCGGAAATGTCCTCAGAGAACGCCTTCTGCACTTCTATCTGCTAAAACTTCACTTCCAAGTCCAGAACATTTTTCCAAAAAAAGAAAATCTTCACATTTTCTAGCAGAAAGCGAAGGATATTTAAATAGAGAAGATAAAAGTTAAAACGGTGATTTGAAATGGAAGAGAGGTTTGGATATGTCATAAAAGTTGACGGAAAGGTGGTTTGGGAAGGACGGAACCCCAAAGAGAAATATTTCGAAATCAGGAAACAAAATCCCGGGAGAGAGATAGCGATAGCGTGGCGAACAAAAGAAAAGATTCTGGTGTGTTGAAATGGAGATAGAATTTCCATACGTAGAAGAGGAAAGCGATGTATTAGACACTGTGAAGAGACCACGCATCAAGATGAATGCTCTTTCAGAACTGGTAAGCGATTGGATTACCATAGATGAGGTCTTGGCTGATACGGGTGCTGATTTCTGCGTGTTGCCGAGGTATATCGGCGAGACATTGATTAAGGACATAACAACAGGCAAATACGCCGAGATTAAAGGTGTCGTTCCCGGAACAATCTTGGTGGCATACGTTCATCAAATAAAGGTGAGAATCGGCAAGTTCGAGTTCGAGGCACCAGTTGCAATAGCCGACTCAAATGATGTCCCATCTATCCTTGGTAGGGTTGATGCCCTGGATAGATTTGACGCAAACTTATTAAGGGGTGAGACGGTTAAACTTCGCTGGAAAGAATAAATAAAAATTTGAAAAAGCGAGATTTCACAAGATAGAAAAACAGAATATTCTTGGTAAAGCTTTTTGCTTACAAAAAGGTTTGTATGGAAGAAAAAGATTTTTCTCGCCAAATCCAAGTAGAAAAGATAAAAACCGAATGGTCTGAAGCATTTAAACAGATGCAGAAATACTATGAAAACGAAGTTTTCAAATGTTTCAAGATTGAATACAATGCTTCTATTTGGTATCAATTCAAAAACCCCGCGCTTATATTTCCCGCGGAACGAGAAATGAGGTTCTCAACGCCTAACTCGCGCATAAATTTCGATTATTATCCATCTCCGTTATCAAAATTGGGTATCACAGCGCATAACTTCGCTTACCTCGCCGATATTGAAGAATATTATAATTATTCTCACAATTTTTCGATTTTCCTGTGGGAACAGAAGGAATTCATCACGCCACTGCAGAGGGCGAATTTGAGAGCTGCACATTTCAGCCCTGACGCTATTGTCAAGGTTACAAAAGAAGGGCTGAGGAGCTTTTTGAAATCGCGAAGCGAAAAGAACGGGATGGGCTCTTATGAAGAACCACTTGTAATAATAGAAACGTTGGGTTTGATGGGAATGCCGAGAAGAGATGACATACCGAAATTCTTTAAGGAAATAAGCGAAGACAAAGTAGCAGTAGCAGCTTTTGATAAATTCTTAGAAACACCGTATATCTTCTCTTTCGCTGGTTTAGCGACACCACCGGGATTGAATGAGGATAAGAAATACGGAATTAGAAGGAGAGAAGAATTAACTTATGTAAAAATCATTATTGGCAGATATATACGGGGTGAAATGACATACGAAGAAGTTAACGCGGAACTGCAAAAGATGGGATATACTACAAAGATTAAGATTGCAGATAGTGGCTACAAACCGGAAGATTCGGTTGACCTCCGATGGGTAAAACTCGACCATGCGATGGAGCGGCTGAAGAGTATTATTTCTGAATATGAGCACAAAGCATCTCATTCCAGCTATTATTGCTATGCTGACATGGCAGAATGCATTGGGGAGAATATACGAGAAAGAGAGGACCGCTTACAGGTCGTATATTTAGCCATTATTTCACCCTCTATGAGGAAGCCCCGCCAACCAATATCTTCTTCACGCGGACATGCGGAGCGTATTCAGAAACAGGTACCTCCTGACCATCTTTACCACAAAACCCTATTGAACCCCGCTTTTTATCATTACCCACAGCATCTAAGTTTTTCAATACATCAAGAGTTCTACCTGAAAGAGAGACGTTTTTCAACCTTTTTGTAAGTGCGCCCTTCTCTATCAGAAACGCTTCCTCCGCACTGAACTGAAATTCTCCCCTTACTGTATCTACCTGCCCTCCCCGCATACCTTTAGCATATATTCCAAACCGTATATCTTCTCGCATATCTTCAAAATTCCAGTCTCCTTCCTCAATTACCGTGTTGCTCATCCTGACCAAAGGAACTTCAGAATAATCCGCGGCACGCGCATTCGCGGTTGGCATCGCTTCTAACCTGCCTGCGGTTTCTCGTGTATGCAAATAAGAAACTAAGATGCCATTTTTTATCATCTCTGTTCTTTTTGACCTCGCTCCTTCATCATCGTATCTATAATACCCATGCGAGTTCTCGATGGTCGGGTCATCAGCAACAGTTAAACCTTCGTAGGCTATTGCATCTCCTATTTTACCCTTTAGTATTGATTCTCCGTATAATACGTGGTCGGCCTCTGCGGCATGCCCGAGCGCTTCATGCATAAAAACTCCTGTAAGCTTCGGGTCCATTATCACAGGCAGCTCACCCGCAGGGGGCAGCTCAGCGTCAAGCAGCCTGACAGCTTTATCCGCGGCCTTTACGCCCACGAGTTCCGGATTTTCTTCTTCTATGACTTCAAAACCTGCCACCGCTCCTATACTCTCTGTGCCTTCTTGCAAAACATTCCCCTTTCTCGCTACTGCATGCACACGCATAAAAATCGCGGGCGTTTCCATTACAATATAGCTTCCATCAGAATTTGCATATATCTCCTCCTCGTAACCATCCAGATATAAGACAGAGATAGTTTTTATGTATGGAGAGTGTTTCTTTGCCGCTTTATACGCTTCTTTAACCATATGCTTCTTCTCTTCAATGCTGACATCATCAGGGTTTATTTTCGGCTTCAGTTTAAAATAGTCGTTTATCGGTGCAGCGTCTGCAATTTTTACCGCTTCCGCATCCTTATTCGATTTCGATAGCGACAATGCTCTACCGATGTTCAAAGCGTCTTCAAAAGTATCATTTATTCGAGGCTTTGAGATATCATTAGAGGAAGAAAACCCCCACGAATTTTTATATAGTACTCTTACTCCCATGCCTTTGTCTATACCATAGCTCATCTCTCTAAGGACGTCATCTCTTAGTTCGATAGCAGTTGCGTAACCCGCTTCCATGCGAATATCGGCATATCTCACTCCTGCATTTTTCGATACCACAGAATCCATCGCTTTTTTTAGCTCTTCTTCCATCATATAGAAATATAAAAATTAGAAGTATATTTATAATTGAAAAAGAAATAAAGTATGGGTAGAAGAGGGGCCGTAGCTCAGATTGGGAGAGCGCTCGGCTGAAGACCGAGTTGTCCCGAGTTCAAATCTCGGCGGCCCCACTAAGATGAAAAAAGAATTAAAAGTAGTGCCAATCAAAAACGGAACTGTTATTGACCATATTCCAGGGGGACAGGCGCTGAATGTGCTGAAAATATTAGGGATAAATGCAAGGACTGACGCGGTTCTAAGTGTTGTGATGAATGTGCGAAGCAAGAAGATGGGCAGAAAGGACATAGTAAAGGTGGAAGACAGGGAATTAAAGCCCGAGGAGGTTGATAAAATCGCTTTGATTGCACCAAACGCAACGATAAACATAATAGGGGATTCTGAAGTAGTGGCAAAGCATAAGGTTTACCTTCCAAAGTCAATAGAGGGTATTATAAGATGTGCGAATCCTAATTGCATATCCAATGCGGAAAAGGAGCCAGTTATGTCTAAGTTCATTACGGTGAGCGAGAACCCTCCTCTGTTCAGGTGCTTTTATTGTGAAAGGATAATAGAAGATGCATCAGAGAATATCATTTAGGGCCGGTAGATCAGTTGGAAGATCACCCGCTTGGCGTGCGGGAGGCCTCGGGTTCAAATCCCGACCGGTCCATTATGGCAGAAAGAGAAAGAGGCCCACATCCAACCTTGAGGATAAAAGGCACAAAAAGTCACGCTTTGTTGGGAAAGAAGATAGTTTTAGGTGTTACTGGCTCTATCGCCGCGGTAAGAACCGTTGAACTCGCACGTGAATTGATAAGACATGGTGCAGATGTGTATGGGGTAATGAGTGAAGCGGCAACGGAAATAATTCATCCTTATACGCTTCATTATGCCACGGGGCACGAGGTGATAACGAAATTAATGGGGAATATAGAGCATGTGGAGTTTTTGGGGATGGAAGGTTCAGCAGACCTTTTTATCGTCGCACCGTGTACTGCAAATACGCTAAACAAAATTGCCACGGGCATATCAGATACGACCGTGACGGCATTTGCAACCACTGCCTTCGGCTCTGAAATACCTATTATCGTAGTGCCAGCAATGCACGAGACCATATATAAGAGCCCAGTTCTGATACAGAACCTCGATAAGCTGAACTCGCTTGGCGTAACCGTCATAGGACCTAAAATTGAGGAAGGGCTTGCGAAAATTGTCTCCACCTCGGACATAATTCTTACCGTTGAGCATGTGCTTTCGCTGAATAAGCTTGCCGGAAAACGCATCCTTATTACAGGCGGTCCTACCATCGAGCCGGTAGACCCTATAAGGATATTAACAAACAGAAGTTCCGGTCGAACGGGAATTGAACTCGCCAAGGCGGCGTATAAACAAGGTGCTGAGGTCACACTCATACACAGCAAAGAGCAGAATCTGGAAGGGATAAAAGAAGTTAGGGTGGAGACAGCACGTGAAATGATTGATACATGTGTGAATGAGCTTCGTGAAGGAAAGGAGAAAAGGGAGAAATATGATATGTTTATTTCTTCTGCCGCTATCTCAGATTTTACTGTCAATTCATCGGAAGCGAAAATTCCATCGGGAGAGGATTTCTATTTGCATCTCGTTCCCACAGGGAAATTGATAGAAGAAGTGAGGAATGAATTCCCTGAGCTTGTTATCGTGGGATTTAAAGCGGAAACGAACGTTTCTGAGAAGGAACTGATAAGAAGAGCGAAGCAAAAGATGGAGAGATATAATCTTGCGATGGTAGTTGCAAATGATGTTGGCAAGGGGGGCATAGGGACCAAAGAAAACGAGGTGTATATAATAGGAAGGGGAGCAGAGGGAATAAAGCATGTGAAAGGCGCGAAAAAACTGATTGCAGAGGAGATAGTGGATAAATTGACAAAACTTTCTTTATAAGCCCTTTGATTACAAAAAGCGTTTACAGAAAATAAAAAATCCTGTTTCTTTGATCAAACTTTCTTTGTGAAGAAAGTTTGTTGGTAAAGCCTTTCTTCCTAAGAAAAGGTTTATCCATACATATAGGGAGAAGGTTCCGCTCCCACGCCTTCACCACGATAAGCGGCTCTCTCTCTTTCTTTCCTTACTCGCGCTTCAACGGCTTCTGCGCTTTCCTTGAGCATCTCTTCTATCTTTGTCGTTTCTAAGTCTAACCCGGATATTTTCTTAAAAGCTCTAAGAGCACCTGCACATGCTCTCAAGTCTTCAGGATATTTCCCCACACCAAGAATAGAATAACTTTCAATCGCGAGTTTAGAAGCGAAACCCGGTAGAAGTCCTGTTTTACGAATAATGGAATATCTACCGATATTTTTTCTCGTCATGCGCTTAACACCATCAGGAATTTCTTTCTTCGAGCCTTCAAAAAAGCCAACGTATGCTTCTACTTCCTCCTCCTTCTTTTTAAAAAGTTCTTGCGAAGGCATAATTACTCCCACTGTATATAACTCTTTGACACAAAGCTCTTTTGCGAGTTTAGCCACACACTCTGCCGGTTTATACGCCGCTTTTGGAATATATTCGGTCTCCGGGTATTTGCCAACATAACAGAACAGCCTCTTTTCCTCACTGAACCAAATCTCGTCATGCGGGATTTCAAATTCCTCTTCCCGCGCTTCTACTATTGGCGGGAAGTCATAAGAATACAAACTCAATACCTTTTCAGAATCAATTAAAAGCTCTTTTATATGATATGGTATGATATTTCCCATCGGTGGGAATCCCGCAATCAAAATATTCTCGTAACCCCTGATCTTCTCTCTAAACTTCTCCTCATCTACGTTCCAATAAACCGTGATTTCTCCGATTTCAAATTCCTTATCCATTCCCATCACTTATATATTATTCGCCAATGCATTTATATCTTTTGCAAAAGAAACATATTTCTTTTGGTAAAGTTTTTCTTTCTAAGAAAAGGTTTGTTGACAGATGAAAGAGGAAAGGCATGATGTTGTAGTCGTAGGAGCAGGACCTGCTGGCAGTGTAACTGCGAAAACTGCTGCTGAATGTGGATTAGACGTTCTTTTGATAGAAAGAAATCAAGAAATAGGCGTGCCTGTCAAATGTGCGGAAGGAGTGAGCAAAGAGATAGAGAAGTTCGTTCCGCTCGACAAGAGATGTATATGCGCAGAGGTAAAAGGAGCGAACATATATGGTCCTGATGGCACGAAGGTGGTTATGTCGGGAGGGAAAATGGAGGAAGTGGGGTATGTGCTCGAACGGAGAATATTTGATAAGACGCTTGCAAGCGAAGCTGCGCGTGCAGGTGCCGCGGTAAGAGTCAAAACAGAAGCTTATGGTATCATTGAAGCCAACGGGTATGTAAAAGGCGTTTATGCTCGGTCCGTAGAAGGGGATACACGCATTTATGCGAATGTCGTGGTTGGTGCAGATGGAGTAGAATCGAAGGTGGGCAGGTGGATAGGTATTAACACACGGCTGCTACCTTCTAATATATCTGTCTGCGCTGAGTTCCTTATGTGCGATATAGAACTGAACAAGGATTATTCGGAATTTTTCATGGGCAGTGAAGTTGCACCAAAAGGCTATGCATGGGTATTTCCAAAAGGAGGAGATTGTGCAAATGTAGGTCTGGGGATAGGCGGTGATGTATCAGGAGAAAAGCACCGTGCAATTGATTATCTGAAGGCGTTTGTGCGTAATAAGTTTCCCGATGGAAAGGTAGTGGCTGAGATGTATGGCGCTGTGCCATTGAGTGGACCGCTATACGAAAGCGTAGCGGATGGGCTTATTTTAGTCGGCGATGCAGCAAGGCAAGTCAATGCCTTAACCGGCGGTGGCATTTTGTATGCGATACAAGCAGGCGGAATAGCAGGTGACGTAATAGCGAAGGCATCGCAAGAAAACAATTTTTCGAAGGAGAGATTGATGGAATACGAGAACAGGTGGAGAAGCGCGTTTGGAAAACAGTTGGAAACAGGCTTTAAAGCAAAGGAATTCTTCTTCAATCTCTCTGACGAAGACCTTAACACGCTTGCTCATTCTTTAGCAGGAGTAAAAATAGAGGAGCTTTCTACCAGTGCTTTACTGTTGGAACTCGTGAAAAGAAATCCAAAGATGCTGTTTGGGTTGGCGAAGAAGGTGCTCTAAAAACACTTTTTCTTTTTTTTACAAAACACTTTCTTTCTAAAGAAAGAACCTGTGCTAAGAAAGCATAGTTCTTTTGGTAAAGCTTTTCTTTCTAAGAAAAGGTTTGTGCTAAAAGAAAAAAAATAATTGTTTCTTTGATCAGCGATGAAAACGAAAAATGGATGCAGGCATGTACCATTTATCACTTTGTCACTAACTGAGCCGAAGCCCTGTATTTGGATCACTCTTTCGGGCTGCAACTTCCACTGCAAAGGATGCTTTAGCAGTGCCTGTGACACCGTGGGCGAACTGATGAGCGTTGATGGATTAATAAACTGGGTAATGAACTCAAGCCGAACTTATAATAACACCGTACCGCTTGAAGAGGCTATAGTAACGGGAGGTGAACCAACCATGGACAAGGACTTTTTGCTTGACCTCGTGCAAAATCTCAAAATGCGTGTGGACATGAAGCACATTACGCTGTCCACGAATGGATATTTATTGAACGGGAACTATGTAAAGGAATTGAAAGGTGCGGGTCTCGATGAAGTTAAGCTTGACATAAAAGCGTACACCAACTCAATCCACCAGTGGTACACCGGTATGTCAAATCGCCCGGTTCTTAAGGCGGCGAGATATCTCGGGGGAAGTAAACTCGATTTCAGGGTTGAAACGGTCTTGATGCCTGGGATTGTGGATGTGGAGGAAATCGAGCGAATAGCTTCTTTTTTAGCTCGGATTGACCCTGAAATCCGATATAAACTCGTTAAGTTTGCACCAGGTGAAGCGAGAGAAAAAGTAACAAGAAGACCGAAGGACGAAGAGATTGAACGTGCGGTTAATACGGCTTCAAAATACCTGTTAAATGTTGCAGGGGGCAAAGCATGTGTTCAGCAATTTACTCCTTCTGAATCGCGAGAAGAGGGCACGAAAAAATGGATTAGAGTGTATCCGAATATGGAAACAGAAACAATAATTGCAACAAACTTTCTTTGGAAAAGAAAGTTTGATCATAAAACTTTTTTCTAAAAAGTTTTATTAAGGGCAACAAACGATCAAAGGTACAGTTGCAGGTGCTTTACCCTGCGAAGCTTGCTTAGCTTTCCTATCCTTCAAGTGCGTTTCGTGGTCACCACAAATTAACAACATCCCCTTCCTTTCGCCAACTGCATTTGCAATTGCCCTCATATTTTCGTTTGTAACTTTTGCAGCAACACTTAAATCCATGCCTCTGTGTGCAAACCGGTCAATTGCACGGAGATGAGAAAACATCAACCTCAAGTCTTGCTTTTTCAACACGGAAACCGTATGTGTTGTTATTAACTCGTCGTATTCAAATATGTCTTCACGGTCATCAACTGCGAATACATAGCTTATTCTTCCCCAAAGAGGTTTTGCACCCTTCGTTTCTATTGCCGCGGCTGCCTTCTGACCCTCATCCTCGAGTATTTCCAAAATAGAGTTTACATTCGACATGCCCACATCTTCTCCTGTGAGAATCCCATGCGATTCTGGTCGTAACCCGGTGAGAATAGAGGCAATCGCTGGTGTTGTATGACTGCTTACCGTTTCGCACTCGAATAGAACTCCATCTCGCTCGACAAGGTCGTGAATTCTCTCTAATTCATCTGCGAAATCGAAATAAAACAGGAAATCAAGACTATCTATTACTACCAATGTCACTACTTGAGGATTGTGGGAATAAGCGAAATCGAGTATCTGCTCGACCGGGCGTGCCTGCGAGACCAGATGCACCTTGAAAAACTCCGCCAGAGTAGGCGCTATTTGCAATAGAGAAAGGGTTTGCATAATGTTTATATCGAAAGAAGAGTAAATAAAAGGTAAAGACGTAAAATAAGATGCATCCAGATATAGAAGACAAAATAAGGGCTGCGATAGAAATAATAAAAAGCGGTGGCACAGTAGTTTACCCCACCGAAACGGTATATGGATTAGGAGCGGATGCGTTCTCCGAAGAAGCGGTGCGGAAAGTATATAAAATAAAAAGAAAAGTCGTTACACAACCTATCTCCATTGCGGTTTCCTCCTTCGAGATGCTGCACAAAGTCGCCTATACAGATTCCGAAACATCAAAAATCATAACCGAGCTGCTACCAGGACCTGTCACGGTATTGCTGAAGAGAAAAGAAATTGTGCCTGATATTTTAACCGCAGCATCTGAGGTCATCGGCGTGAGATTCCCGGATAATGAAATCGCAACCCGGATAATAAAAGAAACGGGACCTATAACTGCGACAAGTGCGAATGTATCTGGTAGGTATCCACCGACTTGCATAGAAGAAGTAAAAATAAAAGCAGATATTATTATAAATAGTGGTAAGTGTAAATATAGTATGCCGTCTACCGTGGTGGATATGTCAAGGGTGGCGGTGGCGAATGAAGAAAAGGCGAACATAAAAATAGAAATAAAAAGGAGAGGAGCATGTTATGACAGAGTATTGCGCGTCATGCGGAGTAAAGCTGCTGGAGAAGGGCTTCACGGTCTTCTCGTGCCCCAACTGCGGAAAGGTTGAGGTAGGTAGATGTGCGAAGTGCCGGAAGCAAAGTAATTTATACAGGTGTGAGGAATGTGGTTTTGTAGGACCGTGAAAAATGAGATGGCAAGGTAGGTCAAAGAGGAAATACACGGGGGGAAGACTTCACTTCCACCGTAAGAAGAAGAAGCACGAGGCGGGCAGACCCGCAGCAGAAACTACTGTTGGAGTGACACGAAGAAAAAAAATCGGTGTAAGAGGTGGCGGTGAAAAAATAAGGCTGCTCAGATGTGAATTTGCAAACGTCGCAGATACGAAAAGCGGAACCACAAGAACGGCTAAAATAATAACTGTGAAAAGCAATCCCGCCAATCCTTTCTTCGCAAGGCGGAATATAACTACGAAAGGTGCGGTGATAGAGACTGAAATTGGCGATGCGATAGTTACAAGCAGACCGGGGCAGGATGGGATTGTGAATGCGCGATTAATTTGAGGGGGGATTTAAAAATGTCGGAAATAGCACGAGAAAGGCGGCTTCAAGAAAGTGAGGTGGGAGAGGCAACAGAGGGGATAGAGATAAAATTCAGGATTATTCCTGAAAATGAAGCAAAGGAGGTTATTGAAGGGTATGTAAGGGAACATCCTGGCTGCATCACCAGTGAAATAATAGAAAACTTAAAATTAGACCCCCCCTCTTGTTGTAGAAGCGTTAAATTTTCTCGAAGAAGAAGGTAAAGTAAAGGGTGAAGAGGTTGGATGGCTGGGCAGTCTGATGACGAGATAGAGATCCATTACTTTAAAAGGGCAACTTTATACGCCCGTAAGATAGATAAGAAAAGATATACTGTGCGCATAACCTGTGGCGATAGAGGTCAAGTAGCTAAAGTTGAGAATGGTCATATAGTTATCGAGCGGAAGTGGTATCCAACGTAAGATGTACAAATTAGTAGGCACAATTTCCGGCGAAGTTGAACTGCACGAATTCGATTTTATTGCCACTGGAGAGGTAAGAAGGAATGAGTATGTAAAAGTATGGAACGAATTAGAGGGATGGATATTAGGAAGGGTAGTATCAATAGTGGATGCAGAGAAAAAGACAGCTACTGTTGAAATCATAGGATATAAAGACGAAAGGGGCTTTTTAATGCAGCCAAACAACACTTTCTCACGTGATGAGAAGGTGTTCAAGGCGGACCAAGCTTTCATCATGGACACATTAGGACTTAAATCCGGTGGCATCAACTTAGGTATGCTTGACGGACGCAATATACCGGTATATTTGAGAAAAGAGGAACTTATCCAGAAACATTGTAGCATATTAGCGAAAACAGGCAGCGGGAAATCATACACTGCTGGCGTGCTAATCGAGGAATTGCTCGAAAAGAATGTTCCTTTACTTATAATTGACCCTCACGGCGAGTATCTTGCATTGAAATACGAGAACAGAAGCGAAGAAGAGAGAAAACAAATGGAAAAATTTGGCATCTCTCCAAAAGGATATGCCTCCAAAGTTGTTGTTTACACACCATCGAATTTTTCCATAAATCCCGATGCTGATAAGTTATTCCGCATAGATGGTATAAATTTGAGTGTGAATGAATTATACGACCTTTTTCCATTGTCTGATGCTCAATTGGGTGTATTATACCAGGGCATAAACGAAATAAAAGCAGAGAAGGAGTTTTATACAATTGAGGACATCATTAAAAAGATGGCAGAGAGCAAAAGCAGTGCTAAATGGAGAATTGTTCACTTCCTGGAAAGAATCCGTGAGACGGGTATATTATCCGACAGTCCCACGCGCATAGAAGAGCTCGTAAAGGTAGGTAAGGCGTCAATAATAGACATGAAAGGAGCGGAGCCGAAATTGCAGCAATTGATCGTTTATCGTGTGTGCAAAGAAGTATTTGAAGGTAGGAAAATGGGGAAGATACCACCTTTTATGCTCGTTATCGAGGAGGCACACAACTTTTGTCCCGAGCGGGGATTTGAAAAAGCGGTCAGCTCCAATATTTTGAGAACTATCGCTTCGGAGGGCAGAAAGTTCGGGCTTGGTCTGCTGGTCATATCGCAAAGACCTGCACGTGTGGATAAGAACGTTATTTCTCAGTGCAATACGCAGATAATCCTCCATGTAACGAATCCAAACGACATCAGGGCGTTGAGCAGGGGTCTGGAGTTCATGAGCAGTGAGATGGAGGAGGAAATCAAAAGAATACCACAGGGTGTTGCACTGCTTTCGAGTCCGAGCATAGAAATGCCTGTGTTGGTTGATGTGCGGGTGCGAAGAAGTGAACACGGCGGTAGGGCAGTAGAGATGGAGGAAGTGGAGAAAAAGGAGCAGAAAAGGGAGAAATGGGATGAGGAAAAGAATGTAAAGAAAAGCATGCTCGCAAGGTTGTTGTTTGAATAATGTTTGACATGGACGTATGTGTTCAATATAAAGTAAAAAATCCTAAGTACCAAATCCTAAACTGTGGGGCTCTACCCCACGACCCCGCAAACCCTGAAAGGGTTTAATTAGAGTTTGTTTAGGATTTATAGTTTAGTGCTTAGAATTTATACCCCTAAGATATTGAGCAATTACACATGTACGAACAACACCTTTATTCCCCACTCAAAAACTTTTCCAGCATCTCTGGCTCCACCAGCATATTCAAGATTCTAATTGGCTCTATCTTATCAAAAATATTCTTCAAGTTCCCCTTCTTTTTATATGAGGCAAGCCTCCTCACTTCATTTATCTGCTCTTCTGTAAGCTTCTTCGTTTCTATCATACCTTCTTCTTCCGCCCTCTTCACCAATTCCTTACCGGCATCGCTTCTCAGTATCACGGTTGACCATCCGAACTCGGAACCTATCGAACCAACCGACAGGTCAGCAAACTCCGCTGCAAAATCGTAGCAATAGTTGCATGCTTCACGCACGCAGTCACGCATCTTCTTTATCGGCATCTTTATCTCCTTCCCTGCTTTTGTATGAACGATAAAACTGCCTTTTTTTATGTTGAATTTCTATTTCGAGCCAGCCGCAGCTAATACGTCCTCTTTTTTTTGTTGCCACGAAAGGTTCGGGTTCCCATTCTTCTGATGTCTTCGACACAACCGCGGCGTCTATCTCACCATGCTCTAACAATAAGACAAGTAATGCTGATACAACCCCACCATCCTGCGCCTTTGCTCTTATAGCATCATCAGTTGCTCTTGCTGTTAAAATATCTCCTTTGTAATATCCCAAGAGGTTATCGCTTCTTATCTCGCCAAACACCGCTCTTTCTACTTTAAAAGGTGCAAAGCTCGTCCTCGGGCAGAACTCATAACACGCACCATATATCTCATGGCATTTCTTCTTCGTCACCGGGAGTTCATTCTCGTAGGTTATGTATTCTTTACAGAACGCACCACAAGACCCACAGTAGCAGCACAGACCGTTGTATATCACTTCCCTTTCCAAATCCGTTATGTTCCCTTTTTGTTTCCACATAATTCTTTCCTACCTCTTTTCCCTCCGTTTGTTTCAAGTTTTCTTACGTTATGTTTTTATTATGAAGTCTTTTCTGATAAATCCGTGAAGCGACGCCAAGCGCAGCAGCGAGCACTGCTATTCCAAAAGCATTTGTGAATTCCATACGGATTGGACAGGCAAAACGCATGACTTCTATCCCACCACTTACTTCGCCTTCACCGATAAGATATGGGAGATCACTTCGTAGCTGAAAAGGGGCATTGCCAATTAAAGAATCGAGGATGCCCGGAGCCTGATTTACAATTACAATGATGAAGAACAAGAGAGCAACAAATGCTACAACGAGCCAGAGGAGCTTTCTTGCACTGAAATGTATGAATTGCTCTGCAATCGCCACATGCCTATCAGAAATTGATAGCACCGAGCCTGCCAGAAGAACCACACCAAGATACACAATCACAAGTTTGAGACCGAGTAAGAACCACCAGAGAAGCGGTGAGCCTATGGCACCAGAAACACTCTCCTCGAAAATGATTATATCTGTTCCAAATGGTGACATCTCCATGAACACGGCTCCCGTGCCGAGCGTAAGCTGCCACCACTTCCCCAAAAATGGCAGTGCAATCGTAAGCACACCTGCTATAACGCCAATCCAGTTTATCCTGCGCCATGCCTTCGCAGCCGCTTCAGAATTGCCCATTTACTTACATAAACACCTCCAGTTTTAGCCCCGTAATATCTAACTTCATCTTCATGTTCCGAAATTTTGGCTCCGCCTCTGATGGCATTCCAGCCTTTGGAAGCGACCCTTCTAACTTTATGCTTGACGAGCCCTTCGCAGGAATCTCTACTTTACCTGGCAAGCTTATGGTGCTGGTGCTGTTCCCCACAACGACCTCAGCCGACAACTCTTCTATCGTCATGGGTACGTTCAACGGTGAATGGATTACTACCTCGATAGCAAGCTTGTTTCCTCCCTCTGCGAGTTCAATACCTTTAACTTCTAAAAATTCTGTCTCCGCATCAAACTCGAAAGGCAAGAGTCTTTCCACAGTTTTCCGCGGGTCTTCTGAGAAAACCGTAGTTCGTACATTCCAGCCATGTGTTGCAAATGCTGCTACAATGCACACCACGAGTAAAATCGTCGGGATAGTGGAAAGAACAAACCTTATCTTTTTTTCATCCATGTTTTCACCTCCTCAAACCTTTCGATATTTTCTTACCTCTTTATACTTCCCACTCCCTCCTGTTTCAGGACCCAGGACCCGGTAGATTCGCCACGTCAAATGGTATTTCCATTAAGCCCGTAGCGATAGAAGCCGCCTTCTGTGACATCGCACCCCATGCAACGCCACACGCGCCTACGCGACTTAAGATGTAACCTGCTATTTCCTCATAATTGCCACGCAGCGGTCGCCCGGCGAATATACTCGCTACTTTTATCGCTGCATCGTGTATGTGCGCATTGGAGATGCAAGAGCCTATGTTAAGTACGCCACCGGCGTCGAACCTGCCGTGATGCGCCTCGTACAGCGTTTTCCTTTCTTCATCCTTCCAGAGCGCACAATCAATTGCCATGCAGTTACTATTATTCCCTACCTTTTCAACTCTTCCTCAACTTTTCAATCAGCTCATTCAAATAACTTTCCCATTCCTCATCGCTCATGTTCGGGAACGACATATCGGCATTTGGATGGAAGAACCTGCAAAGTGTGATTGTCTTCAACCAGGGTGCGAAATGTTTAAGTGTGGACAGCCCCTGCGAGCCTATGTAATAAAGCACGCCCAAGAACACAACGAGGTCATGCTGCCCTTCTTCTTTTATGCCTTTCCATTCTCCATCTCTCAACCTG
>Ga0114919_10001327_pt1 | contig 19722 bp, 26 predicted proteins | sample BlataG_FD_88682 | JGI IMG/M metagenome (GOLD analysis project Ga0114919, IMG submission 88682) | Deep subsurface microbial communities from Black Sea to uncover new lineages of life (NeLLi) - Black_00105 metaG | ecosystem: Environmental > Aquatic > Marine > Oceanic > Sediment | place: Atlantic... | reverse complement strand
TACACAGACGATGTACGCAATGCAGTTGAATGTCTGTCACAGGCAGAGCAGAAAGAGTTCTACCAAATTGTAGGCGAGTCCGACAGGGATTTGCGTACCTACTTTGAATGCTTACTTGAAGACAGGCAAGAAATCATCATCCAATTTATTAACGAGCAGATTGCAGATGCAGTCTACGAAACACTATCAGAATGAGAGTAACATTTTCATACCACGAATCCGATGATGCGTCAGCATCAATCGAAGGGATGACATTTGACGAGGTCAGAGAGTTCATCCAAGAGCACAATGAGTATTTCCAAACGGAGTACGAAACGATTCAAGAGTTCAATGATGGCGAGGCAGAAGCCAATGGTATCAGAACAATTGAAATAAAATTAAATTTGGATATGTCAGATTCTTGTCGTATCTTTGTCTAAATCAATTATCAATCGGGGTCAGTGTCTTCAAAGACACTCCCCATAAATTCAATTCACTATGTGCGTAATTATTATTAAGCAGAAAAAACAAATGATGCCACGAGAGGTGGCGAAAACTTCAGCCCGAATCAATCCCCACGGATTGGGTGTGGTGTGGCTTGACACATTCGAGGTAACTTACCACAAGTCCTCAGAGTACAATGTAATCGTAACGGATAGACCATTCATTGCTCACTTCCGATACGCAACCATTGGTAAGGTATGCAAAGAGAACACGCATCCGTTCGTGTGTGGCAACAACAAAGACGAGTTGCTGATGATGAACGGAACCATCAAGGGCTACGGCAACAAGCAGATGACCGATACCGAAGACCTTGCGATTCGTCTTGGCGATACACCACGCCATAAGTGGAAGCAGTCCTTCGCGAAATTTGATTGCCGATTCGTTTCCATCAACACACGCACACGCTCGTTCCAAATCTACAACCGAGACTTGTACACTTATCGTGATGGCATTTGGTATTCGAAAGCCAATGTTCTACAAGACCATTTGGTGGCAGTGTACGGAACGCTCAAGAAAGGGTATGGTAACTACTACTCATACCTTACATCAGCGAAGTACATCGGCAGAGGCGAGACGAAAGACCGCTATCCATTGGTAGTGTCGGGTCTTCCCTACTTGCTTGAAAAGAAAAACCAAGGGACGAATGTGACCATCGACCTGTTCAAGGTCAGCGATGCTCAGTTGAAAAGTTTGGATGGTCTTGAGGGTCATCCGAATTGGTACATCCGCAAGAAGATTCCTGTGGTGGTCAACAAGCGCACCTACTTTGCTTGGATATATTTCAATCCATCAGCAGAGAGTATGTTCAACGGAAAGAATTTCGTAGAGTCCTACGAGCGCACCTTTCCTCAAACAAAGACCTACGCTGATGTGAAACCATTCTCACTCCGAGAGAATACCCGTACACAAGTTGACCTGTGGGATGACTACGAGGAAGACGATGTGTTCAATGAGGAATTTGTTCCTGTTGAAAACGAAACTCCCATCTGCATAGATTGTTACCACGATTTAGAACACGATGGGTTTGCAAACTATCACTGCGGAGGATGTGATGGATGGTTTGGCGAGGATGAAGTGCTACGATTCAATTCTCACTAAACCTACAGGGGGGTGTCTTCAAAGACACTCCTACCTGTACACGGATGTGTTGTCCGTGCTGATGATTCCAAAAGGATGAAACAGGTAGTTTAATTTTAATTCATAAACACTATGAGTAATTTTCAATGGACTGATGAAGCAGTCAAAACTTTCGCTAACGTCTATTGTGCAAATGTTCCCGAAGGGTTCTCGCACAAGAAGTACAAAGGCAAGAAGATGAATGAGAAGTTGGAGTTGTTCAAGGAGGACTACGCCAAACTCTCGAACCGCTATGTTGTTGTATCGCAACGACAGGTGTTCCACAAGTACGCACAAATCAAAGTGCGGATTCCTGATGACCTTGCTGAAGACAAGGTTGATGATTGGTTGATGGAGAACGAAGACAAGTGGGTTGAGAAACTCGACAACAAAGCCCGTAGAACTCGCATCGAGTACGGGTTTGGGTTGGACGATGGGATGGTTGACAAAGACCAAACATCCGAGACTCGCTATGATGTCATCGTAGAAACTCCGCAGAACACGAAACAAGTATTCGGGGGTCATCTTTAATTACTAACAGGGGGTGTCTTCAAAGACACTCCCTTTTAATCTTTCAAATTATGATACACATTACGCAAGACAATTTCGTTTGGATGGATGTCACGCACATCTGCAAACAAGGAGAGGATAGAACTGAAGAACTCTGCATCAGTGGTCTTCAAATCTATGAGGTAACCGATGAAGGTACTGACCACGAACTACAAACTTGGGAAGAGGTAGATGCCGCCATAGACAATGGCTCACGCATCTGCATCGAGGTGGGACATCTTCCACAGTCACACCGTCCACGCAAACTGTGGGACGGAGTCGAGAAGAAACTCATCGATGGATATTGGTACGCAAAGATTTCAGACCTAACATTTGGATAGGTCTAAACTTTGTCGTATCTTAGTTTAATTAATTTTTAATTCTAATCTAATGGGACTATTAATCAAAACAGACGGGACACAGAATCCTAATTATGAAGCCAAGACTTTGGCTCAAATGCAACAGGCAGTCGGTGGGTGGATTGAACCAATCTACATCAACAACAAGGTCATCCTTGTGAACGAGGAAGGATTGATTCTGAATCTTGAGTACAACGAGACTGCATCCAAATTATGTGGACTCACCTTGGTGGGTGATGTCCTTGTATTAACTGCAAAAGAATGGAACAAAGATGAAGACGCTGCTTGAGAAAATTTTCTTCGGGCTGACCTATGTGTTCCTGCTCATTCAGAGTTTACGCATAATGTCGGACTTGATATTGGAAGTCGATTCATTTAGTAAGGGTGTATCGACCTTGTTTGTAATCTTACTTTGGGGATTCCTCCTGTATATGGGAGGGGTATTTGTTGAATCTATAATCAAAAAGAAATGAAAAAGGTATTGTTAAGAGAGGTCTTGGATGAGAAGATGCGTACCAAACCCGATACGCATTACATTCAACGATTGCAAAAGGCAGTGGATTCAGAAACGGAATTCACTTTGAGTGTCTTCAAAGACACAGGACGATTGATGTGGGTAAACCAATTTGATGCGGACTATCCTGACCAAACAATCCACGAGGATTGTACGGATGTGATGGTCTACATCGGGGGACTGAACATTCAAATGTTGAAGTCGGGTGCTTGGTTCTTGTACTTAGGACAGGACGAATACTACAACGATGAAATCTTCCCGCTTGAGAAAATTTTGTTTGACTACGCTAAACAAGAATTCAAATTATGAAAACGGAAGAACTCATAAAGGAAGAGGCACGAAAAATAGTAATGCTTCTGCTTGAAAAGAACAAGGCGTATGGCGATACCGCCAACAACCCGCCAAAGATATTCAGTAAGTTAGATGCAGTCGAAGGTTTGTGTGCAAGGATAGACGACAACCAATAGATAATAATAATGAAACAAAAATAAAGTATGAAATACAATAAAGATATAAAAGAAAGAGTATCAAATAAAGCGTTTGCAAAATTATCGCAAGTAAATAGTACCATATATTCACTTGGTAAAGATATTAGTTTAGGCAGATATGGCGGTGTGTCTAAAGAAGAAATGGAAATATGCTTAAAAAGTGAAAAAATAGAACGAACAGTATGGGAATATATAACATTTTTAATAGAAAACGATAACAAATAAAAACAACAAATTATGAAATTTACAGTAGAACAATTACAAAACGGAAGATAGTGTTTCAGACCTTATTGGATACCTGATTCTACTCAAGGTTCAGTTGAAAAAGCAGTCCGAAAAATTGGACAAGAAATAAACAATGCGTATCTTTACGCTTCACTAAAATCAAATACACTATGGCTAAGACAAAGCAATTGTTTGAGCATATGCGAGAGGCAGAACTCAACGACCATCTTGATGATGAGTATCAATTCAAGAAGTGGATGGACGAACTCCATCAATCAAAGAATAGTAATCCTAAAGATTCAGTCGGGGTGCTGAACGAATTGTTCAAGTCATTCGGGGAAATCTTTAGTCTAAATCAAATGCAGAATGAAAATGAAAGAAAGCGTTTTTAATAGTTACACTGATGTGGTGGTAGATTTGTTTTCTATTACCAAAGAAGATTTGTTCAGCAAGACAAAGCGAAGGGTGGTTGTGGATGCACGACACCTGTTGTTTTACTTGTGCTACAAACGACCAATGCCGATTCGTTACATACAAGACTTTATGTCTAACAATGGATACGAAGTCGGTCATTCTACAATCATCTACGGGGTAGAGCAAGTCGGAGAGAAAGTAAGGGTTGACCCTGACTACCAATCCGTAATGGAAAACCTGTATGTATGATGACATTGAACGAAGTATTTGAACAGGCAAGGCAGGACGCATACGCATCAACGGTTGACGGCGATGGATATGAGGCGAGAGTTTTGTACGGATGTAAAATTCTTCGGGAAAATGAGACAGGCGAAGTAACTCTGCTCAATACACAATTGGGCGGAGACTACTACGAACCCTTAAACAAAGAAGAGATAGAAGTTTTTCAACAAAAAGGTTGGAGATGTGGAGTATATGTCTTATCTTTGAATAATTATCGTTCAAAACTTGATAAAGTGGAGAGAGCCATTCATAAAGAGATGAACGGCAGACGGAATCCAAAACAGATTCAGTCGCTCAAGAGCCGCAGAGAAAGGTTGATGAACAGATACACATTTATCAAACAGAAGTTTAATTTAATTAAGTAATTATGGCACAATCAAAATCTACATTTGAGACGTTGAGCAAAATCAACGTCAACGACAAGGTCGAAAAGAAAAATGGCTTGTCGTATTTGTCTTGGGCTTGGGCTTGGCAAGTGGTCAAGGAAAACTATCCCGATTCAACTTACACCATCTACGAGAACGCAGATGGATTCAACTATCATCACGATGGTATGACTGCTTGGGTTAAAACAGGAGTCACCATTGGAGGCATCGAACACATCGAGTATCTGCCTGTGATGAATTTCAGAAACAAATCTATTCCGATGACTGAACTCACATCTTTTGATGTGAACTCATCCATTCAGCGTAGTCTAACCAAGGCAATCGCAAGACACGGATTAGGATTGTATATCTACGCAGGAGAAGACTTGCCTGAATCAGAAACACAAACTCCACCTGTTGCACAATCTGCAACAACTCCCGCAAAAAACCAAGTAATAACTCTCGATGTTGGCGATGCCAAATGGGAAGATGTGATGAAGTGGGTGGCTGCGAACAAGTCTAAAGGACTTACCGAGATTGTCAGAATTCTTGAGACTAAATTTAAGGTGACCGCTAAGGCGAAAACTGAACTTAAAAAAGCAGTGAAATGAGTAAGGCAGTCATAGACAAACTTAGGTCAGACAAGGAATACTATGGAGGGGTAGGTAAAAACTACCTTTCCAATTCTGACATCGGTACACTCTTGAAGAATCCAAAAGAGTTTGGTGTGTCAAGAGAAGACAACAAGAACTTTCTATTAGGAAGGTATTTTCATCAACTTATCTTGGAACCTGAGAAGGCAAAGAACTTTCAGTTTGTAGACGTATCCTCACGCAACACAAAAGCATACAAGGAATTTTGTATGCAAGAGAACTTGGAGGTGGCGATGCTACTGAAAGAAAAGGAAGAGGTTGAGAAGTGGGTAGAGACTATCGATATGAACTTCGACTTCTACACCTTCATCCACGATAAGGCGAATATCTTTGAAGAACCTGCGATTGGAGAATTGTTTGGTGTAATGTGGAAAGGGAAGGCAGACATTGTAGGAGAAAACTATGTGTACGATTTGAAAACATCATCTTCGATTGAGGAATTCAAATGGAAAGCACGAACCTACAATTACGATAGCCAAGCATACATCTACTCCCAATTGTTTGGGAAGCCGATGATGTTCTTGGTGATTGACAAGATGAGTTTGATGTTGGGTAAGTACACGGTATCAGACGAAACTCTTGAGAGAGGAAAGCAGAAAGTGGAGAGAGCCGTAGAGGTTTACCAAAGATTCTATGGGGAAAATCCAACTGCGGATGTAAACCAATTCTATTATGATGAGGAAATTTAAAACTTGGATAGTGTCTTTGAAGACACGATTGATAAACGACAAACGAATGATGTGGGTTAATGTTCCAATGACCTGCAGCACTCGTGCCGAAAAGATGCAAATCATTAGGCAAACAAAAGCATTATTGGAACAAAACATTTTAATCGATTAATTATGTCACAAAAAGAGAAAGTCTTTGCAGATGGGTTCTCCTTCAAGCGAAGAGAGAACGCTCCCGACTTTGTTGTCGGACGATGCAGCATCAAGATTGATGATGCTATCTCATTCCTGAAATCGAATGAGAAGAATGGTTGGGTGAATCTAAACATCAACCAAGCCAAGTCAGGTTCATACTATATGGAACTTGACACCTTTGAACCGAAGGCAAAAGAAGAATCAGCACCTGCGGAAGCAGAAGCAGACCTTCCCTTCTAATCAAATACCATTCAAACAAAGGGGGGAAGGATACGCACCTTCCCCTTTTTTTGGATGCTTGAATGCTGAGTTATAATGAGCCATACTACTACTACTACTCTTTATTATTATTTTTTTTTTCTTACATATAGAGAGAAAAAGTTAACAAAGTACGCAACTCATTGATACTCAACGAAAAAGTCAGCACAAAGTCAGCACAAAGTCAGCACTAAAATTAAATTTATGACATCACACATCACAATTTTTAGAAACATCAAGGAGACAGACGCTCCTTTCCATCGCCCAATAGAGGCGATACTTGAACGCATCAAGGATGGTGCGAGTAAAGAATTAGTAAAGCGCATCAGGTTAGAACAAAAGAAACAAGAGCGCAACGAACTAAAGAAACAACTCCCTGCGATTTGTTTCAGTGGAGTATTCACAAAGAGAAACGATGCATCTATCCAAGAACACTCAGGATTGATATGCTTGGACTTTGATGGGTACGAGAAGAACAAGGAACTACTACAAGACAAAGAGAATCTAACTCGTAGTCCATATGTCTATTCCGTGTTTATCTCTCCATCAGGAAAAGGTCTGAAGGTATTGGTTAAGATTCCTCAAGATGTAGACAACCACATCAACTACTTCAACTCTCTTGAGAAGCACTTCAACAACGCACACTTCGACCCCGCAGTAAAAAATGTATCTCGTGTATGCTATGAGTCATACGACCCATTAATCTACATCAACGAGAACTCTTCACTATGGGATAAGATTGACGAGAAAGAATACCAAGAGAAACATCAGTATCGTGATACGCCTACGATACCAATCACTGACGAGAATAAGATTGTAGACATCCTCGTAAAGTGGTGGACAAAAAAGTATCCAATGGTGGAAGGTCAGCGCAACCACAATTGCTACATACTTGCGGCAGCGTTCAATGATTTTGGAGTAAACAAATCTTTGGCGGGTTATGTACTGAACAACTACGAGACATCCGACTTCACCGCATCAGAGATTCAAAGAACCATAGACTCTGCGTATGCTAACACTCAGAACTTCGGAACCAAATACTACGAAGATGAAGACAGAGTAAACGCATTGAAGGTCAAGTTAAAACGAGGTGCATCAAAAAAAGAATTGCGTCACCAACTCGAAGAGTCTCACTTGGATGGCGATACAATCGAGGCAGTCTTAAAGCGTATTGACGAAGAGGCACAGGAGACTCAGTTTTGGACGAAGACCGACAAAGGTGTCATTAAGGTTGTCCACATCCTATTCAAACAATTCTTGGAAGACAATGGATTCTACAAGTATTGTCCTGAAGGTGGGAAGAACTATGTGTTTGTCAAGGTTACTAACAACCTGATAGACCACACGGATGAGAAAGAGATAAAGGATTTTATTCTTAATCACTTGATTGAATTGGATGACATCACGGTGTACAATTACTTTGCGGACAACACTCGTTTCTTTAAGGAGGAATTCCTGACACTGCTATCTACGATTGACATCTACTTCATTGAAGATGGAAAGGATACATCGTACCTGTACTACAGGAATTGTGCAGTGAAGATTACCAAGAATGAGATTACAACCATAGACTACATCGACTTGGGTGGTTACGTTTGGAAAGACCACGTCATCGACAGAAACTTTACCATCTGTAGCGTTGGCGATTGTAGTTACCAATCATTCATCCATAACATCTGCAACAAAGAAATAGACAGGGTGCAGTCAATGGAGTCTACGATTGGATTCTTGATGCACGGGTACAAGAACCTATCGTTCTGCCCCGCAGTAATTCTAAACGATGAGGTTATCTCAGACAATCCTGAAGGCGGAACAGGAAAGGGAATCTTTATGAACGCACTAAGCCAAATGAAAAAGGTGGTAACCATAGATGGTAAGTCATTCACATTTGAGCGTTCATTTGCATACCAACTTGTATCAGCAGACACACAGATACTTGTGTTTGACGATGTGAGAAAGCATTTTGATTTCGAAAGATTGTTCTCTGTAGTTACCGAAGGATTGACATTGGAGAAGAAGAACAAAGATGCTATCAAGATACCATTTGAAAAGTCACCGAAGATTTCCATCACTACCAACTACGCCATCAAGGGGAGTGGTAATTCATTTGCGAGACGAAAGTGGGAACTTGAATTGTACCAACACTATAACAAGAACTTTACCCCGCTTGATGATTTTGGTAAACTGATATTCGGTGATTGGAATGATGACGAGTGGTGCGAGTTCGACAACTATATGGTTGGATGTCTTCAAGGATACCTGAACACAGGATTGGTTCAGAGCAAGTTTGTGAATCTAAAGATTCGTCAACTATCCGCAGAGACATCACACGATTTCATCGAGTGGTGTGGACTCATCAATGGTGGCGAAGAGAATCCAATGCTTGAGGTTGATAGCAAAATCAACTTGCAGCAGTGCTACTTTGATTTCATTGAGCAGTATCCTGACTACGCACCGAAAGCCAAGATGACCATCAGTCGTATCCGATTCAACAAGTGGGTGGCTGCTTACGGTACATACAAATCAGGAGCACAACCACAGGAAGGACGAGATGCCACGGGGAAGTGGATGCGTATCAAGAGAGAGGACGAAGTTAAAACGCAGACGAAGTTAAATGTTTAAAAGAGTATTTGTGGACAGAGATGAATTCGTATACAAAGCCCATCACAACACACTCAATGTGTTGTTGGGCTTTGCTACTACCGAAGAACTGATTGAGGCAGACAAAGGGTACTTTGCTCACAATCCTCAAGTCCCTATGGACTTAGAAACACTTGAGAATCTTCGTGATTACTTCGCACATATCGAAGAGTACGAGAACGCTGAACTTGTAAAACTAATGATAGAAGATGGAGGATATATTGGAAAAGGCTATAGGTTATTCTGATTGCGAATACCTAAGCCAATTGGAGATACTCCATAAAGTAATGTTCCATAAGGTAAAAAGAAAAAGTGGGAGAGGCAGGAACATTGTCTACTATGAGGAATACAAGTGGGCAGGAGAAGAGAACGATGAGATAAGACAACGCATTAAAAATTCAATTAAATACTATACAGACAGATGTTTAAGTTTAGAAGATACCAATGGGAAATCATAGACAGGGCAAGTGAGATAATCGAAGAGCACGGCTTTGTGTATCTCGCTATGGAAGTCAGAACAGGAAAGACCCTTACAAGTTTGGGTATTGCACAATCTCTTGGATGCCGAGAGGTGTTGTTTGTTACCAAGAAGAAAGCCATCTCAAGTATCGAAGAAGACTACGAGATGATGAGTCCAACCTTCCGATTGTCGGTTATCAACTATGAATCCCTACACAAAATTGAGGACAGAAAATATGAATTGATTGTTCTTGATGAGGCGCACACACTCGGTGCGTTTCCAAAACCTTCGAAGAGAGCGAAGGACGTGAGCCAATTAATCAAGAAATACGGCTCATACATTGTGTTGATGTCGGGAACGCCTACACCTGAGAGTTACAGTCAGATGTACCATCAGGTGTATGGCATTCCTAACAATCCATTCAATCAATATGTAAACTTTTATAAGTTTTCTAAACACTTCGTTAATGTTACGCAAAGAAAAATCAATTCTCTATACATAAACGATTACTCACACGGGATGCTATCAATTATCAACGCAGTGAAACCAATGACAATATCCTTCTCACAAAATGAGGCGGGGTTTGTGAACGAGATAACAGAGAAGGTTCTTGAGGTGAAACTAAAGCCGCAGACCTACATCCTTGCTGACACCTTAAAGAAACATCTCGTGGTCCAAGGGGAGAATGAGGTTGTACTTGGTGATACTCCCGCCAAGTTAATGCAGAAACTACATCAGATATACTCAGGTACTGTAAGGTTTGAATCAGGCAACTCAATGGTTCTTGATACCACAAAAGCAGAGTTCATCAAGAGAACATTCAAGGGAAAGAAGATTGGGGTGTTCTATAAATTCAAGGAAGAACTCAACGCAATGCGTCAAGTATTTGGTAAAGAAAAATTGACAACTGAACTGAGTGTCTTCAAAGACACTGATTGTCAGGTTATATGTTTACAAATAGTCAGTGGTCGTGAAGGTATATCCTTACGAGAAGCAGATGCCTTGGTGTACTACAACATTGACTTTAGTGCGACAAGTTATTGGCAGTCAAGAGACAGGATGACCACCAAGAACAGGAGACAATCAGATGTCTATTGGATTTTTTCAGAGAAGGGAATCGAGAGGGACATCTACAAGGCAGTGATAAAGAAGAAGGACTACACGGTTCGACACTTCAAAAGAGATTTGTTAAATTTGTAAAGAATGAAAAAGTTTATTACTTTCTTCATTGTATGGGTAAGTCAGAATCTTGCAATGCCCTTTTGGATAGTGGGTCACGTTCATTTGTCAGTCAATGTGTACGATGATTTGAAAGAGGTACTCGCATCCATTGGAATGAATCTAATTGTACTTGTAGGGTTTATTATTGATTACCGAAATAATGTGTTAAGTGACGGAACAACAAATACAGACAAAGAAGATAAAGGAACTTGAGGACAAGGGTTACTATGTAATTAAATTAATCAAGACCAACAAGAATGGTATACCTGATTTGATAGCCATACCCCCAAATTCTGATGTGTTATTTTGCGAGGTAAAGAAACCAAGTGGAAAGGTTTCAAAGTTGCAAGAATACAGAATAGAAGAATTAGAGAACTATGGAATTAGAACAGAAGTATACCGAGGAGAATAATTTCTATGAGATAGAAGAGGATTGCATCTTTGAGATACGAAGATTGTCCGTAAGAATTGGTCTTGACATTGCCCGTCAGTTAGATATTAATGCTCCGATACTGCCTGAGCAGGACGGATGGACGCAGACATTCGCAGGTGTGTCGCACAGAGATGAGGAACCTGTATTTTTTATTATTGAATTTTTGAAACAACACGGTGAGCACACACTCTACCTTGACTTTGAAGAGGTAGATAGTGATACTTACCTTGACTTTTATGTCCAAAACAAAATACTTAAATCAAATGCGCCACAGAATCAACTCAAAAAAATTTAACGAATTAACAGAAATAGTCAGCCGATACTACGGTATCGATTGTATGAAAGTATGTAGGGACAGAGTATATGTAGATGCACGGATGGTGCTCTACCAAATCCTTCGTGATTTGAAATGTTCCTACACACACATCGCTAATCTTGTAAACAAAAACCACGCATCCATCATTAATGCGCTGCGGAAGTTTGAGATATACACTGAGTACGACCCCGACTTATTGAAGGCATATCACGAGATTACAGACATCTATCTTGCGAATACAGACGAGAACCCTATATTCTTTATGACCACCGAAGAATTAGTTTCTCTTGTTATTTCTTTGGAAAAACAAAATAAATCCTTACATTTGATAAATACTGAACTTAATTTGAACCTAAATAAGTATCAAATTAAATACGGTAACATCATAGATGTGCTTGAATCCACTAAGAAAACAGAGAGCAAAGAGGTGAGAGAGTACATCGAGGATAAACTAAAAACTGTTTTAAATGGGATACGGAGTGTCTGACATAGAAAAGATTGTAGAGTTTACTACTTGGTCTGACCGCAAGAAGTTGGATGAACTGCTCAGGATTGATTGTAGTCAGTACGCCCATTTGGGTATTGACTCAAGCAAGGCAGAGCGAGAAGGAGTAAAAAGAAACTCAAGAAAAATTTATAGATTAATAAAATCAAGAATAGACCACAGAATGGGTTCAGAATTTTTGATGGCAATGGATAAATAGTGGCAGCAAAAATATCATCCATCGATAGAGAACGATTACAACACATCAACCACTTGATGGATGGATTTTACGCCCAACTCTCAACCATATACGAGCACCTTACGGACCGTGAAATTTCGGAATGTAATTCCGAGATTGTAAAACTCATAAAAAATCTTCAGACATTGTCTGACTCTATGAAGGATGGGGTCTAAGCAAAAGAAATGCAAAGTTTGTAAAGAAATAAAAGATTTTCCATCGGGGTTTTTTCGCACAGGAAGAAAGACGTTAGGCGGCAAAGAGATAATGACCGCTAAATGCAAGACCTGTATTTACAAGGAGACAAACAAAAGAAGGAAAGAAACCACTGCTTGGATAAATGAGCACAAAGAAAAACAACAATGCAAGAAATGTGGATACTCAAGAGAAACACACGAGAGTTTTGTTCCACAAGCATTGGAATTTCATCACCCCCAAGGGAACAAAGACTTTGCAATAGGAGAAGCAGCGTCAAGAGGAATGGGCAAACAAAGAATTTTAAATGAAATAAGTAAATGCGTAATTTTGTGCTCAAGATGCCATACTGAAATTCATAATCGTAAATGAGATTTGAATCAAATACAGACTTAGAAAGAGAAAAGAAAGCCATACAAAAATTTGTAAGCAGGTTCAAGGGTTCGTACAAGAAACTTGACCCTAACGATATTGACTATAGAGTTTTTGACGAGAAAGGAAAACTCATCGCATACGCAGAAGTCAAAGGGCGATACCGCAGCATCGCCAATGCATACCCACTACCTATCGCTGCAAGAAAAGTCGTAAAACTCTGCGACAAAAGATTGAATCCTGTAATCATATGGGCGTGTGATGACGGCATCATCTACGGAAAACCCACTCACCTGCACGGGCAGGTCAGATGGGGCGGCAGAAAGCCACGAGAAGGCGCAGTCAACGATGAAGAGTTGATGCTCTACTACGACAAGCAAGAAGAGTTCAAATACTTCCGCTACTGAGTGTCTTCAAAGACACTAATCAATAGGATATAGTTTACCACCTACCTCTTTGTATCCCATACTCTCAAGAATCTTTGCTCGTTGTTCTTTTTGCTGCTTACGGATTCTATCTTGTTCACCGTACTTCATCTCATAAAGGTCAGGGCTATATCTTTTTAAGTCTGATTTATTCTTGATACCACCGACAGGCATTATGCCTTCGTACTTTCCTTTCTTACCGCCTTCAGGTCGGTATGATTTAGAGATACCCAAGATGTCGTACATATTCTCATCGAACTCCAATAGGTCTTCAGGTTTCATCGCTTTGTTGAACATACCAATGAATGGGTCCAACTGAACTCCCATCACCAACTCAGCAATAGGTCTAAGAACACCTGTCCATCCTTCTTCTTTCATCAAACGATTTACTTTGAACGAGATAGATGTGAATGGATTGACCACATCATCAACCATCTTTCTTTTCTTCTTGTATTCTTTACCCGTTACTAATGCTTCCAATCTCTCACCGGGGTCTAATGATTCAAACATCGCACCTGCATATGGAATTTGGTACAATAGGTTGAGTCCAAGCATTGCGTCTCTCATCTTATCCAATGCAGCCTCCCTATCTTCGTCATCACCCTTGATGAACATCATCATATTAGATACGCCCACGAACAATACGTTGGCAATAGCAAGGTTCAAGTAGAATGCACGGATGTCTTGTTTTTTTGGCATCTTACCCTCAGAAATAGAACGAGACATATTAGTTGCTGAAGACATTACCTTGTTCATTTGCAAGAACAGGGTACTTCCGAACATCGTAAAACCACGAGCCAAAGCATTGTTGCTGAACTGCAGTGGAATCTTATCGGTTCCTCGTCTTGATTGCTGAGTAGCGTTGTAGTTATTGAATGCTTCCAATGCCTCGGCTTGACCCATACCATTAGCGATGTTACGCTTGTAGTTAATCATATAACCCATAACCCCCATAACATCACCGATGATTGTTGGTGAAGCCGCACCTGTACGCAACGCTCTTCTTGCTCGTGCAACCTTAGACATACTCTTATCAAGAGATTTAAATGTTTGTGAACCTGATTCCAATCCGTACACATCACCCTCAAGACCCTGCTCAATACGTTTGCGTAGTGTAGCGGACATCTCCATTGCTTGGTGAATCGCACCATCTTTACCTACCAAATCCAAAGCCATACTACCAAGCACTCTTGCAGCGTCTACCATAAACATTACAGGGTCAACGGCTGACTGAATAATCTTTGGAACTCTTGAGTTAGGCGGGAAGTAACTGTATTCTTCGTATGCGTTAATAAACGATGATGCCTGTTTCGGAATCTGAACCAACTTGAATGCCAAGGCAAAACTTGTAAACTTATTTTGTAGAGTTTCCAATATACCCGCTTCAAGTCCCGTTGCGTTCTTCCCTGCCATTGGATTGATAGCAAAGTTGATTGCACCTTTCACGGCTTTCTTTAGTCCTGTTACCTCTAACAATACGTCTACGGCTTCTACTCTAAAGAAGTCATTTAACTGCTGACTCGTCTCGGCAAACGACTTGTACTTCTCCATCGTTTGGATGTGGTCGTTAAGTACGCTCGTGAAGTCACCTGCTTTAAGTTCAATGTCAGACTTTTGGTCTACCCTTTCTTTGAACGCAGGGGAAGTCTCGGCATTAAAGATTCCGTTGAAGTCTCCGTCATCGAGCAACTTAGAGTTTACCTTACTCTGTACTGTTCTTGTTGGGAAGTAATTCTCTACAAATCCTAAGTTCACATTATTTACCGCAGCGTAAACCTGATTAACACCTTCGTAGTATTCGTTGCTCAAGAAATCAACTACGCCATCAGCGTATGTGGTTAGTTCAGGACCAAGGATGGTAGCAATATCTGAGATGACCTCTTCTGTGATTCCTTGCTTGGCTAATTTCTCCGCTTGAATAGGGTTCTTGCTAAGTGCATAGATGCGTAGCAATTGGTCACCATTCAGATAGGTTAATCTGTCTCTTCCTGTTTTGCTTCTGATAACTTTAAGTTGCTGAAGACCGATGCCGTGTAGCAGCATATCTACACCACGCATACCACCGTCAATACCCGCCTGTTTTGCGATGTTGTTTAACTTCTCTTTTGTTTCAAACAAACCAACATTATACATCTCGTCAGCACGATTCAATCTGCGGTAGATGTAATCGGTGAACATAGTTTTGCCGTCAGTGACCTTATCAAGAAGATTGGTTAGCGTACCTAAGTGTCTAAACCAATTCTTGAACGCAGTGATTTGTTGTCCTGCCTTTGTTTTGAAGAAACTGCCTCTGATTTGTTGGTATGCCTCCTTCAGTTTGAACTTCTTAAGCGATTCTCTGATGTTATCAGCCACATCGTTTCTCTCATTGACATCCAATACATTGCCGTTTTCATCAAACAATGCAGGGTTTGTTTCTTCAATCTGTTCCGTTACAAGGTCAGCCACTACTTTCGCATCAGCAGCACGTTTAAGTCTTCTTGTTTTAAATCGTAGGATTGATTCCTTCTTGGCTTGTTTTACCTCAGAAAGCAATAGTTCTACTTCCTCTAAAGAAGCCGTGCTCAGTTCTGCGAATGAATCGTAAGCCAACTGTTGAGCAAGTAGTCTACTCTCTTTAGTTGTTAACTGCTCACCTCTTGTGTACTTGTCAAGGGCTTCATTAATTTCATTAGCATTCTCGTTCAAGAAAGCATTGATTTTTTCTAATGCCTCCAAGTCATTCTTCAGCACCGCATCCATCACAGGCTTGATGGCAGCGAATGTCTCTTGCCCAATGGCATCCAACCCTGCTGCTCTACGCTTACCTGTCTTGGTCATAGCAGGTCTTGCCTTAGTCTTTACAATATTGTAGATTTCTTTAAGGCGTACCTGTCTAATCTTTTCTCTCTGCTGCTCTACAATCTCCATCACCTTGAGGGCTTGTGCTTCAAAGTTGTCGAGATTGCTTTCGGTAACCATCTTAGTCAAGCGATTGATTTGTGCTTGAGTATAGATTCCCGACTTAGGCAAAGAGTTTCTGATGAAGTTCTTTAATCTAATCTGTGCTTCACGCAAATTCTTCTCTCCGATTTTGCGTTGTCTGAGATTGTTTCTAATAGCAGAAATTTCTTTTTGTACACTTGGGTTTGCACGGTATCCTAATGAACGGTCAAATGCGCTCATAATCTCCATCTGCACTTGGTCGTTCTGTGCTTGATAGATAGGATGTTCCTTCATCAACTCCATCGCCTTCTGACGAATCTCAGCAAAAGTCTTTACTCGTCTCTTGCCGATGATGTTTGGTCGTCCTGATGTAGACCACTTGTTTAACTCTGTACGCAAATCATTAAACAACTTACTCGCTTGTTGTATACCACCCTCGATACGCTCAAACTCTCTTGGCATAACGGTGAACAGGTCAACTCGGTATTCAAGTGCTTGATTAATATCCGCAGCCTTGAACCCTCTACTCTTTAGTACCTCACGAATAGATGCGTCAGAGAATCCATTGGCTCTACCACGCTCAATGATAGCGTCCATAGACAATCCCATACTGAATGCAGCATCAGGATTCTTGAGTTGTTTTAGTTGTGCATCTGTGAGTTTAATCTCTTTACCTGCAAAGATGTCTGCAAGTGCAGAACCAATAAACTCATCAAGAGTAAGGTTTTGGATTTCTTCTTCCGTCAAGTCTTGAGTTTGCTTGAACTGAGACTTGATGTATTTCCACATACCAAGCAACCACTCCTTGAATTTAGACTTCAAGGATGCATCTGCAATAGTCTGTCCTTTGTTACCAATCAAGATAGCCATTGCTTCATTGGCTGCTTTCTTTGAATCGCCATTGAAACGCTTGAGTTGTTTTTGGTATTCCTCTGTTTGTTTTACAAGGTCAACACCCTTGCTATAAATCTGTCTGCCCTTTGCAGATGTCTGCAGGTAGTCAGTCCAAACGTGACCCATCTCGTGGATGGCAGTGTTGAATACCTCTGATTCGCTATTGTGTACATCAGGGTTGATGTAGACATCACCATCTACAGTAACACCATAAATGATTTCATCGCCCTTCAGATAAACTCTAACACCATCACTCTCAATAACATTATTGAAAGTGTTCATATCGGTTGAGATGTTTATATTCGGGAATGCAACATTCATAAACGATGTCAACTTGAATACATTTGGCAAGTTGGTTTGTCCAAGTGCACCAATGAACTCCAATCCCGGTAAACCAATCTGAACCCCAACGGTCTGCATCAAGATGCTTTCTACACTTGATGGAGCAAGTTCACCCACTTCAGGCATCGTCTCTCTTTCCGCCTTGGTTGCTCTCTTTCTTTGTTGCTCGGTGATTACTTTGCCCTTTTGCTCTTCAGCAACAAGACCCGCCACTGCGTTTTGATACGCTTGTGGGAATGCTCTTGTGATAGATATAGGGTTCTCAAGGATACCAATAGTTTTTCCTTTAAGACCATACTGATAGTTTGGATGGTCTACATCTGTAATAACTTCAGGGTTCAATACATCAACACCTGCTAAACCAATGATGTGTCTCTGTGGTACATTCTCAAGTGTTGACTCCGTAATTACATCGGTAATTGGTCCAAGGTGTATGAGAGTAAACGACTCTTTATCCAATCCTTCCATCAAAGTATTAGGAACAACCTTGTTTCCTTTTGATGGTTTTTTCCTTGCGCCTACTCTTTGTGGTTGACCGTAAGTAATCTGCTCAATCAATCTTCTTCGAGCAGGTAAGTTCAAGAAACTAATAAACTCATTAGTCACCACATCGTCAATGCTCTCGACTCTCTGCGATTGAAAGAGTTGTAGCATTGCATCGTAACCTGCAATCTCTTTGAGATAATTCTTTTTAGAAGTTTCTGTAAGGTTGCCCTTGTTGATGGCTGCCTGTTTCGTGTCTCTTGCTTTTTGTACAGACTCACGAAGAGCGTTCATCGCATTGACCTTGTTCTCTCTTGGAATCTTAGTCAAGTTGTCTTGAAGAACACGGAAGGTAGCCTCATTTGATAGTATCGAGCCTTCACCCATCTTTACAATCGCCATTGGTACAAGACCATTGATTTCAGGATTGGCTGCCCAAAACTCTTCGAATGTTGGTTTGTTTGCCTCGTATACCTGTACTGCTTTTTGCAATAGGTCGGCTGCTTCTTTCTCCGTGGTGTTTGCCCACGCAGTGTTCTCATTGTTAATCGTTCCATTAAACCCAAGACCACCCTTTAGATTCTCAATGGTCGTTCCTGTCTGTGGGTTAATGGCATTGCCTACAGTAAGTTGGTCAGAGATAGTAAAGATGGTTGGGATACCATCAATAATCTGAAGGGTTGCAATAGACGGCAACTCCTGAGATGTTCTCTCATTGACGTTTGCTGCGTCAATGGTTACACCTTCAACGGTTTCATCTAAGTTAGTTCCTACATTACCCGACTCCTGCTGATTGATGACATCAGTAATCTCACGAACCTCATCAGCGATAGGAACAAACTGCCCTTCCTCACGCATACGGAAGTCAACGCTTGGTTGTCTCTGCCCCTCTAACTTCTTAATTCTTCTCTGCGCCTTTCTTGTATCCGACTTGAGTGCTTTAATATCCTCCTTGTAAGAGTCAATCAAACTACTTTGGTCATCTTTCAAGTCTTGCTTTTGTGCTTTAAGGTCTTCAATAAGGTCTGCCTTTGTTGCCCTGTTCCTATTGGACGCACGAATCTCTTTTATCTTGGCATCTATTTCAGCCAATCCTTCCTTGAGATTCCCTTTCTCAATTTCAATCTCGTTCTGAAGGTCTTCAATCTCCATTTCGTATGTCTCAATGTCCGAAGCCAATTGAACTTCTTCTCCACTTGGAGCGACCTCTTCATTATTTTTTTGGATAGATTTATTGTATTCCGCTTGCAGGCTTTTCGCTGCATCCCATTCTTTTACATAAGGAGTTTTTTCTAACTCAGGTTTTACATCATCAAATGTACCTACTCTTTCAGCAATAGTATTTCTATCACCTCCATCATAAACCATTGCAACAACATCAGGCTCTCCTTTATTGAATGCCCCAAAAACTTTTTTATCCCAACCATCAGGAGCATACTCGTCATCCCATTTTACTTTCGCTACAGGTTTGAACCCAAAGTCAGCATAGTACTGTGTAAGTACAGTATCGTAATGGTCTAATGAAACTGCTCCTTCTTTAATAGCATTAACTATTAACTGAGGAACTCTTCCCTTTCCATTATCATAAGAGAATACAGAAATGATATCACCATCTTCAGTAATAGCAAGACCTGCTTTTCCATCAGGCGTTAAGAATAATCTTGAGTTTGCGTATTCTTTTACAGAGTATACAAATACACTTGCCGCATACTTGTTACTCTTTTT
>Ga0114919_10001326_pt1 | contig 19732 bp, 24 predicted proteins | sample BlataG_FD_88682 | JGI IMG/M metagenome (GOLD analysis project Ga0114919, IMG submission 88682) | Deep subsurface microbial communities from Black Sea to uncover new lineages of life (NeLLi) - Black_00105 metaG | ecosystem: Environmental > Aquatic > Marine > Oceanic > Sediment | place: Atlantic... | reverse complement strand
TTGTGTGGTTTGTTAGGAGTTTGAGAAGGATTGGGGGGGGTGGGGGGGGAAGGGGGGGAAGATAAAGAGAAAAAGGGGGGGGGGGGGGGTAAAATCCAGGATGCGGGAACATGTTACCTACCTAAGTTCGCACGAGTGATTGGAGATGAACGAACTTGTGTGTAAGATGTCGTTGCTCTAGTTAATCTATGACCTCTTCCTTGCTGGCACTGTGAAGTTATCATCAAGATTTATCCAGTTGATTTTTAAGATAAGAGTGCAGCTTCTTTCAGGAATTAAAGCCACCCAATTTATAAAGAATGATAGATATGTTGCACTTTTGATTTATGAATACATAAAGATCTACAGACGAGCTTATACTACACAAAAGAGGAGAGAAGAGAGAGGGGAGACTGACCGCCATCTGCCGCCGCCTCTCCAATGCCTCACACCCACATCTCCAACTTCCCCAACATCACTTTTTCATACTACCCAGTAAATAAAAATTTCAAATCATCCACAGTTAACTTCTCCAAGGCAGACGTATCCTGCCCAACAGTGCCTTCAAACACCAACGCCTTCTTCTCCTGCAGCTTGATTATCCTCTCCTCCACACTACCTCCAATGACAAATCTTACTACCTGAATGGGCTTGTGTTGCCCTAGTCTATGTACCCTGTCCATGGCCTGGTTCTCAATCGCTGTAAATACGGGATTGGTGAAGGAGAGGGGAAGAGAATAGGAGGAGAGAGGTGTTAGCTGCCTTGTTCATTTCAAATTATGGTTTAGGATGGAAGAGAAGGGGAGAGAGATGAAATTGTTGTTCATGTGTCAATCAATATTCAGCAACCCTCTCCTTTTGCTCATACACTACCATTCCCACCACCAATAACAACCAACTAACTAACTAACCTGGGTTCCACCATGGATCTAAAATATAAACATGTGAAGCACACGTAAGATTCAAGGCCACTCCCCCAGCCTTCAAACTGATCAACAGCACCCTGACATCAGCATCATCTTGGAAACTATTAATAACACCAGCTCTTGCAGTCATAGACATACTTCCTTGCAACCTAGCACACTTAATACCACATTTAGTCAACCTAAAGTGAGTCAAATCGAGCATAGATGTAAATTGGCTGAACACAATGGCCTTGGCAGCTGGATCCCTTTCTATCATTGCATCTAGCTCTTCTCTCAGGGCTTCAATCTTGGTAGAGCTTTGAAAGGTGGTGCCTTGAGGGATGCGAGAGAGAATGGAATGTCTCTGATATGATGGCTGTACAAGCTGTTGTTGAGACGATGATGAGGATGCTCCAGCAGGGGTACATCTATTATTATTATTATTATTATTATTATTATTATTATAATTTGTCTTCTTCTTGTTATTCTTAGCTGCTGCTGCTTGTTGTCGTAATTGCTCTTCATAGTTTGCATTGAGATCAATAGAGATGGGATTAGAACAGCAAGGACATCCAGGTATACCTCCATTAATTGCAGATTCAATAAACTCTCTGGCACACAATCTACAAAATACCCCAGTACAACAATCAGCAGCAATAGGGTCTTCAATATCATCTCTACATATAGCACACATTTGTTCATCATCATTATTATTATTATTATTACTAGTAGTAGTGGTATTGGAGTATACTACCAGCCAAGGATGATCAACAGCCTGTCTCAGCCTAATCAACAATTCAAATATGTGAGCATAATTATTCAACACAGTTCCCTGAGCTAAATACCCATCAAACTGCAGTGCACTTTGAGTATAGAGCGCATCATAGAAATCAGCCTCCCTGCTGTCCAGGTCATCTCTCCTCAATGTGACTGTTCTAGGAGGGAGGGCCAGTACATCTGCCTCTTCAAGTTTGGTCCTTCTCAACATGATGGCGGGGAGGACGGTCTGTCTCAGTTGCTGCATTGCTCTTTTTCCTGGGCCGGTTGCCATGCCGTGGTTGGCAACTGGGTTTTTTATAAACTTGTTGAACCATAAGTAGTGTTGAATTGTGGTGTGGTTGCATTTGTCACACTTGGAGTTGGCTTTGAGCTTGCTTTCACTGAGAGTTTTGGAAAAGGGGTAATCCAGGCTTTTGCAGCAACCTCCCACTCCTCCTCCACATCCATCACCACCCAGCTTTTCGCATCTACTACAAAAGTAATAGGCATAAGGGTAGATTCTGAGGAACCTTAGGATTGAAAATAACTCAGACACTCTATTCTGCAGGGGTGTTCCTGACAAGCCCCACCTGTATCTGCTTTGTAGTGCAAATACTGCCTTGGCAGTGGCAGTACGGCGATCTTTGATACAATGAGCCTCATCCAAGATAATACGACGCCAACGAATACTGTGCAACATTGATACAGCAACTACTGCTGATCCTGCTCCCTTTTTGTTATTATCGTTCACAGCAGTGCTCTTGGCAATCATCAAAGCTGCTTGCCTTGCTGCCTCATCTTCAAAGTCGCCCTTTTCGTTCAACAGCTTCATCAGCGCATCGTCACTCATAGCATTAGAAGGAGTGGTGTTGTATGTTTTCAGCTTGAACCGAGAGACCTTGGTACTATTATTTGTAGCAGTATCACCACTGCTAGGCTTTTTCTCTGATTTAGATGATCCAGCTGATTTCTTGCCTTTAGGATCTTCCTCATCCTCTTCCTCTTCCTCATCCTCTTCATCACCAAACATAGGGGTCCATGTCCTCTTCTTTGTTTTCTTATACTGTTTCGCCTGTGCAACCGATTTCTGCGCAAAAGGACCACAGTAATACCTCAGATGAACCTTCAACCTCTCCCCATGGAACTTCTTCTTGCAATACTGACATTCCACCTTCCTAGGAGCTTCCTTCCTAGCTTCATTCTCTACTATTGCATAAGTTGTAATGACCACATCTGCTTCTTTTAATACTTCAGGGTCGGTAGTGCGTTTGGGACCATGGTAAATGACTACTTTCAGTGTTCCTGGGGAGGTGTGTTTGGTGATCTCTGCCTCCCATTGAACTACTGCAGAAGTAGGGCAGACGACAAGAGTGGTTTTGGACCAGGAACTCTCATCAACATCTTCATCGAGGATAGCTCTTGGATCTGCATGTGCAGGTGTGATGGTGATGCGTCCTTTAGTCTTGCAAATCTTTGATACTGGCGCTGTTTTGGTAGATGGTTTAGTAGTATTAGTAGTGGTGGTTGGAGGTGGAGCTTGAGGTGCAGTGCCAACATTACCCTTCCCCCCTCCATCTTCTTCTTCTTCTTCTTCTTCTTCTTTCACTTGAGGTAGATCATTCTTCATAGTAGTAAACCTCAATTTAGGCCTACTAGCAGCAGCCACTGCCGCCTTCTCAGCCTCCATCTTGACCACCCTAGCTCTCTCCACAGCAGCTCTCTCAGCTCCAGCCTCCTGATCCACCTCCTCCACCTGCCCCTCATACCTATGAGCGATGATCAGACTTATGGCTTGGATTGTCTTCCCCATTCCCATCTCATCAGCTAGGATTCCTCCTGATATTGCGCCCTTTTCTTGACCTAAAGCCCATCCAAGAAACTCTCTTTGGTAGGGGAGGAGCTCCAGGGTGAGTCCTGTAGGTTGGGCTGCTTTCCTTGGGAAACGTTTAGGTACTTTAAAACCTTCATCGATGTCTTCTTCTTCTTCTGATTTTTGTAATGGTCTATATTGCTGAACTTGCTCCACTTGATGCATATCTCTAAAGTTAGCAACCATCTCTGCTGTTACTGCTGCAGCTCTGGCAGCAAAATCATCTTCATCTTTATCGTCATCATCTGATACCAAGTTTATCACTTCTTCATCATCATCTTTTTTATTATTGTCCCTTCTCATCTTCCTAGTAGGTGCAGGTTTCTTCTTCTTCTTCTTTTTGTCATTATCTTTGCCATCAGAGGAGGACCATTCCATACGCCAGACCTCCTGTTGTTCTCTGAACAATTTCAAAAGCTCCTGCAATGAGGGCCTGGGTGGTGGTGGCTGGTTTTGTTGCTGTTGCTGGATTGCTGGTACATGATTGGCCTCAGGAATAGTACCTGTATCCCTACTGTTATCCATGAAGTCCATAGCCCTTGCACGTTTGTTGCTTGGGCCCCCTTCTGGCTTTTGTGATGTGGTCGGTGCCTGAGTGAGATCAATAATGTCATCGGTGATCTCCTGGTACTGAGGTTTGATTGTGGGATCATCGTCAACATTTTTGAGGGCACGCTTTGGTCTATCTTTTGATGGCTGCTTCCCCTTGCTGCTCATTCTTTTGTTGCCCTTGACAAAATCTTCTGATCCTTTTCAATAATTGTGTCACTCCATCAATTTCAAGCCTAACGTTGGATACCTATCAGCATTTCTTGCTAGTTGAAGTGTATGAAATGAATGCAATGAAGAGTGCCGCACTGATTGGGGCTGGAAAGGGGTGACGCAGAACTCCCGACAACGTGTGACTCAGAGCAGGTTTCTTTTCCTGCAGGACTCCAGGGCGGACAAGTGTGAGTGCCTGCAATAAAGAGCATCAATGTGAGTGTAGGTCTGTGAGGATATAATTTTGAACAAATTATACAGCTTGTAGAGCCCATTCATGCAAAAAAACCCGAAAGTTATGGGTTTATTCTGGGCAAGGCAAGTGGGTCGCATGGCCTGGCTTCAAAAAATTGAGAGCGGGAGCAGGCTGGTGTAAGTAAAGTCCATATTTAAGGGGAGTTATCAATTTTCTTTGGGCCAGAAAGCTGCAATATCTTTAAAATCGCTATAATAACTATTATCTACGGACGACCCTGCTATATTGTCTCTCTAACCCTTGATTCATTCACATATTGTTACAAAACCTGTCGTGCTTGGTCATTTGCATCACTGATTCAAGTGTCATGACGTGTTTCTACACATCAGTATTACTGTTGTCAGTTCTTATAGTATCTGCCACCGCATCCTGCCCAGTGACTGATCTTCCCTCCGACATTCAAACCATCCAGGACCCAGGCACCCAGCCGATAGCCTATCTATCTGCAGTTGGCACACGCCTCTACAATTGCGTAAGTGGAAGGCCAACCTCGACCAGTGGTGGAGCAGTAAATGTCACAGGAGGATTACTGGGTAAGGCAGCCAATGAAGTGGAGGGCTTTGTTTGGTCTGGCGATGGCTTCTACCCAGGCGATGAATTCGGCAATGGCGTCTTCTCCTTACGCAGCACTGATAATAGCACCGGTGGAATTGTCTACCAAGCCTTTAATTTGACCCTTGACTATTCAACGGTTCTCTACTTCCCCTCTCCAGATAGCTCTTCCGCCTTGGATTGGGCCCGCTGGAGCGTTTTTACCACACCGCTGTATGTCGGTGAAAATTTTGAAATAGGATGGGGAAATCGTGTGAATACTACAGATGGGGGTATACCTACGTCATGCGATGCAGCTAATTCCACCAGTGGTCTTCTGACAGAGTCATATACTGCCGACTATTACTTTTACCCCTGCCCTTCATCCACAAGCGCTGCTCCTCGACATCATCATCCAGGTGCCTTTGTTGTGTTGTTGGCAACTCTGGGTCTGTTGGCATGTGTGTAATTGGCTGATTATGAACTCTGAAACAGTTGGTAATTGTGTTGCTGAGACCTTTTATTTGAGATGGAGGTTGACAGTATATTTCAAAACAGGCTTCTCTAATGTAGGGGTTGCGAAGTTTTGCTGGAGCCATGTAGAGTGATGGTGTATTTAAAGGTAGAGTAGAAGATTGGAAGATGGTGGAGGAAATCACCCTTACATTTTACCAGAATATTGTTTTTGTCAGTATCAGGGATCTGGAGTAGATGTAAAGGTTTCATGGTTTTCCATTATTAGAGTAGCATTCTCTGCTCTTTCTAAGTGCGACGCAGTTGTCGGGGAGGTCCAGCACTCAACCCTCGCGAGAACTTCCACAAAAACAGTGTCTCCATTGTTCTTCTGTCAGATAAAATTCAAAACTATTCCAATCAAAGCCAACTTTGTACATATCTGAAGAGCGTGAGGCCAACAAACCCTTGAAACACAAAGAGTAGGCGATTTGATCGTAGGTTTAATCAAGAAATCTAGCAATGGCAGCTCGATCGCGTCTTTTCAAGGTATGATTCTATGATGAATCTATATTGACTCTCTAGCAGATGATACAGTATTGCTGGGTGAAACCTGTTGTCAAATCCATCGCCATTCTCTCTCCCGCTCACACACACTCCCCTCTCCTCCTCCCCCACACATCATACAACAGGAGCTCAAAGAAGCCAGCAAATCCTCCTCCGCCTCCGCATCCTCCCCCTCCTCCTCCTCCTCCACCGGCATAGAACTCATCCCCAATGAATACAACGTCTTCAAATGGAAAGCCATTCTCCATGGCCCCTCCGACACCCCTTACCAGGGTGGCACTTTCATCCTCGACATCACCGTCTCCGAGCAATACCCTCTAGCCCCTCCCTCTATCATATTTATAACCAAAGTATTCCATCCCAATATACATTTCAAAACAGGGGAGATATGTCTAGATATATTAAAGAATGCCTGGTCGCCCGCCTGGACGCTGCAATCTGTATGTCAGGCGATTATGGCGTTGTTGTCGGGACCCGCTCCTGATTCTCCTTTGAATTGTGACGCAGGGAATTTGTTACGAGGTGGGGATCTGAGGGGGTACAATTCTATGGCTAAAATGTATACATTAGAATATGCGTCAGGGAAGAGTAAAGTGAAGGTATGAGATAGGTGGATTAGGTATGGTAGTTAAAGCGTTGTAAGAAGGCACACACACAATGGTTTATTGAAACTTCTTTCCCCTTTCTTTTTTACACGCTACCAACTAATTACTACTCTAATGATCATATATATTTAACAACCGTACCAACAGGCACAATAATCACCTATCCATTCCAACAAATCAACCATTGTTATTTATTTGGCACCAACCATCTCCTTCTCTCCTGCCTCCTCCTTCTTCTCCCCGCCACCCATCTCCATCATCTTCCTCCTCCTCAATGAATTCATAGCCACATGAGCCGCCTTCCTCCCACTGTACAGCATAGATCCAAAAGTAGGCCCCATTCTAGGGCACCCATACATCTCACTTACCTCCATTCCACACAGAACCATCCCATCAATGATCTCCTTGGTCTCTGCCACCACCATGTCTTCACTGGTAGTCATGTCCAGAGCAGCCATGCCGGGGAGTGGGTGAGGGAGGAGGCCCAGTTTAGCCAGTCTCTTCACCCCACTGGCTCCCATGGGTCCATCATGGCCGGTACAAGAGATCATGACCTTGCTCTCCAAGACATTGGGGTCCATACACATTTGAGTGTCGTGGTTGAGGGAGACGAGGGTCCAGTTGGTGACTGCTCCTGCCACTCTGGGACGACCACGAGTGCCATTCTCACCCTCGTCATACTTGATGATCAGATCTTCAACAGCAGTGGCATTGAATAGTTTGATGTTGGGGGCAGCCAGGACCTTGGATAGCAAGGTAGAGGTGAGCAGAGCAGCATGTTTGACCACCACCATTTCCTCTCCTTCCTCTTCATAAGGGACACCCAGTTCCTGGAGGAAGGCTTCACCTGGTCGTCTGATGATCATACTGCTGAACAGCTGGCCACCTAGCCATGCACCTCCACCAGGGGCAACTCCTTGCTCAATCAGGGCTACCTTGATCTCCGGGTACTTTGATAGCTCATACGCGGCAGAGAGACCAGAGGAGCCAGCTCCGACGATGATGATGTCAGATTCGGCATAATCATAGAGATCTTGCATGTAACGCTTGGTCATTGCTCTTGAGACTTGAGATTCACGGACAGGGACAAATGTGAAGCCGTCGAAGGGAGTGGCGTAGTGGTGGTGGTGGTTGGAAGAGGAGGTGGAGTTGGAGGAGCAAGTGGTGATGGAGGAGGGAGAACGGTGGTACTGGCGTGTGGAGGTGGGACGCGAGTGGGTGTGGAGGGTTGATGAAGAAGAACGGGATGTTCTGGCCAAGCAAGGCTTGGAAATGCTCATAGAGGCTGCCATAATGATAACTAGGAGTTCCTTTAAGGTGTTTCTGTAAGGGAAAAGGAAGGATAGGTGGAGGAGTGTTTGTAAGTCAATTGAAACATCTTGCAATGGCTTGTGTAAGAAGGCAGTGTGCAGAGGTGCTAATTACTCACTGAGTGCTGATATTTATCTATAGTCTGTTGATTTTGAGGTTAAGGTGAACAGGAGGTGCATATAAATAGAGTTCTTTTGGGGTCGAAATTAAATGGACAAGCTGTCAAAGATTTAGGACAAGTCAACGAGCGAAGAGGAGGAAGTTGGCAACTCCCCAAGCCTCTCTTCAACCACCTTTTGACTCACCAGCACCCATTGCAAGAAAATTACAAACTCATGCTATGAAACGTACCTCTAAACCGTACCCATTGAGAAGACATATATTCAAATTCGTTGCCATATTGATGGTTTTCATCACTGCATCCAAATTATTATTATCAAGAAGATTGCCCACCAAAATGTCATCTAAGCTATTATCTGTAGACTTCGAGGTATCAGGATTAGTTCAAGGCGTCTTTTTCCGAGCCCAAACCCAACTTAAGGCAGGTTCCCTCGGTGTCGTTGGTTGGTGTGCCAACACCAAATCAGGCACCGTCATCGGCACAGCTCAAGCTCATATCGATGCATTAACGCAGATGAAACACTGGCTCCAAACAGAAGGCTCCCCAGATTCAAGGATAGAAAAATGTGTATTTACTAATGAAAAAGATATAGATGCATTAGAGTATACAATGTTTGAAGTTCGGCGAGGTAGATTATAACACACAAGTATTTTTATTTTCTCCAAATATCTAACTTTTTTTCATTCTCATTAGTTATTTCTTCTCATTCTCATTTTCATGTTCCAACCCTAGTATGTAATCCCAATGCTTCTCCTCTACTGGCTGTACAGACAATCTAGAATATTTAAACAAGGACATGTCCCCCAGCTCCACGTGAACCTTCAGTTCCTCTAGATTGATCAGCCTCTCCAACTTCCTCTCTAGCTTTACATCAACAGCTACCCACTTTGGTTGTTCTTCAGAAGACTTGGCATCATAATATTTACTCTTGGAATCGAATTGGGCTGGGTCTGGGTAGGCTTCCCTTACAATGGTGACGAGGCCAATGATGCCTGGGGGTTTGGCATTGGAGTGGTAGAAGAAGGCTCTGTCACCGATTTGCATTGATTGGAGGATTTTCTTGGCTTGGTGGTTGCGGACGCCATCCCAAGGTTCTGTTTGGTTGGGTCTGGTGGAGAGGTCGTCTATGGAGAAGACGTCTGGTTCTGATTTCATGAGGAAATAGGAGGGAGAGTGGGTGGTTGTAGAGGGTCGGGGGCGTTTGGCATCGGTAACGGGGCCTTGAGATGCTCGTTTTGTAGCTGATTTCTGTTGTTGGATGTGTATAAGGAATTCTGGGTGAGATGAATGAGTTGCTTACGAGGAGACCACTCGTGGAAAAGAGGATTTGCTCTCTTATTGATCTCATCATTCAGTCTCACCTTTGCAGTCATGATTCTCTTTAACAAACAGTCTTTACTGTTCAAAAAGAATACCCGCCTCATATCATTTAAAAAGAATATCACCACACCCTCAAGAATGCCGCTATATTACCAACCAATGCAGGTCTTCTCCACATCCCTCTCCTCACCGACATTGATTTGTCAATATGGCCACCTCTACCATTCCTTCTCCCACTATTACTACCCTCACCACCACCCCTCCCACCACCTGCACTACTACTATTGTCGTATGTAAACACATGGCTCTCCAACCCCTGCCTAGTAGAAAAAGGGTGATATATCTCCCCCAGACCTCTAAAACACAACACACTCGCATGGGCATCTAGGGCAGCATATTCCAATTGCGCCCTACTCAATGGCCTCCTACTCCAATCACTCACTTGCATACCCTTATCCAGAGGCTTACCCACCGTAGCCTCCATTAATGCAGATAAACTCACCCCAGATGCTCTCTTTTTATACGCACTAGGCACCCATTTCTCACCAGGCAAAGCGTGCCTTCCTGTCCATAGTGTGGTCAGATCAATGCACCCTGCTACTGATTTGAAAGCGGCAACATCTGGGTAGGAGGAAGCCAGTTTTTTCAAGTCTCCACTGATGCTGCAGCCTAGTTTATATATGTGAGGGGCCATAAAGAGAGGTTGGAGAGAGGCATTGAGCGCTGCTGGACACGAGGTTCCTAATTTTAGGAGGTCCAGGACATATGCATTGGTATCAGTTGACAGTTGTAATAATGATGCTGGGGAGAATGATGATTTTGTTGATGGTATGGGGACAACTGTATCTAATGATGATGATGATGATGGAAAGATGACTGTTTCTGTTTCTAATGGTGGTACAATTTGTTCATCGCCGCTATTATGTCTCCTAGTATTCTTACTATTTCCTTCTTCAGGCTTCCATTCAACGTCAACTCCAAGAACAGCAGGCGGATGATGTCTGACAGTATAAGTATCAGTAGTCCCTCCACCTCCACCTAGACCTCCATCTCCACCTCCACCGTCTATATGTTGCATCACCTCTCTCTTCATCTCACTCACCATCCACTCCAACCCCGACTCTTCATCCACAAAGTGAACATTCAGGTACGCTGGAACTTGAAAATACATACCCCTCTTTCTCTCCTTCTCAGCTTCCAACACACTTTCATCAACTGAACATTCTAATCCCCACAATTGGGAATATTCCATTGCCATGGAAGCTTCACCTGACAACAGCATTGCTGATAGTACCATCTCTTGTAATTCCACTTCTCCTCCTCCTTCTCCTTCATCTCCTGGTTTAATGAATGCGGCAGCTACTCCAAAGAGTCCTCTATCCACTAGTCTTTGTACAGTCTTCTTCCTATATAGAGCTTCTACATTAGGATATTGTGAATGCAGGTTGAATTGTTTGACTGCCTTGTTGGCTGCTCTCATACGGTCGTGCTTCATACACCTATCGACCAGAAGAGGCTGGAGGTGAGTGAATGATGGGTGAGCTGCCCATTTAGTTGCTGTTGATTCCCGGCCAGTGGAAACGAGTGATTCTAAGACTGCTTCTTGATTGAAGTGGGTGGCCAGAAGGGGTAGTTGGGTGAGGAGGGTGATGGCATGGGCAGGGGAGGTGTCGAGGAGGGAGGTGATGACGTCGGTGATGAGAGAGAGTTGGGGTGGGGTGAAATGAGACGTGGAGAGGCTGGTGGTGGTGGCTAGTTTGGCTGCAAGACGGTATTGGTTTGATTGTATGTAGGAGAGGAATAGAGATGGCGGTTTGATTGTTGTTGTTGATGCTGCTGTTGTGACGGTGGAGGGTGTTGGTGTACAAGCGTAGGCATCGAGGAGGAGGGAAGAGGCGGCAATTGATGGGCTGGCTGAGTTGAGATCGGCCTCTAAACACTCAAGTAGGAAAGGTAGAGTTAATATGCGGCTAGATGCAACTTGATTCTTGATGTATTGATACGCAGTTGAGCGTTGTTGAAGTGCATTTTCTAAATTCGAAACCAAACATGCAGGATTAGTTGATAGGGAGAGAACAGGTGGAGGAGATGATGATGATGGTGGTGATATGGTAGTGGGGTTGCCTATTCTATCCATTTAAGAATTTTCAGTTTGATTATAGACGGATGTGGGTTGGATGCTTGAAGAACAACACAGGAAGTCGATCCTCCCACAATCCTCTTCAGTTCCGTCCATTCAAAACCATCCCAAAACCATCATTTCCCAGCTACTACTGTACATTACAAACATGAAATAAAATCAATACAAAACCCTAAAGATCAAATTAACTTCTCAACCTCAATCTCTCTCTCCTTCCTTATCATGGTGAACATGTTTCTTATGACGCCACATCTCAACAAAAGGATCATGACTTCTTTCCTTCTCCGCCTCTGCAATTGTAATAAAATCGGTCTCATCAACCCATCCATGGGAATCTACTGCCACTAATGCTGCTCTCAACTCTGCGTCATCTAGTTCCTCACCTAACATCTTAAGTGCTTGGGAAAGCTGCTCAACATCAATCTTACCGTCGTGGTTGCTGTCTACTTGTTGGAAGAGATTCGAAAGCTCTCTGCGCCATTGGAGGAAGGGGGAGAGCTGATTTTCTGGGTTATTTGGATCATCTGTATTGGATTTCCCTGCTCCTGCTGCTGCTGCTGTATTAGTACTATTAGTGGTATTAGCTTTGGCCTTGTCTCTGATTCGACTGAGTGTCGCCAGGGCTACAGCGAGGCCTTCACTTCCTTCACCGGAGAAGACCATCTCTCGGACGGTATCTTCAAGCTTGTCTAATTTGCTGCAGTCTCGAGAGTCTAGTTCGCATTGTTGTTCAGCAGACTTGAGCTCCTCGTCTAAAAATTGGTAGGCTCTCCAACAATCGTCAGCTTCTTCTCCACCTGCTAATGCTGCACAGTAGTCCGAAAGATCACGTTCTGCATCTCTTATAATACGGTGTGGATCCTTTGAAGATGATGGAGATGAACCAATCCTGCTTGTTGTCGTCCTAGGGTGGTTTTGCCTTCGAATTATTATGTAATTCCACATTTCAGCAGGGTTTCTTAAGGTTTGGGTCCGAGACCCATGGTAGTGAACCATAACCATTATATGATGTTTTGAATGTAGGGTGGAGTCATGTGGGTAGGGCGTAGAAAAGGAGAATTGGTGGGCAGGGGCTTCCTTTGGACTGCTGCCACCCAATTGGCTTGCAAGCCAGTGCAAGCTCTCAACTTTGAGACAATTTCTCTTGGGGAGTCTAGCCAGTACTCTTTCCTTTAATTCAAGAGCCAATCCCTCGCTTTATCAATCACATCCATGTGAATCGATGCAATAATACTACTGACTAGCAAGACTATTCAGAGAGGCAAAGAGGAAAGGGTGATGTGTATGGAAAGCAAATGAAGAATGAAGACTGTGAGATTCCAGATCTGATGCCAAGATGGCAACAGAAGAGATGGGGGATTACTCCAAAACCTGAAAGAAAAAAATATTACTGCAATCGGAAGCTCTACCACTGAGCCTATACGGCCGTTCTAAGAGGCCGCACTTGGAATCGAACCAAGGACCGTCCGATGATTTTTTCTTGGATCGATCAGTTGACGAATATGTCAAAAGTTCTACTATAGAACGGAACCAATTGTTTTATATTTAAGAATGTCAAAAAATGCACTTTGAGGGCTTTTGGTAACATTCGTTTATCAAGCATCTCTAATCATTTCTTATCATATTAATCATGAATATAAAGCTAGCAATGGTTTGAATAACCTTAAAAAAGAGCCCATGCCTTGAATGCCATTACATTCACCAAACACTAAAACTGGAAGCCTACCTTTTTCATCTCCTCCGACAACATCCCACAAAACTCTTTGTTCCTTGACAGATTCTCAAGCAATATTGCCACTCTTGCACTCTTCACTTCAGCACTCTTCTCACCACCACCTTCACTGCTCAACATCGCCAGCAATAAGTTGCCTGAAGATGCCTGTTTTGGTCCCCCCACTCCCACTCCTCCTACCACCGACAGAGATGCTTGTTGCTTCGTTTGTAGATATTCAGGCGTCAACAAAGGAACAGATCCAGACTGACTCTTAGCTACCTTCATATTAGAAAATAGTTTCTCTAGTACACTACCACCAGGAGCTGGTAATTGTGATGGTACCTGTACCTTTTTATCCCAAAATCCAGGTGATTCCTCACTTTGCTCTTCTTCTTCTTCTTCTTCTTCTTCTGCACTTTCCTCCTCTACTTCTTCTTCACTTTCCTCTACTTCTTCACTATCTTCATTTTCCTCTTCCTCCTCTTCCCTACGTTTTCCCTCCCCAGCCACATCTTCTTCAGCAGGAGCAGCAAACGTAGCTGATATCTTCTGTAACAATGCAGCAATCTTAGCAAAATCTTCCTTGTCATAAAACCAGATACCAATCACCTGATTATGGGAGGAGCTCTTATATAGAAGATAAGGAGGGTTGGCTTCACATGCAAATCCACCACCTACATCTTCTATAAAGTTGTCTGCACTCTTCTTGTTGAGGATGATGAAACGGAAGCGGGGGGTGCCACGACGTTTGACGACAAATAAAGAGCCTTCGACATCTTTCCTGGTCCATTTCTTGTTTGGTTTGTCGTAGTCGTATAACGCAACATGGCCGGCTGTGGCAAGGAGCTGGGGGTGAGAGAATGGTGGAGAGGGGAGGGAGTGGGAGGTGAGAAGGAGAAAGAGGGAAGCAAGAAGATATGTGTGTTGTGGTGGCATGTCGATGACAATGTGGTCCATCATCACGAGAGCCATGAGGGTAGACTAAGAATTTACCTGCTCAACATCTGGATCCATCCTCTTCAACACCGACAAGTTCATCAGTTCAGCCGCTTTGCGGTCTAAAGTCGGCTTCTGCATAGTTCCTGATGCTTTCCTATTTTCGCAATCAGCCCCGATAACACGTTCTTTATAGCAGTGAAATCAGCCTTCCAGTTGATGATCTGTACATACACACACTTTGCATTGGACGTTACCATTTACACAGCGAACAAAGAAGCCCATGGTTTTAAGCAAAGACACCGTCACACACAAAGCTTCTCCCCTCTCTCTTTCCATGTTTTATTTCCACATATCACTATTCCCATCCTCCTCCACCACCACCACCCTCTCCTTTACGCTTCCCTTTATTCCTACTTTTCATAGCATTTCGAGATGCCTTTGCCATAGCAGCTCTCTTGGCAGCTCTCTTTTGTTGTTCAGAAAACTTGGCAGCTACTGCTCTTGATTTACTGGCCTTGGCCTCTTTCGATATATTCACCTTTGCTAGCTTCTCTCTAGTTGATTGACTAGCAGTATCTCCTTGTTCACCACCTCCACCACCACCACCATCATCATCTTGTTGTTCACTACTACCACTAATATCATCATCTTCTTCATTGCTACTGCTCTCTTCCTCTTCCTCTTCCTCACTACTCTCCTCCTCCTCACTACCATCATCACTACTACTTCTATCATTATCATCTATCTTTTTATTAATAATAAACCTCTCCAAATCAGCTTGATACTCAGCCTTAAATCCAGACGCTCTCAGCTCTTCATCAATCTTCGTCCCATCATCATCATTATCACCACCATCATCTCCTTCCCCGCCCTTTTCCCTCTTCCTCCCCCTCAACACCGCCTCTTCAAAACTAGGCCTGGCCTCAGCATCATTTGCCACATACCCCATTTTCTTAGCAAAGAACCTGATTATACACTCAACATCTCTCTCAAACAATTCCTTTGCATTTGCGTGTGATGCAGATACCATTTGGGGGAAATCAATCAACGTCAGGTCCTCTTCGTCATTAATCATAATATTAAACTCGTTGAAATCACAATGTACCAGGCCTAGTGTTGCTAGTCTGCTCATTAGTTCCATCAGTTCGCTGTACACACTACAAGGGTCATGGAGCTGTCTGACTTGGACCAGAGGGAAGCCATCCACCATGCTCATGATGACGGCATGTCGGTTGCAGTCAATGGCTTCGGGGACGGGGAGACCTCTGTCACCCAGGGCCTTCATAAAGGCGAATTCTTTGAGGGCAGCTAGTCTGGAGAGGTAGAGCCAGCTGAAGTGGTTGCCCCTGCCTGGCATGTAGTCGCGTTTGCTCTTGACTGCTCGGAAGGAGGTGCGACCGAGCCGATGAAGTTTGAGTGCCATGACACGGCCTTCTGCGTCTGAGACTTCATAAACATCACTTTCTTTGCCTACGCCAATCTGTCTGCCGACTCCAGTGATGACTCCACGGTTGGAGAGGGTCTTGATGGCGAGGAAGTCGTAGCCAAGGGTGGTGAGACGGTAGCCGTCGTATTTGGAGGCGTCGTGGTGGACGAGTTTGTGTCGGAGGAGACCTTTGAGGACTTTGAAGGTTCCACCGTGTTTTAGACCGGCTATACTGTCTACTAGAGTGGCTGGGACTATTTCGTGGTTCTTTTGGCCCATTTCTACGGCGGTGAGGACACGGAATTCGTCCTTGCCCAGGTATCTCAGTGCATTGACATCCAACTTCATCCTTGTTGAGAGTGAGCTGAGGAATTAGGGTGTATTGTAAGATTTGATCACACTCTATTGTTCATGCATGCATAGCTTAAATGATGCAATGAATGCAGAGGATGAAGAAATTCAAGAATATGCAGGCAAGTCATACAAATCAGAGACGGAAGCACAGTTGTCAATCAGATCGAAATTTATGTTAAAACTTCGATTCATCCATTCTTGACATCTATAGAAAGCCATCTAATTCCACTGAATAGTTTTTCACAACACGTGCAAGGACAATTTTAATCACCCAAAATCAGTAATCCAATAATGTCAAGACCAACCAAGCAACAAAAGCTGTCTTCCAACGCACAGCAGCAACCCAACGTCATCATACAATTCATCTCCGAATCAGACCAAGAATCAACTGGACCGCAGCTCGACGTCCCTGGCTCTGTCACTCCCACCCAATTAGAAACACTCCTCAACGGCCTCCTCCAAAATGATGAAAAACTCCCTTATTCCTTCTACATAGAAGACACAGAGCTTGCAGGTGACCTCTCCACGCACCTTACCAAGCACAATGCATCAGTAGAATCTGTATTAAAAGTAGTATACCAACCCCAGGCTATCTTTAGAGTGAGGCCAGTCGCCAGGTGCTCCGCCTCCATCACCGGTCACAGCGAGTCCATTCTTGCAGTCGCCTTTTCCCCTGATGGCAAGCACCTAGCCAGCGGATCAGGAGACACCACAGTCAGGCTATGGGACCTTAGTACGCAGACTCCTCAACATTGCCTGAAAGCTCACAATGCCTGGGTCTTAGCCGTCGCATGGTCCCCCGATGCAGCCATGCTGGCCTCTGCCGACCACGCTGGTGCCATCTGGATCTGGGATCCCACCACTGGCAAGCCTCTGGGGCAATGCAGGGGCCATAGAAAGTTTATCAGCTGTATATCATGGGAACCAGCCCACATAGAACTCCCCAGCAGAAGATTTGTTACTGGGAGTAAAGACAATACATTACGAATATGGGACGCTGCAGCCAAGAAGATGCTCATCACCATGAGCTCACACACCCAAGCCATCACCCAGGTTAAATGGGGAGGAGATGGACTGATATATTCCGCATCTAGAGACTGTTCCATCAATGTATGGAACGCTGAGGATGGCCGGTTGGTTAGAACCTTGAAAGGACACGGTCATTGGGTGAACACCATGTCGCTGTCAACCGAATATGCAATGAAGACTGGGGCTTTCAACCATAAGGGTCAGGCCAGTAAGGACTTATCTACAGCTAAAGAAGAAGCCAGGAAGAGGTATGACGAAGCTAAAGCAGGAGCAGGTGGAAAGGAGAGGCTGGTCACGGGGAGTGATGATTTCACGCTGGCGCTGTGGGAACCCGAGAGCAGTGGGAAGGCAATTGCTAGGATGACAGGCCACCAAGCTCTGGTCAACCATGTGGTATTCTCTCCGGATGGGAGGATGGTGGCAAGTGCATCATTTGATAAAAGCATGCGGCTGTGGGATGGGGTGAAGGGAACATATATAGGAACACTGAGGGGACATGTGGGTCCGGTGTACCAGGTGGCATGGTCGGCTGATAGCCGGATGTTGGTGAGTGGTAGTAGAGACTCGACGTTGAAGTTGTGGGAGGCGAGGAGTAAAAAGATGGTGGTGGACCTGCCTGGACATGCTGATGAGGTGTTTGCGGTGGATTGGAGTCCTGAGGGGAGTACGGTGGCGAGTGGGGGGAAGGACAGGGTGCTCAAGTTGTGGAGGCGGTGATGAAGGAAAGGGAGAATATGGGTTATTGTTGGCGAGAATATCTAATGGATTGATGTTTCGTACAATGAATCAAATACAAGCTTAGAATAAGTGCAACAGAATCAATAAGCTTATACAAGATTAAAAGTGGCGTAAAGGTTATTTCGAACCAAAATCTGATCCAAAGATGGAAACCCGAGACGAAGAAGCCCCTCTCTTAGATCCAGAGCATCACAACACTCCTGACTCATCATCACAAGCATACCACACTCTACCCCTACAATCAAAGCCAGTCGCCCTCAACATCATCCTCTCTACCGCCACATTCCTTGCCATCCTCTCCCTCGGTTTCCTCATCCAACGCCTTGCCTGCCTCTTCGACCTCCCAGACGACTGCCTAGCCTCCCCAGATGCCCTTGAACTCTTCAATGACTCCTCTACCCTCATCATGTATGGTATTGCTCTCTCTTGGTTGGTAGACATCCCAGGCAGATGGCCCTTTTTGATCAAACAATGGTACGCCTGGCTCATCTTCCCAGCCACCCCAATCATCTACTCCGCCATCAGCAACATAACCATACTGAAATTCACCCTAGACAGTACCACCTCCCTTGAACATCTTGCCACTATTACATTACTGCTAACCATAACAGTCATATTATCAGCTGTCTTGTATTACCACATTGTCATGGCAATACAACATGAGGCAGTACTCCCATTCCTCCTCCCCAGACTCCTTCTTATGCTCTTCTTCATTGGATGGATGCTTGAACTGTCGTTATTCACTGATCATGCTATCAGGGTACATTTGCATCATTTGTATATAGGGTGGGGAATTGCTATATGGGGAGCATTTAACAAGCCACTCAGTGTGTGTGTGTTGGTGATTGGGATGGGGATATTTGTACAGGGGCTGGCTTCATATTCGGCCATGCCTGTGTTTGAGAAGAGTGGGTGTTTGGAGACTCCTTCTAGTAGAGAGTTAAGTTGTAGATTTTGGATTGATGATAGCTATAGTTATAGTAGTAGTAGTGGTAATAGTGGTGGATCTTTTACGTTGCTGATATGTCCTGCAGCTGGAGGGACACTACCCCGTTACGAATGCAATACTAATCGAGTGTGATAGAGTTGGCATTTGTACAAGAGGGTGTAACAATGAATAGTTGGATGATTATCAAGGATAGTGTTGCATATTAGTAGGGAAAGTGGTCCCCCCCCTCTCTCTCTTCCTTCCTCTTCGTTCATCACCAGATGGGCAACCTTAAGTAAGGCAAACAACGCACTTCTACAGGCAAAATTGACCAATTTTTATTTTCTGGCGACGGGCCGAGGTTGCTTTTTTCTAATATTCGGAACCTTTTTTCTGCAGAATAGTTTTTACCCTTTGAATTTTCTCTTTGGAAATAGTATTGATTAAGATGAATTCTGAAGAATACGGGGTTGAAGAGGGGCAAAAGAACCTATATATCGGTGATTTGGAACCATTTATGGATGAACAGTACCTATATTCCATGTTTGATGGCATAGGAGGAGGGCTGGCCAGGGTGAAGCTAATTCGAAATCGATCAACCTCAGCTTCGGAGGGATACGCATTTCTGGAGTTTAATTCACACGAAGATGCTGCTACTGTACTCAAAAACTTCAGTGAGAGACCCCTACCTGGTGCACCAGGCAAGGTTTTTAAGCTAAATTGGGGCAAGTTTGGCAATGGGACCGCCACCCAAGGTAGGTGATCTGACAGGCTTCAAAGCAAAGAACTTGTGCATGATGAACGCACACATACTACAAGCAGCGACTAAGTTGCCATCAATTAATGCACAGTGCCGTCATATACGCCACACGACGTATCCCACTTAATTCTCCCCCCCCCCCTCCCCCCTCTCCCCCCCCCCCCCCCCCCTCCCCCCCCCCCCCCCCGATGGGGGGGAATTGTGCTAGCAACTAGCAAGAAAACCCAAGACAAGGAGCTCCCTCTAGGGGCATAGCCCCGGGAAT
>Ga0114919_10001325_pt1 | contig 19734 bp, 32 predicted proteins | sample BlataG_FD_88682 | JGI IMG/M metagenome (GOLD analysis project Ga0114919, IMG submission 88682) | Deep subsurface microbial communities from Black Sea to uncover new lineages of life (NeLLi) - Black_00105 metaG | ecosystem: Environmental > Aquatic > Marine > Oceanic > Sediment | place: Atlantic... | reverse complement strand
TTGACTAATAATTCCCAATTTTGGTTCATTTGTAATTCAAGTTTAGAAAATTTGTAACACAAATGCAATAGTCCAGTTAACTTGAACAATTTCAAAAAAGAATAAGTGTAATAAATGAAACAAAAAATAAGAATATATACTGATTTAGAATTTGCAACTATAATTGCATTTGAACGTGCAATGAAACGGCTGGCAGGGAAGGAATGAGGCAAGAAAATGGAATGTAAAGACTGCGGTCACCCACAAACAGAAGAAAATAAAGTATATGATTTTAATTGTGACAACTGCATAAGGGCATATAGGTTAATGATTGACAGAGCTACAAAGAAAATTAAAGCCTTACATAGCGCAGGGAAGGAATGAGGGACGAAAATGACAAATAAACCAGTATGTGATGTATGTAATAAAATAATTTGGTCAATTGATGATGTAAACGAAATTCAAGGCATTGATGGTTATTCTCATTTTTGTAGTAATTGTTACAAAAAAATAGACCAACTGATTAAAGAATTAAAAAAAGTATTCGCATAATAACTATTAAACGAAACATTTATATATTATAAGATATTATAAGATATTAATTAAGGTAAACTAAATGTTTATCGGAGGAAAACAAAATGGACAGCAAAGATTTACAGATTAAAGTATTGGAACAGGAATTAGCAATTCTAAAACTAGAACAAGAATTAAGGAAACAAGGCAAGGAAAGGAAACACAAGGATAAACCTAAAGCCAAAGTTACCAAAGAAACTGAAGCTAAAGAAGGATTTTTTTCTATCTTATTAGACAAGTTGGCTGCAGTGGGTGAAAGTTTCAACGATGATTATAACAAACAATATAGTAGCAGTAAGGCTAAACCAAAAGTTACACCTACTGCCACACCAAAGAAGAAAAAGAAAGTTTCACGTAAGAAGAAAGGTAAAACACATAGAAAAAGGACCAAAGAAGAACAAAGCGCAGTAGATGCTATGTTATATGGCCAGAGGTAAATAAAATGGTAGAGCATAGAGACTATTTATTTTTTGTCTTGGTTGTAGGGATAGTATCAACGACATTAATATTTTTATTTTTAAGCATAAATAGTGCGAGTCAACAGTGTAATAAATTAGAAAAAATAGGTTATGATGTTGAATTTACTGGCACAAACTGTTTTATTAATATTCAAGAAGAAAAGGTTGTAGTGAGTTATGACTTATACCAAAGTATTTTGGCAGATAATGCGGTGATAGTGCAAAAATGAAACTAACATCAAAAACAATGCTAGTAGGCTTAATAATTTACATAGCATCACTTAATGGGCTATTTTATCATGTTTTTGATGTGTTAGATATCAGATTAATAGTCTTGGTGCAATGGATAGGTTCAAGTGCCGCATTAATGGGGTACGCCTTAGGCTGGAAATTAGCAACAAATGGGAAAGTATAGGACTAATTAAGAGGTAAATAAAATGGAAGATGGAAACGATTTAAGATCAGAAACAATATCAAGACTATATCAAGAGACAATAGAAAAAATAACAAAACAGGTGCAAGGAGGTTGGCAGGATGAATGCACCATATATAGAACTAGCTGATTCAAATTATAAACTTTATGAATACCTGTTAGAGATCCAGAAAGAAATATTAGTACTCAAAGCAGAGAATGACGCATTAGAACAAGCCTTTGTTACACTAAGGCAAAGATTAATTTCAAAAAAGAGGTAAACTAAGGGGAGGGAAACATCAAACATACGGCCATCCATCCGTAACCTCTGATAAACCAGATAACCATCGCCCTCCCCTTAGGCCTTTACTTCACAGGTGGCACACATGAAACAAAACCATGGAATAAACATAATTTGCGCATTATTCACTGTGGCAGCCGTGGTGGATCTAATTTCTACACTAAGACTAGGGGAACTGGTCCAATACCTAGAAGCAAACCCACTGTATAGGTTCGCAGGGTTAACTGGGATCATGATTGTAAACTTATTATTAGTTGCTGCACTTATTTGGTGTTATTATAAAGCAAAGTCACCCACGCTTAGGTTTTCAATACTTTCAAGCATGGTAACAATAACTATCATTAGATCTTTTGTTGTCTATGCTAACTGGCAGATTGGAAACAACCCACCCACAATAGAAGTAGCTCAACAAGTCACACAAGAAGCAAAGAATATGGTCTTGTGGGCTGTGGCATTAAAAACATTGACACCTTACATAATTTCAATGATTACGTTCGGATTATTTACATTAGACCATGAAATTCATCCAAAAACTAAGAAATAGTAAGTCCTTCAAGCAGGTAATGATCGCAACACTTGTGGTCTATGCAGTAATTGCACTTGCTATGGGGCACAACTTATCTTGGTTAATGTTAGCCTTTGTTTGGGGTTTATATAGTATAACATACAACAGAATATTTGGTGCCAAGTGCGTGAGGTGTTACACCAAAATAAACGCGAAAGAGTACCAGGAGATAAACGAAAATGACAGATGAAAAGAAATATATTGAAGGGATCACGCTTAAAGTAACAAGTATTCAAGTAATAACCAACCCATATGACGACCAAGAGATAGTAAAAGTAATCTTTGAAACACCAAAAGGGAACATTTCTCATAAACCAAAGATGAAAGTATCAGAATTTAGGAACGGGATCGAATTCTTAGCAGTAAAACCTTGCACAGTAGACAAAATGCACACTAAGATCTTAGAAGTTGGCAAAGAAATACAAAATAAGGGTAGTGCTAACGTAAAAATGTGTTATAACACTTGGAAAACTGAAAAAGATGGCGAAGAAGTAACCTATAGGTTTGTTCAGCACGCTAAGACTTTAGACAAGTGGGAAATTGTAGCCACAGAAGCAGTTGCATAACCTTAACAGTACTTTTTTTTTTTTATTTTATATTAATTCTGAGTAGAAATTGAAAAAAAGAAAAAAATGAAACAGTTTTACCTGCTCCTAAACAATGCCACTAAACCTAGTAGTACACTTCCGACCCCAGCAATAACGATCAATGGAACCCATCCAGGGATGTCGTCCACTGCACTTTGCAATTCTGCTGTACCATTAAAAGAGTTACCACAAGTTGTGATATCACTTACATTGTCACAGTCAAGAACTGCTGCTTGATCTTTACCTTCTGCCAAGATAAGAAAAGTAACTGTAAGAGTAATAGCTAGTGTAGCGATACCTACCGCCATGGAACCAAGCATAGTAAATGCAGTTTGTCCCTTTTTTTCTACTAGCATATTCTTCATCATCTTACATTCACCTTATTTATCTTCGTCCACGGAATAGTGCTACTAAACCTAACAAGATTGCTCCAATAAAAGCAATTACTACTAGCGGTACCCATCCAGGGATGTCGCTTGCTGCGTTTTGTAAGGTTACTAATGCTGCGGATGCGTTAGCGTCTGCTGCAACAGTTGTGTTAGCTGCTGTTTGACTCATAATCAGGAATACTACTACTAATGTAATTGCTAGTCCTGCAATACCTACACCTAGAGCGGATAATTGATCGAATACCTGCCCTTTGGTATCTTTTAACATTTTTCTAAACATTTTATAGAACCTCCTCGTTCTGTTATATGAATATCTAATAATATTTAGTATATAAACGTGTGTCAACGCGCATTAGCCCAGGCAATGGCAAAAACACCACCACAAATGATAAGGGTTACAACTAAAGCGTTGTTTGGAAGTAGGTTCATAGCACGCATCATTACTGACAAAACGAAAGTAATGAAAGAAGTAGCAACGAATGCATCACTAGTTTTGCCTGTAAGTTTAATCATAGAAGTTAAGATAATGATGGATACGCCTATTAAGATCAATACTCCAAACCAGCCAAACATTAATACTTCATTGACTCCTTGAGTCATGCCTAGTATTGATGTGCTGTTTTCCGCTATTATGCTTAAATTATATCCTACCATTGTTTTCTCCTATGAAGGTTGGAACCTGAACACTAAATATATCATCCCAAACACCACTAATAACACAGCCATTGATATTGCTATATTAACAAAAAATGGTGGTATCCCTAAAGCAGCCACTGCCGCACTAACCATGTCACCAAAAAGTGTGAATGATTGGCCAAGGAACCGCATGGCCGAAAAGGCTCCAGCAAACATTGAACTTTCTGTGTCCCCAGAGTCAACACCTGTATCAAACAAAGTTGACCTCATTGAAGACGCATTATTATAAACGTCATCTGTGTAATTAAAATCCTGGCTTATTAGTCCTAAGTCAGAACTAAGGTCCACATCATCATAATTGAAACTAACATCCGTTATGACAAACATCCCTGTTAAAATTACAGTACTCATAATCAGTAATCCGATTAACCAACTGTCCAACCTCATTTTAATTTCACCATAACCCCTATCCCTATTACGGATAAAACTAATACTGCTGCTAATGCGGGGTAAGATAATTCAAAGAACCCTACCACCCTTAACAGGATTAAGAAGAAGTCTACCATTATTACTGCTGCAATTGGCGACCACATGAAAGCTAAAGCTGCAAACAATATGAACAAGAACCCTACATAGATCCCTGAAGTCCCCCAAGTCTTATGCAAATTCCTGAAGTCTACGTGTAAACTTGCCAATAAAAACCTTGAAGCATCACCACTAAAATGCGCATAAGTATATGCACTATAGGCGTCTGTTGTTTCTGTGTCATTAATTTGGAATTCTATAACTCCTGTGGTTGAAGTGTTACAAATATTTGCTAAACTTGACTTGCCCGAGATCCCATCAGCATAAACTTCTAAACAAGCTGTTGAAATGCTGGTGCTAGGATCATCATAAGTAAAAGAAAATGTTTGAGTGGTATTATCATAGGTCAATGAATGTGCTATGCCTTGGGTTATATCATAATTGTCAAAATAGTCTGCAGTTAAACTAACCCTGAACTTCTTTGTTGTTGAGGTAATGATAGTAGGCGATGTTTCTAATACAATTTCCCCATTAAGAGTTAAGATGAAGGCATAATACTGTGAGTTTAACACAATTTGACCATACGCATCACCATTAGTGTCCGTTTCAATAATTTCTGTTACTGTTGAGATCCCTGTACCAATATCATAAGATAAAACTTTAATAGTTACATTGCTAATAGTGTCATCATTGATGTCTACAACTTGAAAATTGACCTGCGTGGACAAATTATTAAGGTATAATGCAATATTTGTAGTGGCATTAGTAACATTCGCGCCATTCAAATAGTATAATTTGCTATCATACCCTGGGGATGAATATTCTAATTGGGCATCTACTAAGTATTCAGCGTCTTCAGGGTATAAACAGATCGCTAAGGAATGATCATTAGTCACATTGAAGGTATTATTAACTAAGACACTTGATCCAGGCACAGTAAACTCAAAGAAACCTTCTATATCCCCAAACAGCATAGTGCTTGTTGGTTCATCATACAAAGTAAAGTTTAACCCAGTGGTGTTACTTTCGTTACCACACACTAAAAGGTCTGAGTCAAAAGTAGTCTGGCTTACAGGTCCAAAATTACGAGTATAAGTTGAACCATTAAACCCTACATCAAAATAAGCGAAAGTGTCAAAGTCATGGAATATACTATTTAATTCTGAAGGTAATACTACTTGTGCTAAGTAGTTGCCAATTTCATCATTAGCAGTAAAATTAGTATTGTTATGTTCAACTACTGCGTTGGTGTAAGTTATGTCTGTGTCATTGTCAAAACTGAACGTCGCATTAATTGTTTGACCTATTTGACCAATCGGTGCGGTCAAATTGAAGGGGAAAGTAACAAAATGAACTGGTTGCGTGTCTTCGGGTATTGAGTATTGGTCATAAGAACCATTAGTTAAGTTGATCGCGTAGTTCCATTGGAAGTTTAAATTAGAATTGTTCACTTCAACCAATGGTGTGGAATAATTAACTTGAAACTCTGCGTGTGAACTATTAAGGAAAGTTGGTTGTTGTTCTTCAAAGATACTACCGTTATGACTGAAAGCTGCCACAGTACCGTTTGTCATATTTTCAAAACTAATGTTCATGTAATAGTAGGTTTGGTTTGTTTCAATAACAGTCAATTCGTTATTTGTTGATGTTACTGGTCCACCTGGTGGTCCAACACCACCAATACAACTTGTGCTATCGTCATCTGTACAGAGGTAAGAAATGTTCATTCCTGTAGTCAATGCACCATTATCAATCTTTAATGTGAATGGTACAACTGCACCAGAATCATAATTGAATGTACCTTGAGGAACTTCATTAACCAAAACTTGATACTGGTTCACTGAAACATTCATAACCAGTTTAATCGTTTCAGAATAATTGTAAGGTATTTCTACATCAGAACCATTATTGGACACAGTTATTGTGTTACTTGTATTAAAATAGGTTGTAATAAATTGCCCATTGTCTGGGTAATATTGCAAGAACCCTTCACCATTATCTGTGACATTAACCACAGTTATTGATAAAGATTTAATTTCTTCAATACGTTCAATACTAGTTCGTAAGCTTGTGTCTAAGATCACTGCTTGTGTCTGGCTTATGTTCCATTCAGCGTTAGCACTTTCAGTGAACCCAGAAACATTTGAACTATCAGCAACCCATTCAGTATTGGAGTCAAACAATAAAGCAGCGTTTACACTACCAACTAATGCAAGCACCAAAAAAACCATTAATAACATTTTCTTTATCATATTGTCCTACTAGCATCCCATACTTTATACATGATAACCATTAACATAGTTCCAAAGATCCCTAAGATTAATGGCAAATAGTTTAACACTGTTGAGATGAACGTTAATTGGTTCGCATAAGCCACTACGTTGCTGTTAGCAGCCATTTCTTGATAGATGTTACTCATTAACCCACTCACAAAAATAACGATTGTAAGGCCTATAAGATAGAAAGGAATGAATATAGGATGAATCCTTACCATCAATGCTAATAATAAAGTTACTAACGCTATGCCTCCAACAAATAATAAGAAAGAATCATCTACTACGCCAGGGAAAAATCCTGTTAATGTTGCGGATGCAGCCTTACCTTGTGCTTCAACTATTGAAGATGCTTGGAACTGGTCGTTAATGTTTGACTGTAAAACAAAACCTAACAGTACAACTATTCCAAAGAATAGTACAACTAAACCAATATAGGCAATATCCTGTAAACTCCCTTTTTTATTCATCTTCTTCTTTTCCTTAACTTGGCTTCCAATTTTAATGCTGAAGTGTCCCACATAACTTGGATCAGATCTGGCTTCCTTACGTCAGGAAATTTTAGATCCAATTCGTCTTTAAGGGTTTTGTTTATTCTAATCTGACTAGTGCGCCGCTTATTCGTCATCATCACCACCCATTCGTTTCTGCATTACAATCTGTTTCCACATTGTCATAATGTCAAACAAAGTTTTAATTACAAAGATTACTGCAAATATGAACCCCATCCACCCAAAGATCCACATATACCTAAACAATTCATTACCAATGCCTAACCCTGCAGCTTCTGCTAAGTTCGCTACAATGGAAGCGTTGAACATAGTCAGGAAGATAGCGATCAGCCAACACCCTCTTTGAATAATCATCTCTACAATAGGGCTTCTGGTGAACCTACCAACAACAAAAGGTAAGAAGATAAACATTCCAACCACTGCCATTATGAACATAACCACAGCGATCCCAGCAACAGCTTGCACGTTTGGTGGTAATATTTCAAGGTTCCATGTTGAACTTTGGTTATGTGTTCCATCAGTTAGGTTCACATCAAGGTCTAATAATTGGTAGTCATCGTAAGGGTTCGGATAAAAAACAAACCTTGTCCCAGTACCTTGTAGAGTAGAACCAATATACCAGCTAACATTAACGTCATTGTCAATATCACTAACTGAAACTTCAAAGGCTCGGTATCTTGGCTTTGTAACTTCTACTGTCGCATTTACAGGTGTAGAAGTAAAGGTGAAGTTACTGTTTTGTATGGTCAAATTTGGACTAAATTGAGGGTCACCGATTGCTAAAGTATTATTTCCTGTACTTGTAAAATATACAACGTCACCAACAGACGTGTAGCTGCTGTCTAATGATGATTGAAAAGAAGTTCCATTCAAACCACCACCCTGTAAGTCGGTGAATACTAAAACATCGTTAACATACCAGTCAAAATGAATGCCACCTGAATCTGTATCATTAATGAGTAAAGTTGAATTTGCAAAGATGTCATCGTTTGCGAAAGGCGAACCTGGGCTGATTTGCAAATCTTCTGTTGCAGGTTTAACATATTTATATGATAAGGCCTGTGCATCCATAACAATGTCTGTATAATTCCATTCCCCCCCAAACTCTAACCTATACTGGAAACATTGCCCTTGAGTGTCGGGGAAGTCGAACATATCGCCTACATTTGTTACAAAGTTAAAAGGTAGTGTTTCAATAGTAGAACAGTCCCCTACTCTATAATATCCTGAAAGTTGAGAGGTGTCCTGTGTATTATTTCGTGTCACCAAGTAAGCATCCCATACATTAACCTGTGTTTCAGGGTCAAAATCTGTGGCATTGAATACTTGCGAAGTGTAATTTGAATATTCATAGTAAACTTTAGGCACTAAAGAATAGGCAATCCTTTTAATTTCGTCAATATCCATGACACGTAAGAATATTTGTGAGTGGGATAATGTCCCGTTAATTTCATCTTGGTTACAATTAGGTGAACCAAAAGCTCCCCAACACATTGCTTTAAGTCCTGCATCTAATGGTACGGTAGCAGTAGTGTAACCATAATCATCAATAAAACCAGCACCACCGTCCCATTTTTTTTCTTCCCAGAATAACATGGATAAATTACTTGCTTCGTAAGATACTGCAACGAACGAATTTTCTTGACTAAACATTTGTTGGTTTAGGTTTGGGGTATCAGTATGTGTTGTGTTGGTTAACCTGTTAATGAAAGTGTTGAAAGCATTAAGATAAGTGTGTTGGTTTCTGTTAGTTGAAGGTCCGTTGTAACCAAATAACGATTCTGCGTCTTGTCCGCCACCGTTAGCGTTGTAAGTAAACATGTTTCCAATGATTGTATATCCGTTATCCATATCATTCCCGAATAAGTTGTCTGAAGGAAACATTAATGCGTCATCATCACCATCAAATACATAGGCACCAGTGTCGTTAATTCCGGCAGTAGCGTTATAGTATGCGTTTCCAATAATGTCAAAATCATGCTGATAGGCAGAAACATCAAGCCCACCATTACCACTTGAATTAGTGCTGTTACCAAAACCGATGGCTAACACTGCATCTCTTTGTTTGGTCAAATAACCATCTGCCGTTATTTCTGTTGCGGTTTGTGTCCCGTTAGTAAAATTAGTCTCAACCAGCATCCACGATGAAAATTTTGTTACATCTAAGTACCAGTCATCGTCGCCGTAAAGAACAGGTTCACACTTTATACATTCAGCTCCGTCATGAAACACAGTAATTTTGTTTGTAAAACCTGTATCATAGAAATAGATCCTTGCATCAGTTGAATGTTCAGGGAACTCTTGAGAATTAACATAAATTTCAGGGTTTAAATCATCATCAAACCCAATGTAAATTGCATCTTTATAATTAGAAGTGTTGGTTTCAATGTCATTGTCGAACACGACTTTACCATAACTAGTGTCTTCTTTTTCTAATGTAACATTTTTAGAACTGCTTTTTTCACTTCTTTTCAATTCTTTTGCTGCTTCTTTCTCTGCTTTCTTTGTTGTCTTTTCCGCTTCCTTTTCTGCATCACTTTTTGCAAACGCTACTGTTGAAACTAATAAAGTAAAAACTAATAAAATAAAAAAAAGTCCAAATAATTTATTCTTTGCCATATTATTATTTACCTGGTATTGTGTTCATACTATTTATCGCAGTAGTCAACGCTGACATTTGATCCACACCAGGCGCAGCAAACTTGTACGTGATCCATACAGTAAAGGCACCAAGCGCACAACAAACAGCCACAGCAATTAATGCCATTACTATCATTCTGTTTTCACTCCACCAGTCTTGTTTGGCAAACTCCTGCGCGTTCTTCTTATATTGAAGACTTTCCCAATTCCTAATATAATGGGGGACAGGGATAAGTTGCGCTTTCATTTCAGTACTTGACTTTTGTATATCTATCTTCCCAGGGATCCACTCACCATCCATATTGAATGCGTAAGCTTGCCTGCCTTGATACATATATTCAGGAGGGAAAGGTTCCCTATCCTTCCTGTTGAACAAAGGGTATAAACTTCGCCATGCAGTTTTATTATTGATCCACATTGCACGGTTTGTTTTCTTTTTGCCCACTGTAAATTGACCAGTGTTACCTGATCCGTACAATGGGTATTCATCAACTTTGATATTGAACCTTAAAACGTTCGATACAAAGTACATCACTACTAACATTACTATTACTACGATAGCGTAACCGAGCCAGTAAACGACTTGCGCCGCCATTCCGCCCCAGTTGATCGCCACCACATCGGGAAGCAAGGGTGCCATTTTTTATTATCCTCCTATTCCAAAGAACCCCTTTTTGCTTGGGGCTTCTCTGCCTGTGTTAAATGATTCAACACGTTTACTTATTGTTCTTGCGTGTTTCCTTTCCCCGTCGTTCATTGCTCTAAACGGGCCAGGAATGATTGTGTTCTTAATTAACCTCATTACAAGGTCAAAGTTTTCAAAGTTGATGTCATAATAGTCAAACCCGTTTGCCATTGCAGATGCAATGTCATTGCAAGTGCTTCGTAGGATTTGTAATATTCTTTCTTCTGTGAAGTTTGAGTTTAATAGGTTCCGACTTACGAAAGGTTCAGCTTGTGTTTGGATGTAGTCCACGAATAATTCGTTGGCCATTGGTGGGATCTTCACCCATACAACTTTCCCATCTGCTGTTTTTTGTGCTAATACTTTTGGCTGCCATCCTTTTTCTGTGAGTTCTTCGGAAAGTAACCTGTGTTTTAACAGTTCCATCTCGTCGCCAAGATCTTGCTGCCATTTTAGTAAGTCACTTCTTTGTGCTTCTAAGTTTGCAGTGTCGTTGTCCATTGCTGAGCGGAACGTGTCCCTTTCTCTGACGAAAGATCTTTCTCTTTGTTCTGCTTCCATGGCTTGTTTATGTTCTTTGTTTCCTATTAAGTTTGTAATTCCTTCTAACATGGTGCCTACCTAATTTTTCTAAGACCAAGTCCAGTTAATACTTTAGCAGATTTCCCTTTAATGTTAAGATCTACCGCTACTAAACTTGGTCTGAATTTGAATTGTTCTTTGAGTTTCTTCTTCTTCTTGTTAAGTATAACATTATTTGTCCCTTTGAAAGTTGGTAACCTTACTATTATTCTTCCTGGTGGTGGTGACCTAAATGGTCTAGGTGAAGGGCTGGGGGATGGTGATGGTGAAGGACTGGGGGAAGGTGATGGCGAAGGGCTTGGTGATGGACTGGGTGAAGGTAGTTTGTATATTGAAGGGCTTGGACTCAAAGAAGATATAGGTGACTTACTTGGACTAGGTGAAGGTGACTTTGAACGAGGAGATCTGCTTCTGCTTGGTGAAGGTGAACGTGACGGGCTTAGTGATCTTGCCAAAACAGAAGACACTACTGGACTAAACACTCTTGGTGATCTTCTCTTACTAGCAAATAAAGAAGGACTTTTGAATTTTTTAGTCGTACCAAAAATTTCCTTTTGTGATGGTGAACGAAATTCTTGTTTTAATTTTGTGCTTGTTGGTTTTGAGGTAGGAATTACTTTTGAAGTTACTGTTGGTGCCACAAATGTGGAAGCACTGATTGGTTTTTGTGTTTGTTTTTTAACGGGTTCGCCAACATCTATCTGTATTTTTATATTCCCCGTGGTAGCTTCACTGACCATTTCCCTAAGTTTAACTTGTTGCGCTGGTTCAAAAGTAGAAATAAATCCTTGTAAATTTCTTTCTGCACGCAATGTACCAGGTCTTCGAATAGCTTCCTGTATTTGAAATGGCCTGATAGATCTTCTTTTTCTAAGTTCAATTAAACCTGCAGTTTGTGCAACAAATCCTGGTAGGTCCTTTGTCCTTTTGGGTTTTGGTAGTACACCTCCTTCTTGGAATTCTAAATCAGGTATTTTACTTGGTCCCCTAAAAAATGTAGATCCTGCAGCTTTCCTTCCAAGTTGAGTTCCTGCCCTTGTTGCTTTTATTGGTCCAAAAGGAACAGTCCTTCTTGCTGTTAAGTCAATAGATAAGAATTCATCAGATACAGCGTTAGCCCCAGGATCAAGGTCTTTAGTCTTGGCTTCAAATATTTTATTACCTGGCCCTTCAAGTTCTAAAGATAGTTTATCCTTGCCAACCCTTGTAGGTATTCCCCTTTTTGTAAGTTGTTCGGCAAACCTTTCTACTTCTGGCACTGCTTGTCCAGTAGTAGTCTTTGGTAATTCTACTTCGAAGTCTCCAAACACTGCCTTACTAAATGCTTTTGGTAGTTGGTCAGTTGTCCCAGAACCAAATGCAATAACTTTCTTTCCTTTCTTTTGTTGTCTCTTTGCAAATGTTAAGAACTCTTCACCAAATATTTTTCGTTGAGGTTCAGTCAATCCTTCAACTCTAAAGTCAATTTGCTTTACTCTAATTCCCTTATCGGAAGATAATTCTTGTGCAATATTTTCAACAAACCTTACCCTATCTTTAGTTTTCCTTGGATCAATACCAAACAATTCCCCTTGAACTCGGGCTTCAACTAATGTTCTTGGTGAGTCCACAGTACCCTTTAATGTTCTTGCACGAATAGGTAAGCTACCAAACTCCACAGATTCAATTACTATTTTTTGAGAAGGAGTTAATTCATCAAATGATTCCTTTCCTAAAGATAATTCTTTTCTAACCTTCGGCGTGCCTGCCCTGACTGTTATTTGAGATGGCTCTTCAATTGCAGTGACTAATGGTTTAGCTCTTCCGAAAGCTTCAATACCTACACTTTGAACCTTAACTGGACTTTTTACTTTGGCAACCTTCTCTTTAAAGAAAACATTAGTATCAGTTATTTCATCTATTACAGCAATTTCTTCAACTCTATTAACTTTAAACTTGCTTGTCCTGATTTTAACAGGTGATGATTTTGCTACAACTTTACTTATTTTTCCTACTCCTTTTCCCAAAAGTATTTCTGCACCCACTGTTCCAGCTACTGCCCCAGGGTTTGTTCTTGCTTGTTCCCCGAACTTTGTTAGTGCAGGAATTGGCACACCACTTGTCGCAAACGCACCCACTTGTGTGGACAAATTACCTATTCCACCTGCTGCACCTGTCAACGTTTCCTTTGGTTTTGTAGCAGTTTGGTGAACAAATTTTACAAGGTCAATACCTACTTTAATTCCTGATGCTGCACCTGATCTTACGTTAGAAGTTAAATCATTTGATCGTGTTGCTTGTTGAATTTCTCTGTCCACTCTATCTTCAAATTTATTAAAAAATTGTTTAATTGGCCCACCTTGTTTTTGTTCAACTGCTATTAATTCAGGTTGAACACCACCCTGGAACCTTTGAGAACTGACAAATTTTGCAGGGGCAGGAAATATTACCGCTTCACCAGTTGAAGCAAGTGTCGCACCACCATCAAAGGTTTGTGTTTGTGTTGACGTTTGTTGTCTTGCCTGTTCTTGTCTAACTGCTTGATCTATTTGTGATCGTTGTCGTATTTGACTTATTTCTGTAGTGTTTGTAGCAGCAGATCTTCTTCTTGCTTCCCTAACAATTTGTCCTGCTGTCCTTGTGTCGCCTGTCGCTGCACGTTGAGCAATTTCCCTATTAATTGCGCGTTGTTCGGTTGTAGTTAATCCTGTTTTGTTGAATGTTTGAATTTCAGAAGTTGATGCAGTACGTTGACCTTCACTAGTTGCGGCTTGTTGGGAAGAGTCAACACCAGCCCTAACATCCGCAGGATTTCGTACAGATTGTATTTTGTCAATTTGTGCTTGTTCAGAAACGGATCTTGAAGAACTGCCACCACCACTTTTGCCAGGTGTCTTTGATCCAGGTGTAGAAGTACTAGCATCTTTACCAGCCCTTACATCTGCAGGGTTACGATCAGCACCTTTGCGCTTAATCTTCCTCCTTAAACTTGCACTTCTTCCCATCACTAACTCTTTTCCATCCTGCCAAGGCATGGTTACTTTTGGTAACCACTAATTATATTTAAATGTTTTTGTTAATATAGCTATAACAAGATTTAAATATAAGTATTACTATGTATATGGTTATGACACGAAATATAACTATCTCATTACCTGATGAAGATTATGATTTAATTCTTGGGTATTGTGACGAACTAGACATTAAAGTTAGTGGGTTCTTACGCCGTTGTGCTAAGGACGTTATCGAAACACATCTTAGAGCTGTAGGTGCGCAATGAATAACGGGCTTGCTAATGAATGGAATGAACAACAAGAATATTCAGAATTTTATTTTAAGATTTCAATGGCTTGCAGAGAATACCAAAGTCAAAACAAACTGCAGAACTGGTATCATTCCTTAGAAGCAAAAGTTAGTTTCATAATTAGTGTAGTAGACGAGAAAACTATGCTTAATGTTAAAGAAGCAAGACTTGTTGTACAAAGATTATACGCTGATTATTTGACTGCGAAGGACAGAATAAATAAAAGAAATGGCATCACAACTGAATACAAAGAAGCAACTTATATTCTTAAAGAAGCGTTGTTTGAATTTGAATGTGATCTTGATCGGGAACTAAACAAAGTAATGCCGTTTCTAAACTTACAAGAAAAACAAGGGGTTTCAAGTTGGTAATGGTTACAGACGAGAACGGGATAGAAAGGTTCTCAATGGAAAAAGATTTATGGGACTTTTGTCAACGTGCTAAACAAAAAATTCATACGGAAGACACTCAAGTTTTGGGTGTGATCTATGGCCAGGTTGGTTGTGGAAAATCAGTTTTAGCACAACACATTGGTTATGCAATAGATCCGACTTTAGAAACAAGCAGGATCTGTTTCACAAAAGATGAATTTATGCGGGCTGTAGTAAAAAGTAGAAAGCAAGTTATCATAGCCGATGAAGGTATCGCTATCTTTTTTAGTCGTGCAGCTATGACAAAAGATAGTAGGTTAATCAGTGAGTTCATGGCACAGATCCGACAGAAGAATTTATGCATTTTGATCTGTGTACCAAACCTTTTGACAGTTGACAACATAGTTTTAGAAGCTACGGACTTTTGTTGTGAAGTAACAGAGATCCCATCCATGATTAATGGTCGTAAAGTTCAAACTAAAGGTAATGCAAGTTTTTGGATCGAGAAAATAAAGAAAGGTGTCAAAAACCAAGTGTATTATCTTAGAAAGAATAGGAATCCTACCTTTAAACATATGAAAGGTCCAAGACCAGTGTTTAGAGTGAGAGGGAACCCCGTAGGTGAATCATTCAAAGCACCTTGGTATCCGACAGGCGAAGAAAGTTATCGAAAAAAGAAAGAAAGTGTCTTAGACAAGTATATTGGTGATGACGGCGAATTATCATTAGATAAGGTAAGACAAAAACCCATAAGTAGGCGTGATATAAAGAATAAAACACTTATTGATACGAATAATAGGTTAAAGGCATCGCACCCTGAGTTAAACCAACGTCAACGAGCTGAAATTCTGGGTATTCATACTGATACATTGCGTAAATGGGAGTATATGTCGCCGAATAGCTGAAAATCAGAACAGTATAATTATTTAGGGGGACAGGACACGCTGATGGAATTGAATAATACAGTAAAATTTAGTTTAATAAGTATAGCTTTAGTTATGCTAGCATTTAGTTCTGTATATACTTATATGTTGCATATGGCTTGGGGTTATGTTATGGTTTTGGTAGTACTAACAAATATATTTGGGTGGGAATAATGCCACCAGGAATGAAACAATTACAATGCCATGACTGCCTTGAGAATATTTATAGGCACCAGTTCTATTACCAAGTATTTAAGAAACAACGTGGTGGCTTTAGGGCAGGGAAGTATATAGTATTCTGTGAAGCGTGCAGCCCTATTAATAAAATGCCAAACGATAATTTAATTCTGTAATTACTTTGGAATGTTCACAATAAGTTTAAGTATCAGTTGTGTATATACACTGTATTAATTAAATATAAGTGAGGATACACAATGGAAAACAACGAAGTAATTTTTAAAAGAGTATTGAGGGATACAGGAAACACACTAGGTACTTCTATTCCTGTTGAGTTATTGCAATTTCTAGATGCACAGAAAGGTGATGTTCTAGCTATGGCTGCACGTGTTGGCAAACAAGGCAAAGGAATCTGCATCTGGGTTGATGAAAAGATTGACGAGGTGAAATAAGAATGTCTGGAAACACATTTGAAATTCAACTATACGATTCAAACAGGCCTTTAATATCTGCTGAATGGCATAAGGTACTATTACAAATATTTGGTAAAGATGCGAAAATAGAATGGCACCCAAAGAGCAAGATCGCACAGTTAGGGATAGGTATAGATGCCATCGTTACTGATAAGACAGGGCGCAAACATTTAGTAGATGTAAAAACAAGGCGGCGCAAATATTTTGAAAATCCTACTTATCTGTTAGAACTTCAAGTATTATATTATGCAACAAGGGCGAAGGTAAACAAAGTAGGTCATAAAGCAGGTTGGTTATATTCGTCTGGCGCAACTCATGTAGTTATGGGAACAATTACGGAAGACAAAAACACTATATTAGAAGTTTGTTGTTTTACTATACAAGAATTAAGTGCCCCTTCTTTTGCTTCAAACATTAGTCAACTTAGAACTACTATGGTAGAGGGAGACTACCAAGATAGTGGGAGAGGATCATGGACTGTTAATGCGATGATCCACAAAGACCTATTAGAGAGTTATGTTAAGGTGTTTAAATATTTCAAAACTTGAGGAGGCCAGGATGGTAAGAGGTATAAAAAAAAAGGAAGAAGACGCAGATTTTGAATATTACACCAAAAATATCCTTATGGATCCAATGTTATTGGACAGAATAGTTCTTGACGGACTTGATGAAAAAGTAGTAGGGGAAGATAAAGCACGAAAGACAATATTTATGTGTGCAATGGGGGCCAGAGTACTAAATGGTAAACCTACTTCTTTTAACTTGATGGTGAATAGTGAATCTGGGGCAGGTAAAGATCACGTTACCAGCACAGTATTAAAAATATTTCCTAAAGATGATTTAGTTAAGAGGACCAGGATCACCCCTACAGTACTAACTTATTGGAAACCAAAGAGTAGGTTCCCTAATTGGTCTTGGGATGGAAAGATATTGTACTTAGAAGACTGCGGAAATAATGTTTTGAACTCAGAAGTATTCAAAGTCTATGCTAGTGGGGGAACACACACCACAGTAGTTAAGGACCAAGTAGCTGTGGATATTGAGATAGTAGGCAAAGCAGTTATTATTCTAACTTCTGCAAGTGCTAATCCTCATTGCGAATTGATCCGTCGGTTTATGGTGGTCAACCTTACAGAAAGCGAAGACCAAACCAAAGAAATAATGAAAAGGTGGGGTGAACATAACGAAGCAGGGGAAGTTCCAAAAGAAGAAAACGACTACCATGATGCACTTAAATATATTCTACCCAAGAAAGTAAAGGTCCCCTTTGCAAGAAGGGCTGCTGAGTTAATGCCGTCTGGGCATATTCATATGCGAACACACTTTCCAAGGTTTATGGACTTTGTTAAGGCTTCTGCAGTTTTGCACCAATGGCAAAGAGAAACAGACGAACAAGATCATTTGCTTGCTGAGCAAGCAGATTATGAAGTAGCAAAACAAATAATGCTAGCCACTAGCAGTAACGAATTAATGATTCCATTAACTCAAAACCAAAATGAAGTAATAGGGATATTAAAGGAATTGGGCAAAAATATAGTGGAAAGTGAAAGCGGCCACGAAATAGAAGTAGGTTGGACTGTCCAGGAATTAACAAGTAAATTACCTTTTAGTGTGACTCAGTTAAGAAGAGAGTTAAATAGGTTGATGGACTTTGGTTTTATTGAAAAAAGCCAGTATCAATTCCACTATGACAAAAAGAAAACCAATGTTTACTCTTACAAAGAAACAAAACCATTAGTTCTACCAAACTGGGACGAGATCCATTCCTAGGGGAAAAAACACAAAAAACACAAAAAACACAATATACCAACGGGTCTAAAATAAACTTTTTTTGCATTTTTCTTCTTTTTCTAATAAAAAATATCGTTTTTACGGTTTTTTGTGTCAGATGTGTTTTTTGTGTTTAATGTGTTTTTTGTGTTTATTGTAATATATTAATATATAATACAAACATTTATATATAATAAGATATTAGAATAACTTATGATAAAAGCAATTCAAAAAGTTATCACCATTGGTGATAGTCTCGGAGTAACACTACCAAAAGATGAATTAAACAACTTAGACTTAAAACTTGGTGACAAGATTGAGATCTGGTTCACTAAAGTAAACAAAAAGGAGTGATGAAAATGGGATGGTACGCAGTAACAGCAACAAAGAAACAACACATTAGGGATGCTTCTAATGAATACGCTGAACAGAACGGGTTTGAACGATGTCCTATCTGTTACAGCTTAATGATTATTCAACCCCACAAGTGTACCTAAAAATGGAAAAGAAAAGTAAACTAATAAAGCGCCTAGAGAATGGGGTTCTGAACATCAACGACATGAACCTAGCCGTGCAAAAGTACGGGCTTGGTCTTCATGAAGAAGATGCTACCCTTTGGGACAGGTACAAATATCATATTTACTTAATGATTGCTTTGGCGACTGGTGGAATAGTTGTTAGTTGGGTTCTTAGCCCACTACTTGGAAAAGTATTCTTTTTCTTAGCAGCTATTTTCGCATTAAGATTAATGTGGCACGTGGTATTTAGAAAATGAATGAAGACATAGGGACAAGATGGCGAAGAATGCCATACGAAGATAGAATGATTGTAATCCTAGGATTAATGGCCATAGTAGCTATACTATTATTTGGTATTGGCTATAAGTTAGGAGTTATGCACATTGAAGCCTGGGCATTAGATCAAGTGGCCAACTGCATCTATGTAGATATTCCTTATGTTTAGGAAGAAGACCTAGATAAACCGAAGTCTATCTAGGCTGGCTAATAGGCGGCACCCTTTCACCATATTTACTATAATTAATTTATATTTAAAGAGTTGTCAACAATGGTAATTAAACAAGAACCTTTCGTTAGGTATAATGAAGAGAAGGTAGCAGATAACTTCACTGTTAGGCTTAATGCAGAAGAAAGGGTGGCTTTAGATGAAGCAAAGAAGATTCTACACCAGTCTAAAGACAGCACAGCTATTAAACAGTTGGCGATGATCGGAACAAAAACCATACAAGACCAAAAAATGCTTCAGTTTTTAGAAGTGGTTTTGAACAATTACCGCAAGAACAAGCGTTTGGGTATTGTTGACTTTGACTAATAATTCCCAATTTTGGTTCATTTGTAATTCAAGTTTAGAAAATTTGTAACACAAATGCAATAGTCCAGTAAACTTGAACAATTTTAGAAGTCAAAAACGATAGATAATGCAAATTTAACAAAACATTTATATATTATAAGATATTATAAGATATTAATTAAGGTAAACTAAATGTTTATCGGAGGAAAACAAAATGGACAGCAAAGATTTACAAATAAAAGTATTGGAACAAGAATTAGCAATTCTAAAACTAGAACAAGAATTAAGGAAACAAGGCAAGGAAAGGAAACA
>Ga0114919_10001324_pt1 | contig 19741 bp, 15 predicted proteins | sample BlataG_FD_88682 | JGI IMG/M metagenome (GOLD analysis project Ga0114919, IMG submission 88682) | Deep subsurface microbial communities from Black Sea to uncover new lineages of life (NeLLi) - Black_00105 metaG | ecosystem: Environmental > Aquatic > Marine > Oceanic > Sediment | place: Atlantic... | reverse complement strand
TGATCCTCCCTTCTTTCTATTATATAGTCCAAAACCAAAGGGTTGATCAAGCTGCCTTTCCATGGTAATAAATAGTGCTTAGAGCTACCCCATTAGAGGGTATGTAGATTCAGAAACATTATAATACCCTTCATAGTCTGCCCGGTGAATTTACAGGCTTGCAATTGGTATCGTATATGTATGTGGGCATCAAACAGACGAATAAAAAAATGGACGCTGGAATCGATTTTTCAAAGGAGTATTCTCTGGCACTCAATTTATTCGAAACAAGGAAGGATGATCAGTAAGAACATTACAGAGTTCTGAGCAAATTGATTCAGCTAAATGATTTAGTCCTAATAGAGTCATATGTGGGGCATGCAAATGAAGGAACTGATGCAAAAACTCAGAGAATTCGCAAAGGAAAGAGACTGGGAGCAATTTCATTCACCCAAGAATCTGGCTATGGCTTTAAGCGTTGAAGTAGCGGAGATTGTTGAGGTATTCCAATGGCTCACTCAGGAAGAAAGCAGGAATTTGATCCCTGAGAAATTAGGGGAGGTAAGAGAAGAGATTGCAGATGTAATGATTTTCCTAATCAACCTGTCCGATAAGTTAGGGATCGACCCTTTAGAAGCGGCTAAAGAAAAGATTGAGATAAACAAGAAAAAATATCCCGTAAGCATTGTTAAAGGAAAGCCACAGAAGTACACGGAGTATAATAAATGAGGCTCTACTCTGGTTCCTCCCAACAGTTTATTGCTGACACAACACAGAATCAGATCGCTGACAAGCTGAAGAATGCTTTCTTTGGCTACTATCGACACAATCCGTCGCCTGGGGAAATTTCCTCATGGCGAAATTCTCTACGCGCCATCTCTTTGCTGTTTCAGGGTGCAAAGCTTATGGACCATGGCATTCTTCTCGAATATCAGCTACCCCTTTCATCTTGCCGCCTTGACTGCATGATTACTGGCCGTGATAGAAAATACAATGATAATGCCGTAATAATTGAGCTTAAACAGTGGGAGAACTGTGAGGAGGCTGATGGCGACAACGAGGTGGTCACTTGGCTTGGCGGTTCAAAACGTGAGATTCTGCATCCGTCTGTCCAGGTTGGGCAGTACTCGACATATCTTCAGGATACACACACGGCTTTTTATGAAGGGAAACCCGTTCTCCTCAATGCCTGCACCTATTTGCACAATTATTCATTCCATGAAAATGATGTGCTGTTGGCCAAGAAATTCACAGAAACAGTGCATAAATATCCAGTTTTCTCCAGCGATGACGTAGATCTTCTAAAGCATTATTTGGGAGGTAAACTCGAAGCAGGCGAAGGAGCCGATGTTCTAGCTCTGGTAGAGAAAAGCGAATATCGTCCGAGCAAGAAACTTATGGAACACGTTGGGAACGTGATCAAAGGCGTCGCCCAATATGTCCTTCTTGATGAACAGTTGATTGTCTACGATAAGGTTTTCGCATGCGCTCGGAAAGGATTTCACCGCAAAAAGAAAACAGTGATTATTATCAAGGGTGGGCCAGGAACAGGTAAATCGGTGATAGCTATTAACTTAATGGCCGATCTGCTCTTAAAAGGCTATAACGCTCATTATGCCACGGGATCACGCGCTTTCACCCAAACCCTTCGCAATATCATAGGAACAAGAGGATCCGTTCAGTTTAAGTACTTCAATAGCTATGTGGAAGCCGAATATAACGCTGTAGATGTGCTTATCTGTGATGAAGCACATCGCATCAGAGAAACGAGCTCCAATCGCTATACCCCAAAGGCGAAAAGAAGTAAGGTTCCACAGGTGCATGAAATAATTGACGCTTCTAAAGTTGCTGTATTTTTCATAGACGACGACCAAGTCGTGCGTCCCGATGAGATCGGCTCCGTTGAGTACATTCACTCAAACGCCGAAAATGCTGGGTGCGATTTATACGAATATGAACTTGAAGTCCAATTCCGATGCAGCGGATCTGATACTTTTGTCAACTGGATCAACAACACATTAGGTATCAGAAAGACCGCTAACGTGTTATGGAATGCAGAGGAGGATTTCGACTTTCGAATATTTGAATCCGTAGAATCCCTCGACCATGCCATAAGGCGTAAAGTAAAAGGAGGTTTCACAGCGCGAATGACAGCTGGGTTTTGCTGGGAATGGTCAGATGCCTATCCTGATGGAACGTTAAAAAATGATGTGGTGATTGGGAACTATAAGAGACCTTGGAACGCCAGGCCTGAAGCAAAGCGACTTGCCAAGGGCATACCTAAAGCTACACTTTGGGCTTATGACCCAAATGGCATTGACCAGATAGGATGCATTTATACAGCGCAGGGGTTCGAATTCGACTATATAGGAGTGATATTCGGCGAAGACCTTATGTATAATTTTGACGACCAGGAATGGCATGGCATAAAGGAAAACTCATCCGATTCCGTTGTCCGTCGATCGAGAGACAGGTTCGTCGACCTCACAAAGAACACTTACCGCGTTTTGCTCTCTCGGGGGATGAAAGGTTGTTACGTATATTTCATGGATAAGGAAACTGAACGTTTTATCAGGAGCCGAACGGAAAACCTCCCACGAGCAGGATTAAGACTGATCATAGGGGGAAAAAAACCAGATCTCATACCTTTCGAAAATGCATTGCCTCTTCTAAATCTTCGCGCCGTAGCTAACGCCACTTACGAATCGCTTGACGGTTTTTTTGCCGATGAAAACAATTATGAGTGGAAACACTTAGAGGGTGGTCCTTATCCTAAAGACTGTTTCTTAGTTAGGATTGAAGGCGACTCAATGGAACCACGGATACCAAATGGGAGTTTATCCTTGTTTCGGAGAGATCCCGGAGGGAGCCGTAATGGTAAAATCATACTCTGTAGAGTCGAGACAACCGCAGGAAGCCCAATGGCTGTAGTGAAGCGATACCAAAGCATCCGCCGACGAAGCCAAGACTCTTTAGGTGAGGCAGTCAAGATTATTCTGTCGTCCTTGAACACCAAATACAAAAACATCGAACTGACAGAAGGGGAGGAATTTAAAATACTGGGGATATACGAGCGTACAATTACTGCGTAATCAGAAATCCTAGAAAATGGGATTACGGGTGAGGGCCGAGCGAGGTCGCGCCACGGTTCGATAAGAAATAATGGAATACTGGCAATTCATAGACAAGCAATGGGTATGGACGCCCCGCGGGGTATTAGATGAAAGGTTTTATAGGTGTGACTGACAATGATTGGTTTGAATTTCTCTCCCAGCAGCCAGAGATTGATGAGGTGAATTTCTGGGAGCCTGGGAGGGCACCTATGCACGGTTGAAAAGCCGGCTGCGGTAATCGCAGCAATCGAGGAGCTCCTCAAAGCCCAATTAGGAACTTGACCCCTTGACAGGTGAGTAAAGTAAGTATCAAAAAAACTTGACAAGTTTTTAATAAATAAACGTCAAGGAGAGACATTAGATGTTCATAGCAGAATATAGGGGGGTACAATTCAACTTAGCCAACAACGACTCTCGCAACATTTCTCGCATTGATAGGTGAGGGTTTTTTAATTGTCAACCGTGTAAGACATGGTGAAGTGATGTCAGAGAAAACCGATTTGACAGAAATAGATACTAATTTCAAAGATAAGCTATATCGCAACCGAAAGTATGAACTTGATCATATTTATAAGCTAATCCCTCTTGAAGAAACCTATAAGACTCTCTTTCCTGCTGGGAAATTGACAGATGAATTTGAAAGATTGAAGAATATTTCCCAACTTGGGCTTATTTCAAAAATTTTTCCTTTATCAAAACATAACAAATTTGAACACTCTCTTGGGGTTTACCATCTTGTTAATAGAGTGCTTGAAAAAGGCGATATAAGAAGAAATGCAAATTTGAAAACGAATTCTTTGAGAATCGCAGCATTGACTCATAGCATTGGTCATTTTTCGTTTACTTTTGCTGCTGAGAAGACTGTTTTGTTCCTTGCTTCTGTCTCGCCTAAAGTCCACAATTTTGTTGATAATATGCTCTCGTCTGTCGGTGCCGAGATTTGCGATAATTGCAACAAAAGAGGCCAGCGAGATAAGTGCTATAAAATGGTGTTAAAAGATGAGGATATTTTCAATTTCTTTCGTTGGGTATCCGCTTACAAACTTTTGCAAAAAAAAGATAATCTTAACCAGCTTGGGCTAAAAGATTTTCATTTCAGAGAACTTCTAAAATATCTTGTCTGCAATGAGAACGTCGGGAAAAAGCTTTTGGATATACTTGATAAAATAGACTACGTAATCAGGGATCACTATTACCTTGGATTGATTAAGGTTGATCTGAATATCGATTATTATTTGTCGGCTATTAAAATTGATTCGCAGAAAAACCTGAGATTTCATCGCATAGAGCGCACGATTAACGAGTTGGAAAAATATCTAATTGATACAGTATATTATCACAGAAAGGTTAAGGCGCTGGAAGGGATGTATGGGAAGGTATTGAAGCAATGTATTCTGGATGAAACAATACCTGTTCAAGACTTGGTCACCTTGCAGGACTCTGACCTAGAGGAAAAACTGTACAAATTTGAAACTGTGTACGGAAGAAGAAAAACGAAGTTTTCTGAGCTAGAAGATAAGATACTTTTAGGTTCGATTAGCTTTGTGAATAAGATAGATATTGCAAATCCATCGAAAAAACAGATAGAAATTGAAAGAAGTATAGTGAGACGAAATGAGAAGAACTTCTCTAGGTATCCATTTTCAGAGTGTTTTTACGTTGACGTAACTCCCCTTCCTGGAATGAATCGCTTTCGTATTTCTTTCTTGTGTGATTTGCAAGATGGATCAATTCGAAAGTGCTTTGATGCGATTGCAAATGCAGAAAATAAATATGACATACCTGAGCCTTTGCAAGAACAAGAAATAGTTAGTTTCCTGTTGGGAGAGAAAAACGATATTGTGATAGCTTATGAAAGATATCTGGATATCTCTACAGATATCATTAGTTTTCTTTTCAAATTTGACTTAGACGCAAGAGCAATCGACAGTGTAAAGAATGAGCGAGTTAAAAATACTTTCTTTTACTTCCACAGCAACTATGGTGGGAATTTTGCTAAGAGGTTTATGATACAAAGATTCTTGGACTTTCCTCAGGGATTCACTGATCATTTCCTTAATGAAGCCATAGGAAAAATTAGGAAATACAGAAAGGAAAAAGGGGACCGTGGCTTGGAATTCATAGAATACATCGAAAGATCGCGCTCTAATAATGTTCCTCTCTTTTCTAAGTTACCTAAAGGAAAGTGGATAATTCCACATATCCAGGCTACTAGGCCACGAAAAATGGAAACAGACGTGTTTGCCATTTATACGTTTGAAAATAGATTACCAATAGTTGATTTAGTTGAGTGCTCGAATTCCAGTAGTAGGGGAAAACGCAACGACGCTTACAAGCAGTTGGGGAAGATTAAGAGCCTATTGGAGACACGATTTAAAGGAAGGCTTAAAATTCGCACTTTTTTTAATTCTGAATTAGTCAATGTATAAACAACTTCTGTTTAATTAAAAAAGAAGTAAAGAAATAGCTTGAATTCGACTATCCCCACTTACAAGGTGGGGCATTACGCCGAATTCATGGCTATCGCCACTGCGATTTCGTAATTCGATTGAAAATTTAGACCATTCATCCCCGTTTACAAAACGGGGTATTCTGGTTAACTTTCATAAAGGGGTCACCCATTAAAGGGCAGGTCAAGGAAAAAAACACCTCTCCTGGCAAAAAAGTTACCCTTTTTTGCTTGGCTCTGACCTCTGCACCAGAACGGCCTCGTTTTCACCCTTTCCGCAACCGGCCGCTTGTCCTCCACCGAAAAAAGTGGGGAAATTCCTCTCCGTTGTAGAAACGGCTGAGCTTCTGAACATCTTTCTCATTATTTTAATGGCTCTGTTTTTGAACGCCCAGGGCCGTGCTGAGTTCCCTGTACAAATTCTTTGCCTCCTGATGAATAGGAGAGCTTTTCAAACCTTTGATGTTGGCTGTGCGGGTGAAAAAGGTCTCCAAGACCTGTCGAGCGGCTTCCAGATGATCGGCCATACGGTAAAGAAGAGCCAGGCCGTAATAGGCGTTTGGGACATCCTGGATCTTGATCGCCTTCTTGAAAAGGATCTCAGCTTTCTGAAATTCCTCCTTCTCCATCATCAGGCCCGCATAGTTGGTCATGACCATGGCATCTCCTGGATGGTGCTCAAGGCATTTCTCGTAATAGAAGGCCGCCACGTCCAGGTTGTTTTCGTTGCGCGCATAGATGTTGCCCAACATGACGCAGCTCCAAGCGTCCTTCGGGTCGATCTGCAAACATTCGTTAAGGTGCTGCTTCGCCTTCTCCAGATTGTTCTGTTCCAGGTAAACCTTGGCCATATTTCGGCGGGCGTCTATGTTTTCTGGGATGACGGCTAGGACCTTCTGAAAAAGTTTCAGTGCGTTCGGGAAACGGCCCTGTCCGGCCTCTTTAACACCCTTTTTCAACGAATTCATGGCGGACTTGAATTTTTCCGGCGTCGCGTCCCGGAATTCGATCTCCACCATGCCATCCTTTATGGCAATGTCCATGACCTCGGTAATGACGCCGTAGATCTTCTTTACTCGTTCGATCACATCCTTTTCGGAAAATGATGACGGATCGAACCGTTTGCCGGGCGCGAGTATGATGTCTTTCAGGGGAATGGTTAATTTCATGGGGTATCCTCGAAAACTTTCATCGGTTGGCTCTTTACGGGGTCGATGTTCGCCACACCCTTTAAATCACTTTGTATTGTTTCAACATTTTTCCTGTTTTTCCATGACTTTGCCGACATTATAGAAGGCTTGCAGGAAAAAGCAAGAGGGATACAGCCATAAATATAAATATCCCTGATTTGAATCTCTAAAAAATCTCATTGCACAAAGTGAAAGAAGGGGGAACGATCGTGCAGAAATTGCTTAAAATTTTAAAAATAAAAGCGATCATTGATTCTAAAACAACTTAAAAGTGGGCGTTGGTCTGAATTTGCGGCTCAAATCTTTATTCTTTCCACAATCACCTCCTCGATCAGCAATCTTGAAATGTTCAAACATCCATTAGGATATTGCCCAGGGAGGGCTGGTTTTTTCGATGAGAATGGAAGCCGAAGTATTAATAACTTATCTGTGTTATGTGAAAAAGTAGACCTGGAGAGGGAAATCAGGTAAAAATTATGCCCTATCGGGTATAGTTATAAAATTATTTCTTGACATTATACCCGATAGGTATTATTTTGCATATAAAACATAGATATTATACCCGTAAAGGTATAGTATACTATAAAAAATAAATTATTCGTCCCGAAAGGGTATAATATATTATTAAAATAAACCAAATAATACCTAACAGGTATAGTATCAGTTCATGAACATACGTGATTTCGTAAAAAAGCAACGCAAACTCCACGGCTTAACTCAGGCTGGCCTGGCTTCTAAAGCTGGAGTCGGTCTAAGATTTATTAGGGAACTTGAGCAAGGTAAGTCGACCTTGAGAATAGACAAAGTGAACCAGGTTCTTCAATTGTTTGGAAAAACTCTTGGCCCTGTTGAATGGCGGCCAGAAACAGAAGATAGCGTGAATAATGGCGAAGAAAAGGAATAAGGCTGATGTCTATTTAGGTGATAAGAAGGCTGGTTTGTTAGAAAGAACCAATAAGGGATATCGCTTCACATATTACCGGAGTTACCTTTCCTCAAAGGATGCTCAGCCTATAAGCCTTGGCTTTCCCATGACTGAAAAGGCATACGAGAGTGAATCCCTATTTCCCTTTTTTCTTGGCCTCATCCCCGAAGGCTGGCTACTGGATATTATGAGCCGCACATTGAAAATAGACCCAGAAAATGCTTTTGATATTCTTCTTGCTACCTGTGGAGACTGCATAGGAGCAGTGACAGTAACCCCTATAGATGAGGAATATGATTCTTGAACCATACGTGTCTTTCTTGCCAAATCTCGGAACCTGACATTGTTCTTCGTGAGGGCTACCATACCAGGTGTTGCAGGAAGCTCTTTGGCACGACAATCCCTCCTAAAGTGCCGTTCAGCACTCCTGATGTTGCTGGTGAAGCTCAAAAAATGGTTGGCAAGATGTCTATATCCGGCGTTCAACCAAAACTGTCTATTATCCACGACATCAAAAAACATCAGCTAACCGTAGTAGAAAGAGGAGGTCTGTACATCCTTAAACCTCCAACAGAGCGGTTTGAATCACTACCTGAAAACGAGAACCTTTGTATGAATATTGCATCTGCGTATGGGATTGAAGTTCCTTCTCATGGGCTTCTTCCTCTCATGGACGAAAGGCTCGTATATATAGTCAAGCGATTTGACCGATTGGGAGATGGATCAAAACTTCAACAAGAGGATTTCCAACAACTTCTTCAAAAAAATGATAAATACACTGGATCTTATGAGAGAATTGCTAACTTCATCAAGAAACATTCAAGCGTTCCAGGACTTGATTTAATAAGGCTTTTTGAAAGAGCTCTCCTTTTTTATGTAGTGGGAAATGGAGATGCACATCTGAAAAATTTTTCTCTCCTCAGAAGAGAAGAGGTTGGCTATCAGCTTTCGCCAGCTTATGACATCGTCAACTCTAGATTGGTACTACCTGAAGAGAAGGAAGATATGTGTCTCAGCCTCCAAGGAAAGAAAAACCGACTTTCAGGAGGAGACTTTAAAAGGTTGTCAGAACATTTTGGGCTTACGAGAAAACAGCTCGATAACTCTTTAACCCGTTTGAATGAACTCAGAACGAGTATTCAGATGATGATATCAGAGAGCTTCTTGAATCAGCGCTTGAAGGATAGTTTTTTTGAAATTTTCAAGGAAAGAGCAAAGCGAATTTTTGGGTAGTGTTATAAAAAGGGATTTCTGATGAAGGGGTCTTTTTTTGACATAACTTCTTTAAAGCGTGACGCCCGTGAGATTTTAAATTTTGGAGTTGATAGGGAAACAATAAATGTCGATACACGCCAGGGCTAACTATATATGACACCCTTAACTTTACATCAAAATGAGAATCAAAAAAACTTCCTCAGATTTCTGCTGACTTGGGTAGATAGTCATGGGGCGAAAGGACACAATCTAAGCTGCTACCAACTCCTCTGCCATATTCATCAACAGCTCCCACAAGCATTCAATAGAGCATATCAACACCAACTGCCCTCTCTTGCAAGGCCTTTTCTTTTGACACACAAGCCACCTTTATTCTATATTATCCTCAACCAAAGGAAGTTCTTATAACTTATGAACCTCATCTAAGGAGTAAATCATGAGAAAATCTGGAGTGTGTATTTTGACTTATCTCTTTGTGCCTGCGATATGGTTTTTGGTTTTATTTTTTAATGGTTGTGCAGCACCTACAATCAAAACCTCTATGCTTGTCCCGGCTAAAGCTCATGAAGCGGGAAAACTCAGACGGATCGCTGTCTTACCTTTTGCTGGAAGCGGAGGTAATCAGGTAAGTACAGAGGCCGAAGCCTTGCTTGTAAATATTCGTGTGAGTGGTAAGCCTTACTTTGAGGTGATTGAAAGGGCGTCTCTTGAAAATATTATGAGGGAACAGAATCTGCATCTGACCGGTGCTGTGGAAGAAGAAACAGCAGTTACAGTTGGAAAGCTGGTTGGAGCAGAGGGTATCATCTTAGGAACTGTTACCACAAACGTCGCCGAAGACAAGCACTTCTCTCAAAAGAGGTCAAAGTGTGAAGCTCGAGATGAAAAAAAGAAATGCATTAAACGGCGTGAATATACTGTTAGATGCACTACACGAGACGCCTATTTCTCTTTTACTCCGAAGGTCATCAATGTCGCTACAGGAAGAATCGTAGCATCTGAGTCCTTGTCTGGGCACCTTCGTGATAGTGTGTGCCAAGATTCAAGTCGCCCTCTGCGAGGTAGAGCACAAATGCTCGGTGATGCTAAGAGACGTGCGATGAAGAAGTTTCGGGAATTGATTGCACCATACTCCGTAATTGTCGAGATCACTCTTCTTGAAAAGGATGATACAAAGCCATCTCCCAAAGCCAAGGAAAAAGTGGCCAGTGGCATTAAGTGGGCTAAGCAAGGGAGGCTAGAGAGAGCTTGTGAGTTTTGGCAAGAGGCTCATAAGCTTCACCCACAAGGCTATGCCATACATTACCTTTTAGGAGTTTGCGCTGAGACACAAGGGAAGCTACAGGAAGCTCTCGAGTATTATGAAAAAGCTGACAGAATGACTGGCAGCCCTATCAAAGAGATTAATACAGCCCTCGGTCGTGTCAGGGTAAGTCTGGAAAAAAGAAAAAAGCTTGAAGAGCAACTTCAGATAAAAAAGTAAATGAAGGGGTCAAATTTTTTTGACAAAACTTTTTTAAAGGGGCAAAATATTCGGTTGACTCTTTTGATTTTTTGCTAAGTTTCCACGTGTGCTCCTGACTCGCAATTTTTAAAAGAATTTGTGGCTTAAATTGGTATTCTTGCCACGTTTCTGTTCCTCCTTTCAAACCTAGATCGCGCTTAAAAAACTTCCCAATGCAGTTTGAAGCCTTTCATAAAATTCTGCCGATGGCAGTTTTCAACGGCAGGAATATTTTAATCTTCGACTTTAAAGACTCTTCACAATATCTTGAAACATGCCTTCCCTTCCTCAGTCCAAAATTGTAGATTCTGAGGCAATTCTGAAAATCGATTTTTCTTGACATCCAGATACAACTGCTATTCTCTATAGTTAATGTTTACCCTTCACTCAGGATAACTCTATTAAGAGGCTTCTTATCACTTTTTGTCTTAACAATGGAGAGCGTTAGAGGATATAAAGATATTTTTAACAAAGCTACTCACTATATTTTTTTGTTCTAAAAGAAAGATTGTCACTTTTCGTGTTCGTTAGAAGGATAGTATCAAATTGTATAGTCCGGCCACCAATTTTTTTAACCTTAGCGAGAAAGGAGAAAGACTATGGGCTTTTTACAATCCATGAGAAAGCCGATTGCAGGTCTTGTAATTTTGGCCATTATTGCCTTCAGCATAAGCTGGGCACCGGCCCATGCAGCACTGGTAAGTACGGATGAAGTCCTCAAACAGAATAAACAGAACCTTGATCGTGAGCGTATAAATATGCTCCTCGATCGCTCTGAGGTGCGCAAACAGTTAGAGGCCTGGGGAGTAAAAAGTGAAGAAGCAAAGGCATGGATAGATAGCCTCACTGACAGGGAAATTGCGGAAATCGCTACCCGGATTGACCAGATGCCAGCAGGGGGTAGTGGCCTCGGCACTTTAGTGGGAGCAGCGGTGCTGGTATTTCTCGTCTTACTGATAACAGACATTCTCGGTTATACCGACATATTCCCGTTCGTAAAGGGGCGATAAAAAATGCCCGTCCCCGCTATCCGTTGCGGTAAGACGGGCATCGCCTTCCTTGTTCTTTTCTTGACATTGACGGTCAGTTGTGCCCACTTCAGCCCTGAGCTGTATTCTCTTTCGGTGTCAGAGTTTCCAGGGAGCGTGGAAATACCTTCAGTGCCCTTTTACCCTCAAAAGGCCTATCAGTGCGGCCCGGCAGCTATGGCCATGGTGCTTCAATGGACCAAGGCAAATGTAAGCCCTCAAGATCTTGTTTCTGAGGTTTTTGTGCCGTCAAAAAAGGGATGCTTACAACCCGCCCTTATAAGTGCCGCACGTCGTCATAATAGACTCGCATATCCCATAAAAGGCGTAGAGGCATTGCTAAAGGAACTGACCGCAGGCCATCCGGTAATAGTCCTGCAAAACCTCGGACTCCAGTGGTTTCCCCGGTGGCATTACTCGGTGCCCATAGGGTATAATCTGGCGAAAGGCGTGTTTATCCTGCACTCAGGGAAGGAAGCGAGGCGGCACATGAGTTGGACGCTTTTCATGCGAACTTGGAAACGTGCTGATTATTGGGGGCTCGTGGTCCTGCCTTCAGGTCAACTTCCAGCGAGCGCTGATGAGCAATCTTACTTGAGTGCAGTCTTGGGCCTTGAACAGGCCAGGCAATTCAGGGGAGCAGCCGCAGCCTATACTGCCGCCTTAGAGCGCTGGCACTCCAGTCTTGGTGCCCTCATGGGATTGGGTAACTGTCGTTACGCCTTGGGAGATCTCATTAGCGCAGAACAGGCATTCCGCCATGCAGCCGAAGCCCATCCAGGCAGCGGTGCTTCATTCAACAACCTAGCACACGTGCTTGCCGAGCAGGGACGATATGCTGAGGCAATTCAAATGTCTATCCGTGCTGTAGATATTGGAGGACCGAACAGATCTTTGTACCTCCAAACACTACAAGAAGTACAGGCTATCGTAAAAACTGGGCCAGAATGATTAAAAAAATATATAAGCTTTACCATCTCATTCTTTTAAGGGCAGATGCGAATCATCAGTTTTATCGATGATTAAGATGCAATCAAAAACGAAAGCCCTGCTTTTTTTTCAATCTCATATACGGTATACTTTTTTTATTGTTCAATAAGTAATAGGTCAGATCGCACATAAATAACTTTCCACTACAGTTTAAAGCCTTTCATAAAATTCTGCCGCTTGCGGGAAGCAACTTTGCAAAGAAATGTGGTTTTTTTAGTATGTCATTAGAGCACATGATATAGGGTTTCCAGAGCTGATTGCGTGCTGGTATTGGTCCTGTGAGATGCCTTGACAGTTTGATGCTATGAACATGCAATGCGGTGATTAAGCCAACTATAAATGGAGGTAGAAAATGTGGGATTCTTCAAAATGTGACCTATGCGGCGATTGTCTGGTGAAGTGCCGTTATGTCGATTATGACAAAGAGAGGGCTGTTGCTGAAATTACGCTGCTCATGGAGGGCAACGAGGCTGACATACTGAACACGTGTATCACCTGTATGGCGTGTAATGATTACTGCCCGACCGGTGCTGACCCCTCTAACCTTATCTACAAGATGCAGGAAAAAATAGGCACCTGCCCCATAGTAGTAGCTGGTGCACCTGTCCTCGATGAAATGGCCAATGGACTCGAAGGCCGGGGAAAGCCTGGCCAGCTGATAGAGGGTGACCCTGATAAGCCCGTTCTGTCATTCGACTTTTTCGAGTTTCGACATTTCCCTGAAGGTACCCTTGAAAGTATGCTGTTTAAGGGTATGACCGTGGTGAGAGGAAGTGAGTATAATTCCCTCGTTGGCCTCGTACATATGGGTGGGGAGAGCTTTGTTGAGAAGTACATCCAGAATGTTATTGATAAACTGGCAAGCCTGGGTAAGGAGATCGTGTATATCCACAATGAGGGTTTCGCCCTGGCGCACCTGAAGGCCAAGGAGTATGGCATTACCGTGCCCTTCAAGTACATGCACCTGTTCGAGTACCTGCGCAACTATCTAAGGGACCACCAGAGTAGCATCACCACCCTGGGCAAGAAGGTCGCATACCATGCTAACTGTGCCACCAGATGGCTACCGGAACAAGATGCCTTCTTGGACGAGATCTTCGAGCTTATCGGGGTCGAGCGACCACCCAGGCGGTATGAGCGATTGAACGCCGTCTGCTGCACCGCACCAATTATCCAAACCAACAGAGAGCTGGCCATTGATATTCAGGAGAAAAACGTTAAGGACGCTATCGAATGCGGCGCCGATGCCCTCATAACTATCTGTCCAATATGTGACGCAGTTTTGCGGCGACCAACCTCGCAGCTTGGTCTGCCGAAAATTTTTATCACAGACCTTTGTCGTATTGCCCTCGGTGAGAAGTCATGGCCAGATGCATGAGGCACTTGTTCACCCCATCAGCAGCGTATAGCCGGTAGTCCTCCAAAGGTAGCGGTTGATGCCGGTCGGTATCCTGAGGGTTTGATTACTGCTACGCTTGGAAAGAATTGATCCAAAGGGGGTTCTGAAACAACTTAAATTTGGAAGTTGGTCTGAATTTGTGGCTCAAATTGTTATTCCTGCCACAATCATACACTCACCCCATTTTTTTTGATTATCCATAAAGATTCTCAATCCACCTCATAGCTTCTATATCACTGACCTTTCCGGGATATTATAGATATTATTGAGTGGTAGAATCATTAGCATAATCCTTATGAAATTTCATACAATTTTATTCATTTGGGATTCAGGTTTTGATTCCTGATGGAGTGAGAGGATGGCTTTATGAGTGGAACGCGTCTCAGAATTAAAGGATCTGGCTGAGGAATAGCTGAGTCCGATCCCATCGCGGGTTGTTAAAAAATTCGTTGGGTTCGTTTTCTTCCACAATCTCACCTCCGTCCATAAAGATAACGCGGTTGGCCACACTCTTTGCAAAACCCATCTCATGAGAGACCACTATCATGGTCATGCCTTCTTGAGCAAGTTCGATCATCACATCAAGCACTTCTTTGATCATTTCCGGGTCAAGGGCCGAGGTCGGCTCATCAAAAAGCATGATCTTAGGATTCATGCAAAGCGCCCGGGCAATAGCAACTCGCTGCTGCTGCCCCCCGGAAAGCTGACCCGGAAATTTATTCGCCTGTTCCGGAATCCGCACGCGTTCAAGATGATGCATGGCTATTTTTTCGGCCTCTGCTCGCGACATCCTGCGCGCCCAAATCGGAGCAAAAGTCAAATTCTGGAGTATGGTCAAGTGTGGAAATAAATTGAAACTCTGAAAAACCATTCCGAGTTCACTGCGGATTTTTTCTATATTTTTGAGGTTTTTGGTCAGCTCGGTTCCATCAACAATTATCCGACCCTGCTGGTGATCCTCTAGGCGGTTTATACAACGAATTAAGGTGGATTTGCCTGATCCAGACGGCCCGCAGATGACTATACGCTCTGCTTTGTGGACGGTCAGGTTGATATCTTTGAGAACCTGAAAATTACCGAACCACTTGTTGACGTTGATCATTTGAATCATTACATCTTGAGAAACCATTATTTCCTTCTTCGATTATATTTTAATAAACGTCCCCATGCTTTGTGATTATTCCCCTTTCTCTTGACGTTCGAGGGATCGACCGTAACGGCTCATCCTGAAGCAGATGACCCAAAAAACAAGAGCGCAAAAAATATAAGCTTCGGCATCGTGCCCAAGCCACTCAGGGTCCTGGGCAGACGCCTTGACCATACCCAAAAAATCCAACAAACCAACAATGATCACAAGTGATGTATCCTTGAACAAGGCAATGCAACGGCCGATAAGCGATGGAATAACGTGGCGCAAGGCCTGGGGCAAAACAATCAAGACCGTTGTCTTCCAATAATTAAGCCCAACCGACTTTGCAGCATCATATTGCCCCAAAGGTATTGCCTGAAGGCCCCCGCGCACCACCTCAGCCATATAAGCCGAAGAGAAAAGGATTATTCCCATCTGCACGCGTAAAAGGTTATTTATGTTCATGCCAACCGGAAGGAAAAGCGGCATCATGACAGATGCCATAAACAAGATAGTGATCAAGGGCACACCGCGAACAGGCTCAATGATGCCCACGGATATAGACTTGATAATGGCAAAATTAGACTGGCGTCCAAGCGCCAGCAGGATTCCCAATGGAAGTGAGATCAGAATACCGATAGTGGCCAGCCCCATACTTAGCATAAGACCACCCCAGAGCGATTGGTCCACAGGTGTCAGACCGAACCCGCCGGCGATTAGCCAGTAAACAGGAAAAGGGACCAGAAACCACAGAGCGATCAGTTTTCTGGGATTCAGAAGATGGAAGATCGTTAAAGCGGCTAATGCAATGAATATTCCCCCTCCCAGAATCGGTCTCCAGAGATGTTCACCGGGATATAAACCTACCATAAGCACACGAAACTTGTTAAAGATAAAAACCCAGCACGCACCTTTATATCCCGGGGCACAGGCATCCGAACCGCCGGTCCAGACCGCATCAAATATGGCCCAGGACATAAGCGGTGGCACTATCTTCCACAAAAAACCGAGGGCAATCACGGTAAGCACAGAATTAAACCAGCCATTAAACAGGTTAGTCCGTAACCATCCTATGATTCCGACAGTCTGCCGTGGTGCTGGCAGAGAAGGCCGCGGCTTGAAGACCAACACAGTTGAACCCGACGATGAGGGAAAAGGACTCATACCTTAACGCTCCACTAGCTGGACTTTCGAGTTTACCCAGTTCATTATTGCTGAGGCAATTAAGTTGATGGCCAAATACACGGCCATCCACAATCCGATAATTTCGATTGCCTGGTCGTTCTGGCCGATGATAGTGCCACCGACAGAAACCATATCGGGATAACCGATGGCCACCGCAAGGGAACTGTTTTTGATTAGACTGGTATAATCGTTTGTCGTCGCAGGGATAATTACGCGGAGGGCCTGAGGGAGAATAATACGGCGCATAATTTTCCCCATGCTGACTCCGAAAGACTTGGCTGCATCAAGCTGCCCAACATCCACTGACTGTATACCGCTACGCACGTTTTCTCCAATAAAAGCGGCGGTATAAAGCACTAAACCGATCATCAATGCCGAGAATTCAGGACGAAATACAACACCCCCTTGGAAGTTAAACCCCTTTAGAACTGCAATCTCCCATGCAAGCGGGCTTCCCATCGCAAAATATGTAAAAACGGGCAAGACAGTGATTGCTGCCAATCCGATCCAGCCGGATGGAATCGCAACGCCTGTCCTGTCCCGGAAGCTGACCGACCAGCGCGACATAATGCCGGAAATTGCAACCCCAAGAATAAAGGCAAAAAGGACAAACCCGAAGCCTTCCTGAAAAAGAGGTTTGGGTAAATACAGGCCGCGGTTGTTTATGAAACATCCGAAAAAAGGATTAAGACTTGCGTGCGGACCAGGAAGGCTTGCGAGTACCACGCTGTAAGTAAAAAACAGGATAAGCAGCAAGGGGATATTACGCAGGGTTTCAACATAAATCTCAGCAAGCTTTGCAATTAGCCAGTTACTTGACACCCGCGCAACGCCTATGAATGTGCCGATAAATGTTGCTGCGATAATCCCCAAAAGAGCAACGTAAAGCGTATTCAGGACACCAATAAAAAAGGCGTAGCCATATGTGTCGGCGGGCGTGTAAGGCAGTAGCGTATTGCCGATAGGGAATCCGGCCTCAACAGAGAAGAAACCAAATCCGGATGCAATGTTTCGGGCCTCCAGGTTTGCCTGGGTATTGCGAAACAGCAAATAACCAAAATATATAATTCCCGCGACGACCACCAACTGCAAAACAAGGCCGGTAAGGCGGCCGCCCCTTAACACCCGCAATGAAATGTTCATGGTTTAGCGCAATTTTTATACTGGCAATCGCTGAAAGTAGGCTTGATTTATTGTCCTCAATTATCACACAGAGCACTATATTGTTTGCAATTTCTAGGAGGGTCATGAGGTCTTTTCTGCTGTCACTGCAAACTATTTGATGCTCTCAGTAATAATCGCACCCAAAGTGAAAAAATCCCTGTCACGGACATTGGAAAGTCCATGACAGGGATGATGTATTGATTATCGAATCGGCAAGGCGTAAAGCAGGCCGCCGTCTTTCCACTGATTGTTCAGACCCCGGGGAATATTCAATTTGGTTTTGGGGCCGAAATGACGATCGTATATCTCACCGTAATTTCCGACTGTACTGATAGCGCGCACCAGCCATTCCTTGTCAAGGCCGATAAAACTGCCGACATTGCCTGAAGCGCCCAACATACGCTGAATCACAGGGTTCTTGGAATTTTTCTTCATGGACATTACATTTGCGGAAGTAATACCATTTTCCTCGGCTTCAATAAGGCCAATAATAACCCAGGTAACAATGTCTTTCCATTGGTTATCACCATGTCGGACCAAAGGCGCAAGAGGTTCTTTGGAGATGACTTCTGGAAGAATAATATGGCTGGCCGGATTCGCTACGGTCGTCCGCAAGGAAGCGAGTTGACTGAGATCGGTGGTGAAGCAATCGCAGCGCCCTGAAATATAAGCGCCAAAAGCTTCTTTCTTACCATCAAATACGACGGCCTCCACATTAAGGTTGTTTGCCCGCGAATAATCTGCCAGGTTCAATTCGGTGGTTGTCCCTGCAGTCACGCAAACCGTGGCGCCGTTAAGTTGCTTGGCAGATGTTACACCAGATTTCTTGGTCACCATGAATCCTTGGCCGTCATAAAAAACGATGGTGGTGAAATCCACACCCTGCTTGGCATCACGTTTCATTGTCCAGGTGGTGGTACGGGACGTGAGATCCACCTGGCCGGAGGAGACGGCTACAATCTTTTGTTTGGAGGCAAGCGGGATAAATTTCATCTTGTTCCCGTCGCCAAGAACAGCAGCGGCAATTGCGCGGGCTATGTCAACATCAAATCCAACCCAGCGGCCCGCAGAGTCAGGAATGGAAAAACCTGGGACACCCTCGCTTATACCACAGGTCAAAAAACCCTTGGCCTTAACATCTTCAAGGGTACCCGCGTCAGCTCCAGTTCCAACTAGGGCCAGTCCCATAGCAAGGGCAATAAGAAGTCCTTTTAATTTCATAATGATACCTCCTTTGTTGTTGGTTAGAAAAATAAAAACACAGAAAATATTTGATGTTTTAGATACTCTAAACTGAGTAAAATATACAATATTCTAGAAAACAACGACGACCGCAAAGATGAGCTGTCAGAACATGCGCTGAGAGCAGCTTTTTTATGCAAAACTTGTAATAATTGACCTTTGTAGATGTTAATTCCGAAACGAACACTTCATTAGGTGATAGGAAATTGCTTTTTGGACTTGTAAAAATTTTAGCACAAAAATCAGGAAAACTTCAACCTTTATTTCTATTTTTGATCAGAGATTGATCTTTACCGGTTAAGAGAGTAATTTTGGAAGCCAATGTAGCGGTAAGAGGTAAGGTAGAATTGAGGTTTTGCAGATAATTGCTGGCTTATAGTAAAGGGGGACATATTTCCAAAAAGATTTAAATATTTTTTATCTTTTTGGACATTGCGCAGAAATATTTTGACGTCAAACTTTTCCAAAGACGCAAAAGAGAACATGGGTTCTAAAACAACTTAAAAGTGGACATTGATATGAATTTGTGGCTCAAAGCTTTATCCTTGCCACAATCACCTACTCTATTAGCGTTCATGTATTATTGAAACAGCAGTCAGGCTATCTCTATCATAAATTAACAGGTTTCAAAACATTGAGATTGCCAACTTTCAGTTAGACCTCTTGCCTGCCTTAATAGTACACTCTGTTTTATCCATCCTAGAATGACAAAACGCTCAGACTCAGCAACCATAATCCACTGGTTTTAAAATCTTTTTCCCTCGGCTATGAGTTAGCCTTTCTTACCATTTTCATCACACCCTTTGAAAAAAGGAATATTTAAGCTTGACGATTTGTTATTACGTGCTATAACATTCGTGAAAAATGGGCAATGGTAAATAATAAATTCAATAATATTAAATAGTTATGTTTATTACCCTAAATCTTCAATCTCCACATATCATCTATAAAAAATCATCCTTAAAATCTAAAAAAAATAAAATTAGGCTTTTATGGAGGCTGTAATATTTCAGACCTTAGGAGGCCTGGGCCTGTTCATATTCGGCATGAGGATCATGTCCGATGGGCTCAAGAAGGTCGCAGGCAAGAGATTGCGTAATATTTTGAGTGCTGTATCCTCAAACAGGGTAATAGCATGTGCTACCGGGGCAGGTATCACCAGCATAATTCAAAGTTCAAGCGCTACTACTGTTATGCTGGTTGGTTTCGTTGACGCAGGTTTATTGACC
>Ga0114919_10001323_pt1 | contig 19742 bp, 28 predicted proteins | sample BlataG_FD_88682 | JGI IMG/M metagenome (GOLD analysis project Ga0114919, IMG submission 88682) | Deep subsurface microbial communities from Black Sea to uncover new lineages of life (NeLLi) - Black_00105 metaG | ecosystem: Environmental > Aquatic > Marine > Oceanic > Sediment | place: Atlantic... | reverse complement strand
CTTGGGTATTTGGGCGGTATCGTCTCATCTATTATCAGTTTCTACTATGGCGCATCACATAAGCACGAATGATGAAGACTAGCGAAGAAGGTCGAGCATTAATTAAAAAATTTGAGGGCTGTGAGCTTGAAGCTTATCAGTGCTCGGCAAACGTATGGACGATAGGTTATGGCCACACTCAAGGCATTAAAGAGGGCGATGTCTGCACTCAAGAAGACGCTGACCGAATGCTTGAAGAAGATTTGGAAGAATTTGAAGGATATGTTCAAGAAGCGGTAAATGTCCCGCTTGAACAACACGAATTTGACGCCTTGGTTGCGTGGACATATAACCTTGGTCCGAGTAATCTTCGGTCCTCAACCATGCTAAAGCGGCTAAACGACAGCAAGTTTGATCAGGTGCCCTCAGAGATGCGCCGATGGAATAAAGCTGGCGGTAAAGTTTTAGATGGTTTAGTCCGCAGAAGGGAAGCGGAATCATTGTTATTCACGAATAAAGACTGGAGCCATGTCTGAGCTTGCGCTAAAAGACTTTGACATTTTATCGGACGCCGAAAAGACAGAAGCCATAGCGCTTCTCAGAAAATACGATCAACTCGAAAAGCAAGATGACTGCCAAAACGATTTTATAAAGTTCGTTAAGCACATGTGGCCTGAGTTCGTCGAAGGCCGTCACCATAAAATTATCGGAGAAAAGTTTAATCGTATTGCCCAAGGCAAGCTCAAGCGATTAATTGTTTGCCTGCCTCCTCGACACACAAAATCAGAATTTGCCTCAACCTATTTTCCTGCTTGGATGATGGGTTTGCGGGGTGATTTAAAGATTATTCAAACGACCCACACCGCTGAGCTTGCTGTACGGTTCGGTCGCCGGGTCAGAAACATTATTGATTCGGAGGATTACCAAGAAGTCTTCCCAAAGCTCAAGCTTCAGTCAGACAACAAATCAGCCGGTAGATGGACCACCAATGAGGGCGGCGAATCATTTTATGCCGGTGTTGGCGGCGCAATCACGGGTCGAGGCGCTGATCTGCTGATTATCGACGATCCTGTTTCTGAGCAAGACGCCCTTTCTCCAACCGCGATGGATTCGGTTTACGAGTGGTATACATCTGGTCCTCGTCAGCGTTTGCAGCCGGGCGGGATTATCGTGATCGTAATGACCCGATGGTCAACTAAAGACTTGGTTGGCAAGGTCATCAAAAAGCAAACCGAGGATCATGCTGATCGATGGGAAATGGTTGAATTCCCAGCAATTATGCCAGAATCAGAAGAACCGCTCTGGCCAGAATATTGGAAGAAGGAAGAGCTTCTCAGTGTCAAGGCGTCATTGCCGATTGCTAAATGGAACTCGCAGTGGATGCAAAATCCCACTGCCGAAGAAGGCTCTATCGTTAAGCGAGAATGGTGGGAGATCTGGGAAAAAGACTTTGTGCCAGCTTATTCCTATGTCATTCAATCTTATGATACGGCGTTTTCAAAGAAGGAGACAGCCGACTATTCGGCAATTACCACTTGGGCGGTATTTACACCAGAAGCCGATGGGCCTGAGTGCATCATCTTGCTTGATGCAAAAAGGGTGCGAGTTGACTTTCCAGAGTTAAAAAAAATCGCTATGGACGAATATAAATACTGGGACCCTGATTGTGTGCTAATTGAAGCCAAGGCGTCTGGCACACCCCTAACCCAAGAATTAAGGAGAATGGGTATACCGGTCACAGCCTATACACCCAGCCGTGGTCAGGATAAGATTGCAAGAATGAATAGTGTTGCGCCGTTGTTCGAGTCTGCAATGGTTTGGGCACCGGATGATATTTTTGCGGAAGAGGTCATTGAAGAAATGGCTTCTTTTCCTTACGGCGACCATGATGATTTTTGTGACTCTGCTACAATGGCGCTAATGAGGTTTAGGCAGGGCGGATTTGTAACGCTCGATGATGATTATCAGGACGAGGCTCGGTTCTTACCTCGCAATAGACAGGTGTATTACTAATGGCAGTTGAACGACTTCTAGGCACTCAAGACGATCCAGATGTTATACCTCTTTCCCGAGAGGTTGAGGTCGAACCAGAACCTTCCCGAGAGGACATGATTCGGGATGCTGCCCAGATTCTGGTTGATGAAGAAGACATTTTAATCGATGACGAAATCGACGCGGTTCCAGAAACACCTCAAATTCCTTTTGATTCTAACTTGGTAGATTTTCTTGACAAATCGGACTTAGGAAAACTGGCTGACGATGTTCTTCAGTCGATTAGCTCTGACAAAGAAAGCCGTTCTGAGTGGGAAAAGACTTATGTTGACGGCTTGAAATACCTTGGTATGAAGTTTGATGAGATGCGTTCATCACCATTTCAAGGATCTTCAGGCGTTATTCACCCAATTTTGGCTGAATCAGTCACACAATTTCAGGCTCAAGCATACAAAGAGCTGCTGCCAGCCAAAGGGCCGGTAAAAACCGAGATTATTGGCAAAAGAACCCCTGAAATAGATATGCAGGCCCAACGGGTCTCTGGATTTATGAATTTTTACATCATGAACGTGATGAAAGAGTACGATCCAGAGCTGGACATGCTGCTTTTTTACCTTCCAATCGCTGGTTCTGCGTTCAAAAAAGTTTATTACGATCAAGCGCTTAGCAGGGCTGTCTCAAAGTTCATTGCCCCCGAAGATCTTGTGGTCCCTTATGAGTCCTCGGACATTTGGTCGGCAGAAAGGGTCACGCATGTGATCTCAATGAGCAAAAATGAGATACGCAAGCAGCAGTTGACCGGTTTTTATGCTGATATCGAGCTAAAAGGCGACAATTACGTTTCCAACCGCAGCGATATTGAAGAAGAAATTGATGAGATCGAAGGAATGGCCCCGAGCTATTCCGAAAATCGGGATAGGACTGTTTACGAGGTCCACACAATCTTAGATTTGCCCGGATACGAAGATATCGGCCCAGATGGGGAGCCGACCGGCTTAAAACTGCCATACATTGTGACGATTGATGAGCAAAGCCAGCAAATTTTGGCAATTCGCAGAAATTATGCTGAGCAAGATCCGCTCAAACAAAAAATAAACTATTTCGTTCAGTACAAATTCTTGCCGGGACTGGGTTTTTACGGGCTTGGTTTAAGCCACATGATCGGTGGTCTCTCCAAGGCTTCAACATCCATTCTGCGACAACTAATAGATGCCGGTACCATCGCAAACCTACCCTCTGGCTTTAAAGCAAGAGGAATGAGGATTCGTGATGAGGATGAGCCGCTTCAGCCCGGAGAGTTTCGAGATATTGACACAACCGGCGGCTCGTTGCGAGAAAATTTAATACCCTTACCGGTTAAAGAACCTTCAAATGTTTTGATGCAACTGCTCGGAATGTTGGTTGAATCTGGTAAGCGTTTTGCTTCAATTGCGGACACAAATGTCGGTGACATGAACCAAGCGATGCCCGTTGGAACTACGGTTGCTTTGCTGGAAAAAGGCACTAAGGTAATGTCCGCGATTCATAAGCGGCTGCATTACTCACAAAGAATTGAATTTCAATTGCTTGCGAAGGTGTTTGCAGAGTATCTGCCGCCGATGTATCCATACCAGACGCCAAATGGCGATCAACAGGTCAAGCAAACAGACTTTGATGGCCGTGTCGATGTTATCCCGGTTTCTGACCCCAACATCTTCAGCCAATCTCAAAGAATCACGATGGCGCAAGAGCTTATGCAGCTTGTGCAGTCGAACCCAGATATTCATGGACCGCAGGGCGTGTACGAGGCGTATCGTAGAATGTATGCGGCCTTGGGTGTTGATGACATTGACAGCCTTTTGCAGCCACCACCACCTCCCCCGGTTCCAGCACCTGTTGACGCCGGTATCGAAAACAGCGGTTTGTTGATTGGACAGCCTCAACAAGCTTTTGAGCCTCAGAACCATCAAGCTCACGTTGATGCTCACAGGTCTTTGTTTCTGACTGAAGTGGTTAAAGGTAACCCTCAGATGCAATCTCTGATCATTGCTCACAGCATGCAGCATTTGCAGTTTATGGCCTCTCAGATGGCTCAAGAGCAAATGCCACCAGAAATACAGCAGCAAGTTCAGCAGATGCAGCAGCAGATGCAGCAGGTTCCGCAAGATCAGCAGCAACAGGTTCTTGGCCAAATACAGATGATTACCGAAAGCTTCTCAGCCCCTATCATGGCTCAGTTGACTCAAGACTTCTTAATGTCAATTGGACAGGGCAACGAGGAAGATCCTCTGGTTCAGATCAGACAACGGGAACTTGATCTTCGAGAACAAGAAATGATTGCAGATCAAGAACAATTCAATGCTAAGCAAGCGCAACGAGATCAAGAAAAGCTTCTTGAGTCTGAAATTTCAAAGCAGCGAATTGATGTTCAAAAAGAGGTGGCTGACGACAAACTAGACATAGCCATGAAAAGACTTGAGCAGCAAGCTGAGTTAAAGTTGCTTGAGTTGCAAGCTAAATTTGGAGGCATAAGATGACAACAAGTTATATTTTAGAGCGGCAGAAGGAGCTGAGGTCGCATAAAGAATTAATGCGAGCTGCTGAAAAAGCCGAAATTGAAAAAATGGAAGAAGAGAGAGAGCTTAGGCAAGCTGCAAATGAGGCAAGAATTAAGGCCAAGGTAGAAAGAATCGCAAGAGGCGATCCTGCCCCTGTCAAGACTGCCGTTTCGATTGAGGCACCCGCAGCAGCAGAGGTTAAAGCCTCTGAAGAAGCGCCGAAACCAAAAGCAAAATCTAAAGTTTCTTTTAATAAAAAACCCGTTGTTAAGGAGCAAGACGATGCCGCTGAAGAAGGGGAGTAGTCAAAAAACCATAAGCAGGAATATCAGTATGTTAAGAAAAGAAGGTAAGCCAAAAGACCAAGCTGTTGCTATAGCCATGAAAACGGCAAAAGGCATGAAAGACGGCGGGGCGGTTTCTAAGGGACAGCTCAAGGTCAAGGTCAAGAAGATGCGTACTCGCGGCACTGGCGCAGCCACTCGCGGTTTGGATTATTACGAGCGCGTATGAGAGACGATGTTGACCTAGCTTCATCTTTGAAGCGCATGATCGCTGATCGCAAAAGTTTGATTGTTGAAACAATGTGTGAAGGTATGCTCAAAGATATGGAACATTATAAAAGTTTGCAAGGCGAGCTAACTGCGTTAAACTTGGTGGAACAACAAATCCAAGATTTTTACGCAAAAGGAGAGCGCTAGTGGCAAAACCGTCGATTGAGTCGGCTTTTGTTCAGAAGGACGATCTTGTTTTAGATCCTTCCTTGCTGGATAAAAGCGTGTTAGATCGAATGCCTAGTCCGTCAGGTTGGCGGATGCTTGTAATTCCCTATGTTGGGAAAAGGACAAGTAAGGGTGGTATTCATCTAACCAAAGAAACCGTAGACCGAGAATCATTGGCAACCGTTGTTGCTTATGTTGTCAAAAAAGGGCCGCTTTGTTACGCCGATTCTGAAAAATTTGGCAACAAGCCGTGGTGCGAGCAGGGAGACTGGGTGCTTATCGGAAGATATGCAGGCGCTCGGTTCAAGCTAGATGATGGAGATGAGGTTCGCATTATCAATGATGACGAAGTGATTGGCACCATCATAAACCCCGATGACATAGTGAGTAGCTGGCGATGATTGAGAATAACAACACAGCAGAAGCTGTTGAAGAAGAAATTGAGGTTCAGATTGTTGAAGATCCACCAGAAGGTCAAGAAGGTGGGGCAGTCAACGATGATGACGAGCTTGAGAGATATACAAAGTCTGTCTCCAAGCGGATCAACAAATTAAATCAAAAAACTAAGCAAGCTGAAGAACGTGCTCAATATTTAGAGCAAGTTGCGATGCAAAAAGAACAAGAGCTAAACGCTTACCGACAACATTCGGTGGTTCAACAGCAGACGGTGCTTCAAAAAGAAGAAGAAGCTCTGATTAGCAAAGAAAGTCAGATAGATGATATCTATCGAAAAGCGATTCGGTCCGGTGATCCTGATTTGATCAGCAAGGCTGACACGTTGAAAAACGACATTGCTATTCAGAAAGAAAAACTTCGGGTAGCTAAATCTAGGCAAGCCCAGTCAATGGAGCAGACTGTAGCGGCTCAGCAAGAAAACTATCAGGCATACCAGCCGCAAGAGCAAGCCCAGCAACAGCAAGACATTAAGCCGACAAACGAGGCTTTATCTTGGCATGAGCAAAATCAGTGGTATGGCGACTCTGAGAACGAAGAAAACTTGCAAGCGACTCAATTTGCATATTTCACTCATTTTAACCTCATTAACGAGGGCTATGAACCGGACTCAGAAGAGTATTATAATGAGTTGAACACAAGAGTTTTTCGTATCTATCCTGATCTCAGGACAGAAACGAAAGTCGATAAACAGGAAGGCAGACCCGCCGTGCAAAGAGTCGCTTCCGCCAGCCCTGCTGGTCGGCAACAAACACGAAGCAACAAGCGTGGTGTTAAGTTCACTCAGTCAGAACTTCAGCGCCTCCGTGGTTTGAAGCCACACAATATGTCTGAAGAGGCATGGTTGAAAAGAGTGGCGTCAGAAAAGCAAAAAATTGCTCAAAGGGAGGCAAGATAATGACAGATACAGCTAAAACCCGCGCTTCGCGTGATTCCGAGACACACGATAAAAAGGCTCGACGTAGACCGTGGCGACCAGTACGAAAGCTAGAAACTCCCCCTTCTCCTCCCGGTTACACCTATCGGTGGATTCGAGAGAGCATGTTAGGGCAAGAGGATCGAGCTAACGTAAGTCGAAGGATAAGGGAAGGTTGGGAGCTTGTAAAAGCATCTGATCTTCCTCCGGAGTGGGAACTACCCACAATGGATTCTGGAAGACATGCTGGCGTCATTTACAACGAGGGATTATTGCTGGCGAAAATTCCTAACGAAACGATTGAAGAGCGAAACTCTTATTATAACGATAAGAACCAAGCGGCTCGTGACGCATTGGATAACACAATGTTTAACGAAACTCGTAGTGATTCACGTTACGTTAAGTATGACCCGCAGCGAGACTCCTCAGTAACATTTGGCAGACGATAAGTCTAAAGGAGAAAAACAATGGCTAACAAAGACGCAGCCTTTGGTTTACGCCCCGTCCGTATGATGGGTGGTGCTCCCTACTCTGGTGGCCAAAGTCGATATCGTATTGCTTCTGGTTTGAGCGGCAAGATCTTCAATGGAGATATTGTTAAGCAAGTAACCGGTGGCGGTATCGAACGAGCCGCAGCAGGAAGTGCTGTCCCCGTAGTCGGGGTTTTTAACGGGTGTCAATATACAGACCCCACATCCGGTGAGCAGGTTTTTTCTAACTACTACCCCGGTTCAATCGCGGCATCAGACATCATTGCTTTTATCATCGACGATCCTATGACCGTCTTTGCTATTCAAGCTGATGCAGCTTTCCCGGTAGCAGACTTGTTCGGCAATTTTGATATTGTTGACCAAGCTACGACTGGTGATACAGCTTCTGGCCGATCAAACGTGGAACTTGATGTGACCACTGGCGCAACGACAACAACTTTGCCGTTAAAAGCTTTGGACATTTCTCAAGATCCTGATAACGAAGATGTAGCAAGTGCTAACACCAACGTGCTTGTGGTTATTCAAAACCACATTGCCGGTGTTAAATCTGCTGGCTTAGCATAAGGAGACTGACTAATGGCAATTTCACGCGCACAACTAGCGAAAGAGCTAGAGCCGGGCCTTAACAGCCTCTTTGGTATGAGCTACGACAGCTACGACCGCGAGTACGAAGAAATCTACGCAATCGAAGATTCTCAACGTGCTTTTGAAGAAGAGGTTCTGATTACTGGTTTTGGTTCAGCACCGACGAAAACTGAAGGCCAAGGCGTTGTTTTTGACAATGCTTCTGAGAGCTATTCAGCCCGTTACACCCATGAGACGATTGCTTTAGCATTCGCGCTCACCGATGAAGCTGTCGAAGATAATCTTTATGACAGTTTAGGTAAGCGTTATGTCAAGGCACTTGCTCGCTCTATGGCGAACACCAAAGAAGTAAAAGGCGCTGATGTACTAAACAATGCGTTTTCTTCCAGTTTTACTGGCGGTGACGGCGTATCATTGATCAACACAGCTCACCCTCTGGCTGGTGGCGGCACTGCTGCTAACCGAGCTACGACGATGGCTGACCTGAATGAAACTTCACTTGAAGATGCTTTGATCGATATCAGCACCTTTACCGATGACCGAGGACTGACCATTTCGGTTCAGGCGACTAAGTTAGTCGTTCCTCCACAATTGGTATTCGTTGCGGACAGAATCTTGAATTCTGACAAGCGATCTGGTACTGCTGACAATGATGTTAACGCGATCAGAAACACTGGCGTTCTGCCCGGTGGTTACACTGTTAACCACTACTTGAACGATCCAGACGCTTTCTTCCTGTTGACTTCTGTGACAGACCAAGGCGAAGGTCTCAAGATGTTCCAGCGCACTAGCATGGAAACGTCTATGGAACCAGACTTCACCACCGGAAACATCCGCTACAAAGCGAGAGAGCGATATAGTTTTGGATTTTCGGATTGGCGTGGAATTTACGGCTCACAAGGCGCTTAGGCGTAGTGACCACTAACATTCCGCAGGAATCATAGATTCCTAAACAATCGTTTTATTTTAAACGATGAGAAAAGGGGCCGTTTGGCCCCTTTTTTTTGCTTTAATATTGACCTAGAATGTCATTGACCTGAGATAAATTAGCCCTACTGACCGGCTCAGCGGACGTTACGAAGACAGTGGGGCGAATCCTTTCGTAAGAGGTGACCATAATGGCGCAAACCACTTTTTCTGGACCCGTTAAATCTTTAGCTGGTTTTATTACTGCTGGCGTTAACAGCAGCGTTAGCTTATCTGCTGACACAACTTTAACCGTTGCGGCTCATGCCGGTAAAATCATTATGTTGAACGATGCAGACGGCAAGTTTACTTTGCCTTCTATCTCTTCAGCCACTCCTAGTGACCCGACAGCCCCTGATCAAGCAAACAACATTGGCGCGTCTTTCTTTTTCTATGTTGAAACCGCAGCCACTGATTTGGACATCAAAACAGATGGAACCGACAAGTTTGTTGGTGCGGCTATAGTTGCTGTTGATGATGGCGCGAAGAAAGCATTTGTTCCTGCCGCATCCAACGACGTTATGACTTTGAATGGATCTACCAAAGGTGGAATTGTTGGCAGTGTTATCAAAGTAACTGCTATCGATACTGCAACTTACTTGGTTCATGACTCTTTGCTGATCGGAAGTGGAACGATTGTTACGCCTTTTGCTGACGCTTAATCCACAGAATAGGAGATAGGTAATGGCAGATGCAGTAACAAGTCAGACCATTCAGGATGGAGAGCGTAAGGCTATCTTAAAGTTTACAAATATTTCGGACGGAACCGGAGAGACTAATGTGGTCAAGGTTGATGTTTCAGCTTTGACCACCAACTCTGCGGGTAAGGCTTGCACCAAGGTTACAGTTGCTAAGATATGGTGGCAGTGTGTTGGGATGGGGGTCGAGCTGTTGTGTGATGCAACGGCAAATACCCTAATTATCGGCTTGTCACCAGACAGCAATGGTTTTCATGACTATTCTTCGTTCACCGGCATTCCAAATAACGCTGGCGCTGGTGTAACCGGAGATATCTTGTTTACGACTATCGGGGCGAGCAATACAGACACTTACACGGTCATTTTGGAGCTTGTAAAAGAGTACGCTTGATGGCTACGACAAGAGACGTTAAAAGAACCGAGGGCGGCAGAGTCACTTATCGTGGCGAGTCGTTCTCCGGTTTTAATAAACCAAAAAGAACTTCCGGCGGGAAAAAGAAGTTTGCGGTTCTTGCGCGTCAAGGTGACCAAATTAAGTTGGTTCGTTTTGGCGATCCCAACATGACAATCAAAAAAAACATACCAGAAAGAAGAGCCAGTTTTCGCGCTCGCCATAAATGTTCTACGGCGAAAGACAAGCTGACACCTCGTTACTGGTCTTGCAAAAAATGGTGATCTAATGGCTCTATCAGACAATATGCAACAAGCAGTTGACGAATATGGTAGCTCAGCCTCTCCTTATGCCTCCCTTCAAGATTATTTGATGCAGCGACCGGTTTATGACCGTGGCTCAAGAGATGCGCCAAATCCTTATGAAATGAATAAGGTTACGATTGAAGGGCCAAGCACTGAAGAGCTTCTCTCTACTCAATATCAAAAAATCATGGATGAGCAAAAAGCTGCGGACGAAGCTGCCGCAATTGCTCGTCAAAGTGAAATCGATTCACTTAGAGACCTTTTAAGGCAAGACATATCGACAGCAGAAGAAGCGGCTGCGTCTGAAAGATCTGGTTTGACCAAAACCTTGGAAGACAGGATTAACGAATTAAGAACTGGTGTTGATACAGAAACAGCGGCTTTGCGGCAAGAAGGGATTGATGAACGATCAGCGTTGACCGCTGAGCAAAAAAGAATTAGTGACTTAATTCAACAGAATATTGACCAGACTGCTGCGGATCTAGCAGCTTCTGAGGAAAGAGTAAGAGCCGCTCAAACCGAGGCTATTGGCAGTTTAGAGGATCGGCAAGGCTCTTTGATTGGCGATATTGACGCAAGGATTAGCGAGCTAGGTGCAACCCTTAATTCTACTCAGGAGCAGATAAACGCTGATCTTGACGAGCGAGACGCACAACTTACCGGTGCTCAAAAAAGCGCAGCAGAAGCGGTTCAGGCCGAGATAGATTCTGTTCGAGAAAGCTTGGGAACTGTTCAGTCAGAGATTCAAGCCGAAAACAAAGCTCAGTTAGAAGCTTTACGGGGTGAAAGAGAAACCCTCTTGGGCAACATAGAGGGTAGTGTAACCAACCTGCAAGAAAACATTGCAAACCTTCCAATCGATCAGATTCAAACGGAAATTGATAATCTACGAACCGAATCTGAAACCCTTAAAAACACAGGAAGTGAAGAGAGAAAACAACTGTTTGATCAAATGGAAGCTTTGCGCGACGGCATGCTGACCAACGATCAAGTTAACACGTCTATCGCTCAAGCGATGAAAACTGGAACTCTTACTCCAGACCAAATTAACACCGCTATTGAGTCTTTGAAATCGGACGTTGAAGGCAAAATTGGTGGTTTAGCACCTCTGCAAAGCCTTGAGCAATTGCAAACAGATGTTGCGAGTGTTTCTGCCTCAACCACGGCTTTAGGATCAGAGATTGAGCTTTTGCAAAAAGCGATGGAAGGTACTGCAAGCTCTGAAGAACTTGCAGCATTGCAGGAGTCTTTGAAAGGCACAACCACACAAATAGCTGACCTTCAGGGGCAGATGCTCGATCCCGCACAGATTGAGGAGCAAAGGCAAGCAGCTATTCAAGCCGCAATTGATCCGATTGCCGCTCAAAGGCAAGCAGATATTCAAGCCGCAATGGACCCGATTGCCGCTCAAAGGCAAGAAGCGATCACGGGAGCGATCAACCCGATTCAAGAGCAGATTACGGCGCTACAGGGGCAAATACCCGCAGAAGTAGATGTTGACGCGTTAAGGCAGTCAATTATTGACGAGCTGAAGACTCAAACACCTCCTCCCGGCGGCGGAACTGGCGGAACTGGTGGAACTGGTGGAACTGGTGGAACTGGTGGAACTGGCGGATTTAGCGGAACCCCCTATGAAAACTTTATGGGCGGTTTCATCCCCGGCGCAGGCCAAACCTATGATACAGGCATAGACTACGATTTGACGCAGTACGCTCCGGGCAGCCCTTCTGGCGTTAAGAATGTTTCAAATATGCCCGGCGGCGGCTTTGGTTCTGGGTATGTAAAGACAGGTGCTCCAATTGCCTACAATCAAGGGCCGTTTCAGGCTCAGAAATTTAACACCAACCTTTTTAATAAAGGAAGTTTAGGATTGTAACTATGGCTTCTTCTGCCCCTAAAAATGTAGCCAATCCTAGTCTTTACGCCAAAGCAAAAGCTAAGGCCAAGGCTAAGTTTGATGTTTACCCGTCAGCATACGCAAATGCGTACATGGTCAAGGAGTACAAGAAAATGGGCGGAAAATATACTGGCGCTAAAAAAGCAGAGGGCGGAGAAGTGAACAAAAAGTTTGACGCCAAAAAAAGCGACTTGAACAAAGATGGGCGTATCAGCAAGTATGAGCGCAAAAGAGGCGAGGCAATCGCTAGAAACATGCGAACAGGCGGATCGGTTTATATGGAACCTCGTGGTTGCGGGGCAATGATGCAAAGCAAGAGCAAGCAAGTGCGAGTGCCTCGTGGCTAGAACCGGACTAGACAAATGGTTTGGCGAAAAATGGGTCGATATTGGCGCTCCAAAAAAAGACGGTAAATACCAACAATGTGGCCGAAAAAGCGCGTCAAAAAAAAGCGGCAGGGCTTACCCAAAGTGCGTACCAGCAGCAAAAGCGGCAGGTATGACCGAAAGTCAAAAGAAGAGCGCAGTTACACGCAAAAGAGCTAAAAAACAAGGTGTAGGTGGCAAGCCTACGATGGTTAAAACTTTCGCCGCAAAAGGCGGATCAATTAACAAGAAACCGGGCAATTCTGGTTTATTTGGGAGACGATGATGAAAATGAAAGCAAAAGGTTATAGAAAAGGCGGCGCTCCAATGGATATGGCTGCCCCCAAAAAGAAGGTTCCTGCCATGAAAGCTAAAGGCATGCAAAGAGGCGGCATGATGAAAGCTAAAGGCATGCAAAGAGGCGGCATGATGAAAGCTAAAGGCATGAAAAAAGGTGGCAAGGTTGCAGGAACTGCTCGACCAAGCGCTACGAGCGGATTCAGAGCGCCTTCATCGAAATCCTCTGGTTTATACGGGAAGTAAAATTAATGGCTTATTTGCAAAGTAATATCCCATACTTTAAGGCTTGGGTGCGGCGCGAATACACAGTTAATCATCAGAGGTATCACGGCGAGTTTCTGCATGCCATGGTTATTGGCGTAACCACGATGCCGACTCGCTGTCTTTCGTTTCAGGTGTTATTTACGGGTTGCGAGGCTGATGAAGATGAACCAAATATCCACGGTGGCGCAATGTGGGCGAGAATGCCCATTACCGCGCTGGTCGCTGACACGCCGCTTGAAGAATGGCCTGAACCAATGCCTGTCTGGGCTGCTCAGCCTTGGGATTGCAGCTCTCATCATCACGCTGTTTATGTCCTTGATCGTTGCACACCTTGTCCTTGGCTCGCTAAGATTGACGGGAAATTTTATCCTGCAAAATACTATTTCACGGTGGATTATGCAGAAAATGAAATTGCTGATGATCCTGCCCAGCATAAACAGTCGCATATTTTAGAACTGCTGGATGCAGGGAAGTGGACCGGAAATATTGTTGCGTTGCCCAATAACAGGGTAAGGGTCACACACCCGGCATGGTTTGAAACCGGCGAAGGCGCACCAGATTTCTTGCCGAGCCAGCATATTCATTACAGCAAATCTGATTTAGACTATACTTTGGATATTAATCAAGTTTTCGACAATTTATATGCCGAAAATAACGAAGAGGACTTAGGCGATGAAAAAGAATAACGGCAGAAAACCGGTCGGAAACTCTGGTTTATACGGCAGGGTGACCAAAAAACAAATGGGCGGAGCTGCTAAACCAGTAGGTATGAGCGGACCCGGATTTCTTGCGGGTGAGATACCTCCTGACGGGAGTGGGAAGAAAGCCTTGGGAGGTATTTTTGATTATGAGCCCAGCGAAGAAGATTTAAAAAGGAATCGGGCTAAAAAAGAATATTATGAAAGTCGCGCTCGCAATGAAGGGCCAGTGATGCGGACTAACGATTTTCAAGACGCAAACATGAATGGGATTGATGATCGAGACGAAAAGAAAAGACCCCCTATGCGATCAGGGCCAAGGACTGAAAAAGATCCCAGAACCAGAAACAGAGGCAGTATGCCTTCACGCGAAGAGCTTCAAAGTATCGCTGACGCAATGTCTGGAAAAGCTATAACTGGGGGCGGAAGGCGTAGGGGTAGTATGTTTGATCGGCTACGAGACCAAGCTCGTCGCAGAACGGAATCGCCATACGAGCCTAAAATGCCGGGAGGCGGCAGACAAACGCCCCCGATGAGAGGCCCAAACCCAGATGTTGGAAAAATGTTTCCGCGCAGGATTGAAGGGCTTGGCGCTACGCTGGTTGATGCCTTGGGCATCAAGAGCAAAAGAATGGGCGACAGGAAAAGAAAAGAACCGCCTCGCCCTAGCCCCAAAAGGGGCAGCATGACTCGTCAAAGGAGACGATAAATGGCCGTTAGCGGGACTAAAAGTTTCGAGCCAGATGTTGCTGAATACATCGAAGAAGCATTTGAGAGATGCGGACTTGAGCTTCGTACTGGTTATGATTTGCGGACCGCGACCCGCTCACTCAACCTAATGTTGGCTGAGTGGGCAAACCGTGGTTTAAACCAGTGGACGATCAAGCAAAACGCAATTCCGATGCTGACGGGAACGATTACCTATAATCTTGACCCGACAAATTCAACGGCAGCAATTGATGTGCTCGACGTTTTTGTCAGAGAAGAAATCCAAGGCACAAACACCGATGTTCCGCTGAGCCGCATGAGTCGAGCTGAATACGCTCACTTGGCGACTAAAACCACAACAGGCAAGCCTAATCAATTTTTCGTTGATAAGCAGATATCCCCAACCATTACGGTTTGGCCGCAGCCTGATAAAAACAGCACATACACCGTTTACGTTAACGTGTTGACGCGAATGGATGACGCTGGTGGTGGCGCTAATTCTTTGCAGATGCCGTTTCGGTTTTACCCATGCTTGACTGCTGGGTTGTCGTATTATCTGGCTCTTAAAAAAGCTCCTGAAAAAGTTCAGATGCTCAAGCAACTGTACGAAGAAGAGTTTACCAGAGCCTTGAGCCAAGATGAGGAGCGAGCAAGTTTCAGGGTCGCGCCAGATCTTAGAAGCTATAACATCGCATAGTCATGGCTTTTGCATCCAACAAACGAGCTTGGGGAATCTGTGATATAACAGGCTTTCGCTATCGCTTGCGCGATATGAAAAAAACTTGGGACGGTTACTTGGTTGGCCCTGATCAGTGGTCACCAAAACATCCTCAGTTAATGAGAAAGCCTACGCCTCTTGATCCGCAGGCGCTTAAAGATCCTCGCCCTGCGGAGACAAGCGACAACAATTTCTTTACCGTCTACACCAATGTCGGAGATGGTATCCTTGGCACACAATTGCAAACTTTTGCAATATCCTGTAGTGTTGGCAACGTGGAGGTAACCACATCATGAGTTTCACTTTGGCAACTTTGAAGTCTGCGGTTCAGGATTATTTGCAGGTCGATGAAACGACTTTTAATAATAACTTGGACACTTTTATACAGGAGTCGGAGACAAGGATTTTTAAGCTGGTTCAGTTGTCTGAGCAGCGTAAAAATGTGACCGCGACAACCTCGCAAAATAATCGGTTTTTAGCGACACCTACTGATTTTTATGCGCCGTTTTCGTTGGCGATTATTGACAATGGAACGTACTATTATTTGCTGCTAAAGCATCCTTCTTTCCTGAAGCAATATGACCCAGCATCTTCTAGCAGAGGTCGCCCAAAGTATTATAGTAATTTTGATGACGCAGCATTTGAGCTGTCGCCGGTTCCTGATGCAGATTACAGCGTAGAGCTGCATTATCTGTACGAGCCTGCCTCACTCACTTCTGGCGCAGAGAGCGGAACCACGCTGCTCAGCACAGACTATCCAGATGCTTTGCTTTATGGCACGTTAGCCGAAGCCGCTGTCTTCTTAAAAGAAACTCCCGATGTGATTGCCAACATGGAACAGCGTTTCATGGCAGCAATTGGAAGGATGAAAAACCTGTCCGAAGGTCGTGACACGCGAGATGAATATCGTTATGACCTATTACGGACAGGGGTGAGTTGATGGAGAAGATTGAAAGTTTAAAAGGAAAAAAAGTTGCATTGATTGGTTTGGGCGCAAGCCAGATTGACTATGTAATCGGCATGGAAAATAGCAAGCAGTGGGATGAGGTGTGGGTAATCAACAGCGCTTTATCGGTTTTTGCTTGTGATCGAGTTTTCATGATGGACCCGGCAAGCCGGTATTTAGATACGGAAGACGCTGGAAACCAGACAGACGTTATGCGAAGGTTGCTGCCAACCTTTGATAAGCCAATCTATTCTTGCCAGCTTGACGAAAGAGTTCCTGCTCTGGTTGAGTTTCCGCTCGCTGAGGTCATGACAGACGCCAAGTGTGCTTACTTTAATACTACCGTTGCATATGCAATGGGCTTTGCCTTCTGGAACAAAGTCGGTCATATAGACTTATTTGGTTTGGATTTTAGCTACGCGCACAACATTCATTTTGCCGAAGCTGGTCGAGCTTGTGTTGAGTTTTGGATTTCTAAATGCCTTGAAAACGGCATTGGCATTGGCGCATCACCCAGATCTTCACTGCTTGATAGCAATGTCGGTGTGACTGAGCGGCTGTATGGTTATCATCGTCTGGACGATCCATTGGTTGCAATGCCGCAAGATGGCGAATGGCATGTGTTTCCACGGTCCATGATGAACGAGATGATCAAAAAACATAAGCTCGAAACAATTGATCTTCCCAAAGCGCCGGAGCCATACAAGGGATGATGAAAGACGACATAGGCTTTAAGCTAGGCAATGTCATGGTTTCTACAACCCATAACAAAGGTCATGACCCTGAGTTTTGGGCAGAGCAAGTGACAGACAAAATTGTGGGTATAAGTGCGACGGCAGCGCCTCATATTCGGCAGCAAGCGGAGGCTTTCAGAAGCCACGTTTATCAAGTAATATTGCAAGGGATGAATAACTCAATAAGATCGGACCGAGTGACCCTTTCAAACAAGCTGCGCCAGCAAGGTCACGAGGACATGGCGAACATTATCAAGGAGCTGTGACATGGCCATCACATCTGCAATTTGTACCTCTTTCAAGCAACAATTGCTTGTTGGAACACACAATTTTACCAACGCTGCTGACTCATTTAAGTTGGCTCTTTACACTTCCAGCGCGACTCTGGGTGCGGGGACTACGGTTTACGTCACTACTGGGGAAGCATCTGGGACGAATTACACCGCTGGCGGATCTGCGTTAACGAATGTAACGCCGTTTGCCACAGGCACTACAGCGGTTTGTGATTTTAACGATTTAACATTCAGCACGGCAACCATTACGGCTCGCGGATGCCTAATCTACAATGACACGGAAGCCGATAAAGCTGTTGCGGCCATCGACTTTGGTGGTGATAAAACCAGCACCGCAGGCGACTTTACGGTCGTTTTCCCGGCTCCTACGGCGACCGGCGCTATTATTCGATTGGCGTAGTGGCCGATGCCGCTTCAACAGTTAGATTTTCAGCCGGGTATCAACAAGGAGGCTACCGACTACTCCGCTAAAGGTGGTTGGGTCGATGGCAACTTGATACGGTTCCGCAAAGGTCGCGTTGAAAAAATCGGCGGCTGGCTTCAGCTCGGGTCTCAATATTTTCTTGGGATTGGTCGAGCATTGCATTCTTGGATATCTTTGGCTGGGACTCGATTCCTTGGTGTTGGTTCTACTTGGAAATACTACATCGAAGAGGGTGATAGTTATTTCGATGTTACACCTATAAGGACAACCACCAGCGCTGGAGATGTCACATTTGGCGCAACTGACGGTTCGTCAACGATCGCGGTTACTGACGCGAACCACGGTGCGGTTAGTAACGATTTTGTAACATTTTCTGGAGCGGTGTCTTTGGGCGGTAACATTGTTGCCTCTGCCCTTAATCAAGAGTATCAAATATCGCTTGTAACAGGCGTGAATACTTATGAGATTACTGCAAAAGATACTTCAGGCGCTACGCTCGTTGCGAATGCTTCTGACACCGGCAATGGTGGATCGAGCGTTGTCGGTGCTTATCAAATTAATGTTGGTCTCGATACTTACGTTAGCAGTTCTGGCTGGGGCGTCGGTACTTGGGGAGCTGGCGGTTTTGGATCTGCCAGCGCTATCTCGGCTGTAAACCAGTTACGGCTATGGACGCATGATAATTTTGGCGAAAACTTAATCATAAATCCCCGTGGCGCTGGTATTTACGAGTGGATTGAGAATGACGGCGTATCGACAAGAGCTGTCGAGCTTAGCGGAAGAGCAGGCGCTAACTTGGTTCCTACCGTTGGCTTGCAGGTTATTACGAGCGAAACTGACAGACATCTGGTAATTTTAGGGGCCGATCCTATTAATACAGCGGGTAACGCCCGGACCAATGTTATCGACCCAATGTTGGTTGCTTTCTCTTCGGCAGAAGACGAGCTTGAATTTGAACCCACTGCAACCAATAGCGCGGGTGACGTTAGGCTTTCATCTGGTTCATTTATTGTTGGCGGCTTGAAGTCGCGGCAAGAAATCTTAATTTGGACCGATACATCGCTTTACTCAATGAACTTTATCGGACCACCGTTAACTTTTGCTGTTAACTTGGTGAACGAAGGTGCTGGCCTGCTTTCGCCCAAGTCTGCCGCAAACTCTCCAAGTGGCGTGTTTTTTGCCTCCAAAACAGGCTTTAACTTTTACAACGGTTCAGTGCAGCGCTTGCCTTGTACGGTACAAGAATATGTATTTAACGACATTAACCTTGGGCAAGCGTTCAAGTGCTTTATGAGTGTAAATAGCCTATACAATGAAATGTGGTTCTTCTATCCTAGCTTGGAGGATGGAACCGGAGAGATCAGTCGGTATGTTACTTACAACTACCAAGAGCAAACTTGGGCGAACGGTTCTTTGGCTCGATTTGCTTGGCTCGATGCCGGTATTGAAGATTTGCCAATAGCGGCCGCAAAAGTTAGCGGCAACAATCTTTTGTATAATCATGAAACCGGTTATGACGATGATTTAGATCCGATGACAAATGTTTATATCGAGTCGGCGGACATTGATATTTCCGCTGGCGAAAACTTTGCTTTCATGAAAAAGATCATTCCCGATATGGCTTTTGTCACTGACGCTGCGGTCAGCAACGACCCTTGCATGAACATTGTGGTTAAACGTAGAGATTATCCCGGTCAATCTTTAACAACCGATTCAACGACTAAGGTTACCCCTACAAGCACATTCAGCAATGTGCGTACAAGAGGCAGACAAGTGGTTTTCCGGTTTGAATCTGACGATGACGCATCAGATTTGAACCAAAAAGGTTATAAGTGGCGACTTGGCGCTACCCGTGTCGAGTTGCAACCGAGCGGTAGAAGATGAGCAAGCTTCTGGAGACGAGGTTACCCCTCGAACTCAAGGAATTTGTTACTCAAGACACCTACAATCGCCTTGTGAGGATTCTTGAGATAAACTTAGGTGCAGTGGATATTACGATATCTCCGCATTTTAATAATGAGCAAATTGCTCAGTTACAATTTGCAACCGGTGCGATAATATTTAATTCGTCCGAATCAATTCATCAAGCGTTTGATGGTAATCAGCTCAGGAATCTGTATGAACATCAAACCTACCCAACCGGCGTTCAAATGACGAGCGGGTTGGGCAACGTAACGGTGAGTACGCCATGAGCATAGAACAAACATTGATGGAAATTTATTCAGCAGAGCCTGAGATGACCCTTATGTGTATGGCAGAAGGTGGAGAGGTCAGTCAATAAGAAATGCTGATGCAGGCGATGGAGGGTCGGGCTGAAGCTGAAGCTAACCCTGATGATGCTTAAAGTACTACCATTGAAG